>OHJJ01001039.1_pt1 | contig 10368 bp, 9 predicted proteins | sample 1568551 | NCBI WGS metagenome assembly OHJJ01 (sample SAMEA3879505, study PRJEB24766) | human gut metagenome | biome: human-associated habitat; feature: feces | place: USA | collected 1985/1987 | reverse complement strand
TCCACGGCGGCGGCACCCACGGCATCCTGGTCAACTTCGAGACCACCAACGGCATCGAGGCTAAGGACGAGTTCGCTGCATACGGCAAGGATGTTGCCATGCAGGTCGCAGCTGCCAACCCCAGCTACGTCGATGAGGCTGCTGTCCCCGCTGAGGTCGTCGCCAAGGAGAAGGAGATCCTCCTCGCTCAGATGGCTAACGACCCGAAGAACGCCAACAAGCCCGACGCTGTCAAGCAGAAGATGATCGAGGGCAAGATCAAGAAGTACTTCAAGGAGAACTGCCTGGTCGATCAGGAGTTCGTCAAGGACGGCGACATGACCGTTGGTCAGTACACTGCCAAGGTCGCGAAGGACCTGGGCGGCGACATCAAGGTCATCAAATTCACCCACTTCGTCAAGGGCGAGGGTCTGGAGAAGCGTTCTGACGACTTCGCTGCTGAAGTCGCAAGCATGGTGAAGTAAGCCAGCTTCTACTGCTAAAGTTGAAGAGAGCCGCAGTACCTGTAACAAGGTGCTGCGGCTCTTTTTGTTTGCATTCGGATGCAGGATATGTTATGATAAAGAAACTATGAAAGAAAGGAGGACGACCGAAATGAATTTGAATGAATCCGCGTCTTTCCAGAAGGAGAGCGCGGCCTGACAAAGGAGCACTCCTATGAAGAAACTCGAATTTGAAATTGCGGGCATCCCGGCACTTCTCGTCGGTGAGCCGTCCGAAAGGCTTTATCTGTATGTCCATGGAAAGATGGGCTGTAAAGAGGAAGCGCTGGATTTTGCAGAGCGTGCCTGCCCGGCAGGGGATCAGGTGCTGGCTATCGACCTGCCCGAGCACGGCCAGCGGAAGGGGAGAACGGAAAAGCTCCTGCCATGGGTCGCCGTGCCAGAGCTTCAGGCCGTTTACCGATATGCCGCCGCACGCTGGCCGGAGGTCTCGCTTCGCGCTACCAGCATCGGTGCATGGCTGTCTATGCAGGCATTGCAGAGAATGCCGCTGGAAAAGGCTCTGCTTGTCTCACCTGTGGTGGACATGGAAGACCTCATCACCCACATGATGCAGTGGGCGGATGTCACAGGGGCACAGCTGGAAGCGAAAGGAGAGATTCCGACCACCTTCGGCGAGACGCTTTCATGGCCCTATCTTTGCTGGGTGAAGGAGCATCCCATCTGCTGGAAGGTGCCGACACAGGTGCTCTATGGCGGTAAGGACAATTTGACCAGCCGCCCAGTCATCGAAGCGTTTTGCGATAAGAGCAGCGCAACACTGACCGTGATGGAAGAGGGAGAGCACTGGTTCCATACCGAGCTGCAATTGGCTGTTCTGCGGGAATGGGAGCGAGCACATATCTGAAAGAATTTGAGCGCTATGGCATCCAGCCCCGGGCCTTTAAGCTGAAGGACGGCACCTACCGGGATGAGATCATCATGGTGAAGATGCTGTAACCGGAACAGAACAAAAACGCCGCCGACGGTTCAGAAGCCGTCAGCGGCGTTTTGCTTATTCAGTCAACAGCGGTCAGTAAATCAGACGTTGACCTCGCTGTTGTGCTCCGCCTTCTTGTAGGCGGAGGCGGAGTGGAACACGATGTTCAGACCCAGAACGATCAGCAGAACAGCAAGGATGAGCTGCAGGCCGTTGGCGATGAACACAGCGCCCCAAGTGGTCTCACCGGCAGGGATGGTGACAGAAGCAGCATTGCTGATAGCCTTGACCATAGCGATGAGGCGCTGCACCAGAGCAGTGAAGGTGACGCAGAGCATAATGACCAGCGGGGGGAAGAGCATCTTGTTGTTGCGGCCGGTGACCTTCAGGAAGACGCACAGGGTGGCGAGGACCAGAGCGCTCAACAGCTGGTTTGCAGAACCAAACAGGGGCCAGATGTTGGCGTAGCCGATCTTGGTCAGGATGAAGCCGAACACCAGAGTGATGAAGGTAGAGAAGTAGACGTTGCACAGCAGCTTGCGCCAGCCCTCAGCGTGCTCCATATCATCGACGCTGAACAGCTCCTGAAAACTCATGCGGCCGATGCGGGCCACGGCGTCAAGGCTGGTCAGGGCCAGTGCGGAAACGCACATGGTCATAAAGACGGTGGCAGCATAAGCGGGGACGCCGAACATCTCAAAGAAACCGGCAACGCCACGGCTGAAGATCTGGAACGGAGTACCGGCAGCGGGAGTGCCGTCAGCAGCAGCTGCAGCACCGGCGACGCACAGAGCCAGAACAGCCAGCAGGCTCTCCAGGATCATTGCGCCGTAGCCGACCTTCAGCATATCCTTTTCGTTTTCGACGGTCTTGGAGGAAGTACCGGAGGAAACAAGGCTGTGGAAACCGGAAACAGCACCGCAGGCCACGGTGACGAACAGGATGGGGAACATCGTGCCCAGCTTCTCGTTGGTGAAACCGGTGAAGACGGGCAGATTCATGGTGGGATGAGCGACCAGCAGGCCCACAACGGCACCGGCGATCATGGCCACGAACATAAAGGTGGTCATGTGGTCACGGGGCTGCTTCAGCAGCCACATGGGCAGAACAGCGGCAAAGAAGATGTAGACGAAGGTGATATAGCTCCATGCAGCCTTGCCCAGAATGATCGGCAGGTTTGCACCGATGACGAAGGAAAGCACGATGAAGACGATGCTGATAACGCTCTCCTTCCAGCCGGAGAAGTTGAACTTCTTCTGGATGAGACCAAAGACGACTGCAAAGACCATGAACATGATAGAGACCATACCGGCAGCACCGTTGGTCTGAGCAGCCTCGACCAGAGCACCGTCTGCGCCGAAGGCGTTGAAAGTGCCGGCGACCATGTCTGCGAAGGCAGCGATGACGATGCCGCAGAACAGCCAGCAGAACAGCAGGAACAGCTTACGGCCGGTCTTACCGATGTACTTTTCGATCAGCATACCCATGCTCTTACCGTCGTTCTTGACGGAAGCGTACAGAGCGCCGAAATCGGTGACAGCACCGAAGAAGATGCCGCCGATGAGCACCCACAGCAGGACGGGCAGCCAGCCAAAGGCTGCGGCCTGAATGGCACCGGTGACAGGGCCTGCACCGGCGATGGAGCTGAACTGATGTGCAAAGACGGTCCAGCCGTTGGTGGGGACATAGTCACGGCCGTCCTCGTGGACGACTGCGGGAGTCTTGGCTTTGGGGTCGATGCCCCATTTGTTGGCCAGCCAGCGGCCGTACAGCGTATAAGCGCCGAACAGACACACGGCTGCGATCAAAACGATGACCAGCGTATTCATTTCTCTATACCTCTTTCCTTTCTTTCACACCGGCAACCGGCAATGTGTCAGGCAGGGCGGCTGTGCCCAAAAGCAGAGCAGGCGAAACGGCCCGGAGGGTGAAAAAAGCCTCCGTCCTCACTGGAAGGATAGAACACAAGGATGCATCCTATCTTCCTCGAAGACGAAGGCCAAACGGCGTATGCACACCGGTCGTTCTCCGCGGTACCACTTCGTTTGCTGCTTTCAGGAGCAGCCGCTTGCGCGTACAGGCGTTTGGCCGCCGATACGCTGCCCTGTAACGTGGGCTGAACGGCCACGCGCTACTGCCCAAAATGGGGTTCACGCAGGCTGCTCGCAGGTGAGGGCTGATCGCACTGTGCTGCCGCCTTGCACCGGAATGGCGGCTCTCTGGGCGCAGGGAATGCGAAAAGTCATGTCCTGTTCATTGCATTTGCCGAATGATTGTGTATACTTTAGTCCCGATTTCATAATTTGTCAATATATTTTGGGCAAGTTAGGAGACTCTTCCATTTTTGCGGCGGCGAAGATAAGAAATTTTAGACGATTTTTGTTCAAACGTGAGATGAATAAAACTAAACACGACGACAGATGAAATCTGATAATCTTTGCCAAAGAAAATCAAAATGCTTGACTTTTGCGCTTTCAAGTGCTAAAGTACTAACGTAACAAGAGCATGAAAGATCCTCTATTCTATCACAAGAGCAAGGCCAAAAATCGTGCAGCAGGAAAACAGCATAAATAGGTGATTCCATGCTGCTGCCATCGCATGAAAAAGTTTAATTACTATCCATGAAGTGCCGCAAAGGAGGCAGCTATGGCGGATAAAAACCCCAGAAGAAACCCCACCACCGATGCATTGTTCGATGCGATCCTCAGTTTGGAGACGCGGGAGGAGTGCTATAACTTCTTTGAGGACCTCTGCACGGTCAAGGAGATCTCCGATATGGCCCAGCGGCTGGAAGCGGCGAAGCTTCTGCTCAACGGCAGTACCTACGACCAGATCGTGAAGGCTGTGGAGATCAGCACCGCCACCATCAGCCGCATCAACCGCTGCATCCAGTATGGCTCCGGCGGCTACCGCGATACCATTGAGAAGGTACAGAAGGCCGCAAAGCCGGAGTGACATCCGGGCGGGGCTGCACATAGGATGGACTGTGCCCTATCCCTATGAGAGAAAGGAAGGTCCTTCTTATGGCTGATACCACCAACTGCACCCACTGTGTTGCCTGCGATTGTCCCGCCCTGCCGCGCGTTACCTTCGATCAGGCAGTCATCGACCTGATGGAGAGCATCGCTCTGCAGGAGTCGGCGCTGAGCCATATCCTCTGTGCCGAGACCCAGAAGATGAAGGCGGCCCTCAGCATGGAGGAGCTTGACCTGTGCAAGCTGCTGGAGGTCAACGACTCTGCCACCAACATGGTCCACGCCGTGGCGAATCTTGAGCTGGTGCTGAAGGAGAAGCTGGAATTTATCGCCAACAACCTCTACTATCCCTCGACGGAGAACAACACCTGCACCACCACCGAGAGCTGATGTCAGGTGAGAGGAGAAAGTAAAAACGGACAAAAGGCCCTTCTGTGCAGGACGGACTGCGCAGAGGGGCCTTGCTGTTCCCGGAAAATACAGAGCGAATGCCCGGCGTCGGGAGCGCTTGTGCAGCGGAGGCCTGCATAAAAATATGTATAAAAGTCTGAAAAGTGTTTTGTTGGAATTGCTGAATATCGAAATCTGTGCTATACTATATGGTGTTTATCTAAGAGAAAGGGGAACCTGACCTTGCTGCACTACGATGCGATCCTGTTTGACGTGGACGGTACGCTCATTGATTCCGCCCCCGGCATTCTCAATACACTGGAAGAAGTTTTTAAGGCGATGGGCGTGGATGTTGCCCGGAGCGACCTGAACCGCTACATTGGCCCGCCCCTCCGCAAGAGCTTTGGCGAGCATTTTTCGGACCCTGCCAAGATCGAGGAGGCCACCGAGCGCTACCGCACGAGTTATGCCGTCAAGGGCAGCCATGAGGGAGATGCTTACCCCGGCGTGGTGGAGATGCTGGGCCGCCTCAAGGCCGCAGGGCTGACCCTCTGCACGGCCACCTGCAAGCCCACCCATGTCGTGACGCCCATTCTGGAAGAGCAGGGGCTTTCCTCCTACTTTTCGTTCGTGGGCGGCGCGTCAATGGACGAGAGCCGTGACAACAAGACGGACGTCATCCGTCATGTCCTCGACCAGCCGGTCATGCAGGGCAAGCGGGTGCTGATGGTCGGCGACCGCTGTGACGATATGCAGGGCGCAAGGAACTGCGGGCTGGACGCCGCCGCGGTGCTGTACGGTTACGGCAGCAGGGAGGAGGTCGCCCCCTTTGCACCGGTCTTTATGGCCGCAGACTGCAAGGAACTGATGGAATGGATCCTCCGCCCTGTGGACGAGCTTTCCCATTCCTGAACGAGAGGAATCGTATTTATGAGTCGAAAAATGCAATCGGAAAAAGAAAATATGACCCTCATGCAGAAGCGGGCCGTTCTGGTCTGCATTCTCTGTGTTCTGGCCGTGCTGCTGACCTTCGGCATCACGACCGCGCTCTTGAAAAAAGGCGGCGACGCCCCCGCGCCCTCGGTCTCTGAGTCGGCGGCAGACCCCGCTCCGGGCGAAGACCTGTCGAGCCATTACCAGATCGACAACGCCTCTGCCGCCCTGCTGACGGAGACCGCCGACGCCGGTGCGGATTACCTGAACGACACCCTCTTCTTGGGCGACTCCAATACCGTCCGCCTCTACAACAACGGCCTCATCTCGCTGCAGCAGTTCTGCGCGAAGGAGGGCATTGGTACGCAGGCGGCGCTCAACGAGGGCATTGTTACCTTTAAGAAAGATTCGAACCACTACACCATCCCGCAGGCTGTAGCCATGATGAAGCCCCGCCGGGTGGTCATGACCTTCGGCACCAACGACACCGGCATGGAAGTCTCGGACTTCATCGCCCACTATACGGCGCTGGTTCAAGCCGTCCAGCAGAGCTACCCCTATACCGACATCATCGTGAACACCGTGCCGCCCGTCCCGGTCGATCACTCCAACTATCCCCACATGGACCAATCCAAGATCGACGACTTCAACATGGCTCTTCTGAATATGTGCGAGCAGCTGGGAGTCCGTTTCCTTAACTCTGCCGAGGCTCTCAAAGGCAGCGACGGCTACGGCATCGCGGACTATTATACCAGCGGCGACATCCACCTCAAGAGCGTCGGCCTCAAAGCTGTGCTGAATTATATCCGCACCCACGCCTGTCAGACCGATGACCGCCGCCCGGACACCAACAACATCCCCACCCGCACGATGGAGTATGTCTCCAACCCCAGCTCCGCAGTGGCCGCGCCCAGTTCGGAGGCTGCAAGCTCCAGCGGGAGCCTGAGCGAAAGCGCCAGCAGTTCCGAAAGCTCGAGCAGCAGTGAGAGCACCAGCTCCAGCGAGGGCAAGAAGTTCGAGGCCCACTACCATGTGGACAAGAACGGCGGCGGCACCCTGAGCGTGGGCGGCGATACCGGCAACAACTCTGTGACCTATACCGTCACCGACCCCAGCAAGTCCATCACGGTGACGGCTGTCCCAGCGGACGGCTATGTCTTCGTCAAGTGGAGCGACGGTCTCACCAGCAAGACCCGCACCGATACCGATTTCAAGCAGAATCTGGATGTCACGGCGGTGTTTGGCGCTGCGTCCGTCCACATCACCAGCGAGGGCAAGGGGGCTGTGGGCAGCTCCTATACCTTCAAGGCCAACCTCAGCGGCAAGTATGCCAAGGCCGAACATCTGCGCTGGTACGCCAATGGGCAGGAGGTCACGCAGGCGGCGGGCAAATCCACCATCACCGTTGTGGTGGACAGCTCGATGGTCAACGCCTCCTACAAGATCCACGCAGTCGTCACCTATAACGACTGCAAGGTGAGCAGCAACACCCTGACCATCACCATCGGCAGCGGTGTGTCCAGCGAGTCTGCTCCTGCCAGCAGCTCGTCCTCGTCCAATGCCGGTTCTTCCGGCAGTACATCCGCTTCGTCTTCCTCTGCAAGCTCGGGCAGTTCCAGCAGCTCGTCTTCTGGCAGTTCCGGCAGCAGCTCCTCTCACAGCACCAGCAGCTCCTCGTCTGCATCGTCCAGCACGTCGGGCAGTTCCAAGGCAGAGTCGGAATCGAAGCCGGAGTCCAAAGCCGAGTCCAGCTCGGAGTCCAAGGCGGAATCCAAGTCCGAGGCCTCTGCCAGCAAGGAAACCGAGAGCAAGGCAGAATAAGTTTCACCCTTCTGCGTCCGGCTGCATAGGCTGGGCCGAGAGGAGGCGAGCCGATGGTCTGTGAAGAAATGCGAGTCCCCGGGCTGCCCGGTGCAGAAGATGTGACGGACGGCAACGTGGATTACTACGACATGGACTGGGAGAATATCGAGAACGGCGTGACGGAGGAGCAGATGGCGAAGTGCATCGCAAAAGAGTGCTCCTGTAAGCCGGAGCCGGACTGCGGCGGCAATCTACCAGAGCAGTCTGACGAGGAAGCTTATGAAATGACGCTGGAAGGATAAAAATTACGAGAAGCCAGCTCTGCCGGGCGGGGCTGGCTTCTCGCTGTTCTCAAACCGCAGCCGTTGCCGCGCCCGCTTTTGAGCGGCGGGCTGCACGAAAAAATGATAGAGAAGGGAAAGACAAATGGCAAAATACTATTGCATCCTCTTCGATGCGGACAATACGCTTCTGAATTTCGACGCGGCCGAAAGCAAGGCTCTGGCTGAAACGCTGGTGGAATACGGCATCGAGCCGGACGCCGAGACGGTGCAGACCTACCGCACCATCAACGAAGAGCTGTGGCGTCAGCTGGAAAAAGGCCAGATCCGCCGCGATAAGCTGATGGGGGAGCGTTTTACCCGCTTCCTCAAGGCCATCAATGCAGCAGGCGATGGCGTGGAAATGAACCGCTGCTACCTCGAGCGCCTGTCCACCCACCCCGACCTGATGACCTCCAATGTGCTGGATGTCCTAGACGAGCTTTCGGAGGTGGCGACGCTGGCGGTCGTGACCAACGGCTTCGAGAAGGTACAGAGCCGCCGGGTGGCGGAGTCGGGCATCCGGAACTACCTTGAGGACGTCTTTGTCTCTGAGAAGCTGGACAGCGAAAAGCCCAGTCGCCGCATCTTTGACGCCGCTCTTCGCGCACTGGGCGTGGAAAACCGGGAGCACGTTCTGGTGGTGGGCGACAGCCTCACCAGCGACATTCAGGGCGGCGTGAATGCAGGTCTTGACACCTGCTGGTTCAATCCCGGCCATGCGGAGAACCCGGGCAAGGTGACACCCACCTACGAGATCGCCTCACTGGAAGAGCTGTATCCTCTGGTGATGGAGCCGGAAGAACTGGCGAACCTCGGCCTCAAGCACCGCCGCCATCAGCCGTAACGGCGGCGGGACGTCCGTATCCACCCCTACTGGAAAAGAACACGGAAGATTATTATGCTGATTCATTTGGAAAAACTCGGAAAGAGCTTTGGCGAAAAGGTCGTCCTGCACGACGTGAGCGCCAGTGTAGAAAAGGAAGACCGCATCGGCATCGTGGGTCAGAACGGCGCGGGCAAGACGACGCTCCTCAAGATCCTGACCGGCGTTTACACCGACTATGACGGGGAATTCAGTGTGACCCATGGCGTGACGCTGGGCTATCTGGAACAGAACGCAAAGCTTGACACGACACTTGATATTTACGGGGAGATGCGCTCTTCCTTTGCCCCTGTGCTGGACGCGATGGCCCAGATGCAGATTTTGGAAAAGAAGATGGCGGCCGCGCCAAATGACCCTTCGCTGCTGGAAAAGCACGATGCGCTGCAAAACATCATCGACGCGGCCGACGGCTACAACATGGACGTCAACATCAAAAAGGTGCTGTCCGGCATGGGCTTTGCGCAGGATACATGGGGCAAGAACGTGGGCGTTCTGTCCGGCGGTGAGCTGACCCGTCTGCGTCTGGCAAAGCTCTTGCTGGAAAAGCCGGATGTCCTTATTCTGGACGAGCCGACCAACCACTTGGATTTTGCCACGATGGAATGGCTGGAAAGCTACCTCAAGGGCTACTCCGGTGCGGTCCTTGTGGTCAGCCACGACCGCTATTTCCTCGACAATGTCTGTACCAAGATCTGGGAGGTCTCCTTCCAGACCATGACCACCTATAAGGGCAACTTTTCGGCCTACCTGCCCCAAAAGGAAGCCGCTGACGCCCTGCGCCAGAAGCAGCACGACGCCGATGTGGCGCTGGCTGAAAAACTGCAGGACTACATCGACCGCAACCTCGTCCGCGCCTCCACCACCAAGATGGCCCAGAGCCGCCGCAAACAGCTGGAGAAGCTGGAGATCACAGAGGCTCCGCAGGACGAGACGAATCAGCTCAAATTCCGCTTCGAATACGACGTAGAACCGTGGAATGAGCTGGTGCTGCTCAAGAACCTGACCATCAAGATCGGCGACCGGACTCTGTTGGAACCCTTTACCTATACGGTCTGCCGCGGCCAGCGGCTCATCATCGCCGGACCCAATGGCGCGGGCAAGTCCACCCTGATGCAAGTGCTGGACGGCAAGCGCCGTCCCTCCGGCGGTATGGTGCGTCTGGGGACGGGCGCACGGCCCAGCATCTTTGCCCAGCAGCAGAACCGCATCGGCGCAGGCCGCGTCATCGACGTCATCTGGAACAAATACCCCCGAATGACCGAATTGGAAGTCCGCAGCCATCTGGCGAAGCTGGGCTTCCGGGGGGAGACGGTCTTCAAGCCCTGCGAAGCCCTGTCCGGCGGCGAGCTGGCCCGTCTGCGCTTCGCGGAGATCGTGCTGGAACGGCCGAATCTGCTTTTCCTCGACGAGCCGACCAACCACTTGGACATCTACACCCGCGAAAATCTGACCGAGGCGCTGATGGCCTACACCGGCACGCTGCTCCTCGTCACCCATGACCGCCACCTGATGAACAGTCTGGCCTGCCCGATTTTGTATCTGGAAAACGGCAAGGCCACCCTTTACCCCAGCTACGACGCCCTGATGGGCCGTGGCACCCCGGCCCCGGCGGTCCAGAAGGACGCCGGCCCAGCCAAAG
>OHJJ01001034.1_pt1 | contig 10395 bp, 9 predicted proteins | sample 1568551 | NCBI WGS metagenome assembly OHJJ01 (sample SAMEA3879505, study PRJEB24766) | human gut metagenome | biome: human-associated habitat; feature: feces | place: USA | collected 1985/1987 | reverse complement strand
CCACCTCCATCGTGCGCTCAGTGCCCTCTGCGGTCACGGTCAGCGCTTCCTGCAGGGCAGGCAGTCGGCCTGCGGCGAACTGGACGTCCACCACAGGGCCGGCTACGCGGATAATAGTTCCCTGTATCATAGATTTGCCTCGTTTATTAGATGTGTCAACCTCTCCGTCACGGCTGACGCCGTGCCACCTCCCCTATCGAGGGGAGGCCTTGGCATCTCGGAAAGCTTAATCTCTTCGCCAGAGGCTCCCCTCGGTAGGGGAGCTGTCGAGCGTATGCGAGACTGAGAGGTTATTCCTGTGATTTCACCGCCGACGCGCCGCCGATGATCTCGGTGATCTCCTGTGTGATGGAGCCTTGGCGGGTGCGGTTGTATTCCAGCTGCAAGTCGCGGATCATATCGTTTGCGCTCTTGGTGGCCGAGTCCATGGCCGTCATGCGGGCGCTCTGCTCGGCGCAGAAGCTCTCGGTCATGGCGCCGAAGATCATGCCGTGCATATAGATAGGCGCGGTCTGCTCGAACACTGTCCAAGCATCGGGCACCAGCTCCACCTCACCGCGGGGGTCGCCCAGACCCTTGGGAGCGGGCTGCAGATGCTCGCGGTCCAGCGGCAGCAGCCGCTCCATGACCGGCTCACTGGTGAGCGCGTTCTGGATCTTGGTATAGATGAGATAGATCTCATCCAGCTTGCCCGACTTAAAATCGTCGATGGCGTCCACCGTGATGTCACGGGCACGCTGCAAAGACGGTGCCGTCGCGCCGTACTGGAACTCCTTCACCAGCCGGGGGTCCTTGCGGAGGGCGCGGTAGCCCACCTGACCGATGACATAGAACCGGTCGTTCTCGTCGGCCTTTTCCAGCAGGAGCTTCAGCACGTTCTGGTTGAAAGAGCCTGCCATGCCCTTGTCCGCCGTCAGCACCAGATAGGCGCGGCGGGGGCTGCCGTCCTCCCGCTGCCGCTCGTGGAAATACGGGTGCACCGGCTCCTCGGGCAGATGGGGGACGACGCGGGAGATGGTGTCTCTCATACGGGTGAAGTAGGGCAGGACGTTCTGGTAATTCTTGCGTGCCTTGCGCAGTTTGGAGGAAGAGATCAGATACATCGCATTCGTGATCTTGCGGGTGTCCTGAATGCTCTCGATGCGCTCTTTCAGCAGCTTACTGGACGCCATGATTCTCGCCTCCCTCGTAGGCCTTCCATGCGTTCAGGATGGTGTCGGTCTGCTCGGGGGTGAGCTTGCCGGTGGCCGTGATGGCGTCCATCGTGCCGGACACGTCTGCATGGAACTGGCGCACAAAGGCGGCGGTGCGTGCCCGCTGTTCCGCGAGGGGCACATCGTCCAGCATCCCGTGGGAGGCCAGCACGAGGATGACCACCTGCTCGGCGTCGGTCTTGGGCTGATAGAGCGGCTGCTTGAGCATCTCGGTCAGGGCCTTGCCGTGTTCCAGCTGATGGCGGGTCTCGGCGTCCAGATCCGAGCTGAACTGAGCAAAGGACTCCATATCCTTGTACTGGGCCAGCTCGATGCGCAGGTTGGCGTTGGCCTTCTTCATGGCCTTGGTCTGGGCTGCGCCGCCCACACGGGAGACGGACAGGCCCACATTGACGGCCGGGCGGTTGCCGGCGTTGAAGAGGGCGCTCTCAAGGAAGATCTGTCCGTCGGTGATGGAGATGACGTTGGTGGGGATGTAGGCGGACACGTCGCCGGCCTGCGTCTCCACGATGGGCAGAGCGGTGATGGAGCCACCGCCCAGCGCGTCGCTCATCCGGCAGGAGCGCTCCAGCAGACGGGAGTGCAGATAGAAGACGTCGCCGGGGTAAGCCTCACGGCCCGGAGAGCGGCGGAGCAGCAGCGAGATGGCACGGTAGGCCACCGCGTGCTTGGAAAGGTCGTCGTAAACGATGAGGACGCTCTTGCCCTGTGCCATGAAGTACTCGGCCAGCGCCGTGCCCGCATAGGGGGCGATGTACTGCAGCGGGGCGCTGTCGGAGGCGGTCGCCGCCACGATGGTGGTGTAGCTCATGGCACCATGCTTTTTCAGGTCCTCGGCCACGCGGGCGATGGAGGAAGCCTTCTGGCCGATGGCGACATAGATGCAGAGCACGCCGGTGTCCTTCTGGTTCAGGATGGCATCGGTGGCGATGGAGGTCTTGCCGGTCTGGCGGTCGCCGATGATCAGCTCACGCTGGCCGCGGCCGATGGGGAACATGGAGTCGATGGCCAGGATGCCGGTGTGCAGCGGGGTGTCCACGCTCTGGCGCTCCAGGATGCCGGGGGCCTGCTTCTCGATGGGGTTGTATCCCACAGCCTCGACAGGGCCTTTGCCGTCGATGGGTTCGCCCAGCGGGTCGATGACACGGCCAAGGAAGCCCTCGCCCACCGGGATGCCCGCGCGCTTGCCGCTGCGGGTGACCATGGTGCCGACGCCGACGCTCTCCGCGCCGTCAAAGAGCATGATGCCCAGACGGCCCGGCTCGACGCTCTCCACCATGCCCTTTGCACCGTTCTCGAAGGTGACGATCTCGCCGTAGACAGCGCGGTCCATTCCTTCTACTTCCACGATGCCGTCGGCAGAGGAGACGACCACGCCGCCCTCCTCGCTGGTGGCAGCGGGCTTGTAGTCCTCGACGCGGGTCTTGAGGGTGGCCAGAGAGGGCTTGTCGGCCATCATCTGGTCGATGGCGTGACGGCCGGAGTTGTCAAAGACGCGGTCGCCGATCTGGAGCACATAGCCGGAGAGGAGGCTGTCGTCCACCGTGACGTTCAGGATGACCTCGGTGGCGTCGTACAGCTTGCAGACCTCTTTCTTGATTCGGTCCATGTCCTCCTCGCGGGGGGTGCGGGCGGCACGGAGGTCCGCTTTGACGATGCGGTTGGCCTCAAAGAACTCCTTGCTGAATTCACTTGCCATTTTCAGCCCCCGCTTTCTCCAACAGGTCGTCCAGCAGGCGTGCGTCGTCCTGCTCGTTCAGGCTGCGGGCCAGCAGCTTCTCGCACATGGCGCGGGCCAGTGCGGTGGTCTGGGCGTCGGCCTGACGCAGCTTGTGCTGGCGCTCGGCCTCAGCGGCGGCCTTGCCCTCGGCCAGAATGGCGTCGGCCTGCTTCTGGGCGTCGGCCAGCAGCTGCTGCTTGTCCTTTTCGGCCTGCTGTTCGTAGGCCGTGCGGCGGGCTGCTGCCTCGGCATCCACATTGTGCAGCTTAGCCTGCGCGTCGTTCAGGGCCGCTGCGGCCTCCTGCTTGGAGGTCTCGGCGGCGTTCAGGGCGTCATCCACCTGCTTCTGGCGCTGCGCGATGATGTTCATGACAGGCTTGTACAGGAACTTGCGCAGCAGCAAAAACAGAACCAGAATGTTGACGACTGTATACAGAAGGTTCAGATTCAGAGTCAGCATTCGTCATGCCTCCGTGATCAACCCAGGAACAGGATGATAAGCAGAGCAACGACGAAGCCGAAGATGGCAGTACCTTCGGCCAGAGCTGCGCCCAGCAGGAGGTTGGTCTGGATCTTGCCGGAAGCCTCCGGCTGGCGGCTGATGGCCTCCGTTGCCTTGCCGGTGGCGATGCCGATGCCGATGCCGCCGCCGATACCAGTCAGCGCTGCGATGCCAGCGCCCAGAGCTACGAGTCCGTTCATAATTATTTCTCCTTTTATTGTAAAGTTGTTTGGTTGTTCAACCTCTCAGTCTCGCATTCGCTCGACAGCTCCCCTATCGAGGGAAGCCTCTGGCGAAGAGGAAAGGCTTTCCGGAATGCCAAGGCCTCTCCTCGATAGGAGAGGTGGCACGCCGTAGGCGTGACGGAGAGGTTTATTCTTCTCCGCCGATGCTCTCTTTCATGAACAGCGAGGTGAGGAAGACAAAAACATAGGTTTGGATGAGACCGTCGAACAAATCAAAGTAGAGGCTGAAGATGGCCGGCACGAACACCGGGACCACCAGCTTGATCAGCTCCATGATGACGAAAGCGCCCAGCACATTGCCGAACAGTCGCATACACAGGCTGGTGGGGCGGATGGCGATCTCGAGGATGTTCATGGGGGTCATGATGGGGGTAGGAGCGGTGAGGCTTTTCAGGAAGCCTTTGCCGCCCCGGGCACGGACGCCGGAATACTCGATGAGGCAGATGCTCATGAGTGCCAGCGCAGCGGTGACATTCAGATCCTTCGTGGGGGGCTTGATGCCGAACACGCCGATGAGGTTTGCGCAGGCGATGTAGAGAGCCACCGTCATGAGGTAGGGCACATACCGTCTTCCCTGCTCGCCCAGCAGGCCCATGAAGAAGCCGTCGATGGTGGTGACTACCATCTCAAGGACAGCCTGCCGCTTGGAGATGTGATCCACCTTGAGGTTCCGGGTGAGCAGGATGGAGCCGATCACCAGAAAGAGCATGATGCCCCAGCTCACCACCACGGATTCCGGCACCTGCAAGCCGCCGATGGAGACCATCTCCACGTTCAGCTCTTCTTTCAGGGCCGCAGTCAATGCGTTCATCGCTTTGCCTCCTTTCTGAGCAGAGTCTTATCTTGAAGCGTAAGGGTGTGGTTCGTTTTCACTCTATCTCCTTTCGTTTCTCTAGTCAAACAGGCTGCGCCGAAAATCAAAGAAGGTGCGTCCGTTTTTCATGGAAACACACCCTCTTTCCGCGCTCAGCGCATCCTTTTGCGTCTGGTATCATAGCACGATTGGGCCGATTTGATAAGCCCTTCGGTCGATATTCTACTTTTTGTTATATCTTATTTCACGCTTATGCCGAAACTGTCGTACATCTTGCACAATATTTCGCTCTCAAACTGTCCATTTCAACCAATTTCTTAGCCATTTTTTAGCGATTCGTTTCATTTTTTGAGGTAATATGAAACGCTCTCGGCAGAAATATACACTCCATGCATATCTGGTATATAAAATTCATATAGTTGTCAAGCACTTGATACCTGAAATTTTGTTAACCGGTGACTTATATAATATTACCTGTTTATAATAGGCTCACTGTTTCCCGCGGCGGTTTTGGCGCAGGGAAAATCTTTCGTCCTGATATTTGTACGACTCTCACAGTTTTTTGGTCATTTCTTGAAAAAGTATGTCCAATTCATTGTGCACTCTGCGAATAGACAAAACAGGCTCGTGCGTGTATAATAAAGCCAGAAACCAGAGAAGTACAGCAGAAGTTCAAATGAGAACTCACCCCGCTGACTTTAAGAAGAAAGGAGCGAAGACCGATGGTTGATATGGAACCCGCACAGCAGGGACAGGCTGTCGGGGTTCGCTGAGAAGCAAAACAGAGGCTCACCACAAACGGGATGTTTCCCCCGTATAAAAACACAACAACGAGAGCCAGTCTTGAGCATTCAATAAAGCGGATAACAGTACAGTCTGTGAAATAGATCCCTCGCGTTCAAATAGATCCGCCGAAGGTGATTCGAAATGAAGAAAGCTTTTGTACGGAGCATCGTATTTGAATAACTCCAAAGGAGAAACTCCAATGTACTAGTAATGACGCTCCCTTCGCAAATCTAACTCGAAAGAATGTGGTAATATGAAATTCATCTCTGTGATTCGTATCCCGCACTCCAACAGTTAAGAAAAGGGTCATTCCAATGTACTAAGAAATTCATCCCCCTGCTGATCGTTCTTCATCGTTTCAAAGGAGAAGCTTCCATGAAACGTCCGGTACAGACCGAAAAATGAGGAAATCGAGGTCAAGAGGCTATGACTCCGAAGAAGTAAGCATCCTGCCGACAGAGGGCTTGCAACCGCCTCGTGTCGGCAGGTTTTTTTGTCTGATGTTTTCCAATGAAGCCTGCATCCTCCCGCCGGGAGAGTGCAGGTTTTATTTTGTTCCAACCAAAAAGGAGGTCGTCTGCCAATGGCAAGCAATTTCGAATTCTACTCCCCCACCCGGGTCATCTTCGGCAAAGGCACCGAACAGCGCGTGGGCGCGCTGGTGCGCGAATACGGCGGCACCCGCGTCCTCGTGGTCTACGGCGGCAAAAGCGCCATCCGTTCCGGCGTGCTCGACCGGGCCGAGAAGTCGCTGGCGGAGGCCGGCCTGTCCAGCTGGACGCTGGGCGGTGTCGTGCCGAATCCTCATCTCGACAAGGTCTACGAAGGCATCCGCATCGGCCGGGAGAATGGCATCGACTTTCTTCTGGCAGTGGGCGGCGGCAGCGTCATCGACACCGCCAAGGCCATCGCCTACGGCCTCGCTGAGCCGGACAAGGATGTCTGGGAACTGTATGAGCACACCCGCAAGGCCCAGAAGTGCCTGCCCGTGGCCAGCATCCTCACCATCGCGGCGGCGGGCAGCGAGACCTCCAACAGCAGTGTCATCACCCGCGAGGACACCCACCAGAAACGGGCCTACAACGACGACCTCAGCCGCCCCAAGTTCGCCATCATGGACCCCGAGCTGACCAAGACCCTGCCCGACTACCAGACCGAGTCCGGCTGCGCCGACATCATGATGCACACCATGGAGCGCTATTTCACCAATGGCGGCAATATGGAGTTGACCGACGTGCTGGCCGAGGGCCTGCTGCGCACCGTGATGAAGAACGCGGTCATCCTCCACACCGACCCGGCCAACTACGAGGCCCGGGCCGAGGTGATGTGGGCGGGCAGCCTCTCTCACAACGGCCTCACCGGCTGCGGCATCGCCAGCGGCGATTTCATGTCCCACAAAATGGAGCACGAGATGGGCGGTATGTTCGACGTGACCCATGGCGCGGGCCTCGCCGCCCTCTGGCCCAGCTGGGCACGGTATGTTTATAAGGACTGCCTGCCCCGCTTCGTCCGCTTTGCCCGGAATGTCATGGGGGTGACGGCAGACGGCACCGACGAAGAGGTGGCCCTGCTGGGCATTGACGCGATGGTAGACTTTTACCACAGCATCGGGATGCCCGCCTCCTTCCACGAGCTGGGCATCGCCCCCACCGACGCACAGATCGACGAGATGGCCCGCCGCTGCCTCGAGGCCTCCGGCACTGCCCTCGGCTCGGCCAAAAAGCTGGGCCTCGACGACATCATCGCCATCTACCACGCCGCCAATAAATGATCGCCGCTCTGCCGCCTTGCGCTTCCGTCCGCAAAACGGTATACTGAAAGAAATACCACGAAAAGGACGGGGACATCCCATGGACGAAAAAGACCTGCTGATCTTCCTGACGCTGGCCGACACCGGCAACCTGACCCGTACCGCAGAAAAGCTCTACCTCTCCCAGCCCACCCTGAGCAAGCGGCTCCAGAACATGGAGGCAGATCTGGGGGCAGCGCTTTTCCTGCGCAGCAAACAGGGCGTCACCCTGACCCCCGCCGGGGAGGCCGCACGGGAGGTCATCCAGTGCACCGCCCGGGAGCTCAACACCCTGCGGGAGCAGCTGCAGATGCGCAAGGACACCATCTGCGGCACCCTGCGCATTGAGGTCTCCATCGACTACTCCAAATACCGTCTGCCACAGGTGCTGGCGGCCTACACGGCCCAGTACCCGGACGTCACCCTCAGAGTCTCCACCAACCACAGCCGTGACTGTCTCCGGACGCTGCAGGACAGCAGCGTCCACCTCGCCATCGTGCGGGGCGAATACGACTGGGATGAAGGCAAGATCCTGTTAGAGCGGGAGCCGGTCTGCCTCATCCGCAGCCGGGAGAATGCCAACGTGCCCCTGCGCGAGCTGCGGTACATCGGCCGGGACTCCAACCCGGAGCACATGAGCATGAAAGCCCGCTGGCTGATGGAGCACAAGATGGAGCCGGACGCCCAGCTGAATGTGGATGGGCTGTCCACCTGCGTAGCCATGGTCAATGCCGGTCTTGGCTGGAGCATCGTGCCGTCCATCTGCCTGAACTACTTCGACGGCATCTCGGAGCCGCTCTTCTTCGCTGACGGCACCCCTCTCACCCGTTCTACTTACCTGCTCTACCGCAAGCGCGAAAGTGAGCTGCCGCAGGTGCGGGAGTTCATCCGGATGGTCTGCGCCATGAGCAGGCATTGAATCCTATCCCCTCTTCCAAAGAGAGACCGGCCCGCCCGGTCTCTCTTTTTTGCTGCCAAACCTGCGTGAAAGGGGTCATTTCCTGCGTGAATGACGGTCCTCAAGGCTGCGCGGGTGTGTTATAATAGGAGCGTAAGGAGGCATATGAGAGGATGGAGCTTCGATTCGCGGTCGTAGAAGACCGCCTGCCCGACGCCCAGCGGCTGGAAGGTCTGCTCCGGCTGGCGTTCGGCAATGGATACATTCTGGTCTGTGACCACTTCGAGAGCGGCGACGCCTTTTTGCAGGCGTTCCCCTCCCGGGCCTATCAGGCCGTTTTTCTGGACATCTGCATGGAGGGCACCAACGGCATCGACACAGCCCGCACCCTGCGCCGCACCGACCCGGACCTGCCGCTGGTCTTCGTGACCTCATCGCCGGAGTATGTGTGGGATGCATTTCCCGTCCACCCCTTCGATTATCTGCTCAAGCCCTACCGGGAAGAGAAGCTCTTTCAGCTGGCCGATGAGCTGCGGCGGGTGCTCTTCCGGGCCGAGCCGGAGCTGGACGTCCGCATCGCACGGCAGACCGTGCAGCTGCCACTGCGGAAGATCCAGTACGCCATGTCCCAGAACCACTATGTCCGGGTCGTCACCGATGACGGCGAGTGCCGGGCCACGGCAAATTTTGCACAGGTGCAGGAACAGCTGATGACCCAGCCGGATTTTCTGGTGTGCAACCGAGGGATCATCATTAACATGTCCAAGGTGCTGCGGTTCGACGGTGAATGCATTGAAATGCTGGATGGAGCCCGCCTGCCAGTGCGGCAGAAGGATAAAAAAAGCCTGCTGGCACAGTTTACGCAGTATCAGTTCCGCAATATGCAGCGGCAGATGTGAGCCCGGAGAGGAGAAATGCTTGTGAATTTTGCATTGTTTGGACGGTTTTTTCTGGAATTTGCAATGATGTATCCGGCAGAATACCTCTGCCTTGCCTCGCTGCAGGAGCACCTGCGTGCGCCGCGTAAAACCTATGCCATCGGTACATCGGTGATCACACTGATGAGTCTGGCTGGCGCAGCGGTGTGCAGCATGCTGGATATTGAAACGAACTTCCTGCTCATCCCGCTGCTCATCATCAGCTTCTGGCTGCTGCGCTGGCGCACCGACCGGGAAGTATCGATCAGTCAGACCATGTTTCTGTTCTCGGTGTCGGCAGTGATGATGTCTGTGTGCACCCTGCTTGCCATTGTGCTGAACGCGGAAGCTGAGCTGGACAATGCACAGCCGGTGTTTCTGCCCAGCACCTCGGTCATCTGCCTGACCCTCTCGGTGATACTCAGCACCATCTTCCGCTTTACAGCAGTGCGCTGGAGCCGGTGGCTGCTGCAGGAGTACCACGGCGAAGCCTTCTGGGAGTCGGCATGGCCGCTGCCGGCGCTGTACGCGGCGTTTCTGGTGTTCTGTATGCCGAAGGAGATCGGCGTCATCCTGATGAACCGCATCCGCATCATTGCAGTGCTGGCGGTGAGTATCTCACTGCTGGGCATCTTTCTGCTGCTGTACGAGATGTACCATGTGGCAAAGGAATACACTCGCAGTTCTCAGCTGGATCGTGAAAACCAGCTGCTGGCTGTGGAGTCCCGCCGTTATATGGAGCTGCGCAGCTATCTGGAACAGACCCGCCACCTGCGGCACGATTTCCGCCAGCACCTGCATGTGATCTCCGGCCTGACCGAGGCCGGGCGGCTGGATGAACTGAAAAGCTACCTGAGCCAGTACGAGAGCGAGCTCAGCGATGCCCGGCCCACCCTGTGTGCCAACGCTGCGGTGGATGCGCTTGCCGGCCACTACGATTATGAGGCCCGGAGACAGGGCATTCCGGTGGAATGGAAACTGGAACTGCCCAGATTCCTGCCTCTGCCGGAAGCCGACCTGTGCACCATTCTTGGCAATCTGCTGGAAAATGCGCTCCATGCCAGCCAGAAGCTGCCGCCGGAAGAACGGCAGGTCAAGGTGCTGGCCCGGATGCTCAGTCCGGCCATGATGGGCTTAATGGTGGAAAACCGCTACGATGGCGTGCTGAAAAAGCAGGGCCGCGTTCTGCACTCCACCAAACATGACGGACAGGGCATCGGCCTTGTTTCCGTCGAAACTGCCGTGCACAGATATAACGGCAATCTGACGGTGGAAACGGGCGGCAACGTTTTCCGGGCCAATGTGCTGCTGAACCTGTAGAATATTCCTGCCCTCAGACACCGGCTTTTTTGCACAAGCCGGTGCTTTTTGGTTGCACTTTCCCCGGGAAATCGGTATACTTAAACGAAAGACTGGGTACAGCAGGGCAGGAGGGGAGCGTATGGCACCGAACAAAACCACGCGGGGCGGAATCTCCCTGCGCCGCAGGGTCACGGCATGGCTTGCCGCG
>OHJJ01001029.1_pt1 | contig 10443 bp, 10 predicted proteins | sample 1568551 | NCBI WGS metagenome assembly OHJJ01 (sample SAMEA3879505, study PRJEB24766) | human gut metagenome | biome: human-associated habitat; feature: feces | place: USA | collected 1985/1987 | reverse complement strand
CAAAAAAAGAGGACACCGTAAGGTGTCCTCTTTTTTTGCTTTTTACACCCGCTGCGCGCATAAATCAACCGCCGCAGGCGGTCGATTTCCACACTTGCGGGCGAGAAGTATTTTTCTGACGCACATGTCGTCAGAAAAATGATTATAATTATTTCGCGCCTATAGGCGCGAAACTTTGCGAGGCTTTTTGCCGAGTTAGTGTCGGTGACATGCGTTTTGACAAAATTTACGTCTGGTTTCTTGTTGCTTCGTGCGCATACTATTGCTTGGGTATCGCGGGAGATGAACGTAAGGAGAAATGCAGCAATGAAGCAGACCCTTGCCATGCTTTTTGTGACGGCGCTGCTGCTCTTCTCGCTCGCGGGCTGCGGGGAGAAGAAGGACAGCAACACCGCCAACGGCCCGTCGACCGGTACGACCGACAACGGCGCGGCGGACAGCGGCAAAAAAAAGGATAACATGCCGGTCGACGACATGAGCGGCGAAAACAAAAAAGACGACAGCGTGACCGGCGACGGTATGATGGGCGACGACATGGACGGCGACGGAGAGAATACGACGCGCAGCGTCGACCGCCGCAATGCCGCCGCGAGCGCCAGCGACCGCAGCCGCTATTTTGGCAGCGACAAGGCCATTACGCACGAAAACGGCAACCTCTACGGCAAGACCTATCTGAACCCCGAGACGGAAAAGAGCGCAAACGCGCAGCTGCGCAGCAACGGGCGCAGTTTGACAGGCACAAATATCAATGGAATCTCGAACGATGTGCGTTACCGGCAGATGCTGTCGAACGGCCGCGTGCACGACACGGACGGCTTTTTGTTCGACGGCGAAAATACGCACTACAACACCTTAAAGTGAAGAAAGCGGGAGCGGCATGCTCCCGCTTAGCTTTTGCCGTATTGACGAACCGCATTCACCTGGATATAATGAAATACAACAGAAAGGAAGTGCCGCCCTATGGATCGTGAGCTCCGCGTTGTTCTCTCCGCCCGTGTGTTTTCCGACCAGAAATGCTTTGGCCCCGGCGTGTCCCAGCTTTTGAAGCGCGTAGACGAGCTGCATTCGCTGCGCGCGGCGGCGCTGTCGATGTCCATGGCCTATTCCAAGGCGTGGACGGTCGTCCGCAATGCCGAGGACGGGCTGGGCTTCCATCTTTTGACCTCCACGGCGGGCGGCAAGCACGGCGGCGGCGCGGTACTGACGGACGAGGCGCGGCAGATGCTCACCGCCTACGATGAATACTGCGAGAAGCTGCGCGCCTACGGCGAGAAGCTCTTTGAAGAGACCTTTGCCTTTTACGATGACATTCCCAAGCAGGAAGTGCATAAAAAGGAGGAACGATATGCTCGGTAAGCTTTGCGTCTGCGGACACGAAATGAAGCCTCAGGGGAAGCAGACGCTCGAGATGAACGGCTCGAGCCTCGGCTCGAATCTCTGGACCGATCATGTCGAGGTGGATATGTACATCTGCTCGTGGTGCGGCCGCATGGCATTCTTTGAGCCGGAGGACGTGCGCGAAAAGCGCTTTCGGGATGCCTGCGAGGAAATGACGATGGACGAGTTGCGTGCGATCGTTTACGATGCCAATCCGGATATGCTGCGCGCTGTTGCGCGCGAGCGCATTGAAGAACTGGAGTCAATCGAGCGTTACAAGACGGAGCAGAAGCAAAAAGAGGAGGAAAGGCGTGCAAAGCGCAAAAAACTCTTTTCGGGCATTCTCGGCAGAGACGAGGACGACGGTAAGCCGCCCAAAAACCGCCCGCCGGAATTCTGATGAAATTTCTGTAAAAGTGCGCACACTGTGCGCACTTTTTGCTTGACAAACGGGCACGGCGGGTGTACACTCCCATCATCAAAATGGCTTGGATAGGGAAGAAACCGATATTTCCCCGCGCAGAGAGGGATGCATTTGCTGCGAGCATCCTGCGGAAGAGACCGGCAGTACCACCCTTGAGCCGCCCGCGAAACAAGCGGGACGGGATCGCCCGTTACAGCGGACACAAGCGGCGCAGAATGCGCAAGCAGGGTGGAACCGTGGAGTAGTTGAATGCTTCACCCCTGAGAACATCGGGGGTGGAGCTTTTTTGCACCCTCAAATGAAAATGGAGGTAAATAACATGTCTGAAGAAGTCAAGATCAGCGAAGAGAACCAGTTCTCGTTTGAAAATCCCGAGTACCGCAAGACCTATTGGCACACCTGCTCCCATGTGCTGGCGCAGGCCGTCAAGCGCCTCTGGCCCGAGGTGAAGCTCGCCATCGGCCCGAGCATCGACAACGGTTTCTACTACGATATGCTCGCCCCGTTCTCCTTCACGCCGGAGAATTTGGCTGAGATCGAAGCCGAGATGCGCAAGATCTGCAAGGAAAAGCTCAAGCTCGAGCGCTTTGAGCTCCCGCGCGCCGAGGCCATCAAGTTTATGGAAGAAAAGGAAGAGCCGTTCAAGGTCGAGCTCATCAACGACCTGCCCGAGGACGCCGTCATCAGCTTCTACAAGCAGGGCGAGTTCACCGACCTCTGCGCCTGTCCGCACCTCGACTCCACCGGCCGCATCAAGGGCAACGGCATCAAGCTGACCGCCTGCAACGCCGCCTACTGGCGCGGCGACTCGAACCGCGAGGTGCTCCAGCGCATCTACGGCGTCGCTTTCCCGAAGAAGGAAGAGCTGGACGCCTACCTCAAAGAGCGCGAGGAGGCCGTCAAGCGCGACCACAACAAGCTCGGCCGCGAGCTCGAATATTTCACCACCGTCGACTGCATCGGTCAGGGTCTTCCGGTGCTGCTGCCCAAGGGCGCGCGCGTCGTGCAGGTGCTCCAGCGCTGGGTCGAGGATACCGAGCAGAAACGCGGCTATCTTCTCACCAAGACCCCGCTGATGGCCAAGCGCGACCTTTACAAGATCTCCGGCCACTGGGATCACTATCTCGACGGCATGTTCATCCTCGGCGACCCGTATGACGAGACGAAGGAGTGCTTCGCCCTGCGCCCGATGACCTGCCCGTTCCAGTATCAGGTCTACCTGAACCGCCAGCGCTCCTACCGCGACCTGCCGATGCGCCTGGGCGAGACCTCGACGCTGTTCCGCAACGAGGATTCCGGCGAGATGCACGGCCTCATCCGCGTGCGTCAGTTCACGATCTCCGAAGGCCACCTCGTCCTGCGTCCCGACCAGCTCGAAGAGGAGTTCAAGGGCTGCCTCGACCTTGCCAAGTACTGCCTCGGCACCGTCGGCCTTCTTGACAAGTGCACGTTCCGCTTCTCCCAGTGGGATCCCGCAAACCCGAACAACAAGTACGAGGGCACGAAGGAGCAGTGGGATCACGCCCAGAGCGTGATGGAGCGCATCCTCAAGGATCTCGACGTCGACTACACCGTCGGCATCGACGAGGCCGCATTCTACGGCCCGAAGCTCGACATCCAGTATAAGAACGTCTACGGCAAGGAAGACACCCTCGTCACCATCCAGATCGACATGTTGCTCGCCGAGCGCTTCGGCATGTACTACATCGACGAAAACGGCGAGAAGAAGCTGCCGTACATCATCCACCGCACGTCTCTCGGCTGCTATGAGCGCACGCTCGCCTACCTCATCGAGGAGTATGCCGGCGCGCTGCCGACGTGGATGGCGCCCGAGCAGGTGCGCTTCCTGCCCGTTACCGATCGCGCCGCCGACTACTGCGCCGAGCAGGCCAAGAAGCTCGAAGACATGGGCTTCCGCGTCGAGGTCGACTACCGCAACGAGAAGATCGGCCGCAAGATCCGCGACGCGCAGATGGAGAAGGTTCCCTACATGCTCGTCGTCGGCGACCGCGACATGGAGAACGGCACCGTTTCCCCGCGCCACCGCGCGGACGGCGATCTCGGCGCGATGAGCATGGACGAGTTCTCCGCGCTTCTCAAGCAGGTCGTGGACAACAAGGAAAAGAAATAATAGCATACCGATTTTGCATAATCAGTATGTGAGACCTTCATGCGATCAGGGCGGCGCTTTGCCGCCCTGATTTTTTATACCTAAAGAAAAATTTGAAAACCTGATAAATGTTTAACGAAATAATCGGTCGAATGATGACGGAATTCAACGATAATTTGGCGAAATATCCAAAAAAGTAAAAACGTCTTGCAATAGACCTGTCATTCAGCTATAATGAGACTGCCTGAAAGAGGCAAGTAAATTTCGGAATTCAACGCTTCTCCAACGTAGGTGCTCCGAAGCGCCCCCACGCGGCGGAGCATGTGCCGGTGAAGCGGTGAATGCCGGAAGAATCAAAAAGGAGATTGCGTATGAAAAAGTTTTTAGCTCTGATCCTCTCTCTCGCGATGGTCTTCGCGCTGGTCGCCTGCGGCGGTGAGAAGACGGATGACAGCCAGAACAACGACGGCGATTCCAGCTCCCCCGTTGCGATCACTCTGGCGACCGGCGGTACCTCCGGTACCTACTACGCTGTCGGCGGCGTTCTCAAGACCGTCCTCGACTCCAAGCTGACCCTTTCCACCCTCAATGTTGAGTCCACCGGCGCTTCCGTCGCGAACGTCAACATGATCACCGACGGCGAGGCTCAGATGGCCATTCTGCAGTCCGACGTTATCAACTACGCGCACGAGGGCACCAACTCCTTCGACGGCGCTCCCGAGACCAACGCTCTTTGGGTCGCCGGTATCTACAACGAGACCGTTCAGATCCTTGCCAAGCCCGGCATCAACACCGTGTCCGACCTCAAGGGCAAGACCGTCTGCGTTGGTGACGTTGGTTCCGGTACCGAGATCAACGCCTGGCAGGTGCTCGGCGCTGCGGGTCTGACCAAGGACGACGTCAATGCGTTGAACGGCTCCTTCCAGGATGGCGTTGACCAGCTCAAGGACGGCAAGATCGACGCCGCCTTCACCGTCGCCGGTGCTCCCACGACCGCTATCGTCGACTACGCCACCACCAACACCCTCAACCTCGTCTCCCTCACTGACGAAGAGCTCGCCGCCATTCAGGAGGCCTATCCGTTCCTGATCCGTGACGACCTGCCCTCCACCACCTATACCGGCATGACCGGCGATGTCGTCTGCGTCGCCATTCAGGCTACTCTCGTTGCTTCCAAGGATCTGAGCGAGGATGTCGTTTATGAGTTCGTGAAGGCCATGTTCGACAACAAGGACGCTCTGACCGAAGGCCACGCCAAGTTCGGCTTCCTCGATCCCGAGACTGCCTCCGCTGGTGCTACCGTCACCATGCATCCCGGTGCTGAGAAGTACTACAAGGAAATCGGCGTCCTGTAAGCAGGATCGCTACCGTGTATTGACGTGAATTCTCATCTGCGGAAATACATAATTGCGGCCGCTGCAATAATAACGATTATTGCAGCGGCCGCCGTGCTTCTTCCTCGCTCCGGCTACTATCTGACCCTGCGCAACCGCGACACCGGCGAGGTCTACGCCCGGTACAAAATGGGCGAGGGAGACCGCTTTTCCGTGACCTTTATCCATTCCGTGAACAAATACCCCCTGACCGATACCTACGAGATCGAAAACAAAACGATCTATGTGGAGGAGACGACCTATTGCTCCTTTGGCGCAGGCGTGCAGACGGAGCTCAACCCCGGCGAAACGCTTGACAAGGTCTATGTGGACCGCCCCGATTACAAGGGCTGGGCAATGGTCATCCGAAACATCCATCAGGACAGGACAAACGTCGGCTACATTGTCGGTACGGTCTCTGACCATGTACTCAATGTAAACGGCGAGGATGTCAGTCTGCGTGATTTGTGTGGAAAAAACGCGCCTGTGCGTTTTAATTACGAATTCTGGCTCGTCTGAGCGCACGGACGCTCTCAAATAGAATTAGGAGGAAATTGCATCATGGCTGAAAACGAAAAGCTCAACAATGTTGCAGTCGACAACGACGTCGGCACCATGGAAGACGTCGATGCGATCATGAAAAAGTACGACCGTGAGTCGAACACGCGCGTCTGGGAGGGGACTCCCCGCAAGATTCTGCGTGTCCTTACGGCACTGTTCGGCATTTTCCTGATCGTGATGAACATGTGGATCAAGGTGGACGAGCGTGCGCGCCGTCCGCTCTTCCTCGGTCTGGTCATCATTCTCGTGTTTATCTACTACCCCATCAAGAAGGGCTCTCAGAAGGTCAACTACATGCCTTGGTACGATATCGTCATGGCGGCAGTCGGCGCGTTCTGTTTCTTCTTCTACCCCTTAAACCTTGAAAAAATCGTTACCGCCGGTACGCGAATCCAGAAGGTTTTCGTCGTGCAGATCGGCAGCGTTTCCATTCCCCTTCTGATCGTATTTGCGATCGTCGGCACTTTGATCCTCGTCGAGTGCTGCCGCCGCGTGGTCGGTATGCCGATCATCTGCGTGGCGACGGTGTTCGTGCTCTACGCCTTCTTAGGCGCGGGGAAGGACTTAAAGACCGTTATGTATAACCTCTTCTACACCACGACCGGTATCCTCGGCACCCCGATCGGCGTCTGCTCGACCTACATCGCGCTGTTCGTCATCTTCGGCGCCTTCCTGGAGGCCACGGGTGTTGCAAACTTCTTCATCGACTGCGCGAACGCGCTGGTCGGCTGGGCTTCCGGCGGTCCTGCAAAGGTCGCGGTCGTTTCCTCTGCCCTCTGCGGCATGGTCTCCGGTTCCTCCGTCGGTAACACCGTTACCACCGGTTCCGTCACCATCCCGATGATGAAGAAGACCGGTTATCCCCCGGAGTTTGCCGGCGCGGTCGAGGCTGCGTCTTCCACTGGCGGTCAGATCATGCCCCCGATCATGGGCGCTGCGGCGTTCCTGATGGCGGAAATGGTCGGCGTTCCCTATGCTGATATCATCGTGCGTGCAATCCTGCCCGCATTCCTGTACTTCCTCGGTATCTTCCTCGGCGTGCACTTCAAGGCCAAGAAGCTCGGCCTCAAGGGCCTGCCCCGCGAAGAGCTCCCCAAGTGGAAGATCCTGCTCCCGCAGATCTACCTCATCCTCCCGCTGGTCGTTCTGGTCTACATGATCATGATCGGCTTCACGATGGCCACCGCCGCCGTGTACGCGACCCTTTACTGCGTGGTCGTCGCCATGATCAGCCGTGAAGAGGGCAAGAAGAAGCTCGTCATGGCCATCCCCCTGATCCCGCTTCTGTTCATGACCCTCATGAGCCGCAGCTTCGAGCCGGGCACCTTCATGGGCGAGAACGGCAGCACGCTCTGCCTTGCCATCGCCTTCGCGCTGCTGGTTATCAACTACGCCATCAGCAAGCCCAACGTCAAGAGCCTGCCCACCATCATCGACGCGTTTGAAAACGGCGGCAAGAACTGCCTGAGCGTCGGTATCGCCTGCGGTATGGCTGGTATCATCGCCGGCGTCGTCACCATGACCGGTCTCGGCCAGGTGCTCATCGGCGCGATCGTCGGTCTGTCCAACGGTCACCTGATCATCGCTCTCGTGCTGACGATGCTCTGCTGCATCGTGCTCGGTATGGGCGTTCCCACCACCGCGAACTACATCATCATGGCCACCACCTGCGCGCCGATCCTTGCCTCCGGCATGGGTCTCGACCTGATGGCTGCCCACATGTTCTGCTTCTACTTCGGTATCGTCGCAGACATCACCCCGCCCGTTGCGCTGGCTGCCTACGCCGGTTCCGCCATCGCCAAGGCTCCCCCGATGAAGACCGCCTGGAACGCGACCCGTCTCGCAATCGCGGCGTTCATCATCCCCTACATCTTTGCTTACAATAACGCCCTGATCTTCGTTGGCAACGACGTCAAGTTCCTGAGCGTTGCCTCCATCGTCATCTCCGCGACCCTCGGTATGGCGTCTATCGCCTCCGGCCTGATGGGCTACCTGATCCGCGACATGAAGGCGATCAGCCGCGTCGCACTGGTCATCGGCGGCCTGCTGATGGTCATCCCCGGCACGGTCACTGACCTTGCGGGTCTTGCGGTGCTGGTCGCCGTCCTCGTTCTCCAGCGTATCGAGAACAAGAAGGACAAGGCGGCTGCGTCCGTGTAACGCAAAGCATCCTGCTAATGAAAAAGAGACCGCTTCGGCGGTCTCTTTTTTTGCATGTGCGCCGCTTTTCAAGCATAGACTGAAAACGACGGGAGGTTTTGCACATGCCCAGAATTTATTTGAGTCCCTCCACGCAGGATTGGAACCCGTATGTCGACGGCAGTGGCAGCGAGGAATACTGGATGAATCTGCTGGCCGACACGCTCGAGCCGTACGCCGGAGATGACCGCGGCCTCGTCCATCGCGCAGGCGAACAGCCTTGGCGGCTTTGACTTTTACCTTGCCCTGCACTCCAACGCCTCGGGGGAGGGGCAGGCGGGGAAGAACCGCGGCATCATCGTCTTTTACTATCCCACGAGCAGCGACGGAAAGCGTGCTGCCGAGCTCTTCGCCGCGCAGCTGCGCATGGTCTACCCGCTGCCTGCAAAGGTGACGACGCAGGCGACCACAACGCTCGGCGAGGTGCGGCGGCCCAGATACCCCGCGAATCTCATCGAGCTCGGCTACCACGACAACTACGACGATGCGCGCTGGATCGAAAATAACCTCGACGCCGCGGCGCAGGCCATCGCGCGGGGACTGACGGAGTATTTCGGCCTGCCGTTCATTTACCCGCAGCTCGTGCGCACCGGCGTCGTCACGACCGAGGGCTCAGCCCTGCGCCTGCGAAGCTACCCGGGCATCGACGGGGAAACAGTTGGCAGCATCCCGAACGGCGAGAGCGTGCAGGTCTACGGGAGCTATCAAGGCTGGTACTCCGTGGGCTACGACGGCCGACTCGGCTACGCGGCGCAGGCCTACATCGCAGTGTGACATTCGCCCGTTTCCGATATTTTCCGGGCGCGACTTTTCCTTGACAGCTGGTTATAAAAAGTTTACAATGTTTTTTGGATTTATGGAGGGGAGAGAAGGGGAATCTCCCATTTATGATTCAAAAACCCAACGATAGATCAATCGCATCGATCAAAAAAAGCACACAGGAGGAATCGTATGATCAGCTATCTCTACGCTGCGCTTATCGCGGTGGGGACGCTCGTCATTGGCATTCTTCTTGGTATTTGGATTCGCAAGAGAGCCGCTAAACGCGCCGAGGAGAAGATCTCCAACGCCGATGAAGAGGCGCTTCGTATTGTCAACGAAGCGATCAAGAGCGCTGAAAACAAGAAACGCGAAGTTATGTTGGAGGCAAAGGAAGATATCCTGCGCTCCAGAAACGAATACGAGAAGGAAGTCAAGGAACGCCGCGCCGAGCAGCAGAAGCAGGAGCGCCGGCTCCAGCAGAAGGAGGAGAACCTCGACCGCAAGACCGACGCGCTGGAAAAGCGCGAGGAGGCCCTCAACCAGAAGCATGCCGCTCTGGACAAGGAAAACGAAGAAATCAAGATCATCAAGCGCAGCCAGACCGAAATGCTTGAGCGCATTTCCGGTTTTACTGCCGAAGACGCCAAGAAGTACCTGATCGAGCAGGTCGAGAGCGAAGTGACGCACGAGACCGCGCTCAAGATCAAGGAGCTGGAGCAGCGCGCCAAGGACGAGGCCGATTCCCGCGCCCGCGAGATCGTCGCCTCTGCCATCCAGCGCTGCGCTGCCGACCATGTTGCCGAGATCACCGTCAGTGTGGTGCCCCTGCCCAATGACGAGATGAAAGGCCGCATCATCGGCCGCGAAGGCCGCAACATCCGCACGATCGAAACGCTCACGGGCGTCGACCTCATCATCGACGACACGCCCGAGGCGATCACCGTCTCGTGCTTCGAGCCCGTGCGCCGCGAAGTCGCGCGCCTGGCGCTCGAAAAGCTCATCGCCGACGGCCGCATCCATCCCACGCACATTGAAGAGATGGTCAACAAGGCCCGCCGCGAGGTGGATGCCATCATCAAGTCTGAGGGCGAGCGCGCCGTGCTGGAGACCGGCATCCGCGGCCTGCACCCCGAGCTTGTGAAGATGCTCGGCCGCCTGCACTACCGCACGAGCTACGGCCAGAACGTTCTGCAGCACTCCATCGAGGTCTCGCACCTTGCGGGCATGATGGCCGCCGAGCTGGGCGCGGATGTTTACGCCGCCAAGCGCGCAGGCCTGCTGCACGATATCGGCAAGGCCGTCGACCACGAGATGGAGGGTACGCACGTCGCCCTCGGCGTCGAATTTTTGCGCAAGTACCACGAAAAGGACGACATCATCCATGCCGTGCAGGCGCACCACAACGACGTGGAGCCGCAGACCCGGCGCCCGCCGCGAGAATCTGGAGAACTACATCAAGCGCCTCGAGCAGCTTGAGGAGATCACCGGCAGCTATCCCGGCGTCGACAAGGCCTATGCCATTCAGGCCGGCCGCGAGGTGCGCGTGATGGTCAAGCCCGACCAGGTCAGCGAGGACCAGATGGTCATTCTGGCGCGCGAGCTTGCCAAAAAGATCGAGGAAGAGATGGAATATCCCG
>OHJJ01001027.1_pt1 | contig 10457 bp, 19 predicted proteins | sample 1568551 | NCBI WGS metagenome assembly OHJJ01 (sample SAMEA3879505, study PRJEB24766) | human gut metagenome | biome: human-associated habitat; feature: feces | place: USA | collected 1985/1987 | reverse complement strand
CAGTATAAACAATCTTTTTTACAGTAGCTACTAATTTCTATTAACCCTCTAACGAATACTGTATTTTTGAAATATTTATATCTTGTTTTACCTTGCAGGGAATTAAGCGGTAGAAGAACCGCAAACGGTTTGTTGAATGAATAAAGTCTTTCTAAGACTTTATCTTTGATTGAGAAGGGTGGATTGCTAACTATGATATCCAATTTTTCAGGTTCGTAATTAAAGAAATCTTGACCTTCAGCTAATGAACTTCTGATTACATTGTATCCTTCCTCTTTTAGCCTGTTGTAGAAAGCAGACCAGTTTTCATCAAATGGACACCATATAATTTTATCCTTTGGAAGATATTTAATAATGTGATCTGTTGCATAATAGGGCGTGTATAACTCATTATCTTCCTTATCTGATGTTAAATATCCAATATTTAATGCCAATATTTGTTCACCTAGTAGCTGCGCAGCTTTACTCACATGTGAACGTTTTTCCTTTCCTTGTTTTGTAATTACATTGTTATATTCTCTTATTACTTATAAATCTTTGGTAATTTTTTAAAGGCAACTACATCATCTCTGAAGCAAACATTGTCCTTATAAATCCTTTTATCATTTAAATGAGTTTCATCGTTATATCCATATACTTCATATGTATTGTAAACATCTAATCGTCTATTATCTTTCCATCTTAGTGTCTTTTCGTCCCAAAATAAATCCATAATATATGCTTGTCCTGGTTCTTCGCCATATCTAATTGAGCATATATACCAACCACGCTTTTTAGGAATATGTTTAGGATATGCTTTCCATCTATTGAACATATTTTTACCTCCATAGGAAACCAAAAATTCTTGTTATTTTTTGTCCAAATAAACTATATTATCTACATTATAGTGAAACCCACCTATCTCTCCATTAAACCTACCTTTGACATACCACGCATAAGGACTGATACCTTCATTCATTTTCTCTGCAAGTTCATCAGCTTTTCTTTGATGTTCATCAGCTTCATTTTGCATAGATATTTTTTGAGAATCCCATATAAGATTTGGAATTGTATCTACACACTTTCTATACATCTCAGACTCTTTTATATATTCTCTTATCACTTTTGTCATTTTGGGAATATTGTCTTTTAATATTGGTTCATTGCTAAGTCCATATGGATATAGGATTAAAACACTTCTGTCTATACATTCCATAGATATTAATTCTTGTACACAAGACTTTGGTTCTATCAAATTATCACCTCCCAGATATTTATTCTCTTATTTCAAATAACTTTTCTACTGCTTTAACTCGCTTTGTATTGTCAATCGTTCTTTTGACTTCCTGTTGCCAAATACATTCCCATTCTGAAGGAGCTTCATGCTCACTGACTAAGACAATATTCCTCTCACTCATCTTCTCAGCCCAATTCCAAAATCTGTCATAATCAAAGTTCTTACTTGATCCATATTGTTTCGTACCCTTATATGGAATATCGCAATAAAATAAGCAGTCAACTTTATCAGAATATAACTCTTCATAATCTCCACATTGGAATTGAATATCTTCTAACCTTGGAATTTGTTCAATTAAATTTTCTTTTGCCTCTTTATAATAATTTCTTATTATGATATGGTCTGTTGTTTTACTCTTTGAATAATTTGTTTTTGCAAATCCACCATCATAAAATCTGCCATTATAACTTCCAAGAAAGCCGATAGCACCGATATACCAATCAGGATATGTATTTAATCCTTTATTAAAACATTCCCTTACTTCTGAATAATGTTCCCTTGTTAATTCATCTGGAAATTCAGTAATTTCTTGTACATTCTTCAGCAATGCAATCAAATATTTTTGATTATCTGATGCGATTTTTGTATCACACTGAACTTTGTCGATTACATTACAACCACCGCAAAATGGCTCTATGTATGTTTTGACATTATAATCTCGCAATCTTTCTTGAATAATCGGTAAAATGTTATCAACTATTCGAGACTTTGAACCCATATATTTCATAAATTACTTGGAGTAAGGAATTCCTTCTTGTGTACACGAACCTCGTCTCCTTTCATTATTTATTTAAACTCTATCTTGTTTCTTTTTAATACCTTAACTGCCTTATCATAATCAGCTTCAGCTACCTTGATATTTTTCATCTTAGTTGGTTTTGGCTTAATCCAATGACGACATTCTGTAATATCTTCGTCATGCCACATCAAACCGCTTTCACAATATTTGTGCCATTGACAGTCATTATTGCCACAGTTACTCATTTATGTATTCTCCCAATCTAATGCCTGACCGCATTGATCACAATATTTAATGTCGGTATCTTTGTAGCCATCGTCACACAATAATTCTCCGCAAGTAGGGCAATACCATTCAAACGGAATTCTCTCTCCGCTATTTTTTACTTTCTTTGGTATCTGTTTTTCAAGCGCTTGTATTGCCATTCCATAAGCATTTTCAAAAGAACATCCCCATGAAGTATCACATGGAATTGCTTTGCCAAGTTCATTATAATCATATTTTAGTTCTTCAATAGCTTCATTCTCTGTCATTTACTTCTCCTTTATAATCAGCAATTCTCTTACTTCCAACTTCAAAAATATCCTTGTCCTTCTCAAAACATATGTAATTTCTACCTGTATTCAAAGCTGCAACTGCAGTTGTGCAACTTCCTGCACATGAATCAAGAACTAAATCTCCTTGATTGGTGTAAGTTTTAATGAAATATTCACAAGCTTCAACAGGCTTTTGGCACTGATGCAAACTACTTTTCTGAGTATCCCACTTGAACTGCAGAATATCTCTTGGATATCTTTGTGTACTACCACCGCCTGAAATGCCAGTCTTTGTAGCACCATAACAGTTACCATCTGTCGTATGCTTTGTATAAGAATGAACAGGCGTATGTCCTTCTGTCATTTGTGGATTGTATGTAGGGAGTTTCTTATAGAAAATCAAGACATTTTCGTGTGCCTTCATAGGCATTTTCTTAGCGTTTAGATGACCAGTTGCTTTGGTCTTTTCGATAATCCATTCGTAGCGATATAGCTTTTCATTACTACAAGCGAGCCTCTTATCAAATGGTGATTGCGCCCATAATGCAATGCAACCATTATCTTTGATAATTCGATTGTAATGAGTCCATAAACCATCTTTTTTGTTCTCATAAAACCAATCTCTTGTATACTCAAGACTACTATTTGTTACTTGAGCCAAATTAAATAGATCTGTTTCATAGAAATATTGTCCTGATAACTCGACATAATCATTTAACGGCATTTCACATTCCCAAGAATTATTAGTCGTATTATAAGGTGGATCTGTGAAGATGAAATCGACCGATTTATCATCAATCTTTTTCATACCTTCAAGGCAATCTTCATTGTATATTTTATTAATTTCTAACATTTCTTACTCAGAGCAAATCCAGATTTAATGCTGCAGCAAATCTCTTGCTCCTTTCAATGTATTATTCTCTTCTTATATGTTATTTAACAAATCAGTAGCATCAATCTGAATAAACAAGCTATTTGCTCTAAAACCATTTTTATCAGAATTTTTCAATTCATCTATTTCTTTTTTTAATAAAAGCTTTGGAGAAAGCTTTTTTAATTTTTCAAAAATCACTTTGCCATCTTCATCATCTTTTAATACCTTTGTGATTTTTAAATGTCCATTAATAACATATACTTTATTATATTTCTCAACGTCTTTTACAAATAACGAATTGGTTACACCACATGAATATCCACAGCTTCCATCTTTATAATACTCATAATCTATATATCTAATTGGATATACTTTTCTCATATCAACCATTGGAACTTTTTCAAAATTCAAATTGCTTGGAGATATTGATTTAAAATCATTCATATCTTTCTTATTTCTAAAAACACCAACTGGTTGCATATAATCAATCCCATCATACGTTTCAATTCTGTAAGCTATATACATTTTCTACCTCCTAACTTCCTATGAAACTTCGGTTTCCTATACTCTATTCTCCGTCATATAATTTAACTGTTCCGTCTGAATTATAGATTGGTGTCATACTATCACCCTGAATCCAGTAATATAAAACATTGGTGTTTTTATCTACTAAAATTGCCCCATAAAAATTTGTTTCAATAACCTCGAAATCACATAATTTTGAATTTGGACTCTTAATTGTCTTATCAATATTGACAACATTGGTACATCCAGTCATTCCAAAGCACAATGTCAGCACTAATGCAACTACTAAAATTTTCTTCTTCATATGATTTATTCTCCTTTGTTATATCCAGTCTCTTCAAGAAACTCGTCAAATTCCTCTTTTGTCATATTGTTTGGATAATACATATCCATCACCATATCAAACGGCTTCAAATAATTATCCAACACATCCTCAGCATCTTCTTTTGCTTCCTGCATTTTCATATTGATATAATCTTCTCTCGTCATATTCCATGCTGTAGGACAATCCGTGACACTCGAAAATCTACAATATAATCCATTTGGTTGCTTTGATACAAATCCTGCCATATTATTCTCCTAACTCTTTCAGTGCATTAACAAGTTCAGTAAGTCTTGGATTCTCAGGATGCTCCTTTGCCATCTTTTCATATAAAGCAATATTATTCATTTTATCAATCTCAGACTTTAACTCTTTTTCAATAGAAGCTTTCTGCTTTGCGATTTCTTTCTGACGATTTTCCTCATCAATTCTTGCATTATATGCGTTCATATTAACTACACCGATAACCTGAGCTGTAACACCTTTACCATACTCCTCAACTGTTTTAATTTCTTTTAAAATTCCAAGAACTCTATTATCCTTTCCTCTCGCATTTACAATCAGATATAATGGATGATTGGTATCATACTTAACAATTTCATTAATATCTTCATCATATAAAGCAAATCCATAATCCTTCTGATTATAACCATCTACTAAATTTACAATTGCAACTTTACTAAATCCTGTCATTTTACTGTCCTCACTTTCAACTTTTTCTACTGATAAAACGTTATATCCTTGTTTTCTATTTTTTAATTGAACCATAACATATTTCTGTGTACCCATATTATATGTATCTATAACAAATCCAGTTTGTCCCTTACTATTACAGGAACTTTTTATTATCACTTTATCATTTATCTGAATATTCTTCATAAGCTGCACCTCCTGTCATTTTATTCTCCAAAAGAAATCTATGTTTCTTTGTAAAAATATCACTATATATAGCGTCTATATTTTCTATAAACACTGTATATAGCATCTCATTTACACTTGATACACAAAACTTGGCATTGGCTGTAATTTAAACAGATTTTTCTCATGCATTGAATCAATCTTAGTTTTTACTTCCTCGTTTGGCTCAATTCCATCTCTGATATATGCATCTAATTCAGCATAAGTAAATCCAAGGTTATCTTCATCAGTCTTTCCGCAAAGACCATCGGTAGGTGTCTTATCAACTAATTCAGATGGAAGACCTAACTCACGACCAATAGCCTTAACCTCTGTTACTGTAAGCTGAGATAACGGACTGAAATCACCAGCAGCGTCACCATATTTTGTGGCGTAACCTACCCAATTTTCGGAAAGATTACACGTATTAGCAACACGACCATTTACTGACTGAGAAATAGCATATAATGTAGCCATACGAATACGAGCAGGAAGATTTGTTGTTGTCTGAGGTGTCGGTGAAACTACACCTTCAAAACTCTCTAACACTTCATTGACAGCACCCTCAATATTGCACGTAATTCTAGTGATGTCTAAAAAGTCAACCAACATTTTTGAATATTCGATATCACTTTGTTCTCCTTGTGGCATAAGGACTCCAATTACTCTATCCTTACTAAGAGCTTCTACACATAATGCTGCCACAACACTTGAATCCTTTCCGCCTGAGATACCCACTACTGCCATACAATCTTTACCATTCTGTTCAAAGAAATCCTTAATCCACTGAACGCAATCATTAGTTGCTTTCTTTACATCAAAATTACTCATGTCTAATCTCCTCTCTAACTCTCATAAGAATTTTTCCTAAATTATTTTCTCCAACACCATTCACTGTGCCCCAAATTTTATCACCCCAAGTATTACCTTCTTCGAGATGCTGATTATCAGTCTCAAGTAACTTTGCTTTGAGCTTTAAATTTTGAGTAAATTTCGCTTTTACAATTTCGTACATAACGTTGTACTTCACATCTTCCCAATCAGATCGAAGCTGAACTCTTCTGCCAAGTTTCTTTGCAGATGATGGATCTAAATTCGTGAAACATTCTCTATCTGAAAAAGTTTTTGCTGATTGAAAAGCGGCTTCATTATTCAAATATGTAAGTCCTTCATATGTAACAGGAGAAGAATAAAAGTTGCTTAAAAAATAATATTTACCTCTAAATTCATTTATCATCCTTTGTCAAGCCTCCATAATTCAACATTGCAATCATAAAAAATATCCTCTATCATTTGATGTACTTCCTCCCAATTTGCACCGCCACGAACACAGCCAATTTTATATGGCATTGCAATACTCATATTTTCCAAAACCGCATATGATCTCAAATTTTCAAAACATTTTCTTAAAGAATTAATATCTGTATACTGTTTTCCGTCATAGCCATATGATTTTTGTGCAAATAAATTTGCATATATTCTTGCGTCAATATTAGACTGAAAATATCTAACAGAACCCAATAATTGTTCAGGTGTATTAATCGAACAAAAACTATGATAATCTTTATATACTTGCGCATCATAATCACGGATCGCTTTTGCAACACCAGAATTAAAAGCACCTTTGCAATTAACCTGGTGCGCAATAATATCAGTGTTCGAAGTGAGCAAGTCTCCATCAATAATTTTAATCATTACTTACCTCCGTACATTCTGTTTCTGATATCCGCAAATGTATCTTCTCTTACTAACTCTCCATCTTTAAATACGGTAGTAAGTAAACTGTTATCACTCATTTCAAGTAACTGATCTTGACACTTTAATTCACCGTTATCATCGTATACTCTACAACATCCTTTATGAGATTTCTTTAAGTGACTCGTATCTGTCTTAGGATCTTTGAAAATCATTAACTTCTTACCATCAATTACTCCATATGTAGCTTTCATTGCAATACCAAAAGTATCTCTTGTAACAACAATCATCTTGCCATTTTCAACGATTGCAGTGAAGCAAAAAGCTCCTACACCATAAGCAATATTATTAGCTGCGAAACCACGCTTTTCTAATTCTTTCCAAATAGTTTCTACATTAGAAAGTGTGCAGCCATCACCATAAATAATACCGATATGCGGATTTAATACCTTATAACCTTTACCATTTACAGAACCACCAAAAATCTCCCATAACCTTTCAACTGTCTTAACTGAAATCTCTACAATATCACCACTATCAGGACGAACCAAGAGCTTTCCATTATGATTCATAATCTCTTCTTTACACTGTGGAAGAATATTATTTACCATATTCCAATAATCATAAGTATCTGAAACCATACTAAATGATGTATTTGGATATAACTCTGTTAAAAGTCTCTTAACGAACGTAATCTCATCTCCATCAATTGAGAAATTAGCCCCCATTACAGAATGCTCAGTTGAGACAGCACCGATTCCAATACCATTATTCTTACAATCGGCATTGTAATATCTATCAATATAATTAATTGCTGGAATTGTAGATGTCTTATTAAATGAAAGCAACCATGATGCTGAACATCTTGTAGCTTCATCCATACAAGACATTCCTCTCATACCAAAGTCCGCACAAGCCATATTTCCAGGCAACCCGTCTGTTGTCTTGTTATACCAATAATCTGCAATCTCACGATACATATGACCGATAGTTGCATGACAACAAGGCTTCCATAATTCTACCTGAAGAATACATTCGATCCACTGAACAAGCCAAGCAAATTTATCATCCGTATTTGTAATCTCAATACAAGGAACACCCATAGGAACAAGTGTACCTTCTGGTAATGCTCTAATCTCAAGTGGTAAATATCTTAATCTGTGAAGCTCTACAATTTTATCTAAATCATAGTTGTCTCTACCAATCTGTACGTCCATCGAATCTGTATAAAGAGTTAGCATCTCATCTTCCGATAAATCGAAGAAATTTTTCTGAAAATATCCCATTAAATATTCTTTGATAAATGCCTGTAATCCAAAGAAAACCATTTCATTCTGATTCTCTAACATTGATTTTCTAGGCACCCAATACGACACCAATTTAGTCAAACCATTTGGGTACATGCGATCATGACACTGTTTATAAGTATCTGATAATAATAAAGCCATTGTGTTATCCATAATTTTAAACCTCCATAACTGTAATTTTTTCATGACTACCATTAAATAAACTGTTTGTCGTAAATAATCTGTTCACTGTATTATTCTCCAAAGACTTGATCAACGTTCCTTTTTCTTTATCAAGAATTGAATTCTCTGTATGTGTTGCATACGCATAAATCTCAGTTACACCATGTTTCTTTAATTCTTCTGCACTATAATAAAGTGAACCGCCATATGCGATAATATCATCAATCATTAACACAGCTTTATCCTTCAAATCAATACCATTTGTTCTAATGTCTAATCCAAGGATTTTACCAGTCTTCCAATCTCTCTTCTTTTCACCATAACAATACGGTAACTCAGGGAATAAATCTGAATATCTCTTAGCTGCACCTGCATCTGGAAAATAAAGTACAAGATTTCTCATACCAATCTTTGAAATAGCTTTATCAACATACTCTTTTGGATTTTCTTTTACACAATTATTGAGTAATGCAGTAGAAACATCGCTATGAGCATCTAAAACATAAACTGATGAAAATCCTAACCAATTGATAAAATCGCAAAAATACTTCAATGTGAATACTTCATCATCATTTTTTACTCTATCCATTCGTGCATTAGGAATATATGGAAGAGACAAATAATAATCCACATTAGTAAAAAATCTTTCAAGATGTTTCTTTACTAACATCAGATAAAATATCTCATCGTTACTCTCATAAATCCATTCAATCCAAATACAAGGAGAGCCATCATAAGAGTCTTCCTCAATGTTGTTTATATCAATATTTACTCTTGGTGTTCCATCTGGGAACTTATTGATTGTTACAATATCGCCATTAATTTTAATCATATTCTACTCTCCAATCACTTCAATCTGACACATCTTCATAGTTGCTAATGCAGCCTTGTGAGTATCAGGTGTGACACCTGCACAACAGCTTGCATCTACTGTAATATCAATCTCAGGATAGTTTGCTCTAATAATAAGTGCATTTGAAATCACGCAGATATCGGTGCATAATCCGCAAATCTCAACGCTTTCAAATCTAAAATCATCCCAATGAGTCCATCCAAAAGTAATTTTGTCAATCAGAATGTCATTATCAATATCAAAATCTAACTTATCTGAAATCTGCCAACCAGCAGTATTCTTTACACAGTGAGTAACAGGAAGATGTATACCTTCATATGTCTCTAAATAATTCTCGGGATGTGTGTCTCTTGTAAAGATTACCTGTTTACCAGCATCCTTGTACTCCTTAATTTTCTTTGCTACATTTGATACAATCGCCTGTGCTTCCTTTGTACCAAGTGTTCCATCAATAAAATCATTCTGCATATCTACAACAATTAATGTTTCTCTCATTTTGTTACCTCTTTTCTTTGTTCTTTCATTACCAAATGGCTAACGTTTACTGCTTCTCTCATAGCTTCTGCAAACTCATAAGCACAATCAGAAGTAAATCTTTCCTGCACTTTTGCAATATCATTTGTATCAACTTCACTATGAATTCTTGCGTCAATAATATATTTTCCGTCTTTACATTGAATATCTACCATTGTCTCATCCGTTCCTTTCCATATCATAAAAGCAGCATAGACTGAGCAATTCATGATTTCTATCAGTCAAATAATTTACCTTTTCAGTTAATTCTTTATTCTCTTTTTCAAGTGCAGCTATTTTATTTTTCAATATATCTTCTGTTGAAAACTTCTGAGTTCCAATCTGCTTATAATCAGACGAAACAGTTTTAACAGAATAATTGCTAATGTAATCTGTTGTTCCATCGGAATATTTAATAGTTGGTTCAAAGAATCCACGCCTCTTGCACTCATCACAATGACAAATGGATGAAATATATCCAACTTTGCCATCACTATTTTCTACATAATCACCTTCATGAAATTGAATATCTGTTGTATTATTCTCTTCTGGAACAATTGGATCTCTGAAGTTAAGTTTTAAATATCCTTCACCCACATTTTCTTCACTAACAAATCTATACCCAAGGTTTTCGTATTTCTTAATTGTATCTTTTGCTTCACATATTTTTACACCAACTGTCATCTATTTATTCTCCTCATCTTCGCCTAAAATTTCCTTTCTTAATGAGTTCCAACCATCATCATAACCATCGCAAT
>OHJJ01001015.1_pt1 | contig 10641 bp, 8 predicted proteins | sample 1568551 | NCBI WGS metagenome assembly OHJJ01 (sample SAMEA3879505, study PRJEB24766) | human gut metagenome | biome: human-associated habitat; feature: feces | place: USA | collected 1985/1987 | reverse complement strand
TCGTAACAAGGTAGCCGTATCGGAAGGTGCGGCTGGATCACCTCCTTTCTAAGGAGACACACTTAAGGGAAACCTTAAGAACGTGTAGGTCGGACATCGGAAATCTCGAAGTACTGTTCGGTTTTGAGAGAACCATAACTCTCAACTGTTCTTTGAAAACTGTATAGAAGAAGAAACGAAAGAAAAGATTTCACGAAAGAGAAAAATTTTCTGGCGTACTGAAGGAAACCCGGAGAGAGGGAACCCTTTCCCCGGGAAAAAGAAACAAAAGTCAAGGTAAAAAACGTAAGTTAAGATACTAAGAGCATACGGTGGATGCCTTGGCGATATCTGCCGACGAAGGACGTGACAAGCTGCGAAAAGCTGCGGAGAGATGCAAATAATCGTTGACCCGCAGACATCCGAATGGAGCAATCCGGCTGTGATGATGCACAGCCATCCATGCCCAAGAGCATGAGAAGGGAACCGGGCGAACTGAAACATCTAAGTAACCCGAGGAAAAGAAATCAAACGAGATACCCCAAGTAGCGGCGAGCGAACAGGGAAGAAGCCCAAACCGGTGAAGGAAACTTTACCGGGGTTGAGGACCATCAGAACCGCGAAGAACTTTAGCCGAAACTGTTGGGAAACAGTGCCAAAGACAGTGAAAGCCTGGTAGGCGAAAAAGAGAAACGCGGAGATGGCACCAGAGTACCGCGGGACACGAGAAATCCCGTGGGAAGCCGGGGGGACCACCCTCCAAGGCAAAACACAGATATCGACCGATAGCGCATAGTACCATGAGGGAAAGGTGAAAAGCACCCCGGGAGGGGAATGAAAGAGAACCTGAAACCGTATGTTTACAAGCAGTCGGAGACCGCTTAATAATAAGGTCGACGGCGTGCCTATTGAAGAATGAACCGGCGAGTTACGAAGCCTGGCAAGGTTAAGCAGGAAATGCGGAGCCGAAGCGAAAGCGAGTCTTAAGAGGGCGCAAGTCAGGAAGCGTAGACCCGAAACCACAGTGATCTACCCATGTCCAGGTTGAAACACAGGTAAAAATGTGTGGAGGACCGAACCTATATCCGTTGAAAAGGGTTAGGATGAGGTGTGGGTAGGGGTGAAATTCCAATCGAACGTGGAGATAGCTGGTTCTCCCCGAAATAGCTTTAGGGCTAGCCTCAGGGAAAAGATTGCAGGCGGTAGAGCACTGATCAGGAGAGGGACCTACCCGGTTACCAAACCCAGTCAAACTCCGAATGGCTGCAATCATACCTGGGAGTCAGACTGCGACTAATAAGGGCCGCAGTCAAAAGGGAAACAGCCCAGACCATCAGCTAAGGTCCCCAATGCCGTGCTAAGTGGCGAAGGATGTGGCATTTCATAAACAACCAGGATGTTGGCTCAGAAGCAGCCACCATTTAAAGAGTGCGTAATAGCTCACTGGTCGAGAGACGCTGCGCCGAAAATGTCCGGGGCTCAAGCACGGAACCGAAGCTATGGCATGATAGCAATATCATGGGTAGGGGAGCGTTCTTATAAGGAAGAAGCATGACCGGAAGGACATGTGGACAAATAAGAAGTGAGAATGCCGGTATGAGTATCGAAAAGAAAGGTGAGAATCCTTTCCACCGAAAGCCCGAGGGTTCCTGAGCAACGATCGTCGACTCAGGGTAAGTCGGGACCTAAGCCGAGGCGAGAAGCGTAGGCGATGGACAACAGGTTGAAATTCCTGTACCGGATCAAGTCGATTGAGCGAAGGAGCGACGCAGGAGGGCACATGATCGCGCGGCTGGAAGAGCGCGTCCAAGTGCGTATGTTGCAGCAGAGGAAAACCCCTGCGGCTGAAAGCAGAGACATGATGGGGAGTTAAAGGAAACTTTGACGAACTCATGAATCCCACACTGCCAAGAAAAACTTCTAGCGAGACAAGATCCGCCCGTACCGTAAACCGACACAGGTAGGCGGGGAGAGAATCCTAAGGTGCGCGGGAAAACCCTCGTTAAGGAACTCGGCAAATTGCATCCGTAACCTAGGGAGAAGGATGGCCCCCTGTCAGTGAAGAGCAGAAACGCTCAGAGCTAAAAGGGGCGGCAGAAAAGAGGCCCAAGCAACTGTTTACCAAAAACACAGGTGCCTGCGAAAGCGAAAGCTGAAGTATAGGTGCTGACGCCTGCCCGGTGCCGGAAGGTTAAGGAGAGAAGTTAGCGAAAGCGAAGCATCGAACTGAAGCCCCGGTGAACGGCGGCCGTAACTATAACGGTCCTAAGGTAGCGAAATTCCTTGTCGGGTAAGTTCCGACCCGCATGAAAGGCGTAATGATTTGGGCACTGTCTCAACGAGGGGCCCGGTGAAATTGAAATACCTGTGAAGATGCAGGTTACCCGCGACTGGACAGAAAGACCCCATGGAGCTTCACTGCAGCTTGAGATTGAATCCCGGTGACAGATGCACAGGATAGGTGGGAGGCGCCGAAGCATTGCCCTAGGGCGGTGCGGAGCCGATGTTGGGATACCACCCTTCTGTTGCTGAGATTCTAACGCGAGGAGTAACGACCCTGCGGACCCTCTCAGGCAGGCGGTTTGACTGGGGCGGTCGCCTCCGAAAGAGTAACGGAGGCGCCCAAAGGTTCCCTCAGGCCGGACAGAAACCGGCCGAAGAGTGCAAAGGCAGAAGGGAGCTTGACTGCGAGACCAACAAGTCGAGCAGAGACGAAAGTCGGGCTTAGTGATCCGGTGGTACTGAGTGGAAAGGCCATCGCTCAACGGATAAAAGCTACCCTGGGGATAACAGGCTAATCTCTCCCAAGAGTTCATATCGACGGGGAGGTTTGGCACCTCGATGTCGGCTCATCACATCCTGGGGCTGGAGTAGGTCCCAAGGGTTGGGCTGTTCGCCCATTAAAGTGGTACGCGAGCTGGGTTCAAAACGTCGTGAGACAGTTTGGTTCATATCCATCGCGGGCGCAAGAAGTTTGAGAGGAGCTGCTCCTAGTACGAGAGGACCGGAGTGGACGGATCAACGGTGTCCCAGTTGTCACGCCAGTGGCACGGCTGGAAAGCCGCATCCGGGAAGGATAAACGCTGAAAGCATCTAAGCGCGAAGCCAACCTCAAGATGAGACTTCTCATCAGCAATGAGTAAGACCCCTTACAGACGATGAGGTAGATAGGTTATGAGTGGAAGAGCCGCAAGGCTTGGAGCGACATAAAACTAATAGGTCGAGGTCTTAACTTAGAAACACCGAGACAAGCGAATAACTTCAGGACTTCTTCTATATGGTTTTGAGAGAACAGGCTCTCAGAGAAACAGTGGCGACAGCTGTGAGGATCACCCGTATCCATGCCGAACACGGAAGTTAAGCTCACAAACGCCGAAAGTACTTGGCCGGAAGCGGCCCGGGAGGATAGGAAGCTGCTGATAAAGGAAAAGGACTTGCAGAGATGTGAGTCCTTTTTGCATGCATAAATTTGAAGGGAGTAGGACAAAGGTGTCCGGAAGAATCTGCTGCGGTGGCGAGGAAGACGGTAAGATGTTATCAGGGGAATAGATTCTTCACTCCGTTTCATTGTTCTGTTTCCTGGTTTCCTTCAAAGCATTCTCGACTCCGTTCAGATGACAGCAGACGACAAGGTGTCATCCGGGACGTGAGTAAAGAATCTGCTATAGTGATGACGCGAAAGATTAGAGTAAAAGTTTTTTCTGTCAGCAGGATTCTGTTGTCTGTAAGCTGGCAGTTTTTTGTTTGCTGATAAAAGCGGAATTGCCTGTTCTTTGTCATATGGCCGTTTCCTGTTATTTCTGCAAAGCATTTTTGCACTTGCCCTGAATGATGGGGAACGGCAAGGTATTTTCCTGTGTCCTTATCATTTGCCGTTCTATGTTGTAAAATATAAATATGTCATTATCTTTTCAATGGAATGGTTGTGAATAAGGATCTTAGATGGAAGATATAAAGGATTTAATGGATCGTTTGAAGAAACGCATTATCAGCGGCGGCGCAGCGGATAAACCGGAACTGAAAAGGCGTCTGGATGTGATTTATGAAATCTATGCCGGCGCTGTCGGCCCGGAGGAACTGATTGTCCGCGCAAGCCGCTATGGCGCATTGAAATATATTCATCATGAAAATCTGAAGAAACGCCTTTTGGGGATTGAGCGGCTGGTTTTTGAGAGCAGGGAATATACCGAAGATCCGCAGGAGGGAGAAATTCCTACCATTCTTGACCGGCTGGAAGATCGTTTGGCGGAACTCCTGGCACGCCGGGCGGTGGAGGAGCGTCTGGAGAGGAAGATTTCCGAACGCCTGGAAGAAAAGCATAAAGAATATGTAGATGAAGTGAAGCGCGAACTTTTGGAAGAAGACGAAGACGATGTAGAAACAGCACAGAGCCGGCATAAAATGGAAAAGCTGGAAGCTTTGGATAAAATCAGTTTGACGAAAACGGTCATGAATGTGGTAAAGCCGGGCACCCTGTCGGAAATTGTCGGGCAAAATGACGCAGTGAAAGCATTGGCATCCAAAATCGCTTCTCCCTATCCCCAGCATTTAATTCTTTACGGACCGCCCGGTGTGGGGAAGACGACGGCCGCCCGTCTTGTCCTTGAGGAAGTAAAGAAAACGGCCTGGTCAGCATTCGGAGAGAATGCGCCTTTTGTGGAATGCGACGGTACGACGCTCCGCTGGGACAGCCGTGATATTACGAATCCTCTTATCGGTTCCGTCCATGATCCTATTTACCAAGGCGCGCAGAGGGAATTGGCAGATGACGGTATTCCCGAACCGAAGCCGGGGCTTGTGACGGATGCCCACGGGGGCATTCTGTTTATTGATGAAATAGGGGAATTGGATCCTATCCTTTTGAATAAGCTTCTTAAGGTGCTGGAAGATAAAAGGGTGCCTTTCGAATCGGCATACTATGATGAAGAAAATCCCTATGTGCCGGCGTATATCAAAAAATTATTCCGCGACGGCGCACCTGCTGATTTCATTCTCATTGGTGCGACTACACGGGAGCCGCAGGAAATCAATCCCGCTATCCGTTCGCGGTGCGCGGAAGTATTCTTTGAACCGCTTCGGCCGGAAGATGTAGAAACCATCGTAAAAAATGCGGCGGAGAAATTGAAAGTGTCTTTGGAAGACGGTGTGGCGGAAATGATCAGTGAATACACCATGGAAGGCAGAAAAGCGGTAAATCTTCTTGCCGATGCGTACAGTCTGGCAGTATATGAAGCGTGCGGGGCGGGGAAGAATTTTATTTCCCGAGAAATCATGCGCCGCACGGCAAGGGGAAGCCGCCTTACCGTATCGCATCATAAGATGGCATCGGACGTGCCGGAAGTGGGGCATGTTTTCGGACTGGGCGTTTCGGGGTTTTCAGGAAGCACTATTGAGATCGAAGCGGCGGCATATCCTGCCAAAGAAGCGGGGAAGGGGACGCTCCATTTTAATAATACAGCAGGATCTATGGCAAAAGATTCTGTGGCGACCGCGGCATCGGTGGTACGCAGGCTTACCGATAAAAATCTGGGCGATTACGATCTCCATGTGAATGTGATCGGCGGAGGGAATGTTGACGGCCCTTCGGCAGGGTGCGCTGTCACGGCAGCCATTATTTCCGCGGTGGAACAAAAACCGCTTCGCCAGGATTGGGCTGTAACGGGGGAAATTTCTTTGTCCGGAGAAATCAAACCGGTAGGCGGCGTTTATGAAAAGGCGTTTGGCGCTCATCAGGCAGGGATGAAAGGACTTATTATTCCGGCGGAAAATAAGGAAGATATCGGGGAAACCCATTTCGGCATGGAAGTGGCGGCAGTACGGACGATTGAAGATGTATTGGATAAAATACTTGTGAAATAACAGGAGAAGATTATGGCTGCAACAGAACGCGGAGGCAAAAACCGGGGCAAACAGAAAAATGATACCGAAACGCTCATATTGGGACGGATGCCTCCACAGAATATAGAAGCGGAAATGGCAGTTCTCGGCGCGATGCTTCTGGACAAAGATGCCATTGAAGTGGCGGAAAACATGCTGCATCCCGAGGATTTCTACCGTGAGCAGGATGCGATCATTTATCAGGCGGTTCTGAATTTGTCCCGTGCAGGGAAAAGCGCAGATATCCTGACGGTCACGGAAGAGCTGCGCCGCATGGGACGCCTTGATGATGTGGGCGGCATTATGTATGTCAATGAGCTGCCGGAACACGTAATCACCACGAAGGGGATTGAACGCCATGTGGATATCGTGTCGGGGAAAGCGAAACTCCGCCGTCTGATCGATACGGCAGGGGATATTGCGGAAGCTGCGTATACCGAAGAAAATACGGTGGAAGAAATTGTAGATGATGCGGAACGCGCTATTCTCCAGGTTGCCAGGGAGCAAAATGTGAAGGGCTTTACTCCTGTGGGAGAAGCGGTCCAGCATACATTGGAAGATATTACAAGAAAGTACCAGAACCATGAGCTGATCACGGGACTGGCGACGGGATTTGCCAAATTGGATGCGTTTACAAACGGTTTCCAAAAAGGAAATCTGATTATCGTGGCGGCGCGCCCGTCCATGGGGAAGACGGCGATCGTTCTTAATATGGCAAAGAATATGAGCCTTTCTTCCGCGCGGAAAACAGTGGCGTTTTTCTCTCTTGAAATGGGGCGTGATGAACTGGTCCAGCGTCTTTTGAGCTCCACCGCGCTGATTGAGGGCCAGCGGCTCAAGACGGGCCGCATCAATACGGAGCAGGAATGGAAAAACCTTTCTTCCGCAGTGAGCGTATTTATGGAAGCGCCGTTGTACATAGATGATACTCCGGCCGTGACAGTGGCGCAGATCCGCGCCAGATGCCGGCGCCTGAAAGCAGAACATGGCTTGGATGCGGTCATGATTGACTATCTCCAGCTCATGACGAGCCGGAATGTAAGGAATAATGACAGCCGCCAGCAGGAAATTTCAGAGATTTCCCGTTCCTTAAAGAGCCTGGCAAGAGAACTGGAAGTGCCTGTTATCGCCTTGTCCCAGCTTTCCCGTGGACCTGACGCAAGACCGAACCACCGTCCCTTGCTCTCCGATCTCCGCGAATCCGGCTCTATTGAACAGGATGCGGATCTGGTCTGCTTTCTCTATCGCGAGGCTTACTATAACAAGGAAATTGAAGAAGGAGATCCCCGACAGAATGAAACGGAACTCATTTTGGCTAAAAACAGAAACGGTCCTGTGGGAATTATCAAAATGTTTTTTGCCGGGCAGTATACACTTTTCTATGAGGCGACGAATCAGGAAGCGCCGCCGGATGTGGAATAAAGCGCCGGCATAGCCGGGAAAGGAGGGGGCAATGGATCTTTGGGGGAATGAAGACGAAGACGAATACAGAGCGCGGAAACGGGCGGAAATATTCAGTTCGTCTTATCATTTCGAGAATTACGGAATGTTAGAAAACGCCATCCACCGGTGCCGGCTCTGCCCTCTTTGCGATGAGGGCGGCCGCGGTCCCGTGCTGTCTACCGGTCCGGTTGACGCGCCTTTGATGATCGTTGGCGAAGGCCCCGGCGGTGTGGAAGATGAGTACGGCGGGCCGTTGGTCGGGCCGTCAGGACAGCTGCTGGATAAAGCTCTTTTGTCGGTAGGGATTACGCGTGACCATGTATATGTCACAAATATCGTAAAATGCCGCCCCAGGGGAAACCGCACGCCTACTATTGCAGAGGGGAATGAATGCGGCAGACGGTGGCTGGCGGAAGAAATACGCATCCTGCAGCCGAAAGTTATCGTCGCTCTCGGAAAAGTGGCGCTCCGTTTCTTTCTGGGGCATGATGCGGGTATTATCCGTTCCCGCGGCCATTGGATTGATTACAAGGGCATCCCCGTCATGCCGACTTTCCATCCGGCATACCTGCTCCGCCAGACGGGAGAGGGATTGAAAGAAGCGAAATGGCAGGTCTACTATGACCTGAAAGCGGCAAAAGACAGGGCTGCGGAAGCCGTGCCCGGCTGGGTGTGGAAAAGCGATACGCCTCCTGATCTGCTGGAAGAATTAAAAGAGGTCCGGGAGAAAAGGATGGGCATATCTTCTGCTTTTTGAAAAAGGAATTTGTAAAGGTGATGGATCATGCGTATTTCAAAGCTGGACCATCTGGTGCTGGTGACAAGCGATTTATCCCGGTGTGTTTCCTTTTATCGGGATCTGCTTCATATGGAAGTGGAAGAAAAAGACGGCCGGTTTGCTCTTCGGTTCGGCACATCAAAAATCAATATCCATACCTGTCCCGGAGAATTCCAGCCGGCGGCGGAAAGGCCTGTGCCGGGGAGTCTGGATATCTGTTTCGTGACGGAGGAACCATTGGAGAGGCTTCTGGATGAGCTGAAAGAAGAAAAGGCGCCGCTGGTGACGGATATCGTGGAAAGGCATGGCGCCCTGGGGAAAATGAGGAGCCTGTATCTGCGTGATCCGGATGGAAATCTGGTGGAAATTGCGGAATACAGAAAAGGAGGTCAGCATGCTTACCATCAATCAGGCTGATCTGTTTTATGCCGCGGAATATGCATTGGTGGCGCTCCTTTTGCTTCTCTGCACGTGGCAGCGGGGGACGCTTGATATCCGGCGACAGATAGGACGAAAGGTTTTCTTCCGCCGTCTGCTGCTGGTGCTGTTTGTGTCCGTTCTGGGCATCGCGCTTATGACGGGAATATATTTTATCCGGCTTGAACCGGAGGTCCGTTTCGCTGCTGTTGGTGCAGTTCAATTCTTTATGACAGTATGCAACAGCGTCATTCTCGGGTCTTCCTTTTTCCAGCGGTACCGCGTCTATCCCCGCGGGTCAGCGCTGGCGGCGGTACTTATCCTCATGTATGGGGTATCGGATTTCTTTATGCCCCGCGAAGTGAAGTACGCTGTTCTGGCGGCGTCGGTGATCGGCGGATTCCTGCTTCCTGAAACTTGGGGAAATAAACAGGTATGAGCAAAATAAAAGGCAGGATTTCCTGCCGGGATTTTTATAACAAAACCTTCTGAACCGGAATGGAGCAGGAGGTCTTTTGTTGTCGTTTTATTTCTTGCGTGATCCGTAGAGGTCATTATAAATGATCCGTTCATTATAACGGTTCATGCGGACAGGTTTCCGCTCCGCGTAGCCGACGGCGATGATACAGAACGGTTCCATTTCCGCGGGGATATCAAGAATATTTAAAAGATGTGCTTTGCGGTCAGCATAGGGATATACCTGGAGCCAGATTGATCCGAGACCCAGATGTTCCGCTTCGATGAGAATGTTTTCCGCGGCGGCGGCGCAGTCAAAGGACCATTCTTCGGGAAAAGAGATATTTTCCTTTTTGCCGACGATGACGATGGCGGCACTTGCTTTACGGGCAGGGCCCGCTACAAGGCTGTTGTGGGAAATCGCTTTTACCAGGTCATCTCTTGTGACGATGATGAATTCGCGGGCTTCCTGGTTGCCGCAGGCACGAGCCTGCATACCTGCTTTTACAAGGGTCAGCAGGTCTTCTTTAGCAACGGGGGTCAGTTCCTTGAAGTGGCGGCAGGTGCCTCTTTTGAAAATTTCATCCATATTCACTCCTCCTTCTGCAAACGGGTGCGCCAAAAGAGGGGAATATCCCCTTGACGCGGTGCGGATCATTTCTTTTCCGCCTGTTATTATTTGTATCCATTATAGCATAGACGGCGGGCAGTACGGGAAATAAAAAAGACCCCGCCGTGAAGCGGAGCCTTTGCTGGTTACGGAGTGCCGAATAGGAAGTACCTGACATAAAGATAAAAGGTGGATGTGAGAAGAGTCACGAGCATCATGGGGAAACATTTCAACATGAAGTGGCCGAAAGTAATATTGTACCCTTCTTTTGCCGCAAGAGCGGCGACGATGACGTTCGGGGAAGCGCCAATGATGGTGCCGTTGCCGCCGTAGCACGCGCCGATAGAAAGCGCCCACCACATATAGTCCGCGTGGGCCAGTCCTAAAAGCTCCTGCATATTGTGGATCAGGGGGATCATGGTAGCCGTGAAAGGGATATTATCGATGAATGCGGAAGCGATGCCGGAAAGCCAGAGAATGGTAAACGTAAGGGCTTCCGGGTCACCGCCGACCGCACTGATGCCTGCCTGGGCGAGGGCGTTGATAACGCCTGTCGTTTCAAGGCCGCCTACGACAATGAAGAGACCGATAAAGAAGAAGAGAGAATCCCAGTCCACATCACGGAATATTTCATGAGGATCCACACTGCAGGCAAGGATGGCAAGCACACCGCCTGTGAGGGCGATCGTTGCCGATTCGATACCGATAAGATTGTGGACGATGAAGCCGAAAATGGTCAAAGCCAGAATGGTGACGGATTTCTTGAGAATGGAATAGTCCGTAATGACGGAAGAAATACTGATTTTTCCTAATTCTTCCGCAGTCATTTCTGTTTTTGGAAGTTCCTTGCCGTAAATGATTTCCAGGTAGATGATGCATGCAGCCACATTAAGCAGGGCGATAGGACCGGTATTCATGGCAAAATCATTAAATACGAGATGTGTCGCGGAACCGATCATGACATTTGGCGGATCGCCGACCATCGTGCCGGAACCGCCAATATTGGAAAGAAGGATTTCTGCGATCAAAGTGGGGATCGGGGTGACATGGATACGGCGGCAGAGGGAAATCGTCATGGGAG
>OHJJ01001012.1_pt1 | contig 10661 bp, 8 predicted proteins | sample 1568551 | NCBI WGS metagenome assembly OHJJ01 (sample SAMEA3879505, study PRJEB24766) | human gut metagenome | biome: human-associated habitat; feature: feces | place: USA | collected 1985/1987 | reverse complement strand
CAGTGGGGCTTTTGAGCGACCGAACGGTCTTGCGTTAGCAAGATGGAGGGGCCTCGCCCCGACAAGCTCCGGCTCCTTCCCGACGGCTGTGTGTCCGAAACCTTATCAACAAAGACGTATCACAAAAGTCACACATGAAGTACGATGAAAGAATCTGCAAATTCAACATGGACACCGGATGCGTGGAGCTGCTGACCCACTGGGCTACGCGGATTTGATCCTGAATGGTGACCCGGAGGAATATTTGAAGAATGCGGCCGGGAGCCATGGGTTAGAAGATTGATTTTCCCATAAAACCGTCCTTGACAAAAACTGCCGCCCACCTACGTAACGGAACGCAGGTGGGCGGCGTTTTACGCTATCGGCTCTGAGACTGCCGGAAGTTACAACTTACGCAAGACTTTCAATGATCTCTGCGCTTTTTTCAATGCCGATGACCCCGCTGTCCAGCGCAATATGATAGTTGGCGGCATCGCCCCACTTCATATCGGTATAGAAGCGGTAGTAGGCGGCGCGGCGCTTGTCCTTCTCCTTCAGCCGGGCTTCGGGTGATTTCTCCCGCTCCCCATAGACCCGCACGATGCGGTCTGCCCGGAACTTCAGGTCGGCGTGGACAAAGACCTTCAGGCAGTCGGTGCGGTCCTGCAGGATAAAATCGGCGCAGCGTCCTACAATGACGCAGGGCTCTTTTTCTGCCAGTTCCCGGATGATCCGGTATTGCAGCTTCCAAAGCAGGTCCTCGTTGGTGGGGCCAAAGATGCGGTCGGCGAAGGCAGAGGCGAGGAAGCCGCCGGGGGTATACTCTCCGGCCTCCTTGATGTAGTTTTCGTCAAAGCCGCTTTCGGCAGCCAGTTTCTGGATCAGTTCGGCGTCGTAGCACCGGATGCCCAGATGCTCTGCCACCAGTTTGCCGATGGTTCTGCCGCCGCTGCCAAACTCGCGGCTGATGGTGATGATGCGTTTTTCCATTAGACTTCTCCTTTCGTGCTCAGTTCACGGTAGGTTTTGCAGATCAGATAGCCTGCAATCAGGAAGGTGAGGATATCCGACATGGGCATGGAGTACAACACACCGTCCAGCCTGAAGAACCGGGGCAGCAGAAGGGCAAAGCCCACGCCGAACACCACCTCACGCACCATGGACAGGGTGGTGGATTCCGCTGCCTTGCCCATGGCCTGCAAAAAGATGAAGCACGCCTTGTTGACACAGGCCAGAATGATCATGCACAGGTAGATGCGGAAGGACTTCACGGCAAAATCCGTGTAGTAGACGCTTTCGTTGGCGGAACCGAACAGGGCGATGAGCTGCCGGGGAAGCAGCTCCACCAGCACCAGTGCAACGGCACCCACGGTGGCTTCTGCCAGCAGCAGCTTCGTGAACAGCTCCTTCACACGGGCGGGCTTTTTGGCACCCATGTTGAAGCCCACCACGGGGATGCAGCCAGCCGCCATGCCTACCACGATGGAGATGACGATCTGGAAGAACTTCATCACGATGCCAACAACTGCCATAGGGATCTGGGCGTACTGCTCCTGCCCGAACACGGCATCCAGTGCGCCGTATTTGCGGATCATGTTGTTGATGGCTGCCATTGCCGCCACAAGGCTGATCTGGGACAGAAAGCTGGTCATGCCAAGGGTCAGGGTACGGCCGCAGATGGAGCCTTTCAGCCGGTAGTCACCCTTTTCAGGGCGAATGATCTTCATGTGCAGCAGATACCACACTGCCAGCGCTGCCGTGACCAGCTGACCGATGACGGTAGCCACCGCTGCGCCCATCATGCCCCAGCGGAAGCCGAAAATGAAGATGGGGTCCAGAATGATGTTCAGCGCCGCACCCGCAAGGGTGGAGATCATGGCAAAACGGGGGTTGCCATCCGCGCGGATGATGGGGTTCATGGCCTGCCCAAACATATAAAAGGGCACGCCCAGCGTGATATAGAAGAAATATTCCTGCGAGTGATGATAGGTCTCGGCATTCACCGTTCCGCCGAACATGGCAAGAATGGTGTCCGCAAAAACCAGATAGAGAATGGTCAACACAATGCTGCTGACCAGACACATCACCACCGCATTGCCGACGCTCCGCTTTGCCTTGGGAACTTCGTTCTGCCCAAGGCTGATGCTGACGAAGGCGCAGCAGCCATCACCGATCATGACTGCGATTGCCAGCGCTACCACCGTCAGGGGGAAAACGACCGTATTTGCGGCATTGCCGTAGGAGCCCAGATAGCTGGCGTTTGCAATAAAGATCTGATCCACGATGTTATACAGTGCGCCGACCAGCAGCGAAATAATGCACGGGATCGCATACTTTTGCATCAGTTTGCCGATGCGTTCCGTGCCGAGAAATTGATTGGAACTTTCCATGGGATTCACCTTACCTTTCCATTTTGAGGACAAAAAACAACGGGCAGCTCTCATGCAACCGGTTTTACGCATGAGTGCTACTCGTTGTACGAAATCATTATAGCCTGCCTGTCTGGAATTTGCAAAGGCAGTTTTGCACAAGAATTGTACTGGGCATTCTGCGCAGATTGCACGAGGAAAATTTTGTGGAAGATGCCCTTTGAAGCCCGCCAACCTGCCGTGGTACAATAAAGTAAAGAGTAAAATTACGCTGGAAAGTCTGTTTTTTGCAGCCTTTCCATACAAGGGAAAGAGGAAATACCATGTCACGGTTTCAGGTGGGAGCGCTGGTGGTTTACGGAAATCTGGGAGTGCACGAGGTGGAAGGCGTCGGGCTGCGGCGCTTTTGCGATGAGTCCGCCAGAGAGTATTACACCCTCCGGCCTTATTTTTCGGATCACCACGACCGCAGCTATATCCCCACGGAAAAGGAAGCGGCACTGCGCCCGGTGACCCCGGCACAGCAGGCGAAAGCCGACCTTGCACGCATCAAAGCGGAGAAGCTGCCTATCCCGGCGGGGGTACAGACAGCGCTGGCAGAACATTATCAGGCACTGCTGCACACCAATGATTTTTACCAGTACCTGATCCTGTTCAAGGAGCTGGGGCAAAAGCAGACCCAGCAGCAAAGCCGCGGGCGGAAAATCAACGCTATGGATACCTACTTCTACCAGATGGTAGAGCGTGTCCTGCGGGAGGAGCTGGCGGTGGCGTTTGGGGAATCGCAGCAGGAAGCCGGCAGGCGGCTGCTGGAGGTTTTGCGCTGAAGCTGCATGGTGATTTTCACCAACAAATGCCAAGGCGCTTTTTGTTCGGAGCAACTTTGTAGGAATCAACAAAGAAGGGCGGTTTGTTATGCAAAACCTTCGTGAGAGTTTGCCACTTGAAACCCATCGATGCCTTATGATATAATCCCTCCAGCAGAACGCGCTGTGTGTGAACACGTAAGACCAGTTTCTTCACACGCAGGCGTTCTCTTTTTATTTTCAAAAAAGTTAGTCTGCACTAATCTTGAGGAGGGCTTTTCATTCGTAATCATCGTTCCACTGTTTTTCTCGGCGTTCTGCTGATGATTCTTTCGGTTTGTTCTTTGTTTGTCGGGGTGCTGGACATCCGGCCTTCTGACCTGCTTACAGGCAGCGTGAAAACATGGGAAATCTTTCTGATCTCCCGCCTGCCGCGTCTGCTTGCCATCCTCTGCACAGGCATCGGCATGAGCGTGGCGGGGCTTATCATGCAGCAGCTCTGCATGAACAAGTTTGTTTCGCCCACCACAGGCGCAACGATCTCTTCTGCACAGTTTGGCATTCTGCTGGCTTTGCTGTTTGCACCGGGTTCTACCCTGTGGGGACGTGCTGCCTTTTCCTTCGTTTGTGCTGTTCTGGGCACATGGGTCTTTGTCTGGTTCATCCAGCATATCCAGTTCAAGGATGTTGTCATGGTCCCGCTGGTCGGCATCATGTTCTCCAACATCGTAATGGGCGTCACCAATTATCTTGCCTACAAATATGAGATGACACAGGCTCTTTCCAGCTGGCTGGTCGGTCATTTTTCCACCGTCATTCGTGGGCGGTATGAGCTTGTCTGGCTGACGGTACCGCTGGTGATCCTGGCATTTGTATTTGCCAACCACTTCAATATCGTGGGCATGGGAAAAGACTTTTCTCAGAACCTCGGCGTTCCGTATGATCTGGTGCTGTTTATGGGTCTGACCATTGCTGCCATGATCACGGCATCCGTTGTTGTGGTGGTCGGCTCGATCTCCTACATCGGCCTTATCGTGCCCAATATCGTAGCAATGTTCAAGGGCGACCAGATCCGCGGAACGATGGTGGATACCGCTCTGTTTGGCGCTGTGTTCGTGCTGGTCTGCGATATGATCGGGCGGGTTGTGATCTATCCCTACGAGCTGCCCATCGAGCTGATCGTTGGCGTTATCGGCAGTATCCTGTTTATCGGTCTGCTGCTGTATCGGCTTCGGCATGGACGCAAGGCAGTCCGGCTGGGCAAAGCTGCCAAGAAAACCGGAGGTGCAGCATGAAAACGCACAAAAACCATCTGCGCCTGCTGATCCTTCTGCTTCTTGTTCTGCTGGCCTGCGTAGGCTATATGACGGTCGGAGTCCACTTTGAAAACCAAAAATTATTTGCCTACGCCATGCGCATCCGTACGCCCAAGCTGATCGCCATGCTCATCACGGCATTTGCCATTGGAAGTGCCTCCATCGTGTTTCAGTCCATCATCAACAACACCATCGTCACGCCCTGCCTGCTGGGCATGGACCAGCTTTATTCGCTGATCCACACGGCGGTGTTCTTTGTGGTGGGTTCGGGCAGCTTTCTGGCGGTCAATGCCAACGCAGCCTTTGCGGTAGACCTTGCCATTATGGGCGCTGTTGCCACCGTAATTTACAGCTATCTGTTCCGGAAAACGAACCACAATGTTCTGTACGTCCTGCTTATCGGCACGGTGCTGACTTCGTTCTTTTCCAGCATCCAGACGACCTTGACCCGTGTGATGGACCCCAACGAGTACGACACGCTGCTGACGGATCTGGTCGCCAGCTTTTCCAATGTCAATTCGGCGATTCTGGTGCTGTCCGTTGCGGTTCTTGCGCTGGTCGCTTTTGCCTTCCGGAAAGAGCTTGCGCTGCTGGACGTTCTGACACTGGGCAAAGATCAGGCCATCAATCTGGGCGTAGATTATGACCGCTGCATTCGCCGGCTGCTGCTGGGGGTCACACTGTACATTGCAACAGCCACCGCTATGGTCGGGCCGCTGGCATTTCTGGGGCTTATCATTGCCAACCTTTCCCGGCAGTTCCTGCGTACCTACCGGCACAGCCAGCTCATCACCGGCTCTGTTTTGTTCGGTATGGTCGTTCTGATCGGCGGACAGCTTCTGGTGGAGCGGGTGTTCGTTTACTCGGTTCCGGTCAGCGTGTTCATCACCGTGGGCGGTGGCGTGTATTTCCTGTATCTGCTGCTCACCCAGAGAAAGGCATAACACCATGTTTGTAAAAGAGATCACCAAACGCTACGATGGCAAAGCCGTTGTCGATGGCGTGAGTTTTGAGATTCCGAAAGGTAAAGTCCTTTCCCTTATCGGTCCGAACGGTGCGGGAAAATCCACCGTGATGGGAATGTTGTCCCGGCTGATCGCACGGGACAGCGGTCTTGTGGATTTTGAGGGGACGGAGATCACGCACTGGAAAAGCCGTGAACTGAGCAAGCGGCTCGCCATCCTGACCCAAGCCAACAATGTCCAGATGAAGCTGACTGTCCGGGAACTGGTTGCATTTGGCCGCTTTCCGTACTCCGGCGGACGGCTGACCCAAGAGGACAACGAGATCATTGACCGCGCTATCGCCTACATGGAACTGGGCGATTTTGAGGAGCAGTTCATCGATGAACTGTCCGGCGGTCAGCGGCAGCGTGCCTATATAGCCATGGTCATTGCACAGGACACGGAATATATCCTGCTGGATGAACCGACCAACAATCTGGATATTTACCACGCAACCAACCTCATGCGCATCGTCCGCCGCCTGTGCGATGAGCTGGGCAAAACGGTGATCCTTGTTCTGCACGAGATCAACTATGCTGCGTTTTATTCCGACTACATCTGTGCCTTTGTGGATGGAAAAATCGCAAAGTTTGGCACCGTGCAGGAAGTGATCACCAAAGAAAACCTGTCCGATATCTACAAGGTAGACTTTGAGATCATGCAGATCGAAGGCAAGCCTTTGTCGATATATTATTGATTTCAGTACTTTTAAAAAGGAGCATTCTTATGAAGAAAATTTCTCGTCGTTCGTTTTTGACCGCTATGGCCGCTGTGAGTGCAGCGGGGGTTCTTACCGCCTGCGGCGCTTCCTCCTCCACGGCAAGCTCCGTGGCATCCTCTGTGGCTGCATCCAGCGAAACCGCAGCCTCTTCGGAAGCTGCACCGGAATCTGTGACCATCAAGGCGTTCAACGGCGTAAAGGAGTTAGTGGACGTGGAAGTGCCCTTTGACCCGCAGCGCATTGCGATCCTCGAACTTGCTTCTCTGGACATTCTGGATGAACTGGGCGTTGGCGACCGTGTGGTCGGCACGGCATCCACCTCTCTGGATTATCTTCAGAGCTATGTCACCAATGACAGCATTGCGAACCTTGGCAACATCAAGGAGGCTGATATGGAAGCAGTCATGGCCTGTGAGCCGGATATCATCTTTATCGGCGGACGCCTGTCCAAATCCTATGATGCCCTATGCGAGATCGCACCCGTTATTTTCCTTTCGACCGACGCCGAAAAGGGCGTTGTGGAAAGCACCCGTGAAAACGCCATGACCATCGCTTCTATCTTTGGTCTGGAAGACCATGTGGAAGCTTTGATGGCGGATTTTGACAGCCGCATCGACGCCCTGAAAGCCTTTGCAGAGGGCAAGACTGCCATCATCGGCATGACCACCAGCGGCAGCTTCAATGTTCTGGGCAACGATGGCCGCTGCTCCATCATCGGCAAGGAGATCGGCTTTGAGAACATCGGCGTGGATGCCAATATCGACACCTCGACCCACGGCAACGAGGCTTCCTTCGAGTTCATTGTGGACAAGAACCCCGACTACATCTTCGCCATGGACCGCGATGCAGCCATTGGCACCGATGGCGCGCAGATGGCACAGGAGATCTTGGAAAACGAGCTGGTCAAGAGCACGGATGCTTACAAGAACGGCCACGTCGTTTATCTGGCACACCCGAATGTCTGGTACACCGCAGAGGGCGGCATTCAGGCACTGAGCGAAATGCTGAGCGATCTGGAAAACGCACTGCTGTGATTTTTTTCGCAAGTTAAGAAAATAGTGCAACACGAAAACAGCATATTTGCGATATGCAATCCAACGATGTTGCAAACGATCAAAAGTTGGATTGCGATGGCTGCTGCGGTTCCGCAAGCTGGACATGCGCCTGAAAGACCAGCGGCAGGCGCTGGTGGATACCTTCATCAATACGATTTACCTGTATGATGATAAGGTTTTGATAACCTTCACCTATAAAGAAGGAACACAGACCGTGACTTTTGGAGAAGCGACGGAAGTTGCATCCGAGGGAAATGGTTCGGATTTGGATTGCATTCCTGCACAACAAGAAAGACAGCTTTTGATAGCTGTCTTTTTTGTTTTATCCCGCAATTTCCCTTCGGCAGCACCGGAAGAACAGAGGACTTGAACAAGGCTGTGACAAAAGGGGAGCACCGGCAGAGCCGCCGGGTGTCGCGCCCCGTTGCACAGACCCGTTCAAATCTTTCTCTGCACTGGACAATCACCCCCTGTTCGCGGTATACTGAAAGCTGAATGAAATGCAGAAAAACGAGGTCGCAGCATGGTGGAACAGGCAAACGAACTGATATTGGATATCTTGCCCCTTTCGGCACAGACGGCACGGCTGGTGCGGGTGTACGGCACAGCGCCCTGCGTGGCGCTGCCGGGCACTCTGCCCGCCCCGGCGGGCGGCAGCCTTGCCCTGACCGAGCTGGGCGACTACTGCTTCTCGGAAAAGCCCCGCAGCCTGCCTGCGGCGGATGCCCTCTGCCGCTACGCAGTAAGCGCAGACGGTACGGTGCGGCTGACCCGGGCGTTCGGGCAGGCGGTGGGGCAAAAGCCCGCCCGCCGGTACGATTTTGACCTTGACGCCCCGGCCGCGGACGAAGAGGAACTGCACCCGGTGTGCGGCAGCTTTCTGGAAGAAGCCACCCTGCCGGACAGCGTACAGGTCATCGGCAGCTGCGCCTTTTACAACTGCCGCAGCCTGCGCCTGCTCACGGTGGGCAGCGGGGGACTTACCGTGGGCAGCGATGTGTTTTTGAACTGCTTTGCGCTGGAGACCCTGCGGGTGCAGGCCGCACCGGAGCAGCCCACCGGGCTGTTTGCGCTGGTGAACAACATCACCGAGGCCGTGCAGGCGCAGTTCTGGCCCGCCGATGCCCCCGCGCCGCTGGCGGCGCTGTGGTACCCCGCCTACTGGGAGGATATCGAGGAGACCCCCGCCCACATCCTGCTGCACACCTTTTCCGGGCAGGGATACCATTACAGACAGTGTTTTCTCGACAATAAATTCCTCCCCGCAGAATATGACGCCATCTTCCCGCAGGGGCACGATGCCGATGACGCCGCCATTATGGCCATGCTCTGCTTTGGCCGCCTGCGGTATCCGTGGCAGCTGACCGAAGCTGCCGCCGGGCACTACCGGGCGTTTCTGGCAGCCAACACCGACCGGGTGTTCGCCCGCCTTTTAAAGGCACAGGACACCGACAGCATCCGCGCCCTGCTGGCGTTGGACGTGCTGGATAAAGCCGCTTTTGCATCTGCCGCCGCCCTTGCCGCCAAGGCAGAGAACGCCGCTGCTGCCGCCCTGTTGGCAGATGCGGAGCACAAAAAATATGCTCCCCAGTCCAAAAAGCAGCGGTACGATTTTGATTTTTGAGAGGTGACCACACGTTGCCAAAGGAAAAATTTTTCGACCCCCGCAAGCCCTTCCAATCCCAGCGGCCGGAGACCCACGAGGAGTGGCAGGCACGCATGGGCGGCGAGGTGCTGGCGGTGGTGCGCAGCGGGCTGTATCTGGACTTCCGGTTTCTGGATATGGCACTCAGCGCCCTGAACCCCGCCCCGGACGAGCGTTGCCGGGTGCTGGCTACGGACGGACAGACCCTGTATTATCAGCCGCAGCGCCTGCTGCAGCTTTATCAGGAGAACCCGAAATATCTCAACCGGTTGTATCTGCACGCCATATTCCACTGCGTATTCCGGCATTTGTGGCTGAAAGGCCGCCGCGAGCCGCAGCTGTGGAGCCTTGCGTGCGATATCGCGGTGGAAAACGTTATCGACAGCTTACAGCGCAAAAGCGTGATGCGCCCGCTGACCTATGTGCGGCAGAACGCCTACCGGCAGATCACCGCTGAGGAAAAGGTGGTGGCGGCAGCGCCGGTGTACCGCTGGCTCACCCGGCAGACGCCCGGCGTGCTGCGGCAGCTGGAGCGGGAGTTCGTCACCGATGACCACCGCCTGTGGCCGAAGGATGCCCCGGAGCAGCCCCAGCAGATGCCCACCCCTCTGCCGCAGAAAACGTGGCAGAAGATCGGCGAGCGGATGCAGACCGAGCTGGACCTGCGGGATAAAGAGGCGGGCGAGGGCACCGATGCCTTGAAGCAGCAGGTGAAGGCTGCCAACCGCAGCCGCCGCAGCTACAAGGACTTTCTGCGCCGGTTCTGCGTCCTGCGCGAGGAGGTAAAACTGGACCCGGACGAGTTCGATCTGAACTTCTACACCTACGGCCTTTCGGTGTACGGCAACCTGCCGCTCATCGAGCCGCTGGAAAGCCGGGAGAGCAAAAAAATTGAGGAGCTGGCGCTGGTCATTGATACCAGCTACTCCACCTCCGGCGAGCTGGTGCGCGCCTTTCTGGCCGAGACCTACACCCTGCTGAAAGGGCGGGAAAACTTTTTCCACCGCATGAACCTGCACCTGATTCAGGCCGACAACGCCGTGCGGCAGGATATCCTCATCCGCAACGAGGATGAACTCATCCATGCCATGAACCACTTTGAGCTGCGGGGCGGCGGCGGAACGGACTTCCGTCCGGCCTTTGCATATGTGGATCAGCTTTGCGCCGAAAAGAAGTTTTCGAACCTGCGCGGCCTGCTGTACTTCACCGACGGCATGGGCACCTACCCGGCGCGGCGTCCCGGCTACGATACCGCCTTCCTGTTTTTAGGGGAGCGGTTCGATGATGCCAATGTGCCGCCGTGGGCGATGAAGGTGGTACTGGACGAAGAAGAATTTACCGGTGCGGCAGCCCGCCCGGCCAGCGCCCTTGCGGACGCTCTGGCCGAAGAGGATGACCTGTACCGCGAGTTGAACAACTCCTGACAAGAGGGGAAAATATTATGAATATCAAACGTGCCAAAGAAGAGATCGAGCATACCGTAAAAGCTTACCTTGCCAAGGATGCGCTGGGCGAATACGCCATTCCCGCCATCCGGCAGCGCCCCATCCTGCTGATGGGCCCTCCGGGCATTGGAAAAACGCAGGTGATGGAGCAGGTGGCCCGGGAGTGCGGGGTGGCACTGGTGGCCTACACCATTACCCACCACACCCGGCAGAGCGCCGTGGGTCTGCCCTTTATCCGGCAGCGCCACTACGGCGATAAGGACGTATCGGTGACCGAATACACCATGAGCGAGATCATCGCCAGCATCTATGCCAAAATGG
>OHJJ01001011.1_pt1 | contig 10687 bp, 9 predicted proteins | sample 1568551 | NCBI WGS metagenome assembly OHJJ01 (sample SAMEA3879505, study PRJEB24766) | human gut metagenome | biome: human-associated habitat; feature: feces | place: USA | collected 1985/1987 | reverse complement strand
CGGGACGGGCGAAGACCTGGGCGAGGTTTTCCGCCAGTACGTTTTTGCCCGTGGCCTTGCTGCCCGCGAGCAGCAGGTTCTCCCCGCACAAAATGGCGGCGACCGCCTCTTCCCACACGTCCTTGCCATAATAATGATACCGCGGCTGCGGGATGCGGTTTTGCAGCTCCGGCGGCGTCGGATACTGCGCGTTAAATTCACGAATGCCATCCAAAAGGTCGGGACTCAGCCCCTCCTGTTTCAAAAAATCCAACAAATCGATCACTCTTTCTTGCCATGTGCACTGCACGTTCTTTTTTTCGGTCATCATCATAACACGGAAAAGGGAGTTTGCAAGCAAAAGTTTTGCATTTTTACAGAAAATATATAGCGGTTTTCTGCTTTTCGCACAGGTGCGAAGGGATATGCCGCCTGCGGGCGGCAGGGGCAAAGGGGATATTCTCTTTCGCGAAAGAGAATATCCCCTTTGGAACCCCAAGAGAAAGACTTTTGATTGGCAGTTCCGGGCTTGAATGACCTTTATGCCTCCGGAATGGGAGTGCCTGCGCGTGGCGTTGCCGCGTTGATGCCTGCTATACGATTTGGTGTGCTTCTATTATCCGCTGCCGCTCTGCCAGTCTTGTAGTAGTGCAGCCTAATTCCCGTCTACCGCCAATCCCTACAATGCGGCGAGCGCAGCAATGCCGCATTCCGCACGCAGTCTGCCGCCGAGGGGACGTCACTCGCGCCTCACGATACACCGCACCCGATTGCGCAGCGTGTGCAGTTCTTCAAGATCGAGACTGCCAATGTCGGGGGTTGAGGGGGACTCCCCTCGCGTTCTCTTGGGGGATCTAAAGGGGGCCATTCTCTCACGTGAGAGAATGGCCCCCTTTGTCCGCACCCTGCGGGTACGCAGGGAATAGGAAAACGGCCCTTGCGCCGCATTGCAAAATGCGTATTGACAAAATATGACGTTATCCATATAATGTCATAAGTTGAAAAAAGGGAGGACGTCTGCTATGCTGCTGAAAAAACGCAACAAATGTCATTTCGTTTCCCTTTTTGTTTTTCATATTTAGAATATGGACCATCTGTCGATTCCTCGACAGGTGGTCTTTTTTTAGGAGGAGAGAGCGATGATCGAAAGTTGGAAGGACGTTCAGATCGTGCCGGAGTTCTGCGATCAGGGCGTGGACTGCTACCGTTTGGAGGGAGGGCACTTCCTCAACGAGTATTACATTGTCTCGGAGGCCGAGACGCGAAAGCTGATGAACCATCCGGAGGTGGTGGGCTACGAGGTGTACGCCTCGCTCGTGACGGCGACCTCGCAGATGATGTACTACCTGAAGGAGAAAAAGAAGATCACGTCGGCGAATATCCTCTCGATCCTGCGGGGAGCCTTGAACTACCCGCTGGAGGAGAGCTGCTACAAAGAGCACATCCGCGTCCACGACATCAGCTTTATGTCGAGCGAGCGCGTTTTTGAAAACGGCGAGATGACGGGCCTTGAGATCAAATACTGCAAGCTTGCCACCGTGCCGAACAGCACGCTGCTGATCGGCGACATCATCGCCTCCGGCGAGACGCTTGTGAACTGCCTGCGCTATGTGATCGACTATTACCGCAAGCAGGGGACCAAGCTGCGCAATATCGTCCTCTTCACGATCGGCGGCACGCAGGGCGTTGAGATCCTGGAAAAGCTGACGCAGGAGATCCGTGTGTACTGGCCGGGCTTTGAGGGATTTGTCACGGTGTATTACGAGGGCATTTTCAGCTGCTATGAAGAGGGAAACAAGGGCGTTTCCGGCATCAACCGCGCGCTGATCGACTTCTACTGGAAAGGCGGCATCATTGCCCCTGCCTTCCGTCGCGAGACGCTCTCGATGCAGAATCCCCTTTTTGAAAAGTGCACGATCTACGACGGCGGCGCCCGCCGCTACGAGATCCACGAGCATATTGAAGAGGTGCTCGAATTCTGGAACGGCATCTTAGAGCGCGCCGACAGCATCGACAAGCAGGCGCTGCTCGAGGAAAAGCTCGGGCATCCGCTGCCGATCTCCTATGAGGACTGGCTGAAGGACTGTCACTATGAAAAACTGGACAAAAAGACGACGCGCTGGCTCTATCAGCAGGAGCGCGGCTTTGTGGAGGGCATGCGCGATGTTTCGCTGAAGGAGATCGCGCGCCAGCGGATCGACGAGTTCACCACGACCCTGAGAAAGTATATCCTTTAAAAAATTTATAGATCAGAGAGGACAGAACGCATGAAGAATGAAAAGACGGTAGTGGATATTGACTACGCAGAGGCGATCGTGCCGAAAAGCGCCCGACGCGGCATCGTGACCATGTTTATGATCATGCTGGGCTTCACCTTTTTCTCCGCGAGCATGTGGGTGGGCCAGCAGTTGGCGGACGGCCTGGATTTTCAGGGCTTCGTCGTGTCGATGATCGTCGGCGGCGTGATCTTGAGCCTGTACACGGGACTTTTGGGCTACGTGGGCGCGGAGACGGGCATGAGCCTCGACCTTCTGGCCCGCAAGGCCTTTGGCGTCAAGGGTTCGTATCTGCCCTCGGCCATGATCTCGTTCACGCAGATCGGCTGGTTCGGCGTGGGCATCGCCATGTTTGCCATCCCGGTCGCCAATGAGCTGCTGGGCGGCAGCAAGACGGCGGAGTGGGCGCTGGTGATCGTTGCCGGTATCTGCATGACGGCCTCGGCCTACTTTGGCATCAAGTCGCTCACGATCGTCAGCTATATCGCCGTCCCGATGGTTGCGGTACTGGGTACGGTCGCGATGGTGCTCGCCGTCATGCGCGGCGACGGCACGATCGTCGATCAGTTTGCCAAGTCCAGCGGCACGCTGACGGTGATCGGCGGCGCGGGACTGGTCGTTGGCTCGTTCGTCTCCGGCGGCACGGCGACGCCGAACTTCTCCCGCTTTGCCAAAAGCGGCAAGGTGGGCGCCATCACAACGGTGATCGCGTTCTTCATCGGCAACTCTCTGATGTTCTTCTTCGGCGGTGTCTCGTCGGTCTATGTGGGCGGCAACGACATCTTCGAGGTGATGATCAACCTTGGCCTGTTCTACCTCGCCATCCTGGTCCTGGGCCTGAACATCTGGACGACGAACGACAACGCGCTCTATTCCGCGGGCCTCGGCCTTGCCAACATCTTCGGCCAGAAAAAGAAGCCCATGGTGCTTGTCTCCGGCATCATCGGCACGGTGCTCGCCGTCTGGCTGTACTGGAACTTCTGCGGCTGGCTGAACATCCTGAACTGCACGCTGCCGCCAGTGGGTATCATTCTGGTGCTGGGCTATTTCCTGAACAAGGAAAAGTATCAGGACGTGGAGGTCAGCGAGAATGTCAACTGGTTCGCAGTGCTCGGCGTGGTGCTCGGCGCGGTGGTAGCGAATCTGGTGCATTGGGGCATCGCCTCGATCAATGGCATGGTGGTCGCCGCGGTGTGCTACCTGATCGGCCGCGCGGTGGAGAAGAAGTAAAAAGGTGTAACTTCCGCCAAGAAAATTGCAGAACAAAAGCCCATCAGCTCGTCGAGCTGATGGGCTTTTTCCTTTGCATGAAGTGCAGAAGATCACTTCGTGCTCGCCGCGTAGAGCATGATCACCGTCAGCGCGATATAGACCGCGCAGGCCGCGGCGATCACAGCGCAGAGTGCGATGCAGGCGACGCGAAGCGTTCTCTTTTGCCGGAGCTTTCGCGCCGATAGCACGACGCCCGCGATGGACAGAAAAAACAGCAGTGCTGCGACCCAAAGCTGCATACGACCGCTCCTTTCTTCACTCCGCCGCAGGGCGGAAGACGTCGATCATGTCGGTGCACCACTTGAGCTCGCGGGTGAAGCGGCGGCGCAGCGCGTCGGGCGGCTCCTTGCCCTTGCCGACATCGAAAAAGCCGCGGCCGCTGTGTACGGCGATGTATAGCGTCCCATCGGCGTGCAGGCTGACGGAAAAATCGCCGAAGGCGGTGTTGGTGAGCGCAAGAATGCGCTCCATGCGGCTGGGACTCAAAAAGCGCAGCGCCCAGTCGGCATCATCGCAGCTCAGGTTGAAGTGCTTGTTGAAGTCCTCGTAATCCGTCTTGATGGTTTTTGCGCGGAAGAGCTTGTCGAGCTTGCCGCGCGGCCAGAACATGAGGTCTGCGGGGTACGTTTTGCCGAGCTCGCAGGCCATCCACTGACCATTGTAGACCACGCGCTCGGCGGACTCCATCATGTCGTTGTTCTCATTGCGGTATTCGTCCACATCCGTCAGCGTGACGGTGCAGAGCTCGGACGTAAGGCTGCGGTAGGTGAAGTCGATGCGGCCGCTGGCGCTGTCGTAGACGTATGACGGCAGCGGAATGTTTGAACCCTTGATATCCACAAGGTTTTGCTTTCCGATGGGCTGCACGTCTTCAAAATTCGCGTTCATGATCTCCGGCACGAGGGACTCAAAGACCGCTTTTCCGGCGGCCTTCCGGTGCTTGTTCAGAACGCCCTGCCCCAGCAGCGCGACGACGATGCCGATGACCGTCAGCGCCGTGACCGAGGTGAAAATACCGATCGCCGTCGCGGCGCAGCCTATCACCGTGAGGAGCTTGCCGCGGCCACCGCCGCGCTTGCCGTTTTGCAGCTCGCGCGCGAGCTGTTCGTCGGTTATTGTTTGATTTTTTTCCATCGTATCATCCTTTCTCAGTCCCGCGCCGCAAAAAGAGCGGTGTTTTTCAGCAGAAGATCCAGCGTTTCCTCCATTGCGTGCAGCGACGTGCAATAGCTGCGGTGCAGGGCGTCAAGGTCGCGCAGGTCTACATTACTGGCAACGGCGGCAAAGCCATAGTCTGTTTCCACTGCCAGCGAGAGCACCCGGCCTTCCCAGCGGAAGCTCAAAAGCTGTCCTTCGACGCGCTGCCTGAACTCGTTCAGCAGTTCCATAAACTGCGGGGCAAGAAGGGAGAGGGCATCCTGCTCCGGCTCTGCTGTGACGCAGAAGCATCGGTCAAACAGCGCATCGCCCGTCGCTGCGCCGCGCGGACTGTCCTCTGTCCTTGCGTTGACGAGGACGGGGGAGGGGGCGGGCGTCTGCGTTTCGCAGCGCAGCACGAGACCTTTGAATACCATCTCGTGGCAGGTCTCATAGCCTTCGTGACCGCACCCTCGCTCATACACATGGTCCAGCCGCACATTGGCGGCGGAAAAATGCACGCCGCGATAATCGCCCTCATGGAAATTCTCAACCGTACATTCCTCCCACTGACCGTCCAGCAGGTGGAACGTCCGGAGAAACGGCTCGTCAACGCACATTTCCGGTGTGTGCATATCCGGGCCGAAGGCCTTTTCCCATTCCGCACGGAAAAAGTCTCCAAACTGCTCCTGTATCAGGGCCTGGAGCTTCTTTTGCGCGCTGCCGCCCAAAAAGACCGCGCAGCAGATGCCGCCGAAGAACAGCACCCCCGTCAGGATGGCCTTGAGCGCGGTGTCCTGCACGGCAAAGTACGAGACCGTGCCGCTCAACGCGCCAAAAAGGCCCACCAGGATCCAGATGCGCGACATTTTCTGATAGTGCCCGAGCTTTTTCGAAAGCTCGGCGTCGCTGAGTTTTCCTCTTCCTGTCATTTCACATCCATCCTTTATCATGGCGTTTTCAAATATCCCAGTTGTCCATCCAGTTTTCGCCCCAGTCGTCAGCGGGATCATACGGCGCTTCGGGGATCCAGCCCGCGGGATAGACGAGACCGTCTTCGTCGTGGTAGGCAAGGCCGTCGTCGCCGATGGTATAATCGTTGCCCAGAAGGTAACGGTTCACACCGTCGTAGTACCAGATATAGAAGGTGGAGTATTCGTCTTCGTAAAACTCCGCGTTTTCCATGTCCGTGTAGGTATAGAAGTCGGCGTTGCGGTAGAAGACACCGTCAAAGTGCTGATCGTCCCCGTAGCGGCCAAAGCGTTCGGCGGAGAGGGTGAAGCTATTGCCGTCGTCGCTGGGGCAGAGGTAGGCGCGCGTCCCGTTGTCGTAAAGATAGAGGCCCATGCCCTCGCCCTCGTCGTCCATGGTGCCACTCATGGAATAGTCCGGCGAGCAGGCGATGTACTGCATGAGGGACGAGTCGATGACGATGGTCTCGCCCAGGGCGTTCTGCCACATGCCGTCCCAGTTGCTTTTATCCCACTCGACGATCTCCGCCTCGTCGTCGCGGAGGAAGGTGTGGCGGTGGATGGTGAGCCCGCTGCCCTCGCCGTTCTGGTTCGGTAGCAGCACGCCGTCGTCGCGCAGGAGAAAATTGTAGAGAAAGCCGTTGAAAAAGATCATCGGCCGGCCGCTCGCCTCGGACAGTTCGAATTCTCCGCGCCCGCCGAGTCCCCAGCGAGTGCGGTAGGCGTAAAAGCCCTCCGTACTGTCAAAGTATAACTTCGCGGTGCCGTCGATGCTCCACATCCCGTCGAGAAATTCCATGTCCATGACGGTCTCATAGCCGCTTTGCGGATCATCAGAGCTGCTGTCGCCGCAGGCGGTCAGGCTCAGCAGGAGCAGCAGCGCGAGCACGAGCGGCAGAAGATACGTTCGGTGCGTCATGCCGTTCACCGCCTTTTTAGTAGCAAATGCTGAAAAACAGCGTGTTGTAGGGGTCGACAAGGTCAATGTCCATGATGCTCGCCTCGGGCGCGATGCTATCGAGCTGCATCCGTCTGGCGCAGTCCTTATAGTTGCCGAGCTGTGGCATGGCGGCGAAGACCAGCCCGTCGTAATCGTCGGGCAGGTAGACCATGTAGCTCTTGGTCAGCACCATCGCCCAATCGCTGACGTTGTACTGCCAGTCGGTCGAGTAGGCGAATTCGATGAGGTATTCGTTGCCGTTATAATTGACGGTATGAACATAGTAGTTGTCGCCGCGCTGGCTGTTGCCGTAGGCGGTGGCGGCGGTGAACCACATGCCGGTGTAGTAGTCGTAGAGCTCGCTGTTGGTGTTGGTGATGTACTGCTCGGTGAAGTACGGGATGGAGCTCTCGGGAATGTAGCAGATGGCGTCGAACTGAATCTCGCGGATGCCGTCGTGCGACTGGTCGCTGTGCTTGATGACCTCCCAGTAGCAGTCGTTTCTCTCATAGCCGTCGCCAAGGCCAGAGTAGCAGGCAACACCGTTTTCCAGAAGATAAGTGCCCGTGTTGACCGCAGCGTTGATCTGTAAGCCGTTGTCAGAGAAATAGGGCGTGTCGTTCAGGTCGGTCTGCACGCCGTTTTCGTGGAAGTAGGAGTAATCCGGCTCGAAGACATAGCGCTCGTCGGCATCCCAGAACCAGACCATCTGCGTCGTGCTCATGTCGGCGTGCTGGAACGTCACGACGACGTCGCTCTCGCCATCGCCGGTGATGTCATCGAACGAAATGTCAAAGCCCGTGCCGTCGTCGTTCGCGTCCTCGACCGTCACGGGGAAGGACACGCTGTCGAAGAGCTCCTGCTCTGGCTCGTCGCGGTAGAAGGCTGCGCTCTCAGGTCCTACGGTGACGAGGACCTTGACGCTGCCCTCGCCCTCGTGTGTGATGGTGCCCTCGGCGGCGACCACGCCGCTCGTGCGCCAGTCATCGCCCGTGACGTCATCGCTGCTGTCGCCGCAGGCGGTCAGGCTCAGGCAGAGCAGAACCGCAAGCAGCACCGCAAGGAAATGATGGGAAGTTTTCATCTTCTTTTCTCCCTTCTTCACGTTTCAAAACGGCTTACTCAAGACGCTCGTAGTAGTCGTTCTCGCCGCCCCACATGATGGAATCGGTGTCAAAAAGCGTGAATTCATAGGTGACGTCCTGATACGTCGTGGAAACGGCATAGTACACGTCGTCCACATCGGTCGGGGCCGAGATAAAGCCGCCGTCGCGCCGGGCGCGCGCTCGTAGAGACCCCAGAGACCGCCGCTGCTGTCGATGTAGATGTAGCTGTCGGCGTCGAGATCACCGTCCAGATACCAGATGCCCGCAAGGTAAGAGAGATCGACCGAACTGTCGCTGCTGTTGTAGTCTTCGGCCTGCGCGTCGAACTCGTCGAGGCTCATTTCATAGGTGAACGAGCCGAGCGAATAGATGTTCACGCTGCTGCCGTCGGCGGAGAACTGATAGGCAACGCCGTCGTGCTCGTTGTAGGCGTAGATGCAGTCATAGTCCGCGTCGTACTGCAAATAGCCGCTGGCGGCGAGGTCGTCGTTGCTGCCGATGCGCCAGCGCGAACCGTTGGTGTCGATGATGAGATAGTCGAAGTCCGTGCCGCTGTCGGGCAGATAGTAACCTTCGAAAGCGCTGTAATCATAGCTGTCGTAGCTTTCCTTGACAAAGCCGTCGATCGTCGACGGCACAGTGGAGTCGTTGCCGTAGTCCGCGGAGTCGCCGGAGTCGTCGCTGCCGCAGGCGGCGAGGGCGAGGCAAAGGATCAGTGTCAGAGTGCAAAGGGCAAAGTGTTTACAAGCGTTTTTCATGTTGTTCTCCTCTCAATTTTGAAAAATCGGCGCGCTCAGTGCGCCCGTTCCGCCATGGACAGAATTTCGTCATGGCTCAGCTCCACGTTGTCGAAGCGGACAAAGATGCCGTTCGTCATGGCGCTGTTCCACACCGCGGGATCGGCAAGCGGGCGGAAGCGGAGCTTGTCGAGATAGGGCTTCATATCGAGCAGCAGGCGGCTGCCGGAGACAAAGTCCACCCGAAGAATGTAGTCCGGGAGCGGTGTGACGGCTGAGATGTATTTTCGGTACAAAGGCATTCCTCCCCTCCGGAAAATAAAAGATCCACCGTACAGCCATTGTACGGTGGATCGGAAAAAGTTGGTATTAACCAAAGGTTAGATAATTTCTTAGGAATATCAATGCAAAATAGGCGTGCTGCGTCCTTGCTGTGTCTTAGCTCTTCGGCGCGGCGAGCTCGGCGAGCCGCTTGCGCTTGGTGCGCACGTCGCCTGTGATGAGAAGCTTAGAATAGATCTGATTGATGTACTGCTTCACGCTTCCCTCGGACAAAAAGAGCTGCTCGGCGATCTCGCGGTTGCTCAGGCGCTTGGCGACGAGCGCGGCGATGGCGCTTTCGCGCTCGGTGAGGCCTGCGAGGGCGGCGGGACGGGAGCCTTCCGCACACTTTTCGCCGCAGCGGCGCACAAAGTCCTCGCCAAGCGGTGTGACCGTTCGGACAAACGCGGCAAATTTCGCACCCGCGCCGCGCGTGAGCGCCGTCTTGAGATAGCGGTAGTTTTCGACAAACGGCAGATAGAGCGCGTCCGGCTCCGCCGCGGCGAGGGCAGAGATCAAAAGTTCGTCTGCCGTCTCGCGCTTGCCGAGCATTTCGTAGGCCGCGGCGGTCTGAAGGCGGATGTGCAGCGCGACGAGCGCATAGTGCATCGCCTCGCACATACCGAGCAGCGCTTCGCTGTGGCCAATGACCTTGGCATATTCGCCCTGGGCGAGGTAGACCTGATTTTCAATAAGCTCCATCATCGGCTTTCCGGGCGCGAGGAAGTGGATGGAGGCGAGTTGATGCTCGCGGAAGACCGCGGGAATTTTTTCGGGCAGTCCCAGCAGCGCATAGTAATAGGCGCAGGAGCTTTGCAGAATGTTGAGCCATGCGACGTTGTGCTGCTGCAGCAGCGCCTCGCGCCGCTGCTCAAAGGACTCGCGCGGCGTGAAAGAAGTGCAGAGCGAGAGCCGCCAGGCGAGAAAGTCGCAGCACAAGGCCATGTTTTCCTGCCCGTTGCCGTCAATCTGCGCATAGGCGCGCTCGAGCATGATCTGCGCGTCGGCAAAGCAGGCGCGCATGAAGTCGGCCTCCGCGCGCATGATGGTCTCAGCGCCCTGCCCGTGGCCGTTTGTGATCTTATAGTAGTGCGGCATGCACTCGTCCATCTCGGTGAGCTCGCTCTGGAGTTCGCCGGACGCGCGGTAAAACATCATCAGCACCGACGGCGAGCCGAACGTCCAGCCCCCGCTTTTCTGGATGCTGATGGCGGGGCGCGACATCTGCGCGCTCGCGCTGCGGTGCAGGCGGCTCATGGCGCTGATGTCGTTGTAGCAGAGGAAGCTCAAAATGAGATCGCATTCGCCCAACAGGTTGCCGCGCTCCTCCTCCGGCATCTCCGGATGCTCCTCGATGGCCGTCAGCAGCAGGGCCTTCAGCTCCAGCATCTTCGGGATCTGCCGCCATGTGAACATCCTGCGCATCAGCACCAATATGGCAAAGGGATCAGCCTTGAGCGTTTCGGCCGGACATTTGTCCAGCGCCTCAAGTACATCCTCCGGCTTCAGCGATGCCAGCAGGATGCCCGCATCGCTGCGGATGACCCGCAGCAGCGCAGCGTAGTCTTCGCTCCTCCGGTAGGCGGCGATGGCGTGCAGATACTGTTCGTGCTGCTCATACCAGCTGCCGAAGCGCTGCCAATACAGCCGCTGCGTTTCCGGCTCCATCGTCAGAAAGCTCCGCTCGGCGCACGCTTTCATCATATGGTGGAAGCGATAGGCCGGTCCATCCGGCAGGCGCGCGACGAAGGCGTTCTGCTCTGTGAGCCGGGAGAGGATCTGCCCCGCGTCCGCATCGCCCGTGATATACTGCGCCATCTCCACGGTAAACTCATCGGCAAGCCCCATAACCGCCAGAAACTGCCGCTGCTTTTCCGGCAGCGGATCGATCATGGCGGCGGTAAAGGTGGCGTAGATGTCGGAATGGCGGCTGGGCAGCACGCCGCGC
>OHJJ01000999.1_pt1 | contig 10839 bp, 9 predicted proteins | sample 1568551 | NCBI WGS metagenome assembly OHJJ01 (sample SAMEA3879505, study PRJEB24766) | human gut metagenome | biome: human-associated habitat; feature: feces | place: USA | collected 1985/1987 | reverse complement strand
ACTTTGCCCGCATTGAGCAGAAGGACACCATGAAGCGCAAGCAGTTCGTGAAGGGTATGGAGCAGATCGCGCAGGAAGGCGCCATCCAGATCTTCCGCGAAGTGGGCGGCGGCATGGAAGAAGTGGTGGTCGGCGTGGTCGGCGTGCTGCAGCTGGAAGTGCTGGAGTACCGTCTGAACACCGAGTACAACGTGGAAATTCGGATGCAGCAGCTGCCCTTTGAGCAACTGCGCTGGGTGCAGAACGACCCCGACACCTACAACCTGCGGGATCTGGACCTGACCAGCGACACCAAGGCTGTGGAGGACATGAAGGGCAACCGTCTGCTGCTGTTCACCTCCGACTGGGCGGTGCGCTGGGCCGAGACCCACAACGAGAGCTTGCAGCTGAGCGAGTTCGGCAACATCTGATAAAAGAGCGCTGCGGAGTGCATCTGCGCTCCGCAGCCTTTTTTATATAGCAACCAAGAATACAACATAGAATGCCAGACATCAGAATGAGGGTTCCCATTGCGGGGAACACTGCTGGCACGGAGGGTAAAGTATATGCAGAATATCAACATTGGCAAAAGCGGCATCGCCGTGCCGTTTCTGGGCATGGGTACATGGGCCATCGGCGGCGGTGCATGGTGGGGCGATAACGACGATGCACTGTCGGTAAAGGCCATCCAGACCGCCGTGGAGCAGGGCATCCAGTGGATCGACACTGCGCCCATCTACGGGTTGTACCACAGCGAGGAAGTGGTGGGCGAAGCCATGAAGCACATCGACCGCGACAAGGTGGTGCTTTCCACCAAGTGCGGCCTGGAGTGGCGGCACGAGTCCCCCATCCTGCACAAGGTGGTGGACGGCGTACAGGTGTACCGCGACCTCTCCGCCAAGAGCATCATCGAGGACGTGGAGGACAGCCTGCGCCGTCTGCACACCGACCATCTGGACGTGCTGTACACCCACTGGCAGAGCCCGGACTTCGGCGTGTACCCGCTGGAAGAGACCATGGAGGCCATGATGAAGCTGAAAGAGCAGGGCAAGATCCGCGCCATCGGTGCTTCCAACGTCACCTCCGATATCATCCGGGGCTACTGCCGCTACGGCCAGCTGGACGTCATTCAGGAAAAGTACAGCCTGCTGACCCGCCGCATTGAAAAGCAGCTGCTGCCCACCTGCAAGGAGCTGGGCGTTTCGGTACAGGCCTACTCCCCGCTGGAGCAGGGGCTTCTGACCGGCAAGGTGACCATGGACACCACCTACCCGGAGGGCAGCACCCGCAACACGAACCCCTGCTTCCAGCCCACCCGCCGGGCACAGGCGCTGGAACTGCTGGCAAAGTGGGGCGATCTGACCGAGAAGTACGACTGCACCATGACGCAGCTGGTCATCGCCATGACCGCCCGCATGATCCCGGGGCTGCACGTTCTGTGCGGTGCCCGCAAGCCGGAGCAGGTGCTGGACAACGCCGGTGCGCTGCACATCAAGCTGGACGGCGCCGACGCCGTCCGCATGAAGTGGGACGTGGACGCGATCTCCTGAAGATAAACCAAACAACACCGGAGCATCTTCGGACGCTCCGGTGTTGTTTTTTATCTCTTATTCTCCCCTTGCCAGCGCTTGCAGCTTTTTCTTATCCAGCACCTGCACCCCGCCGCGGTACAGCCGCACCCAGCCCTCCTGCGCAAAGTATTTGAGCATCCGGCTCACCACCTCGCGGGCAGAGCCCATGTACTTTGCCATCTGGTCGTGGGTCATGCGGACGTCCGCGCCGCCGGTCTTGGCAAGTTCGTCGGTCAAAAAGATCGCCAGCCGCCGGTCAGCACTCATGAACAGAATCTGCTGCATCGTCCACATGGTATCGGAAAAGCGCTCTGCCGTCATCTGGTAAGCGTAGCAGCGCACATAGACGTTTTCCTGCATCAGCTGCCGGAAGATGCCCGCGCTGATGCACAGCGCTTCGGTGTCCTCCTCGGCATCGATGTAGAGGTCGATGTTCACCGCGTCCATCACGCAGGAGGCGGACAGGATGCACACCTCCCCGCCGAACAGGCGGTACAGTGTCACGTCCCTGCCGTCCTCGGATAGCAGATAGGAGCGCAGCTGCCCGCTGCGCAGCAAAAGGATGCCCACACAGCTTTCCAGCGGGCTGTGCACCCGGGCGCCCTTGGCGTAGTGCACCGGGCGGGTAAAGCGGCACAGCCGCTCCTGTTCTTCCGGGGTCAGCTGCTCCCAGAACGGAAACGCACAGGCCAAGCACCGGGCGTGCGGAGATGCTTCTGCCATACGGTTCACCCCTTTCGCAGCGCCTTGGCGGCTTCCGTGCCCGCCAGTGCGCCCTCGTAAACGGCCTTTGCCACCTGCAACAGCCCGCCGGTGCAGTCTCCGGCGGCGTACAGACCGGGCACGGTGGTCTGCATTTTGTCGTCCACCACGATGCGGCTGCCCTCTACGGCAGCGCCCAGCTTCCGGGCCAGTGCGGTACTGCCCGCCACGCCCAGCGCCACAAATATGCCGGATACCTCCCGCACCGCGCCGCCCTCCAGCTGCACGCCGGTGACGGTCTGCTCGCCCAGAATGGCTTCCACCTTCTGGGTGCAGACGGCTACCTCGGGCGGGAAGTCTGCGGTCAGGGCTGCGCCGTTCGTCAGCAGGGTGACGCTTTTTACCACTGGCAAAAGCGCCTGCACCTCATGCAGGGCGTACTCGCCGCTGCCCAGCACCGCCACGTCCTTTCCACGGTAGAAAAAGGCGTCGCAGGCGGCGCACCAGCTCACGCCGTGGCCTTCCAGCCCGGTCAGCCCCGGGATGCGGGGCACCGCGCGGGAAGCACCCGTTGCCAGAATGACCGCGTCTGCCGGGTACGCGCCTGCCAACGTTTCCACGGTCAAACGGTCGGTCCATGTCAGCCCCACGGCCTCGGTCTGCACGAATTGCACTCCCAGCCGCCGGGCGTTCTCGATGCTGCGGCGTTCCAGCTCTGGCCCGGAGACCGGCTGGGCGAAGCCGTAATAATTTTCGATCTTTTCGGCGCGCGCCAGCGCCCCGGAGCCCTTGGTCAGCACGGTGGTCTGCACCCCGGCGCGCACGGCGTACAGGGCAGCGGACACCCCCGCCGGGCCGGAACCTACGATGACGATGTTGGACATGGTGTTGCTCCTTTGCATGGTTCATTGCCCTTATTATACACCAAAGCCGCGCAGATTTCTGTGACCGGGTCGCAAAAACTTTTTGGGCAGCGGGCACTGTTCAAGCTCCGGAGCGTGTGCTATACTGTTGTCATGTTAAAATTTCTGCCACAGGGGGCTTTTGCTTTATGTCCAAACAACGTCTGCTTTTCATCACCACCGGCGGCACCATTGCCAGCGTGCGCACCCAGCAGGGGCTGAAGCCCGTGCTTTCCAGCGAGGAGCTGCTTGCGCATCTGCCGGAATTGAAGGAGCTGTGCTGCCCGGAAACGCTGGCGCTGTGCAGCATCGACAGTACCGACCTCGGGCAGGAGCACTGGCTCATGATGGCACGCGCCATTCAGGAAAACTACGCCCTGTACGATGGCTTTATCATCTGCCACGGCACGGATACGCTGGCGTACTCTGCGGCGGCGCTCTCTTATCTCATCCAGAACGCGGATAAGCCCATCATCCTCACCGGCGCGCAGCAGCCCATCTCCAACGAGATCACGGATGCCAAGAAAAACCTGCGGGATAGTGTGGTCTGCGCCATCGACCCGGGCAGCCGGGGCGTGATGGTGGTGTTTGGCGGGCACGTCATCGCAGGCACCCGCGCCAAGAAGAACAAGACCATCAGCTACGATGCCTTTGCCTCGGTCAACTTCCCGGAGCTGGCGCTGGTGCAGGGCGACCGGCTGGTGCGGTACATCTCCTCGCCGTGGCCCACCGGCCCGGTGGAGTTCAGCCGCACGCTGGACAGCCGGGTGTTCCTGCTCAAGCTGACCCCGGGCATGTCCCCGGCACTCATCCCGGAGATCTTCCGCCTGTACGACTGCGTCATCGTGGAAAGTTTCGGCGTGGGCGGCATCCCGCAGCAGCTGATGGACGCCTTTGCCGCCGGGCTGGGCGATTACGAGACCACCCACAAGGTGCTCATTATGACCACGCAGGTCACCTACGAGGGCAGCGACGTGGGCGTGTACGAGGTGGGCAAGCGGGTGCGCAACCGCTTCCGCTTCTTAGAGGCCCACGATATGACCATCGAGGCCGTAGTGACCAAAAGTATGTGGCTGCTGGCGCAGAACTGCGAAAGCTTTGACCAGCTGCAGCAGCGGTTCTACCGTCAGGTGAACTTTGACACCTTCTACCACTGAGCTGCGCTGCTGCGGGACGATGGGAGAGGGAGCTGGCAAAACCGATAGGTTTTGACTGAGGAAGTCAAACGCAAAAGCAGCCAGACCGGGCGGTCTGGCTGCTTTTATGCTTATAAAAATATTTTACTCTACCTCTTCATCCGCGAAGATCCACAGCACCTCGTTGATGTGGGAGCCGCTGCGGGAGTAGGGGGTCACACGGATGCAGAAGCTGCGGCCATCCGTCTTGCGGTAGCGGTGCTCCAGCAGGTTGCTGCTGAACACGGTGCTGCGCACAAGGCCGAAATCGAACAACTTTGCAAAGTTTTCTCTGTCCTCGGGCGCTACCAGCTTGTCGCGGTAGTTGGTCAACGCAGCGCGGAAAGAGCCGCCGCAGGTGTCCAGAACGGACTGGAAGTCGTCCGGCACAATAACGGGGCGCACGGTGTCCTCCTGCAAGTCCACCACGATTACTGTCTTGTATTTGGGGGCAAGCACCTTTAAAAAGTGTTCGGCATCCCGCTTTTCCTGCAGGGTGCGCTCCATCTTTTCATTCAGGCCTTCCAGCTGGCGGGCGCGGCCGTTGTGGTCGTAGTAGGCCTGCCGGTCCTGCCGCATGGCAGCCTCGGCCTTGGCGACAGCTTCGTCCAGATGGCGCAGGTCGGCGGTCTGCTGGATGCCTACGGAAATAACATAGTCCTTTTCCTTCAAAAAGGCGCGCATCCGGTCCGCAGTGCTCCACACGCTGTAAGGCGGCTCGTTGGGGGTCAGGATGACAAATTCATCGCTGCCGATGCGGTACACCCGGCTGGTGGCAAAGAACTTGCGGGCGGCATTTGCCAGACAGCACAGCAGGGTGTCGCCGCTGCGGTGACCCAGATGCTCGTTTACCTCGTGCATCCCGACCACATCAATGTAGGTGCACACCACGGATTCGTACCCGCTGTTGGGCAGCTCCCGCAGGTCGGCTTCGTACCGGCTGCGGTTGGCAAGGCCGGTCAGGGTATCGTGGCTGTAAGAGAAGTCCAGCTCCTCGCTGAGCTGGTCGGCCTGTGCGTCGTTGCGCACCAGCACAGTCGCCCACGGGTTCTGGGCACAGCAGCCCCGGCAGGGCAGCACCTCTGTGGTGACCCAGATATACTGGCCGGACACGTTCTCGCGGTAGCGGTAGAACTCCGGCGCGGTGGCGTGGTACAGCACAGAGCGCAAGGCCTCCAGATCGGTCTGCTCCAAAAACAGGTCTGCGTCCTCTTCGTGCACGATCTTCTCGTTCACCAAGCGGTCGCAGTAATTGACAAAATCTTCTTCTTTTTCCAGATCTGCACCCAGCAGGCGGGCGTCCCGCTTGATCACCCGGTACGCACCGGTGGCAAGGTTCAGCAGCGAGATCTCCAGCACGTTGTCGGTAAAGATCTGGTAGGCCTGCAAGGCCAGCGCGGTCTTTTCGGTGCCCGGGTTCTCCACCCGGCGGTCGCGGCGCATCAGGTCGCGGCGCAGATCCCAGTAATCCTGATTGGTGGGATCTGCCAGCAGTTTTTCGGCGTTTTCCACCGGCATGGGCTTGAAGAAGTAGTAGCCCTGCGAGTACAGGCAGTCTGCGGCCTGCAGCATGGACACCTGCTCCGGGGTCTCCACACCCTCGGCGATGATGGGCAGGTTCAGCCGGTGTGCCATATCCACCACCGACTCCACGATCTGCACGCCCTTGCTGCGGTTCTCCTGATTCATGTCGATGAGCTTCATGTCCAGCTTGATGGCATCGACGTTGGTATCCTTGAGCATATTCAGCGAGGAATACCCGCTGCCGAAGTCGTCCATCATCACCGAGAAGCCCTTGCGGTGCAGGCCCTGAATGGCGCTTTCCACCATCTGGGTGTCCTCGGCTACCATGGTCTCGGTGATCTCGGCCAGCAGGAGCTTTGGCTCCAGCTTATATTTTTCCACCAGATCCGCAAAGATCTGCGGCACATCCAGGTTCAGGATATCCTGCACCGAAACGTTTACCGATACCGGCACAAGGTTGCTGCCGCTTTCCTGCCACTTCTGCAAAGTCTGGCAGACAGATTCCCAGATGTACTGGTCCAGCCTTGTTACAAGGCCGGTGCGCTCCAGCAGCGGCATGAACTCGGCAGGGGGAACACAGCCCCGGGTGGGGTGGTTCCAGCGCACCAGTGCCTCCATGCCCACGATGGCGCGGGTGATGCTGTTGCACTTGGGCTGCAAAAAGAAGCAGAATTCGTGGTTATCCAGTGCGCGCTCCAGCTCGCCCAGCAGCTGCTGCTGTTCCTTCAGCTCATTGAGCATGGTGGGCTCAAAGCGGTGCAGGTAGCCGCTGTCTGTCGTCACACCGGCGATCTGCGCATAGTTGCACAGGGTGGCGGCATCTGCACCGGGGTTTGCCTGCACGGGGCACACGCCCATTACCACAAAGAAGGTGACATCCTGTCTGCCGGCATTCATGCAGGCCTGCAGCGTGGCAAGCACGGCGGTCTGCTCGGCCTTTTCGTCCGGCAGGCACAGGAAAAAGTCATCGTTTCCAAAATAGCCCACAGGATAGCCGGTCTGCCTGCTGTAACCCAGCAGACAGTTTGCCACAGTTTCCAGCAGAGCATCGCCCTTTTCGGTGCCGTAAAGCTCGTTATAAAGCTTGAAGTGCTGGATATCCACAGCGGCAACAGCCCATTCTGTTCCCTGATGCGCGGTCAGGAATGTATGCAGGGCCTGTAAAAATGCGTCCTTGCGGTCGATCCGCCCCAACGCAGCAGATGCCGGTGCGGCGGCATCTGTTTTGGTCTTTCGTTCCTCTGACATAACGATTCCTCACAATTTGGATAGTTTCAATACGGATAAGCCGATTGCGGTCGGTTTGTATACTTTATAATCAGTATAACACGGTTTAAGTCGTTTTGAAATAGTTTTTTCACACTTTATAACAACATTATTCGAGCGAAGTGCAACAAAAATGCCACACACAGCGGAGCCGGTGCGGCATTCAGGATCATTTGGTATTCTTGTTGTCGTCCTTGTTTTCCTGTTCGGCGCGGTGCAGCATCTCCCGCAATGTGGGCAGACTGCGCAGCTTGCTGCCGTGCCGGAGCTTCGGGTAGGCACGCAGCATACGGCGCGGGCCCACGATGCGGGGGGTGCGCAGCAGCTGCGCCTGCATCTCCTCGCTGCGCTGCTGCAGCTCTGCGGCCAGCTGTTCCAATTGCAGCAGCTCGGCGGCGCGCTCGGCAGTGCCCTTGGCAGCAAGCCGGGCGGCGTTGGCAGCTTCGGCAGCGTTCAGGCGGGCGTCCTCGCTGGCGCGGCGGGCAGCCTCGGTAGCCTCAGCGGCCTTGGCGCGGATGGCAGCCATGGTCTCACGGGCAGAGGGGCGCTTTCCGGCAGCATCCCGCGCTTCGGCGGCGGCAAGCTTGAATTGCAGCCGTCCCTCGTCCAGCTTCTTGTCGGCGTTCAGGGTGGTGGTGCCCAGCAGCTGGGTCATGGCATCGCTGACGGCGTGGATACTGTCGCCCAGCTGCTCCATGGTGTCCAGCGTATCAGCCAGTGCAGAAGCAGCAATGGCGGTAGCCACCACGTCCACCGCATATACGGCGTACAAAAAGCACATGAGGATAACCCCCACAAAGGGCGGGATCAGGTCTACAAGGTCAGCCACCACCGGGTGCACGATACGCATGACCACCAGCGTGCCCACACCCCACAGCAGGCAGAATTCCAGACAGATATAGCCCCCGATATTAAAGGGAAAATCGCTGTAATCCCACCAGCGGGTGTGGTAAATCTTATACAGTGCCCAGCCGCCCACCAGTTCCAGTGCACTGGGCAGGATGACGCCGCCTATATACAGCAGCAGGATGCTGTGCTGCAAGGGCGTAAGGGCAAACAGCACGATGATCATGCCAAAGCCGTAGATGGGGCAGACCGGGCCGTTGAGAAAGCCCCGGTTCACCAGCTGACCGGTGGTGGCGGCGGCATAGATGACCTCCAGACACCAGCCTATGCAGGAATAGATCAGGAAATAGGCCAGAATATGGTACAGCGAAAAGCCACATACCACGGTATCGGTAAGAAAGCTTACCATAGGCACCTCCGTTCTTCAGTTCTGTTTGGATACGATCTTATATTCGTCCCCCGGCTCAAAAAAGGGACAGGCAGCGGTATTATGCGCAAGATAGCGTGCCATCTCGTCCTCGTCCAGCGCAGCGCCCTGCGCGCAGTAATAGCTGCCGTATTCGTCCTGAACATTATTCAGGCACAGCTCACAGGGGTCAGACATTTCCTTCGCCTTCCTGCGTGGCGGCTTCGGCAGCGGCAGCTTCGCGTGCCATCCGCTTGAGCACCTTTGGGTCTACCCATGTCACGCTGTCGGCACCGGGCTTTTTGCGGGCAATGAGCGCTTTGATTTTAATTCCCATCTCGGTGAACATGCCCTCGTGCTCGGTGCGGATATTCCATTCCGGCTCGTTCTCGTGCAGGTCGTAGGTGATCCACTCGATGTCGTAGCCGGAAGCAGGGAAGTACTCTACGCTGTCCCGGAACAGATCATCGTCGTCGGTCTTGAAGTAGATCTCGCCGCCGTCCTTCAAAAACTCGCGGTAAGCGATCAGCTGGCGCGGGTAGGTAAGGCGGTGCTTGTGGGAGGAGTCGTTCTTGCTCCACGGGTTGCAGAAGTTGATATAGATGCGGCTGACCTCATCCTCCGGGGTGATGACGCCCTTGATGCGCTCGATATCGGTGCTCATGATCTTGACGTTGTCGATGGGGCGTCCCGCTGCCTGATAGGCGGCCTCGATCTTGCGCTTGGCAAGGATAAGCACCTTGTCAGTGATGTCGATGCCCAGATAGTTGTTTTCCGGGTGGGCACAGGCCAGCTGAGAAATGAAGCCGCCCTTGCCGCAGCCCAGCTCCAGAATAAAGGGCTGCTCCGGGCGGGCATACTGGCCGTGCCACTTGCCGCCCCAGATGAGGGGTTCGTGCACATGGAAATCCGCGGCCATCAGTTCGTCGTGGGCATAGGGTTTGAAACGCATTCTCATAGTTTGTTGTTCTCCTTCAAAAATCTCTCCACCTGCTCCGGGGTGGCGGCGCAGCTGCCCTGACAGATACCGGGCTTGCCGCCGCCGCGCCCGTTCAGGGCGGCGTTCAGTGCTTTGGTCCGGGCGCGCACATCGCCGTCCCGCCGGGCAAGGCAGTAGCCGGTGCCCTTTTCGGTGGGGGTCAGGGCGGCGCACAGGCCGGTGGTGGCTTCGGTCAGACGGACAGCCAGTCGGTGCAGCCCGTCCGGGTCCAGCCCCGGCAGGGTACGGATGGCATCCGCATCGGGTGCGGTCAGCTGCGCAAGGGCGTCAAACAGCTGGCTGCACAGTCCAAAGTGTGTAAACTTGAGTGCAGTATACTCATCGTAGACCCGGTGCACCGCCACAGCGGTCTGGTCGGCCTTGGCAGAGAGCAGCGCACCGATCTCCGCCTGCCGGGCGCGCATGGCCTGCGCCGCCGCCAGTGCACGGGCTCCGCACACCACGCTCAGCCGCACACCGCCCTTGTAGTTCTCGCTGGCAAGGATCTTGATCTGCCCCACCTGACCGGTGGTGCGGGTGTGGGTACCGCAGCAGGCGCAGACGTCCGCACCCGGGATGGTCACGATGCGCACCTGCCCCTCGATCTCTTTTTTAGAGCGGTAAACAAGGGTGGCAAGCTCCTCCCGGGTGGGGTAGCTGATGAGCACCGGCACATCCTGCCACACGATGCGGTTGGCGGCAAGCTCCGCCTGCCGCAGTCCCTCGGGGCTGATGGGCACACTGGTGTCCATGCGCACGGCCTCGGTGCCCACATGGAAGCCCACGTTCTCCGCCCCGAACATCTGGTGCAAAATGCCGGAAAGGATATGCTCGCCGGTGTGCTGCTGCATTTTGTCAAAGCGCCATTCCCAGTCGATGCAGCCGGCAACGGCTGCGCCGGGCGCGGCGGCAGCGGGCAGGGCATCCACCGTATGCCAGATGACGCCCGTCTGCTCGTGGACGTCCAGCACCCGCAGCACCGTGCCGTCCGGCAGGGTCAGCGTGCCCCGGTCGGCGGGCTGACCGCCGCCCTCCGGGTAGAACACTGTGCCGTCCAGCGCGATGCGCCCGCCGCCGGTCTTTTCGTCCGGCTCTGTGGCAAGGATGACGCTTTCGCATTCGGTGCGAAAGGCGTCCTGCTCAAAATATTTTTCTGTGCGCTGCATCGCGCGAGTACCTCCTGTAAAATAGAACGATTGAAAATGCCCTCCGCTTGCGCTCTGGGCATATTCAGCGGAAAATTATTTTTTATTTCGCGTTTGTCGCGCTCTGCGGAGCGCTCCAAACGCTATTTTCACGGAGAGGGGTCGTAACCCCAAACTGCATTTGCAGCGCCGCTTTCTACGAAAGCGCGGCGCTGCTGGCAAGCGCTTGCTCCCCCGAGAGGGCCGACTTCCCCCGGCCGGGGGAAGATGTCACCGCAGGTGACAAAAAGGGGGAGCTGTCGCGCAGCGACTGAGGGGCTATAAATGGAGAAGCGAAAAAAGCG
>OHJJ01000998.1_pt1 | contig 10847 bp, 7 predicted proteins | sample 1568551 | NCBI WGS metagenome assembly OHJJ01 (sample SAMEA3879505, study PRJEB24766) | human gut metagenome | biome: human-associated habitat; feature: feces | place: USA | collected 1985/1987 | reverse complement strand
GGATGGCGCGCAGAATGAGGCTCCCGCCGCCGAACTCCTCGCACTCAAAGCCGAATTCGCGCAAAAGCTCCAAATTCGCCGCAAGCGCGCTGTACTCCTCGGCGGCGAACTCCGCCACGAGGGGAGCGAGCAGGGCCTGACACATCAGTGGCTCCTGGTTGGCCTTCATGCGGTCGAAATTCACGCGCTCGTGCGCGGCGTGCTTGTCGATGAGCCAGACGTTTTTATCCTCGTCCTCGCAGACGATGTAGGTGTCGAGCACCTCGCCCGCGATGCGCCACGGCGCGGCGGACGGGGGAACGAACGTCGTCTGCTCGATCTCGGGCTCTTCCTGCTTCGCAGGGGCAAACACGGGGACGGCGGGCGCTTCCGGCTCGGGCTCTGATGCAGTCTCCGCCGCCGGTCCGATGATCGGGCCGGTCACGACGGGGCGGGCGTTTTCCTCGGGCATCGGCAGCGTGACGACCTCGTCGTCATGGTTTTCCACAGAATGGACAGACTTTTCCACAGGCTGTGACTGCTGTGCTGACAGTACTGGCGCGGACGCGGGCGTTTCATGGCGCACATAGTCGGAAAGCGCCGCTTTGCCGCCGCTCTGCGTGTCGATGGCGGGCACTCTCGTCTGCCACTGCGGGGCGGGCGCGGGCTTCACCGGCGCGCTCTGCGGCGCGGACACGGGACGCGCACCGGCAGGTGTATAGGCGGGCTTTTCCGCCGTCTTCCTGCTCTCGCGGTACTGCTGCGAGGTCATGTTGGCGAAGAAATCGCCGCGCGGATTCTGTACTTGAGACGCGGGCTTCGGCTGGGGGCGCTCGGCCTCCTCGCGCTTGTCGAGCGCGGCCATGACCGCGTGGTAAACGAGATCAAACACGCGCTTTTCGCCCACGAACTTCACGATGGTCTTGGCAGGGTGGACGTTCACATCCACCATGTCGCGCGGCAGCTCGACGAGCAGCACGCAGCCGGGGAACTTGCCCTTCATCATGCGGTTGGAGTACGCTTCTTCGAGCGCGGCGGTGAGAAGCTGGGATTTGACGAGCCGCCCGTTGACAAAAAACGTCTGCATGCCGCGCGTGCCGCGCGAGGCGATGGGCGAGGTCACAAAGCCCGTGACGCCCATGTCGCCGTCCGCGCCCTTGACCTCAAGGAGCGAGAGCGTGAACTCACGCCCGAGAGAGGCGTAAATGGCGGAGCGCAGCGCGCCGTCGCCGGGGGTCAAAAGCGTCTGCGTGCCGTCCTTGGTGAGCTTGAACGACACCTCCGGATGCGAGAGCGCAAGGTGCCCGACAAGGCCCGCGATGGCCGTGGCCTCCGCGCTGTCGCGCTTCATAAACTTTAAGCGCGCGGGCGTGTTGTAGAAGAGGTCGCGCACGATGATGCTCGTGCCTTCGGGGCAGCCCGCGTCCTCGACCGTGCCGGGGACGCCGCCCTCCAGGTGGAGCTTTGCGCCGCTGAGCGCGCCGCGCTCGCGCGAGAAAATGTCGAGCCGAGAAACGGAAGAGATCGCCGCGAGCGCCTCGCCGCGGAAGCCCAGCGTGCCGATGGCGGCCAAATCCTCCGCCGTGCGCAGCTTGCTCGTCGCGTGGCGCAGAAAAGCCGTCGGCAGCTCGCTTGGCGCGATGCCGCAGCCGTCGTCGCTGACGCGAAGATAGGTCATGCCGCCGTTTTTCATCTCCACCGTCACGCTCTGCGCGCCGGCATCAATGGCGTTTTCCAGCAGCTCCTTGACAACGCTCGCAGGGCGCTCGACCACCTCGCCCGCGGCGATGAGGTCGGCGACATGCGGCGATAATTGCTGAATATGGGGCATTGATTTCCTCCTTTTAGGAAGCGATGGTGAAAAGGGAAAGGGCATTGACGAGCATGTGGAGCAGGATCGACGTCCACAGCGTGCCCGAATGCTCATACGCCCAGGCAAACACAAGGCCGGGCACAAGGTATTGCAGCATCAAAATGAGATAGCCTAAGTCCCAGTTGGACACCGCCGCCGTCCACACGTGTAAAAACGCGAACAGCGCGCAGGAGAGGATATAGGCGAATATTCTGCTCTTTTCTTTGAGACACCCGAACACGAGGCCGCGGAAGAGCACCTCCTCCACAAACGGCGCGAGCAGCACGACGATCAGCGCCGTCATGCGCGGGGCGGAGGCCACCTGCGCGGCGATGGTCATGTCGTTTAAGTTCGTGCGGCTGTTAAAAAGCACGTTGCACACGCGGAACAAAAGTTCGTTCGCGCCGTAGAAAACGAGAAGGCCCAGCAGCATCGTCGAAAGCGCGCGGTTCAGGTTGTCTAAAAACCGGCCCGATGTGTGCGCCAGATACGAGTGGAACAGCAGCACCGTGACGGCGAAGAGCGTGTAGTAATAGAGCACATTGCGCAGGGAATCGTTGATGGTGGTGTCGAGCACGACCTCCAGAAGGTCGAATATTCTTGTTGCCAAAAGCGGCATCACCAGAAGATAGACGAGGAAGAAGATCGTTCCGGCGACGCGCTCGGTGCGGTTCATGCCGCCGGAGGCGGTTTTCTTTTTTGCCATGGGGAGACCTCTTTTCCGGGGAAATTACGAAAGCTTCTGCTTGAACTCGTAGAGGAGCTGCATCGCCTCGATGGGGGACATCGTGTCCGGCTGCGCGCGGCGGATGGCCGCGAGCACCTCAGCCTCGCCGATCGCGTCGAGACTGACCTGCTCGGTCTCCTCGCGCGGCTTTGCCTGTACGCCGTTTTCGTCCTCCAGCTCCTTCAGAATGACCTTGGCCCGCTGGACCACCTTCTCCGGCAGACCCGCCAGCTTGGCGACTTCGATGCCGTAGCTGCGGTCGGCGCCGCCGGGGACGATCTTGCGCAGGAAGATGAGCTCGTCGCCGCGCTTTTTAATGGAAATGCTGTAATTCTTCACGCCGGGAAGAATGCCCTCAAGCTCCGTGAGCTCGTGGTAGTGCGTGGCGAACAGCGTCTTGGCACCTAAGCGTTTCGGGTCGGCGCAGAATTCGAGCACCGCGCGGGCGATGCTCATGCCGTCGAACGTCGACGTGCCGCGGCCGATCTCGTCTAAAATCAGCAGCGACCTCGGCGTCGCCTGATGCAGGATCTCGCTCACCTCGGTCATCTCGACCATGAAGGTCGACTGGCCGCCGGCTAAGTCGTCGCTCGCGCCGATGCGCGTGAAGACGCGGTCGACCACGCCGATGCGCGCGCTCTTGGCGGGCACGAACGAGCCGATCTGCGCCATGAGCGTGATGAGCGCGACCTGACGCATGTAGGTCGACTTACCGGCCATGTTGGGGCCGGTGATGATGGCGGCGCGGTCCTCGCGCTCGCCCATATAGGTGTCGTTCGGGACGAAGAGCGCGTCCTTGAGCACGCGCTCGACGACGGGGTGGCGGCCGTCGTGAATTTCGATGACGCCGCTGTCGTCCACGCTCGGACGGCAATAGTTGTTGTTCACCGCGACGGACGCGAGCGAGCAGAGCGTGTCGAGCTCGGCGATGAGCCCCGCCGCGCGCTGGATGCGCACGCTCTCGGCGGTGACGGATTCGCGCAGGGCGGTGAAAATTTCAAATTCGAGCGCCTTGTCGCGATCTCCCGCGGTCAGAATCTCCTGCTCAAGGTTTTTAAGTTCCTCGGTGATGTAGCGCTCGCCGTTCACGAGCGTCTGCTTGCGGATGTACGTGTCGGGGACGAGGTCCTTGAACGAATTCGAGACCTCGATATAGTAGCCGAAGACCTTGTTGTAGCCGATCTTCAGCGTGCGGATGCCGGTCTTTTCCTTCTCGCGCGTCTCGATGTCGGCGAGAAGCCCCTTGCCGCCCGACAAAATCTCGTGCAGGCGGTCGACTTCGGCATTGTAGCCCTTGCGGATGAAGCCGCCCTCACGCACGGAAAACGGCGGCTCGTCGATGAGCGTGTCGCGGATGCTCTGCGCCACGTCGGTGAGCGTGTCGAGCTCGTTGTCTAACTCATGCAGCCTGCCCGTCGTGAACGCCGTAAGCTGGGCTTTGACCTCCGTGATGCGCTCGATGGAGTTGCGCAGCGACGCAAAGTCGCGCCCGCCCGCCGTGCCGTAGGCAATGCGGCCGATGAGACGCTCCATGTCGCTGATGCCGGAGAGCGATAGAATCAGCTCTTCGCGCGCGACGGTGTTCTTCGTCAGCGCCTCGACCGCGCCGAGGCGGCGCTCGATGGCCGCAACATCGCGCAGCGGGCGCGTCAGCCACGCGCGCAGATTGCGCGCGCCCATGGCGGTCTTCGTCTTGTCGAGCACCCAGAGGAGGCTGCCGCGCTTTTCCTTGGCGCGGATGGTCTCGGTCAGCTCCAGATTGCGCCGCGCGGAGAGGTCAAGCTCCATGAAGCGGCCCTGCTCGTAGTATTCTAAATCCTTGATGTAGGAAAGATCGGTCTTCTGCGTCTCGTGCAGATACGAGAGCAGCGCGCCCAGCGCCAGCGCCGCGGCGGGGTTGTTGCGCGGAAGGCTTGCAAAGCGCTCCTCGCCAAACTGCGCGCGGATGGCTTTTTCGCACGCTTTGAGCTCAAAGCGGTTCTCGCCGCGCTCGACCGCGCAGGACAGCTTATCGCGAAGGTATTCGACCAGCTCACCGTTGTCGTAAGCACCCGCGCTCAGCACCGCCTCGGCGGGGGAGAAACGGGATAACTCGTTATACAGGTGCTCTGCGCGGTCGTCGCCCGAAAAGGCGGTCACGTGCGTGTGGCCGGTCGTCATGTCGCAGAAGGCCGCGCCGGCGTTCTGCCCGTCCAAAAAGATGCCGCAGAGGAAATTGCCGCGCCGGTCGTCGAGGCATGCGCTGTCGATGACCGTGCCGGGCGTGATGACGCGGATGATATCGCGCTTGACAAGGCCCTTGGCGAGCGCAGGGTCCTCGGTCTGCTCGCAGATGGCGACCTTGTAGCCCTTGGCGATCAGGCGCGCGATGTAGGCGTCGCTTGAATGATAGGGAATGCCGCACATCGGCGTCTGATCCTCCGCCGCCTTGCCGCGGTCGCGGGTCGTCAGCGTCAAATCGAGCTCGCGCGAGGCGAGCTGAGCATCCTCGTTGAACATCTCGTAGAAGTCGCCCAAGCGGAAAAAGAGGATCGAATCCTTATTCTGTTCCTTGATCTCCAAATACTGCTTCATCATCGGCGTGATCTCGGCCATGATTCGTCCTCGCTTTCTTTCTCTCTAAAATCTAAAATTTACACGGTAAAGTCGGAGCCCGCGGGCATTTCGCCGAGGCGGTCGCCGAGCTTACGTTTCAATCTTTCATAGGCTTCCTTGCCCGTGCAGTGGCCCGTGAAGTAGTGCGCGACCTTGTCGCCGCGCAGCTTTTCGCCCACGGCGTCGACCAGCTCGTCCGGCTCGCTCTTGCCGAGCGAGGGGTTATAGAGGTGGAAGCCCGCAAACACCGCGTCGGGCGCTCTGCCGAGCACGTCCTCGGCGCTTTTCAGGATATTCACGATGCCGCAGTGGGCGCAGCCCGCGAACAGCGCGGTCTTGCCGTTTTCCGTGACCAATAGATCCTGCTCGTGGCGGAACGTGTCGCGCGGATAGTCCTCACCGATCTTCTCGCGCAGCGTGTCGTTCGCGCCGCTCCACAGCTCGCGGCCCGGAACGGCGGAGAAAACCGTCAGTTCTTCGTCAAGCTTCTGCACGCCATCGCAGAGAACGAAGCGGTCCTCGTAATTCTTGAGCACCGCGTCCATGCCGATGTAGGCGCACTTGCTGGGCGTGACGACATAGTACTGGCCCCAGACGGCCTTCTGCATATAGACCTTGGCGCGGTCGTTCAGTTTCAAGAACGCTTCGAGGCCGCCGCAGTGGTCGTTGTGTGCGTGGGACAAAAAGGCGATGTCGACCTGCGTCAAATCGACGCCGAGCGCCTTCGCGTTGTCGATAAACTGCGCGTCAGGCCCCATGTCGAAAAGAATTTTGTGCTTGTCGGTCTCAATATACATCGACAGGCCGTGCGCGCAGGCGACGGTGTCTCTGCACGTGCTGTTTTCCATCAAAATGACAACTTTCATCAAAAAGCCCCCTTTTCTTTATTCCTCTACCGCTTCGCCGTAGAGCGCCCAGGTGTTGCTGCCGGTAATCTTCACGTCCACGAACCGCCCGACGAGGGACGCGTCCCCGCGCATATGCACGAGGCGGCCGCCCTTCGTGCGCGCCGTGAGCGGATGGTCACCCCGGCCGTCGGCCCCGTCGACGAGCACGCGCTGCACACTGCCCTCATAGGCGCGGTGCTTTTGCTCGGAGATGGCGTTGGCCGACGCGACGAGCGCGTCAAAGCGCACCTGCTTCTGCGCGCGGGTGTAGGGGTCGGGCATCTTTGCCGCCGGCGTGCCGACGCGCGGCGAATAGATGAAGGTGAACATCGCGTCATAGCGCACGGTCTCGACGAGCGAGAGCGTGTCCTGAAACTCTTCGTCCGTCTCGCCGGGAAAGCCCACGATGATGTCCGTCGTGAGCACGAGGTCGGGCATATACTGCCGCGCAAGCGCCACCTGCGCCAGATATTTCTCGCGCGTGTAGCCGCGGTTCATCGCGTGCAGGACGCGGTCGTTGCCGCTCTGCACGGGCAGATGCATCTGGTGCGCGCACTTTTCGCACTCGGCCATGGCGCGAAAGAGCTTTTCCGTCGCGTCCTTCGGGTGGCTGCTCATGAAGCGGATGACAAAGTCGCCCGGAACGGCGTTGATGCTGCGGATGAGGTCGGCAAAGTCCACGTCCTCGTCGAGGTCGCGGCCGTAGGAATCGACATTCTGCCCCAGCAGCGTGATGTCCTTGTATCCCGCCGCAACGAGCTCGCGCGCCTCTTGCACAATCTCCTCCGGGTGGCGGGAGCGCTCGCGCCCGCGCACATAGGGCACGATGCAGTAGGAGCAGAAGTTGTTGCACCCGTACATGATCGACAGCCACGCCTTGACGCTGCCGTCGCGCTGCCGCGGGATGCCCTCGGCGACGCTGCCGTCCGCCGGGTCGATGGCGAACACGCGCCGGTGCTCGGTGCAGACGCTGCGCAGCAGCTCCGGGAAGCGCCACAGCTCGTGCGGTCCGAAGACGAGGTCAACGATGCGGTAGGACTTTTTGAGCTTCTCGGCCACGTGCGCCTGCTGCGCCATGCAGCCGCAGAGGCAGATGATCTGGTCCGGCTTGGCGGCCTTCGTGTGGCTGAGGCGGCCCAAGTGGCCGTAAACGCGCTTTTCCGCGTGCTCGCGGATGGCGCAGGTGTTGAGCAGGATGACGTCGGCCTGATTTTCGTCGCGCGTGAGCTCGTAGCCCATCTCGCGCAGCATGCCCATGAGCACCTCGCCGTCTGCCACGTTCTGCTGGCAGCCGAACGTGTCGACCAGCGCGAGCGGCGTGCGGGTGCGGCGGTCGTTCATCTCGCGCATCTTGCGCGTAAATTCCTTCTGACGCGCGAGCTCCTGCTCGCTGACGATGACTTCTTTGCGTTCCAAGGGATGTTTCCTCCCGAATCTCGATAGTTTAGCAATATAGTATATCATGTTCGCGAGAGCGTGGCAAGGCCGCAGCGCGGCTTCCGGCGCGAAAAATCCACAGCTTTTACAATTCCGGTGACTTTTCCGCACCCGTGTGGTATACTATGGAAAACCTGAACTCCAAAGGAGGGCCTTCCATGGCGGCGTTTTATCAAAAATTTCTGCGCAAGCATCTTGACCTATCGTCTCTCAGCGTGATGCGGCGGGAGGACAACGATCCCTATTTCTGCACGCCCAAGGGCGCTTCTATCTTCGGCTGGGCGGGCGTGGACGGCATCCACTTCTGCTTTGTCCGCGGTTTTGGCGAGGCGGTCTTCGCCATAAGCCCGATGAACGGTGGCAAGGACTGCGTGCACGTCATCGCGCGCGATTTCAACGATTTTCTGCGCCTGCTGCTCGCGACCGGCGACAGTGCGGCACTCGAGCAGGCGTGGCAGTGGGACGAGGCGCAATTCGACGCCTTCCTTGCCGAGAATCCGCCGACGGACGAGCAGAAGGCGGTGCTCTCGCAGATTTCCACAGTCTTTTCCCTCACGCCGATGGAGCGGCCGTGGCAATACCTGCGCAAGCTGCAAGCGGAGTTCGATCTCAGCAAGCTCAAATTCACCGAGGACTTTTATGATCCCGAAATGAACGGCGACGCGCCCGAACAGAAAACGGACTGGAAGGTCTACTTTGACGGCAGCTTTTGGGGCCACCACGGGCGCGAGCGCGCGGGCAGGGAAATGCCTGTACAAAAGTGGTTTTCGTGGGCGGGGCGCGACTGGTTCGCGCCGTCGGTTTACGTTTGTTCAAAGGGCATTGTCGTTGATTTTTGTATGCGCGCGGAGGCTTCCGCGCTGCGCGGCTTTATGGAAAAGTGGGGGATCGATCCCGAAAGCGACGAGTCCATCGACTTCTCGCGCGACGAACGCGAACAGATGGAGCGCGAGCACCCGCTCAGCCTCGGTTTTACCCCCAGCCTCGCCTTGAACGGTGCGAAGCTCCGCACGAGCCACGGCTGCGGCGTCATTTTCCTGCCGGAGCAGCCCGGCTTCTGCGCCGACGCAGAGCCCGCCATGGCGCACTACGGCCTTGACCGCGCGTATGGCTGGAGCATCCGCCGCGCGGCATTCCCGTTCGTCACGAAGCGCGCGCCGAAGCTCAAGTCGCTCGCCGTCACGATGACGGCGGACGAGGTGCTCGTCCCCGGCCCGCGCTTTCGCGCGGACAAGGCGGGCGATACGTTTGCCTTCTCCTACCGCGGCACAGAGTATACGCTCGCCGTACAGGAGGTCGAGCCGCAGGAACTGCCGCGCGAGCGGATGAATCTCGACCCGCGGTTCGACTATCCGACGCATTTCACAGCCATCAGCTTTACGCTCACGCCCGAGCCGCCGGAACACTCGATCTTCGTCGAGGACTGCGTCGAAAACGACCGCCCGCGCCAGGTCAAACGTGAGACCGCTTCCTTTGCGCCCGAGGCGCAGAACGACTTCTGCGTCGGCATCATCGGCGGCGCGGACGGGCCGGTCGCCATCGTCGTGGGCGAAGCGGCGCAGGGGAAGCTCCACACCGCGTGCTCGTCGCTGCACTTTGCGGCGGTCGACCACATCGACTGGCGCGTCGGCTTCCGCGAAACACCGTGGGAAGCAGGGACGTTCGACCTCCTCTAACTCACTTTTTCTGCGCTTTCCGGTACTCCGTCGGCAGGACGCCGAAGGCCTTGTGGAATTCGGTGGAAAACTTGCTCTGGCTCTCGTAGCCGACGGCGCGCGCGACCTGCGCGACGTTCTCGTCGCCCTCGAGCAGCAGCTTTGCCGCGTGCTGCATGCGGTGCTCGCGAATGTGCGAGGCGAGCGAGCTGCCGTAGACGGACTTGAAGAGCGCCTTCATCGTCGAGGGGTTCATCAAAAAGCGGCGCGACAGCTCGTCGATCGTTGTGCGGCTGTCTAAGTGCTGCGTCAGGTAGTCGTGCACGGCGCGGATGGTCTTGATCTGCTCACTCGTGCCGCCGCCCTCGTACACCTCGGCGTCGAGCGGGGGCAGGTGCGGCGCGCCGGTGGCGGCACGGCTCTCCTCCTCGGGACAGGAAATCTCCATCGTGCGCTCGATCATGCGGTGCAGCAGCTGCGCCTGCTCGTTTTCCGCAGCGCGGTAGTAGACCTCCTTCCCCACGCGGCGCGAGACGAGAAGTCCGCTCTCACGCAGCTGCCTCAAATGGTGCGACACCGCGGGCGAGCTCATGCCGACCATCGCGGAGAGGTCGATGACGCACTCCTCGCAGTGGCACAGCAGCCAGAAAATGCGCACGCGGCTGCTGTCGGAGAGCTGCTTGAACACGTCCGCCACGGTCTGGAAGCTGCCGATCGTCTCCACCGATTCCTGCAGCTCCCGCATCGTGCCCTCGTCGCTGTGCTGGTGGGGTAAATGCACTTCGCTCATCGTTGTTCCGCCTTTCTTTTTGGGTCCTGCAGGCGCGTCCGTATCCCGTTTGGAAGTTTGTTTCGCCCGAACGGAAGAGACATGCGTGCAGCCCTTGACTTTTGCCTTTGCGGACATTATAGTACGGTCATCAAGATTAAACAAGCACTTAATCGTTAAATATTTTGTGCCGAAAAGGAGAAACATACCATGAAAAAGACCTATCAGATCGAAGTCGACTGCGCCAACTGCGCCAACCTCATGGAAGAAGCCACCAAGAAGACCGAGGGCGTTGCCGACGCCGTCGTGAACTTCATGACCCAGAAGATGACCGTCGAGTTCGCCGAGGGTCAGGACCCCAAGGCCGTGATGAAGGCCGTCCTCAAGAATTGCAAGAAGGTCGAGGACGACTGCGAGATCTATCTGTAAGAGATCTTCTCCCTCTCACGCCCCGGACGAACGCACCGGGGCGCTTTCTTAGGCAAAATTCAAATTCTCCCCCTTCAAGGAGGTCATCTTTATGACGAAAAAGCAAAAAAAGATGCTTTACCGCATCCTGATCGCGGCGGTGCTGTTCCTCGCCGCGAAATTCATTCCCATGCCGATGCTCGTCTCCACCGCGCTCTACTTCGCCGCCTATGTCACCATCGGCTACGACATTCTGCGCAAGGCATGGAAGGGCATTCGCAACCATCAGGTGTTCGACGAAAACTTCCTGATGGCGGTCGCCACGATCGGCGCCATCGCGCTCGCCATCTATGAAAAGAGCGGCGACTATGCCGAGGCCGTGGCGGTCATGCTCTTCTACCAGATCGGTGAGCTGTTCCAGAGCTACGCCGTCGGCAAGTCCCGCCGCAACATCACGGCGCTCATGGACATCCGTCCCGACTACGCGAACATTGAGCGCGACGGCAAGCTCGAGCAGGTCGACCCCGACGACGTGGCC
>OHJJ01000994.1_pt1 | contig 10916 bp, 10 predicted proteins | sample 1568551 | NCBI WGS metagenome assembly OHJJ01 (sample SAMEA3879505, study PRJEB24766) | human gut metagenome | biome: human-associated habitat; feature: feces | place: USA | collected 1985/1987 | reverse complement strand
CCGCGCACTGGCCAAAAACCCCAAGCTGCTGCTCTGCGACGAGCCCACCGGTGCACTGGATTACAAGACCGGCAAGCAGGTGCTGGCCCTTTTGCAGGATACCTGCCGCCGCACCGGCCGCACGGTGATCGTTATTACCCACAACACCGCCCTGACGGCGATGGCAGACCGCATCATTCAGGTGCGCAGCGGTAAGATCGTCTCCAATCAGGTCAACGAGCACCCTGTGCCGGTGCAGGAGATTGAGTGGTGAGAGCTGTGCTGAAAAGTTATCGTAAAAACATCCTGCGGGAAATGAAGGACAATCTGAGCCGCATGGTCTCGCTGTTCGGCATCGTGGCGCTGGGCGTGATGATGCTGACCGGCCTGATGAGTTTTGCGCCCAGCATGCGCATTGCCGGGCAGAAATACTACGTGCAGCAGAACGTGTTCGACCTGCGGGTGCTGTCCACGCTGGGCCTTTCGGAGGAGGACATTGCCGCCATTCTGCACGACCCCTTCTCCAACCTGATCTCCGACTCCACCTATCCCACGGAGGGCCAGCCCCATCCCCGGGTATACGGCACCTTTGTCCACCTGCTGACCCGGTTCGTCCGGGAGCGGGGGGACCTGACGCCGGAGGCGGCCATCCACAAGATGACGGGCCGCCCGGCGGCGGTGCTGGGCATGAAGGACCGGGGTGTGCTGACCCCCGGGGCCCAGGCGGATATCAACGTGTTCGCCCCGGAGGACCTGCGGGAGCCGGGGACGTATCAGGACCCCTGCCGCATGGCGGAGGGGCTGGACACCGTGCTGGTGGCCGGACAGCCGGTCATCGACGGCGGCCAATACACCGGCGTCATGGCCGGGCAGATCGTCAGAAGGAGCTAAGTATGCTGGAGCAGATCATCGACATTGTGCGCCGGGCGGGGGACATTGTCCTCTCCGCCCACGACATTCAGAACGTCACCCGGGAGAAGCACGGCCCGGCGGACCTGGTGACCCAATATGACGAGGCCGTGCAGGTGTTTCTACGGCAGGAGCTGTTGAAGCTGCTGCCGGAGGCGGAGTTTTTCGGCGAGGAGGGGGAGCGGCCCGCTCTGACCCACCCCTGGATTTTTGTGGTGGACCCCATCGACGGCACCACCAATTTCACCCGCCGCATGAATTGCAGCAGCGTGTCCGTGGCCCTGGTCCACAACGGGCAGACGGAGTACGGCGTGGTGTATAACCCCTTTGTGGGCGAGCTGTTCGCCGCTCAAAGGGGCTGCGGGGCCACCCTCAACGGCGCGCCCATCCGCGCCAGCTCCCGGGACGCCGCCCACGCCATTGTGGCCTGCGGCTCCACCATCTATGACCGCAGCTATACCGACCGGCACTTTGCCATCCTGCGGCACCTGTATGACCGGTGCCTGGACTACCGGCGGTTTGCCTCGGCGGCCCTGGATTGCTGCATGGTGGCCTGCGGCCGGGCGGAGATCTTCTTCGAGTGCCGACTGTCTCCCTGGGACTATGCCGCCGGGTCTTTGATCGCCCAGGAGGCCGGAGGCGTCGCCGTCCGGCTGGACGGCTCCTTCCTGGATCCCCTGCGCCCGGGCTCGGTGTTCATCACCAACGCCGCCTGCCGGGAAATGCGGCAGGGCCTGCCGGAATAAGAAAAAAATCTCAAAGGGCTAAAGCCCTTTGAGATTTTTTTATGGAATTCAGTTCTTCTCCTGGCCATACAGGGCCGCTTTGAAATAGGTGGCCCGGACGATCTCCTCCACGTTGTCCTGGCGGCGGCTGCGCAGGGTCTCAAAGAGGTCGCTGTGGGCCTCCAGCAGCTCCTCGCCCCGGCCGGTATTGATCATGGTGCTGACCGTTTCATACCGGACGGCGTGGGTCAGGGTGCGCACCACCCGGCTGATCTTGTCGGCCAGGGGGTTCTTTCCCATCTGGGACACCATGTCGTGGAACTGGTTGTCCACGGCAAAAAAGCGCTCCACCTTGTCCTGGCCATCGCCGCGGACGATGCCGCGCATCTGGTCCAGGAGCTGCTCCAGCACCCGGCCGTCCTCCTCATTATACTTGGCGCTGGCCAGGCGCATGATGCCGGCCTCCACCATCTCGCGCAGCTCCATCAGGTTGTCAAAGGAGTCCTGGTTCAGGATCATGCCATAGATCATGGGGTCGATCATGCTCTCCTGAAAGCCGCTGCAAACGAAGGTCCCCTCGGAGCGCTTGCTCTCCAGCACGCCCAGATAGGTGAGAATTTTGATGGCCTCCCGCACGGAGCTGCGGGCCACGCCCATGGAGGCGGCCAGCTCCGGCTCCGGCGGAATGCGGTCTCCGGGCTTGAGCTGCTTATTGCGCATGGCATCGGTCAGGCAGTTGATAACGCTCTGCACCACCGACTCCTTCTTCAGATTTTTCACATAGCCGGGGGTATCACTCATATAAATCGCTCCTTTATGGGACTGTTAACTCTATAACATATGTATAACATAGTACAAAGTTTGAATACCGTCAAGTAAAAGTTTCACCAAGACATCAAAACGCGCAGCGGACGGCAGACAAAAGCTGCCGTCCGCTGCTTTCGGAGGGGAAAAGGGTAAAAGAAGATGTGTTTGACTGTGTAATTTTTGTCAGCGGCCCAGATAGATGGACTGCTTGGCCAGCACCAGCTGCAGCATCAGGTCGTTGCAGGGGGTGGCGATGCCGTGCTCCCGGCCCAGGCGGCACACAGCGCCGGTGATGATGCGGATCTCGGTCTCCCGGTGATGGGTCACGTCCTGCACCATGGAGCTGATGGTCTCGTCGGTCATGCGGGACACCTCATAGGCGTGCTCCAGCTCGGCGTCGTGGTCCAGGGTGCAGCCGCAGGCGTTGGCCACGGTGATGGCCTCCTCCACCAGCATCCGGGCGGCCTCGTGGGCATACTGGTTGCCGTCCACAAAGCCGTTCTTGGTCTCCAGCAGGGCGCTCATGCCGTTGATGGCCACGTTGGCCAGCAGCTTGTGCCAGATGGCGTTCATGACGTTCTCGTGGACGCAGACCTCCAGGCCGGCCTCGCGCAGGGCCTCGGCCATACGCTCCACGTTCTCCTTGGAGGCCTTCAGGGAGCCCATGTTGGTCACGCCGGTGCCGGTGTGCTTCACATGGCCGGGCTCCACGGGGGTGGCGCCGAAGGCGGTGTTGCCGATGATGATCTGCTCCTCAGGCACCACCTTGGCGATCTCGTCATAGTTGCCCAGGCCGTTCTGCAGGCACAGGATCATGGTGTGCCGGTCGATCATGGGCAGAGCGTTGCGCACGGCGGCCTCCAGATACTGATAGTGCACGAACACGATCAGCAGGTCCACCACGCCGATCTCCTTGGGGTCGGTGGTGGCCATGGCCGGGCGGAAGGACACGGTCTCGCCGGTGCCGCTGCCGGGGGCGCACTCGTCCAGGAGAATGCCGTTCTTCTTGATGGATTCAATCACCGGGGCATAGGTATCCAGCACGCAGACCTCATGCTTCCGGGACAGATAGCTTGCATAGCAGCTGCCGATGGCGCCGCAGCCAACAAAACCGATTCTCATAATGATAACCTCCTGATTTTTCCGATGTTAGGCGTTCATGCTCTCGGCGATGGCCACGATGTCCTCAACGGTCACGCCGTTCATGGCCAGCAGGCGCTCATAGGGGGCGGACTGACCGAACTGATCCCGGATACCAACGCGCTTGACCAGACCCTTGCCCATCTCGGCGGCTACCTCGCACACGGCGGAGCCCAGGCCGTTGATGATGTTGTGGTCCTCCACGGTGATGACCTTGCCGATGTCGTTGATGGCGGCGGTGACGGCCTCCACGTCCAGGGGCTTGATGGTGTGCATATCCAGCACGCGGGCGGAGATGCCCTTACCGGCCAGGACCTTGGCGGCCTCGATGGCCAGGCACACGGTGTCGCCGTTGGCGATGATGGCCACGTCCTTGCCGTCCTGGATCTGGTGGGCCTTGCCGATGGTGAACTCCACGTCCTCGTCATAGATCTGGGGCACGGCGTCACGGGTGAAGCGCAGATACATGGGGCCGTAGGTCTCGGCGGCCTGGCGGACCAGCTTGCGGGCGGCGTTATAGTCCGCCGGCATGATCACGGTCATGTTGGGGATGGTGCGCAGCACACCCATGTCCTCGATGGACTGGTGGGAGGCGCCGTCGTTGGCGGGGGTCACGCCGCCGTGGGAGCAGGCGATCTTCACGTTCAGGTTGGGATAGCAGACCTCCTGGCGGATCATTTCGCACATACGCAGGGAGCCGAACACGGCGTAGGTGACCACGAAGGGGACCTTGCCGCAGGTGGCAAGACCCGCAGCCAGGCCTGCGCCGTTCTGCTCGGCGATGCCCACGTTCAGATACTGCTGGGGCAGCTCCTTGCGGAAGTCGCCGGTCTTGCAGCTCTTGCCGATATCAATATCCACCACCAGAATGTCAGGGTTTTCCTTGCCCAGGGCCACGATCTCCTTGCCGAAGCCTTCGCGGGTAGCGATCTTTTTCTTTTCGCTCATTGCTCTTTCCTCCTTGCTTAGTGGATCAGCTGGGCTTCCAGCTCAGCCATGGCCTGCTTATACTGCTCATCGTTGGGGGCAACGCCGTGCCAGCCGCACTGGTTTTCCATGAAGGAAACGCCCTTGCCCTTGACGGTGTGGGCATACAGGCACTTGGGCTTGCCGTTCTGGGAGGCATAGCACTTGTCGATGGAGGCGGTGATCTCCTCCATGCTGTGGCCGTCGAGCTCCAGGACCTCCCAGCCGAAGGCACGGAACTTCTCGCCCAGGTCGCCGTTGGGCATGATCTCGTCGCAGGTGCCGTCCAGCTGCAGGTTGTTGTTATCCACGAAAACGATCAGGTTGTCCAGACCGTACTTGTGAGCGGTGTTGGCAGCCTCCCAGATCTCGCCCTCCTGGGCCTCGCCGTCGCCCACCACGCAGAAGACCTTGTAGTCCTTGTGGTCCAGCTTACCGGCCAGAGCCATACCGGCGGCGCAGGCCAGACCCTGACCCAGGGAGCCGGTGGAGATGTCGATGCCGGGGCAGCGGTTCATGGAGGGGTGACCCTGAAGCATGGAGCCCTCCTTGCGCAGGGTGTCCAGCACGGACTCGGGGAAGAAGCCCACGGTAGCCAGGCAGGCATACTGGATGGGGCAGACATGGCCCTTGGAGAGCACCATGCGGTCCCGATCCTCCCAGCGGGGGTTCTTGGGGTCCAGGTTCATGTATTTGAAGTAGCAGGCGGTGACAAAATCTGCCGCAGACAGGGATCCGCCGGGATGACCGGACTGGGCCTTGTAGATCATGTCGATGACCTTCATACGCATCTGCGTGGCGGTGTTTTTCAGCTCTTGCATGGAGATATCTTTCACAAAAATCACCTCATTGAAAATTTTCGGAATGTTCGGATTTGTTTAATGTCGGACAAATGACAATTACAGTATAGCGCTTTGTCTGACAAAGTCAAGACCTTTTTTGGATTTTTCTCTTTTGCCTAATTCTTTGCATGTTTTTTATGGAAATTGACCGAAACCTGACCGAATGTGGGGCGGCGGAATAAGAAAATGCAGCACCGGGCGGATTTCATCCGCCCGGTGCTGCATGCGTGGGATAGAAAGCTGTGTGTGGAGAGAGAAAGGAAGCGTTAATGAATGAGGAAGGTGGAAATTGCGGGGACGTAGGTGATCAGCAGCAGCACCGCCAGCTCGGCGATGAGGCACGGGACAATGCCCTTGGTGATCTCCTCGATCTTGATATCTCCGATGCCGCAGGCCACATACAGGTTGACGCCCACCGGCGGGGTGAACAGGCCGATGGCCAGGTTCACGATCATAACGGTGCCCAGGTGGATGGGGTCAATGCCCAGCTGCACCGCAACGGGGGCAAACAGCGGGGTGAAGATGTACAGGGCGGAGGTGGAGTCCAGGAAGCAGCCGGCGATCAGCAGCACCACGTTGACGATGATGAAGAAGATAACCGTGTTGCCGTTGGTAACGGTGAGCATGAAGTTCTCAATGGCCAGGTCCAGTCTTGCACGGGTCAGGACATAGCCGAACAGGGTGGCGCCCATGGTGATGAACATAACCGTGGCGGTGGTGGAGCAGGAGTCGATGAGGATGTCCTTCATCTTCTTCCAGTTGACCTCGCGATAGATGAACACGCCCACGATCAGGCCATAGAACACGGAGACAGCGGCGGCCTCGGTGGGGGTGAAGATGCTGCCATAGATACCGCCCAGGATGATCACGGGCATCAGCAGGCCCCAGAAGGCATCCTTGAAGGCCTTCAGCCGTTCCTTGCCGGAGGCCTTGGGCTGCACCGTCAGGTTGGCCTTGCGGCCCACGAACAGGGCGGCCACGATCAGGCCCAGGCCCATCAGCAGGCCGGGGATGACGCCGGCCTTGAACAGGTCGGTGATGGAGGCGTCAGCGATGGAGCCGTACACCACGAAGGTGATGGACGGGGGGATAACCACGCCGATGGCGCCGCCGGCGGCCATCAGAGCGCAGGCAAAGGCCGGGGAATAGCCCGCCTTCTTCAGAGCGGGGATCATAATCAGGCCCAGGGCCGCCACGGTGGCCGGACCGGAGCCGGAGATGGCCGCGAAGAAGCAGGACACCACCACGCAGACCATGGCCATGCCGCCGCGGATGTGGCCCAGGCACTTTTCCGCCAGGTTGATGAGGCGGCCGGAGATACCGGCCTTCTCCATCACGTTGCCGGAGAGGATGAAGAACGGGATCGCCAGCAGGACGAACTTGCTGCTGGCCGAGGAGCACAGACGGGGAAGCACGCTCATGATGGCGTCCAGGGGCTTGCCAGCGCCCTGCACCAGGATAGCGCCTACGCTGGACATGCCCAGGCAGACGGCGATGGGTGCGCCGAAGGCCAGCAGCAGCACAAAGACACCCAGTAATACGATACCGACCATTTATTTGCCCTCCTCTGCCCGATAGTCTTTATACATCTGCACCATGGTCTGCAGGAACGCAATGGCGGCGAAGGCCGCGCCCACGGGTACAAACGAACCATAGATCCACTCAGGCCACTGCATGTTGGCCGTTTCCTGACCCAGCCGATACTGGCTGATAACCATCTGCACGCCGGTGACCACGATCAGCAGGCAGAACAGAGCGGAAATCGCATAAACGGTCAGATGGATGATGATGCGGGCCTTGGGGCTGACCCGGTCCGTCACGATAGACAGGCCCAGGTGGGCCTTCCGCCGGGCGGCGATGGCCGTGCCCATGAAGCTCATCAGCACAAACAGATAGGTGGACATCTCGTCGGACACAGCCAGCGAGTGCTTGAACACAAAGCGGGCCACGACGTTGGCAAACACCAGCACCGCCATAACCGCCACGCACGCGCAGGCGACGAATTTTTCGATTTTCTCAAACATGTTGGCCCCTCCTTAGTTGATCCCGAAGGCGGCGCAGGCGTCCTCACCGTATTCCGCCTTCAGCTCAGCCGTGACGTCGGCCACGGCATCCTTGAACGCCTGCAGCTGGTCCTCGGTCAGGATATCCACCTGCATGCCGCTGTCCATGAAGCCCTGGATCAGCTGGTCCTCCTCGGCCTCCAGGTGGTCGCGGCCCCACTCGCAGGACTCCGTGGCGCACTCCTGCAGCAGCTGCCGGGTGTTCTCGTCCAGGCTTTCCCAAACCCGGCTGTTGGCCACAAACAGGTCGTTCTCATAGCTGTAGTTCCAGATGGTCATATACTGCTGGATCTCGTCCATCTTGGCGGACTTGGTCACGGAGCAGCCGTTCTCCTGGCCGTCGATGGTCTTCTGCTGGATGGCGGTGAACACCTCGCTCCAGCTCATGGCCGTGGGGCTTGCGCCCAGGGCATTGAACACGCCCATATACACCGCCGAACCGGGCACGCGGATCTTCAGATCCTTCAGGTCCTCGGGCTTGGTCACCGGGTGCTTGCTGTTGGTCAGCTGGCGGAAGCCGTTGTGGAAGGAGCCCAGATAGGTGATGCCCTTGGCCTCCAGCAGCTTGGCATAGTAAGCGCCGCCGGTGGTGTCGATGACCTGGCGGGCCTGCTGATAGGAGGTGAAGGACCAGGGCAGGGTGGCCACGGACATCTTCGGCTCCAGGTTGGCCAGCACGCAGGTGGCGTAAGCGCCCAGGTCGGAGCCGCCCACGGCGATGTACTCCACGCCCTTGGTGCTGTTGCCGCCGGCCAGGGTGTCGTTGGAGAATACGTCGATCACCACGTTCCCGCCGGAGCGCTCCTCCACCAGATCGGCAAAGTGGTGGGCCACCAGCGAGTCGATCTGGGTGTCGGTTCCGTTGACCGCCATGGACAGGTTGATTTTCTGATATTCGCCGTCGCTTCCGCCGGACGGCTCGGTGCTGCCGCAGCCGGACAGACTGCCGATGAGCAGGGCAGTTCCCAACAGCGCAGCGACAATTGATCTTCCGTGCTTCATATTACGGTTCCCTCCAAGATTGTTCAAACTTTGTCATTTGTTCTATGTCCGACAAATCTATAAATGATTATATGAACTTTACCGGGCCGTGTCAATAGGCTTCCAAAAAACCAACGATTTTTACAAGAAACGCCAGGAAAATTTATGTAAAAAGTCAAATGCACCTGGGGGACGGACGGTGCATGCCCCGGAAATATCCCTGTCATACTCCCGCATACACTCATAGTAAGCGGCCTGCCCCGCCGGGGCGCCGACTTATGGGGAAAGTGAGGATATTGACCATGAAACGAACCTTCCGCAGGCGGGGGGCGGTGCTGGCGGCGGCGCTGGTGCTGCTGTGCGCCGTCTCCTTTGCCGATCGCGGCGGCCCGGCCTCTTTTGAGGCCACCGGCTGGGCGCTGCTGCCTCCGGCGGTGGCCATTGTGCTGGCCTTTGCCACCAAGGAGGTGTATTCCTCCCTGCTGGCCGGGTGCGTGGTGGGAGCACTGCTGACGGAGGGCTTTGCCCCCTGGCGCAGCTTTGAGACCCTGTTCCTGACCCTGATGGAGGGCATCGACCTGAAGATCTTCTTCTTTGACGTGCTGCTGGGGGCCATTGTGGTGCTGTTTGCCCGGTCCGGCGGCTCCCGGGCCTTCGGGGAGTGGGCCTCCCGCCGGGTGCGGTCCCGCCGGGGTGCGGTAACGGCCACGGCGGGCCTGGGCTGCCTGATCTTCCTGGACGACTACTTCAACTGCCTGACGGTGGGGGCCATCATGCAGCCCATCACCGACCGCTGCCGGGTCTCCCGGGAGAAGCTGTCCTTTATCATCGACGCCACCGCCGCCCCGGTGTGCATCCTGGCCCCCATCAGCTCCTGGGCCGCCGCCGTGTCGTCGTACATCCCGGCGGATTACAGCCATGTCAACGGCTTCGCCCTGTTTATTCAGGCCATACCGTATAACTTCTACGCCCTGCTGATGCTGTGGCTGGTGTTTCTGGTGGCCCTGACGGGCCGGGATTTCGGCCCCATGTACCGCCGGGAGCAGCTGGCCATCCGGCAGGAGCCGCCCCGGCCCAAGACTGCGCCGGAGGGCCGGGACCGTCCCCGGGGCCGGGCGGTGGACCTGCTGCTGCCCACGGCGTGCCTGATCGTCACGGTGGTGTGGGGCATGGCGGTGCTGGGTCGCCGCAGCTGCCGGGAGACGGGCCTGGCCCTGACGGCCTCCAACGTCTTTGCCAACACCGACGCCCCCATGGCCCTGTGCTTCGGCTGCTCCGTCACCCTGCTGGTGATGGCCCTGCTGTATATCCCCCGGGGGGTCATGAGCTTTTCCGGGTTTGTGGAGGGCTTTCTGGACGGATTCAAGCTCATCACCCCGGCGCTGCTGGTGCTGACCTTCGCCTGGGGGCTGAAATCCTTTGCCGCCCGGCTGGACACGGCGGCCTTTGTCCGGGAGCTGTTTGACGGCCGGGAGACCCTGACGGCCCTGTTCCCCCTGGCCCTGTTCCTGGTGGGCGGGGTGCTGGCCTTTGCCACCGGCACCAGCTGGGGCACCATGGGCATTCTCATTCCCGTGGCGGTGCCGGTGTTTGCCGGAAGCCCGCTGCTGCCCATGGCGGTGGCGGCGGTGTGCGCCGGGGCCGTCATGGGGGACCACTGCTCCCCCATCTCCGACACCTCCATCATGAGCTCCACCGGAGCCGGCTGCGACCACATGGCCCATGTGAACACCCAGCTGTGGTACGGCCTGGCGGTTGCCGCCGACTGCACGGTGTGCTATCTGCTGGCCCCGGCGCTGGGAAATCCCTGGGTGCCCCTGGCCATCGGGGCTGCGCTGGTAACGGGGCAGGTGTTCCTGCTGAACCGGCTTTCCCGGCGGCGGGCAGGGGAGGCGGTATGAAGCGGCTTCCGGTGCCCTTTATCGGCCAGGGGCAGGACCTGCCCACCGGCTGCGAAAGCGTCAGCGCCGCCATGGTGCTGCAATACCTGGGCTTCTCCGTGACGGCGGAGGAGTTCGCCCGGGAGTGGCTGCCCCGGGGCCGGTTTTACCGGGACGAGAACGGCGTCCGCCACGGGCCGGACCCCCGCCGGGCCTTTGTGGGGGACCCCCACGACCCGGAGGCCCTGGGCTGCTGGGCCAGCGCGGTACAGACCGGATTGTCCCGGTTTCTGGCGGCTAAGTCCCGGGACGGAGCCGGGACATACCGGGTCAAAAACGAGACCGGCGCGGAGCTGGGCTATCTGTGCCGCCGATACATCGACCGGGACCTGCCGGTGCTGCTGTGGGTCAGCATCGACCTGCGCCCCACCGTCAACGGACCCTGGTACCGTCTGGAGCCGGGAGGCGAGCCCTTCATGTGGATCTCCAACGAGCACTGCGTGGTGCTGGCGGGGTATGACCGGGAGCACTATATCTGCTGCGACCCCTGGAAGGACCGGGGCATGGCGGCCTGGCCCCGGGAGACGGTGTGGCAGCGGCACCGGGAGCTGGGGATGCAGGCGG
>OHJJ01000993.1_pt1 | contig 10923 bp, 10 predicted proteins | sample 1568551 | NCBI WGS metagenome assembly OHJJ01 (sample SAMEA3879505, study PRJEB24766) | human gut metagenome | biome: human-associated habitat; feature: feces | place: USA | collected 1985/1987 | reverse complement strand
TTTGCTGCACTTCCGTTGATAAGTGAATAAAGGTAAAACTGTCTTAAGCTGTTAGCCTGCTTATTATAATCTTCATTTTTCTTTAATTCCTCATCAAGCTCACTTATAACCTTTAGCATCGTATTCTTAAACTCATCTGGTGCTACCGGTTTTAGTATATAATCCTCAACACCAAGCTTTACAGCAAGCTTTGCATATTCGAACTCATTATATCCTGAAAATATTATTGTTTTAAGCTTGACGCCGCCGTCTTTTACATTTCTTATAAGTTCTATTCCATCCATAAAAGGCATCTTGACATCCGTTAAAAGAATGTCAACATGCCCTTTACCCTTATTATTATCAGACATAAGGTAATCATAAGCTTCTTTTCCATTCCCAGCCTCTATAATGCCAAGATTGATGCCCATACGCTTAAGCAGAAGCTTTATTCCGTTTCTTTCTATCTTTTCATCATCTACAATTAATATATTATACATATTCATCCTGCCTCCCCACCATTATATTATTATAATCTTTTATAATCCGGTAGGCAAATCATTTTGTAAAATGATAAGAAAAAATGATGAAAAGCTATTTTATTATAGCTTGAATATATCCCTGTTGTATTCTGCTATTGTCCTGTCTGATGAGAAGAAACCGGCATTGGCAATATTTATAAGCTGTTTCCTGCCCCATGCCATGTGGTCTTCATAATCTGCTAACGCCTGTTCCTTAATATTGATATAAGCCTTTAAATCAAGTAATGCCATAAACCAGTCTTTACCTACTATTTCTTTATACAGACGGTTCAGCTCCTCCTTGTCACCAGCAGCAAGCATTGTATCTGATATAATAAAATCAACACATTGTTTAATAACTGGATCCTCTTCATACAGCTCTTTTGCACAATAATCATTGTTAGCATAATGTGATATGACCTCATCACTTGAAGCACCAAAGGTATATATGTTATCCTTTCCTACAAGCTCAGCTATTTCAACATTAGCTCCATCCATTGTTCCAAGTGTCACAGCTCCATTCAGCATAAACTTCATATTTCCAGTTCCACTTGCTTCCTTAGATGCAAGTGATATCTGCTCAGATATATCACAGGCAGGAATAAGCTTTTCTGCAAGTGTCACATTATAATTCTCTACCATTACAACATTAAGATACTTATTAACGTCTTCATCCTCCCTGATAACCTTTGAAAGTGTCAGTATAAGATGAATTATATCCTTAGCGATTGTATATGCAGGTGCAGCCTTTGCCCCGAATATGACTGTTACAGGTGTTTTAGGAATATTTCCGTTTTTAATATCAAAATATTTGTATATTATATATAGTGCATTCATCTGCTGTCTTTTATATTCATGAAGTCTCTTGACCTGTATATCATATATCGAATTATCATTAATAACAATTCCCTGCTTATCATAAAGATATTTTGCAAGTGCAGTCTTATTATGCTGCTTAATATCTGACAGATGCTCTATTACAGTTGGATCATCTGTATATGACATAAGTGCTTTAAGTTCATTAGCATCATGCTTATACCCATCACCTATAAGTTGTGTTATATAATCTGCGAGCTCATGGTTACAGTGGATAAGCCATCTTCTAAAGGTTATTCCGTTAGTTTTATTATTGAATTTATCAGGATAAAGCTTATAGAAATTATTAAGCTCTGTATTCTTTAGAATCTGTGTATGCAGCTTTGCAACTCCATTGACACTCATACCATAATGAATATCAATGTGTGCCATATGAACAAGTCCTCTGCTGTCATCATCACGTTCTTCAATAATATATACCGAACTATCATCATAGCGTTCACGCACTCTTTTATCCAATTCCCTTATTACAGGCATAAGCTGTGGAACACATTTTTCAAGATATCTTACCGGCCACTTTTCAAGTGCTTCTGCAAGAATAGTATGATTAGTATATGCGCAGGAAGCAGATACTATCTTTATAGCCTCATCCATCGATATAGCTGTTCCATCAATATCACCATTCTCTGTAAGAAGTCTTATAAGCTCTGGTATAATCATAGTTGGATGTGTATCATTAATCTGAATAACAGCAAGCTCTGGAAGATTTCTATAAGACTTTCTTTCTCCATCTGTTAAGGCTGTATTAAGCTGCTCACACTTTGCACGGCACTCATCTAATATAAGCCTTGCTCCATTGCTTACCATGAAATACTGCTGGTAAATTCTTAGCATTCTTCCTTTCTCATCACTATCATCCGGGTAAAGAAATAATGTAAGATTTTCCTTTATATCATCTTTATCAAAATCAATTCCGGATTTATTTACAATTGCTTCATTTACTGTATCAATATCAAATAAATGTAATTTATTAGTTGTCTTTTCACCATAGACATTAATATCATACATTCTTGAAGTAACACTAAAATCTGCAAAATCTATCTTATATGATACATCTGTTGGAATAAGCCAGCTATCCTTTCCTATCCAGTAATCCGGTACTTCCTTCTGTCTGCCATTCTCAAATACCTGCCTGAACAGTCCAAGATGATAATTAAGTCCAACACCATCACCATTAAGTCCAAGATTGGCTATTGAATCAAGGAAACATGCTGCAAGTCTTCCAAGTCCACCATTGCCAAGTGAAGCCTCACTTTCAATCTCTTCAATCTGCGCAAGTTCCTTTCCTGCTGCCTCAAGCTCAGCCCTGACCTCATCATACACTCCAAGGTTAATTAAATTGTTTGACATCAGCTTTCCTATAAGAAATTCTGCTGATATATAATATAATTTCTTTCCGAGCTTTGACTGTAAATACTTATCCTCTCTCTCCCTCAATGCTTCAAGCCTTGCAACGTACTCCTTAATAACCTCATAGCATTCCTCATTACTACAGGCTTTAAGATTCTTATTCAATAATTCATTACTTATAGAATTCAATTTATCTGACATAATTCCACTCTCCATTCTGATATTGTTATAAATATGATGTCGGGGTCAAAAGCTCTTAACTTTGATACCTATGGACTGCTTTTTAGTTTTGACACTAATATGATTATATCTCAATATATATATTTTTCTTGATTTATTATATCGTTTTCTTGTACAATACTATCATAATTGAAATAAAGGAGCTTATATTATGCCTGATTCATTATACGAAACTCTCCATGAAACCAAGAGCCACTACAATACTGACTTTTCATATAATACATACCCATGCACTATCCCACAGGACTTTGCAGTAGTTCCCCTGCATTGGCACAACGAAATGGAGCTTATATATATTAAAGAAGGAAAAGGGCTTGTTAACATTGACTTGAACCAGTATTTAGTAGGTCAGGGAGATCTTTTGATAGTTTATCCTGGAAGGATTCATTCTATAACTAATTATGGTAATTATGTCCTGAAATATGAAAATATAATATTTAATATTAATATGCTTCTTCCTAAAGAATATGACAGAAATACTTTTGAATATTTCGGACATATTAACAACTCTGATAATGATATGACCTGTATAATCAAGCTATCAGAACAACACTATAAGGAAATCATAAGCTGCATAGATGAAGCAGACAAAGTATGCGAAACATTTCCAGCAGGATATGAATTAAAAATAAGAGGCTGCCTATACAACTTCTTTTTTGCACTTAACACACATTATTTGTGTGCATCTAACAATGAAGTATCTGACAGCCTCTCAAACAGCAAAAGAAATAAATTAAAACTAATAATAACTTATATTGAAAATAACTATACCCATGCAATCTCAATTCAGGATATTGCAAAGGAATGCCATTTCAGCGAATCACATTTTATGAAATTCTTTAAACAATGCACTGGAACCTCCTTTATAAGCTATCTTAATGATTACCGTCTGCTCATTGCCTCACGCCTGCTTACATCTACTGACCTTCCAGTTACACAGATTGCAGTTGAATGCGGCTTTGACAATATATCTTATTTTAACAGATGCTTTAAGAAAAAATATGGTGAAGCTCCTTCTAAAACCCGCTGAAATACGTTGAAATCCACTGAGATCCACTGAAGTCTGCTGGAATCCACTGGAACCTGTTGAAATATACCAAGCTTTTATCCCCTGACCCCAAGGCTGATATTTTTACAGCACACACAGATACACAAAATACGCTGCATAACAGATTAACATCACTATTCCACAAGGCTTTCTTAACTCCTTATGCTTATAAGTACCAATCCATAACAAGGCTCCACTAAATATTGCAATTACTGTATCTATTAAGAACTTACTTTCAAATGGTACGTTGCATATTAGTGCTGTTATTCCAATTACAAATAATATATTGAATATATTACTTCCTACAATATTACCTATTGCTATTCCAGCGTTACCCTTTCTGGCTGCAGCAACTGATGTTACAAGCTCTGGAAGTGATGTTCCGAATGCCACAATAGTAAGTCCTATGAATCTTTCACTCATGCCAAAGAATCTTGCTATCCAGGATGCACCGCTTACTGCAAAATCGCTTCCCTTAACAACCATAACTCCGCCTATTACCATAAAAAGAAGACATTTCCATACAGGAATATCCTTGATTTCTCCTTCCTCCTGAACCTCTCCTTTTTTTGACATAATAAAAAGATACACAAGAAATGCTATAAACAATAACAGAAATACTACCCCTTCTATAAATGTTATAGACGAACCTGTTAATCCAAATACAAGAAGCAATGCTGTTATTCCTATCATAAATGGAATTTCATATAATAAAGTTGATTTCTGAATGGCTACATTGGTTATAACTGCTGTTATACCAAGAATTATAAGAATATTAAGAATGTTGCTTCCAACGATATTACCAATCGTTATTCCAGCGTTATTGTTAAGTGCTGCTGTTATGCTTACTGCCGCCTCTGGCATACTTGTTCCCATCGCAACTATCGTAAGTCCTATAACAAGCTGTGGTATTCCAAGCTTTCTTGCGATTCCTGCTGCACCTTCAACAAACCAGTCTGCACCTTTAACTAAAAACAAAAATCCTACCAATAAAATAAATACATGTAAAACCATACGCTACCTCTTCTTTCTTAGACATTTAATTAATATGCTAATTCTTATGTGCTGCAGTAGTATGTCTTATATGTCCCAATCACTTTACATTCAATTAATGTAAATAACATATGATTCAATAGGATTTTTTTAATAAAAATTCAATAAAAAAAGAGACTCCTACTGCATTACAGTAAAAGTCTCGCTATTTAATCACTTTCCGAGTTATCACACCTATTAGCTGTAATCTGTTAGCTGTAATAACTGTACTGACGAAGAAGTGAACACGTTCTGGCTAGCTACTCCCTTTTAATGATACTAATCATAACAACTGAATTGTGTGTTGTCAATGCATTTGTAAATATTTTTGACCAATTATATCAATATGTTTTAGCAAATCACTTTAACCTGCTATATTCCTCATCAGTTACAGATTCACACCATTCGTTAGATGTTTCTTCACCTGGTACTTCAACTGCCAGATGTGAAAACCAGCTATCTGGTGCTGCACCATGCCAATGCTTAACTTCTGCAGGAATATTGATACAGTCACCTGGTTTCATCTCTATGGCTTCTTTACCTTCTTCCTGATAATATATTAGTATATAACTGTATTTCTTTAATGAATTCCCCTACTGCAAGAGATGTTGGAATATTTCTACGCCAGGCCACAACTGTATTAGATGTTATCCTTGGATATAGTTCCTTCTGAACAAGCGCCTATGGCTATGGTGAATGAATACTCATCATATCCAGATAATCAAGTCCCATCTTTTCAAGTGTTTCATTAATACCAGTCATAGCAGTTTCATATGTCTTATGCTCTGCTGCAACCTTAGAAACTACAAAAAGTTCCTCTCGCTTAATGCCACAGTTTCTCACTCCTTCACCTACGCCACGCTCAGAAGCATATTGTCAAGTGTGTATGTCAGATTTTTATATATTCATCGTCATATATGGGGGAATGCATATAATTCCATCTTTTACAATTAAATTTCTTGGATGAATAATATAACTTTCCCCTATGCGCTCCTTGTATTTTTCTCTGAAATTATTTAATGAAGTTGTTTTATATTGCTTTCCAGACTTTACTTCAATCGGAAACATCTTATATTTTAATCTGCTATTATTTGAAATGATAAAATCAATTTCCATATCATTTCGGTGCTTATTTTCATTATAGTGTGTATAAAAATATAACTTATGTCCATTCGCCACCAGCATCTGAGCTATTGCATTTTCATAAAGCATGCCTTCATTAATCTGTAATTTGCCTGCCAATATCTGTTTATATACTTCATCTTCAAGTAATTCATTCTCATCAAATGCATGGCTTACCAAAAGTCCGGTATCACCCATATAACACTTTACATAGCTTCTTGTCTCATTCAATGATAAGCCAACATTCGGATCATTACACAAAAAGCACTCATTGGATATCATAGAATCCGACAGCCAGAAAAAAGTTTCTTCATACTGGTCTGCATAACTACCATCTTGTAGCTTTTTGAATACAACTCTTTTTTCATGCTGTGAAAGAAATCCCGGAATCTGGTCATAGATTGCAAGAACTTTGTTTCTATATCTCATATCTATCTTCATAATATCTTCCCGATACAATTTAAGAATGTCCCTTTTTTCTTTATCCGGTTCTGTAAAATCTTTTTTACTTTCAATAAATGCCACTACAGGCATAGGCATCCCACCAACAAGCATATACTGATGAAACAAAAGCATTGCCTGATTATGCATACTTCTTTCCAAAGGTTCCCTTTTTTCAAAGCATTTTTTTATATATTCAACCAGCAAATCTTCTTCTAATGCTATTGCAAATTCTTCGAAATCCAATGGATACATATTGATATTTCTTTCTTCTGACGGTATGACAATATTCTTTACATTTTCTCTGATAGATATCAATGAGCCAGTTTCGATATAATCATATCTTCCATCTGCAACCAAATATTTTATCGCAGCTCTTGCCTGTGGAAACATCTGTACCTCATCAAAAATAATAAGAGAGTTTCTCTCTGTCAGTTTTGTTCCAAAATGTGTCTGTAACAGCATAAAAAATGTATCCAGATCATTCAGATATCGCTCAAAATACCTTTCGACTTCCTTATCTTTTTTAGCAAAGTCAATCAGAAGATAACTTTCGTATTCGTTTTTTCCAAATTCTTCGCAGATGGTAGACTTTCCAATACGTCTGGCGCCTTCTATCAGTAAAGCTTTTTTCCCATGACATTCATTTTTCCATTCCAGTAGTTTTTTATATATTTTTCTTTTTAATATCATGGTTCCTCCAGATTATGCGCATATATGTTAGTTCTAATTTTTATGATTATACGCACATTGTAATTCATTTTTTGATTATACGCAAGTATTATAACCCTATTTTTTTATGATTATACGCATATTCTATAAAGTCATATGTTCATACTTTTCCTCATTTCAAATCATAAATCTTACCTGATTATATCGGGAAAAGCATTTTATATTATATACTGTGTTATTAATTTTCTGGAATTTGCGACAATATATTATATATAGTACTGATTCTAAACGGATTTTGAATTTATTTGCAGGGAGGCTTTTATATGTCAATGAATATTAACGGTTTAGGTAATACCTATAATAGTATCAATACAAATAGCAAACAGTATAAGGCATTGAAAGAAAAAGGCTGGTTATCTGGAGTAATTGAAAATGAATCCATGATGTCTCCGGAAGAAAAGATGATATATGAAGTATTCGGTGGAAGGGATACGATTATTAAAAATCTGATGAAGCAGTTTGATTCGGACGGAGATTTATTAAATTCAAATGGTGTTGCAGGTATGGATGTTACTGGAAAAGGTACATCATGGCAGAAACTTACAAATATATCCGAAGAGCATCGTCAAAAAATGTTTGATAATGTGAAGCGGGAATTTATTCAGGAAAAAGGTCTTTCAAATGGTGACACAACGAAACGTTCCGATATTTTCAAAGATTATCAGTTAAGTGTCAGCAAAGATAAGCGTTTAAGTGGTACATGGACTTTAGAACAATATGAAGGACAGTATAGAGCTGCTATGTATGCGGCAGTAAAATCAGCCAATCCAAATTGGAAGCCCGGACAAGCATTTGATACAAGCATTCTTGATAATGTCACAAGAGAATCCGTAGAAGCTACACTTGTCCAAAATGGTAACAGACTCGTTCGTAATTCTATTGATGTATCGGTATAAAAGGCGGCAAATCATCAACAACTTGTTGACGACTTGCCGTCTTATTTTTTTAGATCTTTTTGGTTAATAAAGCTTACGCCATTGCAGGCTCTTTTTTCTTAATAATCGCCTCAACTTCATCAACACTCACACCAACAGCATCTGCTATCTGATTTGGTGTATAACCTATTTTATACATATTCATCACAATTTTAGCAATTGCTTTATCTTCAATACCCTGACTCAGATTACACATATCATTCACATCCTTTCTCATAATCCAAGTTTATCTCTTCTGATTCTTTTTATCATGGAAAAAAAGTTGCGAACTTTTATAGCCCACAACTTTTTTGATCTGACAATCTGCCCTTTATTAAATTAATAAATGCCACAGGCTTTACAACACGAAGCATTGGTCCAAACGAAAGAACACGAATTAAAATCTCTGTTTCGTCTTCTTTGTCATAGTACAACGTAACCTGATACTTCCGCTCATCTACTTTCTCGACTTGTTTTTCAAAATGTGCGAAGTGCATCAGAACACGTTCCAACGCCTTCCTATCATCAACCAGTTCAAATAGCACTTTTCGTGGCTGTGGCAAATTTCTTTTCCCAACTTTTCCGCCTTGTTGATTCTCACACTTTTCACAAGAAGTGATTCTTCCAAGATTGATCGTATTTCCCAGTTTGCTTCCTGTTCCAATTAACCGGAATTTATCATCTTTCTCGGAATATTCCAGATATTCAGGAATCGTTCTGGTTGTTATTCGTTTTCCATGACGATTTGTAATGCTGATTTGTATCGGATATTGATGCTTGATCGCATCCAATATCAACCGAAAGTTCCGAATATATTCTGGATTCTCATACGGATCGCCATCTGAATACTTGTCAAATACATAAATATCTTCTGGAAGAAATAATGGTTCGACATCTGAGAATACGACTGGCCGGTCCGTAAACAAACGTATTCTCGGATCTAATGCGATTGCATTAATCCAGCGTTTCTGCAAAATTGTGAGTGGCATCGTTGGCTTCTTTCTGAGAATGGTTGTTCCATCTTCTTTCAATAATTGCCAATGTGCCATTCCCAAAGACTCCGGAATATTCAATGTGCTTTCTTCAAATGCATAATCCTGAATGATTGTGTTGATTTCTCCAGTCGTAAGCGGATGCTCTACTGCTTCTGTCAAGATTTTCGTAACGGTTTGAAAATATGTACTGTAAATTTCATGAAACAGCATACTCATTCCTCCCCTTTCAATCCATACATTTCATACATCGCCTGCAAGTCTTCTTTAAACTGTTTTTCCAAAGCCTTATTGGAAATTGAAATATCTGTGATTCGACAAATAAATGTACGTATCCATGGAATCAATTCGCTTGCATCATAAACATCAGCAGAAAATCGACATGTATGCTCATCCATGTACTCCAACCGCCCGATTCGTTTCTCCCTCTCTAATCGCTTTGGTATATGCTGTTCTCCATCATCATATTGAACTGTAAATTCAATATGTTCCATCCGATTTCCAGATCGACTGTCTGTAGCAACTCCCCACATATGTTGCTGCATTTCACTCAGTTTATCTCTTAATTCATCAAACCGATCTGCAATCTCTCCAATTTTAACAGTGACAATATTATCAAGACGATACGCTGTTATTCGTTTAAAATATGGGGTATAGGCCATCATATACTGTCTCCCACTCTGTACACTGATCATCACTCGAAGCGGAACAACATTCGTTTCCGTAATGCGATCTTTTTTACGATTAATCATCTCAACTGTTATATTTCTTTTTTCATAAATTGCTTTCAGTATCATGCACAAAGCTTCACTGTCCATTGCACTGGTTATGTAATGATGTTTGAATGCAAAATGGTCAGCAATATTATTTGTTTTATCTTCCAAAAATGATCCTATCACACCACATGGTGCGGTTTCTGAAAAGAAATCCAAAACATCCCTACTTGGAATTTCAAACTCTTCTGCGCGACGGTATAACATTGTCTTACCGTTCTTTCTCGTTAGCAGCAATCCTTCTTTTACATATTCGTTGAGTTTTTTTCTGATCGTAGAGATGTCAAATACTCTTGCATGCTCAAACGCTGCCAGATATTCGTCCACCCGATATGCGATATCCCCAAGTGACAGTTCTTGTCCATTAGAAAGAATATCCATAACAATAAAATGAAGAGTAATATCTCCATCTGTAAAACTCTTTGTCTTCCATGCCTTATAAAGTGGATTGTGTTTGGTTGCTCTGCTATCAATTGACAAAAATACATTCTTACCATCAACGGTCTGATGAAACTTCATATAGTTACCAAGCCAGCTCTCTATCCGACGTTTCTCGTCGTCATAAGACCTGGTACTTTTTTTCGTATAATCATCCCGGCTCTTGAAACCGTAGACATAAAAATCCCGCATGTAATCACGTATCTTGTTAAAATTTTTGATTAATTCACTGTATGCCATGGTTTCGCCCCCTTAACTTTTCCCGGATCGTATTGATTCAAAATACTTTGGTTTTTTATGATAAGTTATTTTCAGCAAAAACCCCGGTAAAAATCCAGTTCTCACCCTGATCTTCAGATGTGAACACAAGGCCTTCCATCTCTCCACTCTGCGTCATCACATGGATCGTGTAATTCTCTCCATCCTGCTGTGGCATTTCCAGATACTGATAATCTTCAAGCGTGA
>OHJJ01000975.1_pt1 | contig 11067 bp, 7 predicted proteins | sample 1568551 | NCBI WGS metagenome assembly OHJJ01 (sample SAMEA3879505, study PRJEB24766) | human gut metagenome | biome: human-associated habitat; feature: feces | place: USA | collected 1985/1987 | reverse complement strand
TGCGGTGTGTGCCATCCGGATTCGGTACGGGCCAGACACGCTTGGTGCTTGCTCCGGCTCCGCAGGCCACGATGGTCTGCTTTTCCTCCATGATCAGTATGTTGTATACGCCGGCCTTGCCCTTTGCCGCATAGCCCACATTCTCCATATTGCCTGCCATGCCCTTCTGCCTGTAGAGGTAGTATGGCTCAAGCCCCATCTGCTTACAGTAGGCTGCGCAGAGATCCATATGCTCCTGAGTGTTGACCATCTGCATATCACTGTAGCGGTCCTTGAAGATGGTGAGTCTTGCAGCTCGCTTTACTGCGAGTGAGTGGATGGTGACGTTGTCAGGTGCCATCTCCTTCACCAGCTCCATTGTGTGCCTTACATCATCAAGTGTCTCCTCCGGAAGCCCCATAATAAGGTCCATGTTTATGTTGTCAAAGCCCAGCTTGCGCGCAAGCTTGAAGCTTTGTATCGTATCGTCTACCGTGTGGTGTCTTCCTATTATATCAAGTGTCTGCTGCTTCATAGTCTGTGGATTTACCGATATACGGCTGATGCCGTTTTTCTTCAGTGCCAGGAGCTTTTCTCTCGTGATGGAGTCCGGTCTGCCCGCCTCCACAGTAAATTCCAGGCAGTTCTTTAAATCAAAGCTGCATTTGATTTTTCTGATAAGCCTGTCAAGCTGCGCAGGGCTTAGTGTGGTCGGTGTGCCGCCTCCTATATATATGGAATTTAGCTTCTTGTGGTAGAATTTCTGTGCCGTGTAGTCTATCTCCTTCTCGAGTGCGTCGAGGTAATCGTCCACGCGGTTTTTCCACACACCGAGCGGATATGAGGTAAACGAGCAGTATGCACAGGTGCTCGGGCAGAATGGTATGCCTATGTACAGGCTGTAGCCGTTGTCATAGTCCACCCTATCGAGCAGTGCCTTCTCACGCTTTGCTATGCCTATTGAGAGGTCGATTTTCTCATCGCTTGCGAGGTAGGTTTCCTTCAGATAGTCGTAGGTTTCCTTATCGCTCATGCCGTCCTCTATGCATTTCATGGCTATCTTGGTCGGTCTGATGCCTGAGAGTGTGCCCCACGGAAGGCTCTTTCCTGTGCCCTTTTCTATCATGGAATACAGGGCGAGCTTGAGGCGGTTTTTAGTTTCCTTGCGGTCTGCACTGTCTACGGATATTTTTGTGCAGATACTTTTTCCGGCTGTTTTAATATCACTTTCGTCGGCTTGCTGCATATCACCTGTCATGGAATTATTTAAAATTTCCTTATCCGGATTTTCTCTATCGCCCTTATCATTGACCCTATTTATCATCCACTCCACCGTAATCTGATCGCCCACATAGTCTATCTTAAATACCTGTGAGGCATCCGCAAATTCCTTTACGCCATCATCTGTCATCTCGTGGTGCGTGCAGGCTAAGTTTTTCCCCTCTACCTCATCAGGTGAGCAGCTATAGTACATCTGCACATCCTCCTGAGGGAAGAACTCCTTGAGCAGTGAGTGCACATCATATTCAAAATCCGGTTTATTAAATACTACTACTATCATAAGTAAGGGTTATACATCCTCTCGTTTTCTATGGTTGTTGTGTCGTTGTGGCCCGGGTACACCTCTGTATGCTCAGGCAGTGTCATGATTTTTTCCTTCACTGTGCGCACGAGGTCTGACATGCTGCCACCCTTGAAATCCGTACGTCCGATTGAGCCGCAAAACAGTGAGTCTCCTGTAAAGATCACGTCCTCATACGGGAAATAATAGCAGCAGCCGCCCGGTGTATGTCCCGGTGTGTGAAGCACTACTATGTGAAAGCCTGCGATGTCAAGCTCCTGCTTATCCTTCAAAAATACATCTGCATAAAAGGTTTTTGACTGGCCCATCATGTAGCTGACATTAAGCTGCGGGTCATCGAGTGTGGCTTTGTCTGCCTCATGGATATATATCTTGATGCCGTAGCGGTCTGCGAGCGGCTTTGCATCCGTGGCATGGTCAAAGTGTCCGTGTGTGAGCAGTATTGCTACAGGCTTTGCGCCTGATTCGTCCACTTTTTTGGCGAGCTGATTAGCACACGCGCCCGGGTCTATTATTATCATTTCCTTTGTCTTTATATTGGTGACAAAGTAGCAGTTGGTCTGCACCGGTCCCACTACGAAGTGGTCTATCTTCATATTTACCATATGAGTGTACTCCTTGTCTGTTATATGTTATGCTTCACGCAAGAACCACCGGGATTTAGCCGGTGGTCCTCTCTACGTCTATTACACTTTCTATCTGTCTGAGCTTCTCCACTAGAACCTTTATCTGGTCCCTGCCTTTGATATTGAAAAATACCTCGATTGTAGCGATGCCCTGCTTGCTGGTCTTGGACTGGATACCACTGATATTGATTTCCTTCTCGGTAAATATCTTTGTGATATCTACGAGCAGTCCCGGCCTGTCATGACAGAATATCTTTAGGTCTGCCTGATACTCGGCACCGTTGTCCATGAGGGCTGTATCCTGCCACTCTGCTTCTATGAGCCTGTCCTTTTCTATCTTGGACAGATTGATGATATTCACGCAGTCTGTCCTGTGGATGGAGATGCCTCGGCCTCTTGTAACAAAGCCCACGATTTCATCTCCCGGAACAGGATTGCAGCACTTCGAGAAGTGCACAGCCACGTCATAGAGTCCGTGCACCACAATGCCGCTCTTTGACTTGTGCTCCGGCTGTATACCTGCTGCTGCCTGCTGCTTTTCTGCGATGCTGCCAAGCACATCTGCATCTGTCACAGGCACCACATGATCCTTCTTGTACTCATCGTACATCCTGTTGACTATCTGGCTCTCCTTGAGTCCGCCGTGGCCAACGGTTGCAAGGCATGAGTTCCAGTCGTGGAAGCCGTATTTGCGGCGTATTTTCTCCTGATACTCAGGCTTGTTTATCTCAGCAAAGTTGATGCCCTTTGCCTTGGCATAGGCTGCTATCAGATCCTTGCCGTGCTGTATATTCTCCTCCTTGAGCTCACTTCTGAACCACTGGTTGATCTTGTTCTTGGCCTGTGTGCTCTTTACGACCTTGAGCCAGTCACGGCTTGGTCCCTTGGAGTTCTGTGAGGTGATTATCTCTATCTGGTCACCGTTTTTGATGACATAGTCTATCGGCACCAGCTTGCCGTTTACCTTGGCACCGACCATCTTGTTGCCGACCGCAGAGTGTATGCTGTAGGCAAAGTCTATAGGTGTGGAGCCCTTTGGCAGGTTCTTTACATCGCCGGATGGTGTGAATGCAAATACATTGTCGGAGAATAAATTTAAATCACTCTTTAATAAAGTCATAAACTCCTTATTATCCGACATGTCCTGCTGCCACTCGAGTATCTGGCGCAGCCAGCTGAGCTTCTCCTCCTCGGTGACAGTGGTGGTAGTGGCATTGCCGTTGTTTGTTTCCTTGTACTTCCAATGTGCCGCGATACCGTACTCAGCTGTACGATGCATCTCATAAGTACGTATCTGTATCTCAAACGGCTGTCCGCTCGGACCTATGAGTGTCGTGTGAAGCGACTGGTACATGTTCTGCTTCGGCATGGCAATATAGTCCTTGAAACGGCCCGGTATAGGCTTATACTTCTCATGTATGATACCAAGCACTGCGTAACAGTCCGGTATGGTATCCACCAGAATCCTGATGGCAAAGAGGTCATATATCTGGTCTATCGTCTTGTCCTGATTGACCATCTTCTTATATATACTGAAGAAATGCTTTGCCCTGCCGTATATCTCTGCCTTGATGCCGGCATCCGAAACATACTTCTTGACATCGTTTACCAGGCCCTGGATGTAGGTGTCGCGCTCTGTCTTTCTGAGGGCTACCTTCTCTACCAGATCGTAGTAGGCATCCGGATAGAGGTACTTCATACAAAGGTCCTCGAGCTCTATCTTTATCTTGCTGATACCAAGTCGCTGTGCGATAGGGCAGTAGATATCCTGTGTCTCTCTGGCGATACGCTGCTGCGCCTCCTTGGACTGGTACTTGAGTGTACGCATATTGTGCAGTCTGTCTGCCAGCTTTATGAGGATGACCCTGATATCCTTTGCCATGGCGAGAAACATCTTGCGCAGATTCTCAGCCTGCATCTCAAGTCTGTCCGCATTCTTATCCTTCGGATCCTTGGTGCTGTCTGTCAGATGCAGGTGCTTTAACTTCGTGACACCATCCACCAGATGTGCGACATCGTCTCCAAACTCCGCGCGCATCTCATCCATGGTCATGATGGTGTCTTCCAGCACATCATGGAGCAGTCCTGCTGCAATGGTTTCCTTATCCAGCTCGAGCTCGGCGAGTATTATGGCAACACAAAGCGGATGTATGATATAAGGCTCTCCTGACTTACGCGCCTGACCCTTATGAGCATCATAAGCTACCCTGTAGGCTTTGTCCACAAGGCTCGTGTCATCCGACGGATGATACTTTTTGATTTCCTTTTTCAGCTCATCATAAAGCTCCTCTGGGCTCGTAAAATCCTTTGTTCCCCTTATACCGCTGGTATCTGAGCGAAATTTGTCCGCTATTTTTTCTAATTCTTCTGTTGAGTAATCTGCCAATAGTCTCACCTCGATTGTAGTGTATCTTTAGTAGCCATTATATTTTATTTCTTTAAAAATTGCAATCTTATGTTGTTAGCCGATAACCATCTTTACTCCGCCATACATGCCGGCTGAGTTGCCGAGTGTGGCGAGCTTGATCTCTGTCTCACGGCTTGCATGGAAAGCATACTCTTTATAGTACTTTGCTGCTGTATCGATGATGATGCTGCCTGCCTTTGAAAGGCCTCCGCCGACAACAAATACCTCAGGGTCCATAACGCATGCTACTGCTGCCATTGCCTTGCCGAGAAGCTTCATAGACTGCTCTACTGCCGCAATGCCCGCTGCATCTCCTGCCTTTGCCGCATCGCATACATCCTTGGCTGTGAAGCCTGCATTTAAATCAAGCTTTGTTGCCACATCCCTGTGTGCTGCAATGTATCTCTCTGCCACTCTTACGAGACCGTTTGCTGATGCATACTGCTCTAAGCAGCCCTTCTTGCCGCAGCCACAGCACTCTGACTCATCATCTACCATAGGCATATGTCCTATCTCTCCGCCTGCTCCGTTTACTCCGGCTACGATTCTGCCTTCGCGGATGATTCCTCCGCCTACGCCTGTACCGAGTGTGATCATGACTACATCCTGATGACCCTTTCCGCCACCCTGCCACATCTCACCGAGTGCAGCTACGTTGGCATCGTTTCCGGCCTTTACCTTAATGCCGCCGCACAGCACTGAGAGTGACTGTGCCACGTTGAACACGCCCCAGCCGAGGTTGACACACTTCAATACTGTTCCGTCATCCTTTATAGGTCCCGGCACTCCCATGCCTACGCCCTCGATGTCACCCATCTCGATGCCCTGCTTCTCGTTATTCTCCTTGATGGATGCTGCAATATCAGGCAGGATGAGCTCGCCTGAATTCTCTGTGCGTGTAGGAATCTCCCATGTATCGACAAGCTTTCCTGTGGTCTCGAAAAAGCCTATCTTTACAGTTGTTCCACCTATATCTACTCCGTATGCATATTGTTTCATTTTTTCGTCCTCCAAATCGTTAAACTATGTTTATATTTTATTGCCTAATTGCATATTTTTCAATGTTTTTCATTGTTTTTTATATTTTTTCTATATATAGAAGCGTTTATATCATCATCCATATGCCTGCTATTTGTAAATCCAAGCTTTTTGGCAAGGCGCACCGATGCAGTATTTTTCTCGTCTATCCGGCAGTAAAGCTCTTCAAAGTCTGTGTTTTCGCGCGCGTAGTCTATGATGAAGCGGCACACCTCCGTGGCATAGCCTTGGTTCCATAATTCCGGCGTTATCATATAGCCCAGTTCATCATGCTCAAGCCCTGCCCGTCCTATCAGCTTCCCTGTTTCCTTGGAAAATACAAGCCACATGCCGTACTCGTAAAAGCCATACATATTCTCTATATATGCTTTCTGGTATTCAAGCTCTGTCTCGTAGTCGTAAAGCGGCTCCACAAAGTCTGTCATGCCGGGCTTGTCATAGAGCTCATAGAGCGCAGGAAGGTCTGACAGGGACAGCTCACGTATCAGACACCTGTCTGTCTCGCCGATGTCCCACGGGATGTGATTATACCGCCTGCGCACCCGCTCCAGATACTCAATATCAAGCTCTGCAAGGCTTTCCACTGCATAGCGCGTGCCACACTGCGGTTCTCCTACTGATGCTATGCCGAGTGAGTCAGCTATTTGCTTCTGCTGCCGGTTTGATATTATCCAGATGTAGTCTGCGGGAGCTTTCGGTATTCTTAGATTTCCCGTATTAGCTTTCGCGGTGTTATCTGCATATTCTTGTATCGTTGTTTTTTGGAAGTCATTAATTGATTCATTTGCCGGTAGCGCAACATACAGTTTTTCCCGCAGCTCATCAGGTAGTTTTTCTTGCAGTTTTTCCTGAAATTCATCATGCAACTCGTCTGACGCAAATGACATATTGGCTGCGCGCTTCCACTGCAGCTTTAATATCTCGTCATGATAGTAAAAAGAGGCAAGTTTTGCGCTTGCCTCATCAATAATTATTATCATTAAACTGTCTCCGGCTCCGGATAGTCCACTCCGAAGGTCTCAACTGTAACTGTCTTCATGACCTGAGCCTCAAGTGGTTTGTCCATGTAGTCTGTGCGCACCTCTGCGATCTTGTTTACCACATCCATGCCCTCGATTACCTTGCCGAATGCCGCATACTCGCCGTCGAGATGTGGTGCATCCTGATGCATGATGAAGAACTGGCTGCCTGCTGAGTCAGGTATCATGGTACGTGCCATTGAAAGTACACCGGCTGTGTGCTTTAAGTCATTTTTGAAGCCGTTGTGTGTGAACTCGCCCTTGATTTCATAGCCCGGGCCGCCTGTACCGTTTCCGTCAGGATCTCCTCCCTGAAGCATGAAGCCCTTGATTACACGGTGGAAGCATACTCCGTCATAGAAGTTGTGATTGATTAAGCTGATAAAGTTGTTTACTGTGTTTGGTGCGATTTCCGGATAAAGCTCCGCCTTGATTACATCGCCGTTTTCCATTGTGATTGTTACGATTGGATTCTGTGCCATTATTTTTCTCTCTTTCTTTTATAATATTATGAGGCTTGGAGAATATCCATTCCTCGCAATTATTAAATATCGAATTAATTTCTACCCGATTGATTTTACCTAATTTTACTCACTCAGAGCCTCGACTACCTTCGGAAACTCCATGAAGTGTGATGCCTTCACCAGTATGGTGTCGCCCTCCTTCACATATGAAAGAAGCTCCTGTGTCATAGTCTCCCTATCCTCGAAATAGTGGATGTCTACATCGGACGATTTCTCTGCGGCTCCGGCTGCATATTCCTTTGCAAGCTCTCCTGCGGCAAAAAGTGTATGGATATGATTCTCTCCAACTGCTTCGCCTACCTCATGGTGCAGCTTTTTCTCATCGCTTCCAAGCTCTCCCATGTCTCCAAGCACTGCTATTGTCCTGCCCTTTGCATGTGAAAGCACCTCGATAGAGGATTTCATGGATACAGGATTTGCATTGTAGCAGTCATCTATCACTGTCATGCCGTGTGTTTTGATGAAATTGGTACGACCTGCGATTGTCTCTGCTTTCTCGATTCCTGCCTTTATCTCTGCTATTGTGAGGCCAAGCTGCAATCCGACAGCCGCTGCCGCCATGGCATTGTATACATTGTGCTCACCCGGGATATGGATTTGTGCATCAAACTCACCCTCCGGAGTGACAAAATGAGCCTTCATGCCGTCGAAGCCCAGGTTTTCAATATTTGTGGTATATACTGATTTATGAACGCCTGAAGCCGATTCCTTGCCATAGTATATGGCAGGCTTTCCATTTACCGTCTGCACTGTGGCCAGCTTGTCGTCATCTGCATTCAGCACTGCGACCGCATCCGGCATCATATGCTCAAAGCACTCTGTCTTGGCTTTAAGCACACCATCCCTGTCGCCCAAAAACTCCAGATGACAGTAGCCGATATTGGTGATGACCATGACATCCGGGCAAGACATAGTAGAAAGTCTGTGCATCTCACCAAAATCAGATATGCCCATCTCAAGCACCGCTACCTGATGGCTTTCCCTGATTCCGAAAATGGTGAGTGGCAGGCCTATCTCATTGTTGAAATTGCCTGCGGTCTTGTGGACGCTGTATTTCTGCTCAAGGACTGATGATATCATCTCCTTGGTGCTGGTCTTGCCGACACTTCCGGTGATACCCACCACCTTGATATCAAGGCTTTTTCTGTAAAATGCCGCGAGCTTTTTCATGGCATCGGTGGTTGATTCAACAAGCACATATGGGCCTGCCGGATCCGTCAGCTCATGCTCAGAGAGCACAATTGCCGCCCCCTGCTCAAACACAGTCGGAATGAATTTGTGTCCGTCCACCCTTTCTCCCTTTATCGGGATAAAAAGATAGCCTTCCTTCACCTGTCTGCTGTCTATGACGGCGCCGGTGATTGTCGTATCAAGCAGTGTCTCATCGCCTATGTATGTGCCATCGCAGGCCTTTGCGATATTTGCAAATGTAAGATTCTTCATGTACTTATCCGACATGCTACACCTCATATTTTTTCAAAGATATGTCAATCAGATGCTCACAGAGCTGATTAAAGCTCATACCGATAACCGCTGCCTCCTGTGGCAGAAGACTGGTCGGAGTCATGCCAGGCAGTGTGTTTGCCTCGAGGCAGAACATCTCATTTTTGTCATTGAGCAAAAAGTCTGAGCGTGAATATGTGTCAAGCCCGATAACACGCGCAACCTCCTCTGCATAGTGCTGCATATCCTTTGTCACCTGCTCAGGAAGCTCGGCCGGACATGTCTCTACTGTACTGCCCGCCTTGTATTTATTCTTATAATCGTAGAAGCCCTCCTTCGGTGCAATCTCTATAATAGGAAGAGCCTTGCCCTCGATAACGCCGACAGAGAACTCCCTGCCCTGTACAAATTCCTCGATAACCAGCTCATTTTCCCACTTGAAGGCATCGTCAAGTGCCGCCTTGAACTCTGCCGCATCCCTAACGATGGTGACACCGATGCTTGAACCGCCGCAGCATGGCTTTACCACGCATGGAAGTGTCAGGTCAAGCTTTGTGATATCGTCCTGTCTGGTCGCTCTTGTCATGGAAATACCCTTTGGAGTAGGGATACCGTTTGCAAGGAAGAACTGCTTTGATGTCTCCTTGTTCATGGCGATGGCTGAGCTTAAATAATCGCTGCCTGTATATTTGACACCGAAAAGATCAAATGCTGCCTGTATCTTTCCGTTCTCTCCGTTTTCTCCGTGGAGTGCCATGAAAACAATGTCCGCCATCTGACACATTTTGATGACATTTGGTCCGAAGAAGCAAGGTGACTGGTCCTTTCTGGAAGCCTTTACCTTTGCGAGGTCAGGTGCCTCTGTCGGAATATCACTGACCTGCACGCTTATCTCGTCCGCGCGGTCAAATATACCTGTCAGGTCCTCCTCCCTGTCACTATATCCCATAAATACATCCAATAATATAACTTTGTGGCCGTTCTCTTTGAGCGCCTTAGCTACCATGCTTCCTGTCTTGAAGGAAACATCTCTCTCTGTGCTGAGCCCTCCGGCAAGTACTACGATGTTCATTTTTGTCCTCTTTTCTTTGATTGAATTATCATGCTTTGGTTTAATTAAACACAATGCAATGCTTCTTTTTTAAAGCTATGAGTAATCAACATAATTTCTTCAAAATTATAACACCATTTGTGCAAAAAAGAAAGACCGGTTGCCCGGTCAAAAAAGAAATTCTCATTTTATTTTAAACTGTGTTGGCTTCCAGCAGCTGTATCATTCTCATAAATACCATCCGCCCGTGCAAATCATCCTGTGAAAGTGATTCTCCGTACTTCAATACTAATAATCGGCACTGATAAAAATTCAGCTCAGGATTGCCAAAAAGCAAAATCCGCAAGGCTGCATTTTCCAGGTAATTGTGTATATTTCCCACCTCAATAAATATATCTACAATATCATCGAGGTTAATAAGTCCTTTCTGTTCATAATAAATTCTTCCCAAATATTTCATCCCTCCATCGATTATTTTTTCGTAGAACTTCTTTTTTGTCTTTCTTTTGAAATTTTGTCGCTTTTGCGAAATTTCACTCTTTGTTGGTGGATTCATTTTTCCATATAATATATCAATATTCTAGGCGCGTTACGCGCTTGTATTTTGAAGATTTCTATTAGAAGATTTAATATTGATAGGTGATTAGCAGTTTTCGACAAAATATGACATGGGTTTGGGTTTAATTCAGTTGGTTTTTGTTTAATATTGCTCTTTTTATATCAGAATTTTTGTAATGATAAATTTGTACTATTTTTGTGGTTTTTTCCTTGCTGGCTGCATCTGGTAGTCTTGATGCAATAAGGGCAATACAAGATAAATCCATAAAGACTTTTGCCCTTGCCATTTTTGCAACCCGGATGTTATCAAGGTTGTAATTATCTTTTAAATCCCCGAACGTACGCTCTACGCTGGTTCGTTGATTATATAGTTTTTCAAATGCTTTTGTTTCTCTGAATGGTGCTGTAATAAACCTTGAATTATCTTTGATTTTTCGACATAATCGTAACCAAGACTGCGTCTTAGAACCGGGAACCGGGTCAGATTTGAGACGCATAACCAATGCCTTTATATCTGATAATTGCTCTATTTGCATAGCATAATGTACAATAGCCATAGGTTGATAGCATAGTGGGCAGGTCTTGAGGAGCTATAATCCATAAAACTTTTAAAACAGCTCCCAAAATTCAGCCCATAAGCCGGAAAAAATACGAGAAAAGTAGCTGAAACCGCAAAAATCTCCAAAACAGCTCTCAAACTCAGCCCATAAGCCGGAAAAAATCGCGTGAAAAAGTAGCTGAAACCGCAAAAATCCCCAAAACAGCTCCCAAAACCAGTCCATAAGCAGTCAAGTCCAAATTTGTGTGTAAATTCATCTTTCAGTTATGTGGTTTTATCTA
>OHJJ01000974.1_pt1 | contig 11075 bp, 9 predicted proteins | sample 1568551 | NCBI WGS metagenome assembly OHJJ01 (sample SAMEA3879505, study PRJEB24766) | human gut metagenome | biome: human-associated habitat; feature: feces | place: USA | collected 1985/1987 | reverse complement strand
CAACGACCCCGAGATTACAAATCACGTGCTCTGGCCAACTGAGCTAAAGAGGCAATCTGCTTCAAAAAGCAGCCATTTCGTCACCAAGGCGAAACGGCTGCAAATTTAGGCATTATTTCTTATATACCAAATTTATCTACCGTTTTTTTATTTGGCTCTGATTTTTTCTTTGAATTTAACTAACTGTTTCTCCAATGCTTCTACGCATTCGTCAATTGATTCTTCAAAGGTATCATTTACCTTTTCGGCAAAACAATCTCCGTTTTTAATAATCAACCGAATAGCAGCTTCTTTATTCTTTGCAGATTCTGGTTTTACAACCTTCAAACTAACTTCTGCCGATATAATGCCGTCGAAATACTGTTCCAACTTAGCCACTTTCTTCTGAATAAACGCTTCTAATTGATCAGTTGCATCAAAATGGATTGCTTGAATTCTAATGTTCATAATAAACCTCCTTCTTTTTGTGCTCTTGGATGAGCATGATACACTTTTTTTAATTCCTCAAAGGTTGTATGTGTGTAAATACTGGTAGAAGCCAGACTGCTATGACCGAGTAACTCTTTCACGGCGTTCAACTCCGCTCCATTATTCAACATACTTGTTGCAAACGAATGTCTTAATACGTGGGGACTGCATTTTGCCAATGTCGGAATGTCCGAAAGCCTCTTTTTTACTATCGTATAAAGAATACCCGTAGACAATTGTTCTCCATTCTTCCGGACAAAGAACCATCCGCATCCTGCGTCAACTTCACGATTTCGGACTTCAGTGTATGCAAGCATCAAGTTTTTTAATCTTTCTGCAAAAGGAATCAGCCGCTGCTTGTTACGCTTACCTGTCACCCTGATCAGCATAGCATCGTAGTCTATATCGGTATCTTGTAAACCGACCAACTCCGAACGTCTCACCCCGGTATCATACAGCATTTCAAGTACCAGACGATCCCTCACCCCTTCAAAATCCTCATCAAACCCGTCTCCATCCAACAACTCTTCCATATCCTTTTCTTTTACAAAAGTAGGTAACGGTTTCTTTGTTTTCGGACCGGTCACAAACCGTAACGGGTTTACAGAAACGAATCCCTGCTTCATAAGGAATTTAAAAAAAGATTTCAAAGAACTCAACTTCCGGTTGACAGATACGGGCGAAATCTTATTATCCAACAAAGATATAATCCAATTCCGTACAATATCCGTATCAACTTCCTCCGGCACAAATATGCCTTCCTTCTTCTCTTTTACAAAATCTTCAAACTGCTGTAAATCTTTGAAATAAGCATTAATCGTATATTCGGAATAATTCCGCTCATACCGAAGATAATCTAAAAATGAATCAATCAGCACATTCACGTTGCATCAACTTTTATGCAACGAAAATAAGAATAAGAATCCAATAAAACAAGCCTGGCAGATAGATTTTGTATTTTTATTCTTCTACCTGCTGTAATTGCTGAACGTAAACAGCACGCATAGTTTGTTTTCTCTTTGCTACAGAGGGTTTTTCGAAAGCCTGACGGTTTCTCAATTCTTTTACTACACCTGTTTTTTCGAACTTTCTTTTGAATTTCTTCAGCGCTTTTTCAATGTTTTCGCCTTCTTTTAATGGAACTACGATCATAATTTAATTTATTATATTGTTTAATTACTATATCCACAAATTGGGCAGCAAAATTACTGATTGTTTCGGGATTAGCAAAACTTTCCGTAAATATTTTTCAGAAATCCTCCAGACGGAAAGAAGGATAAGCAATACCTTTTTCGGTTATAATCGCAGTTATCAAGTCGTGAGGAGTTACATCAAAAGCCGGATTATAAGCTTTCACCCCTTCAGGAGCCATCCGCGAAGCATACCACATATCCGTAATTTCCTTGGGATTCCGTTCTTCTATCACGATCGAATCCCCATCCGGACAATTCAAATCAATAGTGGATGTCGGACCTAACACATAAAAAGGAATACCGTAATAACGAGCCAGGATCGCCACTCCCGAAGTCCCGATCTTATTAGCCGTATCGCCATTTGCCGCGACCCGGTCGCAACCGACCACGACAGCCTGTACCCAGCCTTTCCGCATGACGGTCGACGCCATATTATCACAAATCAAGGTAACATCCACACCCACCTTCTGCAATTCGTAGGCCGTCAGGCGTGCACCCTGCAACAGCGGACGCGTTTCATCGGCAAACACCTTAAAGCCATATCCACGTTCTTCTCCTAAATAAACCGGAGCGAGAGCCGTTCCATATTCCGATACCGCCAAATGACCGGCATTGCAATGTGTCAGGATTCCCATTCCCGGGCGCAACAAGGACAAGCAGTTCTCTCCTATCTTACGGCAAGCAGCCGCATCTTCCGCCCGGATCGCCTCCGCCTCGACACGCAACAGTTCCACTATTTCCGGAACAGGATTCACAGAATGGGCGACCACAACTTTTTCCATCCGGTCCAAAGCCGCAACCAAGTTGACCGCAGTAGGGCGAGAAGATGCCAGATAATCCTTGATTCGGAGAAACTCACTGCAAAAACCACCATAAGTGTTTGCCGCAATCTGTCGGCTACAAACATAAATGCCATAGGCAGCAGCTATCCCGATAGCCGGCGCCCCGCGCACCTTTAATCTATATATAGCCTCCCAAATCTCTTCTGCAGAAGAAAGGGAAACATAGACTTCAGATCCCGGCAAGCAGGTCTGGTCCAAGATAATCACAGCACTCCCGTCCTGACTCAAACGGACCGTCTTTAAATCTGTTATGTCTACATTCATAAAAGAGAACTATTATGGATGCGAAAATAAGCAATTCCGATGAGATGAAAAATGTTTTGCAGGTTAAAAGTATCCCAACAAGAATCGCTCTTTCAATTCTATCAAATCGTCACTACTATCCCTTCAGTTAGAATAAGATTCGTCCGGCTAGATATAATACCGTAATCGAGCAGTTCCAAACCCAACATTTCCGAAAGATACTGCCAATAATTTTTCGTCGTTCCGACATGTATCTTATCGGTAATCGATGCACCCAAAGTATCTCTCCTGTTTTAATTGAAAAATTTACCGTACCTTTGTACAATTCTTATTCACTGTAAAAATATGGAAATCGCAGCATTAGTTTCGGGAGGAGTAGATAGCTCCGTAGTCGTCCACCAGTTGAAAGAGGCAGGATACGATCCTACCATTTTCTATATCCGTATCGGCATGGAAGATAAAGACGGATATATAGACTGCCCTGCCGAAGAAGATATTGAAATCACCTCTTATATCGCCAAGAAGTACGGTTGCCGGTTTGAAATCGTCTCCTTGCACGACGAATATTGGGATCGTGTCGTGAGCTACACCATTGATTCCGTAAAACGCGGACTCACCCCCAACCCGGATATGATGTGCAATAAATATATCAAATTCGGCTGCTTCGAAGAGAAATGGGGAAAGGATTTCGATAAAATAGCGACCGGTCATTACGCCACGACAACCGAGATAGACGGTAAAGTATGGCTTTCCACCGCCAAGGATCCGGTAAAAGATCAGACCGACTTCCTCGGCCAAATCACTCGTTTGCAAATACAGAAATTAATGTTCCCGATCGGACATCTCATGAAAAGCGAAGTCCGAGCTATAGCCGAACAACAAAAACTGCCGAGTGCCAAACGGAAAGACAGCCAGGGAATCTGCTTCTTAGGCAAGATCAACTATAATGATTTCATCGAACGCTACCTGGGCAAACGAACCGGAAAGATCGTCGAACTGGAAACAGGCAAGGTGTTAGGCAAACACAACGGCTACTGGTTCCACACCATCGGACAGCGTAAGGGTTTAGGCTTGAGCGGAGGACCGTGGTTCGTTATCAAAAAGGACATCAAGCGGAACATTATCTATGTTTCCAACGGTTATGATCCGGAAACACAGTACGGCAAGATTATCAACATGCACGGCTTCGACTTTATCACCGAAGACCCATGGGGAGAATTTGCGGACGAGAAAGAGATCACTTTCAAGATCCGTCACACACCGGACTTCACACACGGCCGCATCCGTCGCATCGGAGACTTATACCGCATCGAATCCGACAACAAAATCCAAGGAATCGCCCCCGGACAGTACGGAGTAGTCTACGACAAAGACCATCGTCTTTGCCTCGGCAGTGGCATGATTATTGATGAAGAGAAATAGGCAAATTGCTAATTATTATTTTTGGCCGTAATATTCAAATTAAGTAAAGATGGAGGCAACAAGTAAAAAAGAAACGGTAAAAACATAAGTATGACGGTCTATGGGAGTGCCATTATATAATCAGACCGGTTATTAGTCTGGAGCCAAAACGAAACAGAGCTTATACTCCTTTTTACCGATACCGGTACGCATGCTGATCCATTCTGACCTATAGATTAAACCAATAATTCATCTTAATCATATCAAGCGAGAAGGTTCTCGCTCTTTTTCATGCAGACAAAGTTAAGAATTATATGGAAATAAAAAGGCTGCTCATCCCGCAGGATTGCAGCCTTTCCTTGATATATGCATTAATTAAATAGTATACAGAGAACTGATAGATTCACCGCTACAAACACGACGGATGGCTTCGGCAAACATATCGGCAACAGACAACACTTTCACCTTTTCGCATTTCTTTGCATAAGGGATAGAATCCGTAAAGATCATTTCAGTCAAAGCAGACTGGTCTACACGTGTAGAAGCCGGGTCGGACATAACGGCATGACTGGCGATGGCACGCACGGATTTAGCACCGTTTTCGAGCATCAGGTTGGCAGCCTTCGTAATAGTACCGGCCGTATCCACCATATCGTCGATCAAAAGTACATCCAAACCTTTCACATCACCGATGATACGCATTTCGGCCACTTCATTGGCACGCAGACGTGACTTGTGGCAAATAACCATCGGCAAACCCAGGTATTTGGAATAACTGCTGGCACGTTTAGTTCCTCCAACATCCGGTGTAGCGATACACAGGTTATCCAGAGGCAATGATGTTTTGATGTAATCCAGGAAAATGGAAGAAGCATACAAGTGGTCGACCGGAACATTAAAGAATCCCTGAATCTGATCGGCATGCAGGTCCATCGTAATCAAGCGGTCGATACCGGCAGTACTCAGCATGTCTGCGATCAGTTTGGCCCCGATAGAAACACGCGGTTTATCTTTTCTATCCTGACGTGCCCAACCGAAATAAGGAATAACTGCGATTACAGAGTGTGCTGAAGCACGCTTGGCAGCATCGATCATCAGGAGAAGCTCCATCAGATTATCAGAGTTAGGAAACGTTGATTGTACCAGGAATACATCGCGACCGCGAATCGACTCTTCATAAGAGACGGCAAATTCACCATCGGCAAAGTGTTGAATGTTCATCTGTCCCAGCGGACAACCAAGACTATTGCAAATTTTCTCTGCAAGATACCGGGAGTTAGTTCCCGAAAACACCAAGAAAGGAGTTTGTGCACTCATTATTCCGAATATTTATCTTAAGTAAATAGATTTGAATTGTGAGTGCAAAGGTACAAAACAATTATGATTTATGATTTATGATTTATGATTTATTACCAAACACATCGGTCAGAGCAGATCATAAATCACAAACCATAAATCATAAATCAATATGTAAACTTCAGTAAACGACCGGAATAAGCAGGTATAACGACCTGATAGGGCCAAGCAGCCGTCAATGTGCTGATACAGTTCTCTCCAGTCATCAGATCGGTCTGTACGGCAGCTTTGTTGTCCCCGAAATCAAGTGCCTTGAATGCCTCGTCAGGAATTTGGATGCGTACCGTCTGCTCTGCCTTGTCAAAGTTGACCACCACTAACAACACTTCATTCTGATATTTACGCATGAACACGAATTGACGGTGTGAATTAAAATACGGATTGCTCAGGTTTGCATACATCAAATCATAGAAAACTCCTTCCGTGATAACCCGTTCGGACTTTGATATATTCAAGATCTTTGCGTACACCTCGCGCAACTGCCGTTGTTCGGCAGTCAGTTTGCCGCCATCGAAAGCTCCCTCGTTTATCCAGTTACGCAAGCTGGCAAGACTCCAGTAATCAAAAATCGTCGTGCGCCCATCACGTCCGCTGAACCCTTCATCGTCCATTCCCGGCTCTCCTAACTCCTGTCCGCTGTAGATCATCACCGGATTGGTATTCATCATAGCCGACACGATCATCCCCGGAATTCCCGGACGCGGATCACCGGCAAAGAAGTAAGAAGCGATACGCTGCTCGTCATGGTTTTCAAGGAAGTTCAACATATTATGCTGGATGCCTTCGAGTGACTGCCAGCATCCGGAGATATTGCTTGCCGGAGCCTGGTTACACATGACCGCCCGTACCGTATCGTACAGTCCGACCTTATCATACAAATAATCAAAATGTCCGTTCCAGATATAATTGCGATATTCTGCCGGATTATAAACTTCGGCAATAAAACAAACATCATAAGCCTGTTTCACCTTCGGGATCACCCAGTTCCAGAATTCAACCGGAACCATTTCCGCCATATCGCACCGGAAACCGTCTATCCCTTTTTCCGCCCAGAAAAGCAGGATATCCAGCATCTTCGCCCATGTATTGGGAACCGGATCAAAATGCAGGGTACGGCCGTTCACATAATCAACACCATAATTCAACTTGACCGTCTCATACCAGTCGTTTTGTCCGGGACAGGTACTGAAGCAATCATTCCCCGTGACTTTCGCCGGAAATTCACTATATTCAAAATCTTCCTGCTGAGCACCGAATTGCAGACACAAAGTCTGCCCCGGTATATAATAGAAATTATTATTAGGATCGAAAGCTTTCGAAGTATTGTCTTTTTGCCCCAAGTCTTCCACATATGCCATCTTGGCATCCGAATAATACTGGCGGGCCACATGATTAGGTACGAAATCGATGATTACTTTCATTCCGGCTTCATGCGTCCTTCTGACCAGCGATTCGAATTCTTTCATACGGTCAGGCACATTATCGGCCAGGTCCGGGTCTATATCATAATAATCTTTGATCGCATAAGGCGAGCCGGCATTCCCCTTTACGACTGCCGCATGGTCTCTTCGTATCTGGTAAGCCGTATAATCAGTATTCGTTGCATGTTCGATCACTCCGGTATACCAGATATGGGTGGTTCCCAACTCCTTAATCTTGGACAAAGCAACCGGCGTAAAGTCCGAAAACTTTCCTACTCCGTTTTCAACTTTACTTCCATTCTTCACCAGGGATGATTTCATATTTCCAAACCAACGTGGAAAGACCTGATATATTACCATCTTATTTGCCTGTTTCATCGCGTTATTTGCCAACTTAGTTAATATTTGGGGTGAACACCGGAACTTCCGGAAAAAACTATGGCATCAAGGCGTTGTTTCTTCTTGCCATAATAGCGTTCACCAAGGTTTCATATTTATTTTCTTTTATCACGACCTCGAATGCCCGGATCGCCGCAGCATATCCGATACTCGCGATCTCATCCACATTTTCCAGATCGAATGTCTTATACATACCGAACTCCTCCGCCTCGATCAGGACATCGCACATCTCGCGGTCCTCCAACGTGTTCGCCCGGAACATATAGTGGTAGGAACGTTCCGCGATATGGAAAATCGTCTGCTTGTACTTTTGCGGGACAAGGGGACTGACATTCACACCGATGATACGCTCACACTCTTCACGGATGATCGAAACCGGGAAATTATGGAAAAGACCTCCGTCAACATAATGCACTCCGTTTATCACGACCGGGCTAAAGATAATCGGAATACTACAGGAAGCGGTCACCGCCTCTACGATGGGACCGCTACGAAACTCATGGCTCTCGCCATTGTCAAGATCGGTCGCCACGACAACCAGAGGAGTTTTCAGCTCTTCAAACGTTTTAGCCCTCAAATGACGACGAAGAAAATAGCGGAACCGCTTGCTGTCGAACAATCCCGATTTCGGGATTTGCAACTGGGCGAATTCGGAGAACTCACGACCGGTAAAGAGTTCTTTAATTTCGTCGGACGTATAGCCATCGGCAAACAAAGCACCCATCAACGAACCGACACTCGTACCAACGATGATATCCGGCTTCAGACCGCATTCTTCCAGTAATCTAAAAACTCCGATATGAGCGAAACCTTTCGCTCCTCCTCCGCTCAGAGCCAAGCCTAATTTATAGGCATTATGGTTCGTTTCTTCCGTCATTTGCGTTTTCATTCTTATTCTGTGACAAATATGCTGTTTTTTTTAGAATGAAACATTATTATTTACGAAAAAGTTTCTCTACTTCTTTATTTTTGTTATATTTACAGATGAACAATAAAGGATCGTAAGACGCTAAGTGTCAAAACGATTAAATTCGTATTAATTTTAAATCTCATTGCTATGATTACACCTATTTTTTGGATCATACCGGTAGCCTCCATCCTGGCACTGGTATTTGCTTGGTTCTTCTTCAGGCAGATGATGAAAGAGAGTGAAGGGACGGAGTTAATGGCAAAAATAGCCCGGCACGTACGCAAAGGGGCTATGTCATACCTGAAACAACAATACAAGGTTGTCGCTTCGGTGTTTCTCGCCCTGGTGGTTTTGTTCTCCATCATGGCGTATGGATTCGGAGTACAAAACGAATGGGTTCCGATCGCTTTCCTGACCGGCGGTTTCTTCTCTAGCCTTGCCGGTTTCTTAGGAATGAAGACGGCTACTTACGCATCCGCCCGTACCGCCAATGCCGCCCGGTCGTCTTTGAATAGCGGCTTGCAGGTTGCTTTCAGGAGCGGTGCCGTAATGGGGCTGGTTGTCGTCGGCCTCGGCTTGCTGGACATTTCGTTCTGGTACATATTATTGAATATCTGCATTCCGGCAGAAACGATGGATGCCACACATAAACTGACCATCATCACCACCACCATGCTGACCTTCGGTATGGGAGCTTCCACACAGGCACTCTTCGCCCGTGTCGGCGGTGGTATCTACACAAAAGCAGCCGATGTCGGAGCCGACCTGGTCGGCAAAGTCGAAGCCGGCATCCCCGAAGACGACCCGCGCAACCCGGCAACCATTGCCGACAATGTGGGAGACAACGTCGGAGATGTGGCCGGCATGGGGGCGGATTTGTACGAATCATATTGCGGTTCCATTCTGGCAACCTCCGCATTGGGTGCTGCCGCATTCGTGGCGTCCGGCGACGTAGAGATGCAATACAAGGCGGTCGTGGCGCCGATGCTGATCGCCGCGGTCGGGATCGTATTGTCGATCATCGGCATCTTCGCCGTCCGCACGAAGGAAAATGCGACTATACGTGAGCTGCTGAAAGCGCTTGCCATAGGGACAAACCTAAGTTCCGTGTTGATCGCCCTCTCCACTTTCGGCATTCTTTATTTGTTAGAGTTGGACAATTGGTTCTGGATCAGTTGTTCGGTCATAATCGGATTGTTGGTAGGGATCGTGATCGGCCAATCGACGGAATACTATACTTCCCAGTCTTATAAGCCCACCCAGCAGGTTTCAGAGGCCGGACTGACCGGACCGGCAACGGTGATTATCTCCGGCTTGGGGCTTGGCATGCTATCGACCGCCATTCCGGTACTGGCCGTAGTAGCCGGGATCATCTGTTCGTTCCTTTTTGCTTCCGGCTTCGATTTCAACAATGTAGGGATGGGGTTGTACGGCATCGGCATCGCCGCCGTCGGGATGCTCTCGACATTAGGGATCACTTTGGCTACGGACGCTTACGGGCCGATTGCCGACAATGCCGGCGGCAATGCGGAAATGTCCGGCTTGGGCAAAGAAGTACGCAAACGTACGGATGCGCTCGACTCCTTAGGCAACACGACCGCCGCAACAGGCAAAGGGTTTGCGATCGGCTCGGCAGCCTTGACTGGCTTGGCTTTGCTGGCTTCTTACGTGGAAGAGATTAAAATAGGCTTGCTCCGGTTGGGCGAAACAGTCCTGACATTTTCCGACGGCAAAGCCATCGAGGTATCAAAAGCCTCTTTCTCCGACTTTATGATCTATTATGATGTCACACTTATGAACCCGAAGGTGTTGGCGGGGATGTTCCTCGGCTCCATGATGGCTTTCATGTTCTGCGGGTTGACAATGAATGCAGTCGGACGGGCAGCCGGACACATGGTGGAGGAAGTACGCCGCCAGTTCCGTGAAATCCCCGGAATACTAACAGGAAAAGCCGAACCCGATTACGCCCGTTGCGTGGCCATCTCGACAAAAGGGGCACAACATGAGATGGTGACCCCTTCCCTGTTAGCCATCATCGCACCGATCCTCACCGGTCTGATATTCGGAGTGACAGGAGTGGTCGGACTGCTGATCGGCGGCCTGAGCACCGGGTTCGTACTGGCGATCTTCATGGCCAATTCGGGAGGCGCCTGGGACAACGCCAAGAAACATATCGAAGAAGGAAACCACGGCGGCAAGGGCAGCGAAGCCCATAAGGCGACAGTCGTAGGCGATACGGTCGGCGACCCGTTCAAAGACACCTCCGGTCCCAGCCTCAACATCCTGATCAAGCTGATGAGCATGGTAGCGATCGTGATGGCGGGATTGACGGTGGCTTGGAGTTTGTTTTAATAGTTGACCGTTAGTAGTTGGCAATTGACAGTTAGAGAAGTAAATCGACAATTTAATAGAGAAAACTAAATAATTGTCAATCATTGACTGTCAATTGTCAACTGTTTTGTATTTTTGCGTCGTAAAAACATAAAACAATTCAACAATGTCAATCTCACGCTTTAATGCTGTGGAGAAGGCATCCAACCGAAAGGCCGTGGAAGCCGTTACTCCCGAACACAAAGTATCTGAGTACTATGGCGAGAATGTCTTCAACCGGAAGGCAATGCAGAAATATCTCTCCAAGGAAACGTACAAAGCCTTGACCCACGCCATTGACAATGGCACACCTATCGACCGGGAAATCGCCAATCATGTGGCAGCCGGCATGCGTATGTGGGCACTGGAAAAAGGAGTCACTCATTACACCCACTGGTTTCAACCGCTTACCGATGGCACCGCCGAGAAGCACGACGCTTTCGTGGAACACGATGGTAACGGTGGCATGATC
>OHJJ01000973.1_pt1 | contig 11080 bp, 8 predicted proteins | sample 1568551 | NCBI WGS metagenome assembly OHJJ01 (sample SAMEA3879505, study PRJEB24766) | human gut metagenome | biome: human-associated habitat; feature: feces | place: USA | collected 1985/1987 | reverse complement strand
TATCGGTTACAGAATACCAAAACGTTACATTAATCCTCTTGCCACATCAAAGCGCATTTCACAGCTTTATCCCAGCCGTGAAGGCGCTTTTTACGGCTCTCTTCCTACATGGATGGCATAAATCGTCTGGATAACTGCCAGTTCTCACGGATTTCATCCCTATCTTTCCAATACCCTACCGCAAGTCCTGCCAGATAGGCTGCCCCAAGTGCTGTCGTCTCAATACAGCAGGGCCTTAGTACATCGCCTTTTAAAATATCTGCCTGGAACTGCATCAGAAAGTCATTGGCACTGGCTCCACCATCTACCTGCAGCTTCTTAATTGTGACACATGTGTCATGTTCCATAGCACGGAGTACACTGTGTGTCTGGTATGCAATAGATTCCAGAGTTGCCCTGATAAAATGCTCTTTACTACATCCTCTGGTGATTCCCACTACCATACCTCTGCAATACTGATTCCAGTAAGGTGCTCCCAAGCCAGTAAAAGCCGGCACAACATATACGCCATTGGTATCTTCCACAGCTTCTGCATATTCCTCTGACTGGGAAGAGCTCTTTAACATACGCATCTCATCACGCAGCCATTGAATTGCTGCCCCTGCCACAAATACGCTGCCCTCCAGCGCATATTCCAGTTCATCCTTGTCACTGGCTGCAATCGTTGTCAGAAGACCGTGCTCAGATGTAATTGCCCTGTGTCCTGTATTCATAAGCAGAAAACAGCCTGTTCCATATGTATTCTTTACTTCTCCCGGCTCAAAACAGCACTGTCCAAAAAGTGCCGCCTGCTGGTCACCTGCCGCACCTGCTATTGCGATATTTCCAGCAAGAACAGAAGGGTCTGTATAACCATATATACAACTTGAAGGTTTTACAATAGGAAGCATAACCTCTGGTATGTTGAACTTTTCAAGAAGTTCTTTATCCCAGCACCTGTTATGAATATCAAAAAGCATAGTTCTTGAAGCATTAGTATAATCTGTGACGTGCACTGCCCCGCCTGTAAGTTTCCATATAAGCCATGTGTCAACCGTACCAAAAAGCAGTTTGCCTTCTTCTGCTCTTTTCCTTGCACCTTCTACATTATTCAGGATCCAGGCTATCTTAGTCGCGCTAAAGTACGCATCTGGAACAAGTCCCGTCTTTGCCTTTATGACTTCACCATAACCATCTCTTATAAGTGCTTTTACATCCTTTGCTGTCCTTCTGCACTGCCATACTATAGCATTATATACAGGTTCTCCTGTTTCTTTATCCCATACGATTGTTGTTTCTCTCTGATTAGTTATTCCAATTCCAGCTATATCCTTTGCTTTAGCACCAAGTAATGCCATAGCTTCAGATATAACTGCGTACTGTGAGGACCATATTTCCATAGGATTATGTTCAACCCACCCTGGTCTTGGATATATCTGTTCAAACTCTTTCTGCGCCATACTGCATATGTTACCAGCCTTATCAAAAAGAATACATCTTGAACTTGTTGTCCCCTGATCTAAAGCCATAATATATTTTGCCATAATATCCTTACACTCTCCTTACAAAATACCAATCTGCCAGATATTTATATATCTGTTTCTTTTTTATTAACTTCCTGTTTTTTTATGTTTATATTTTTTGTGCTGCAATTCAGCATTGCTAACAGACAGAAAAATATTGGAAATGTAATAACCTCCAGCATTTCAGCCGTTCCCTGGATTGAATATACTATAACAGCAAGACCTGCACCTGCAAGCATATATCTTGATTTGTTCATATGGCAGGCTTCACTTGAACCTTTAAGGTGCCTCTTTATATTGCTGATTGCTGCTACAAGAAGTAAAACATATACTATAAGACCGGCAATACCAAGTGTTATAAGCATATTAATCCATATATTGTGAGCATTGTCTACTCTTCCTCTGTTAAATATGTTGTTGGCAGCAGCAGAATAATCACTTAAAACCCATGCTGTAGAAGCCTCTCCTGCACCGAATATTTTATTTATGAATGGAAGGTTTTTAAATCCATCCAGCGAGTTTTTCCATATGTATCCACGTCCTGAGCCCCAGTCATCAGTAATAGCAAGCGGACCTCTCTGTACAGCTGTACATATAATAACCATCAGACATGCAGCTGCTGCAAATACTGCACATATGATTACATATATTTTTTTTATTTTATCAATCAGTTTTTTATTGTCAAACAAATCATATTTGTCGTGAAGCAGCTGGATAATAAATATAGCTATGAAACAGATAACTGGAAACACTACAAATACATTCTTGTAAACAATAATACTGCCAACACTTTTTATAATTCTTGTATTAAACTGATTAAAAATATATATAACACCAAGTATACGTCCTGCTATAAACAGTTCAACTGCCAGTATAAAATATCTTATTAATCTGTTATAATCTGATATTGCAAAATATATAAGAATCACAAATGCAAAAAACATGCCTGCAACTGCCATATCGCTGTCTGATGCCAGTGAGCCCATCATTCCCAGCAGTGCACAAATACCATAAAAAAGCTTACCTGCCGTACTTTCCTCATATACAAACGAAAACATGGCAAGTGCAAGCATCATATTAACATACATTCCATATATATCTATATTACCAAGCGAAGATATGTACACCGATTTCATGGCAGCTGGAACATCCTTGTATATGTAGAATGGATCCATGCCCGCGTAATTAAGCACTGCCCACACATTAACCAATATTGTAGAACATAATACATATGTAATATCTCTTTTTTCGAATCTGTAACATGTTGAAACAACATAATACATACAAACACATGCACCATAAAAAACAAGTCCCGTATATCTTCCTCCGTGTCCTAGAAATGCAACACTTTTATATGGAGAAAACAAATATGACATAATACATACAAAAAAAAATAAAAATATTAATTTTTTCCATAAATCCATATTTTTTATCTTGTCTTTTATGTCATACACTTTACTTATGCTCTGACTTTCAGCATTATACGCACCTTCCTCAATATTAATAAAATCAGCCTTGTCATCATCATATTTTTTCTTATCGCTAACTCTTTTTAATATAAAACTTGCCAGTGAATTAATACATAGAACCAAAAAACCTACATATGAAACAATAATAAAGAAGAAAAACCTTGTTAACGTAACATCATTTAACTTGTTATGCATAACAAACGGATATATTATCAGCAACATATACACTACTGTTTTTCCCAGAACATAATTAATTTTATCAGTTATTTCCATACTTCCTCCATCCATATCCTCATTCTTATGTATATATTATACAAAAAACCAGTGCTATAGACAATATAACACTGGTTTTATTATTAAATATTGTGATATTTGAATTTTTAGTTTGCTCTCTTCTTACCGAATACAACAACTAATCCCATAGCTGAAACTGCTGCTAAAGATAATAATACATATAACATTACATTTGCATGATCACCTGTTTTTATAGGTGTTCCAGCAAGTTCTCCTGTTGCAGGGTTAACAGCCTTTACTTCATCTGCTGTATGGCCTGAAAGGAAGTATGTTGAGCAGTGATTTATATCAAAATCAACATATCCATCAACAACCTTTAACCCCTCATTATCTCCAACTACCTCAACTCTATTAAGTTCTTCGTTTTACTTGTAATCATACATAGCCTTTTTTAATGCTTCATCAAGGGTATGCCATCCAAGAACAGCACATTTTACTCTTGCAGGCATATGCGATATGTCTTTAAGTGCTGATGCTTCATCAAGCTCATCTATCTCTTCATCAGTTGCCTCTCCCTTTATCATCTTAAGAAAAAGATTTCCAAGCTTTAATGCTTCATCCTTGCTCTTTCCTATAATCATGCCAAGCATAATGTCTGCTGAAGCCTGCGATATAGCACATCCATCTCCCACAAAGGCTCCATCCTCTATTATGCCATTCTCTACTTTTAACTTAAGCCATATATCATCACCACAGTTAGGATTAACTCCTTCCAGTACTATATTAGCATCTGGAAGATCATGCTTGAACTCTGGTCTTATATTATGCTCTGTCAGAATCTCGTTATAAAAGCCTCTATTCATCATAACCCATTCTCCTTCTTACATTAATAGCACTATTAACAAATGCACGTACTTCATCCTCTGTATTGTAGAACATAAAGCTTGCTCTTGTAGCATTATATACCTTCAAATGTGTAAGAAGCGGCTGTGCGCAATGATGTCCTGCCCTTACATCTATTCCATCCGAAGATAATATTTCACTGACATCATGAGGATGCACATTATCTATAGTAAATGCTACTATACCTGTATGGTTATCAGGATTCTCAGAACCAATAACATGAATATGTTCATATTCTTTAAGTCCTTCCATCGCTATACGCGTAAGTGTTTTTTCTCTTTCTTCAATATAATCAAAGCCAACTTCATTAATATACCTGATTGCTGCAGCAAGTCCAGCTGCACCTGCTGCATTTACTGTACCAGCTTCAAACTTATGTGGAAGTTGTGCATACACAGCGCCTTCTCTTGTAACAGAATCTATCATTTCTCCACCAGTCATGAAAGGTTCCATCTTCTCTAAAAGCTCCTGCTTTCCATAAAGAACACCTATTCCCATAGGTCCCATAAGCTTATGGCCTGAAAACGCAAGAAAATCCGCATCCATATCCTTAACATCAATCTTCATATGCGGTGCACTCTGTGCTGCATCAACAACCATAATAGCACCTGCTGCATGCGCCATAGCTGCGATTTTTTTTACAGGATTAACACAGCCAAGTACATTTGACACATGACCAACCGCTACTATTTTAGTATGCTCATTAATACCTGCTGCCAATGTTTCATCTGAAAGTGTTCCATCTTTTTCACAATCAAGATACACAAGCTTTGCTCCTGTCATTCTCGCTGCCATCTGCCATGGAAGCATATTGCTATGATGCTCCATAATAGAAACTGCTATCTCATCTCCGGCTTTAAGGTTATTTAGAGCGTAACTATATGCAACAAGATTAATACCTTCCGTTGTATTTCTTGTAAATATTATCTCCTTTGTAGAACCTGCATTAATAAACTCCCTTACAGTTTCTCTTGCATCTTCATATTCTTTTGTTGCAGCTATACTAAGAGGATAAAAGCCTCTTAATGGATTAGCATTATTTTTTTCATAAAACTCAGCTTCTGCTTTAATCACGCATTCAGGTTTCTGTGACGTAGCAGCATTATCTATATATATTCTGTCATTATTTTTTATAAGTGGAAAATCATCCCTGTAATTGCGACTCATATTTATCTCCATTCTATAATCTTTGGACGGCATTTTCACCAAGCACCTTGCAAAGCTGTTCATTAGCAAGCTTCTCAGTTTTTTCATCTTCTATCTTTCTTGCTACGACTTCCAGTCTTCCCTTAGTCATAATATCTTCTGCCGTCTCTGAATCTATACCTCTTGCTGCAAAATAGAATAAGGTTTGTGGATCAAGCTCACCAATAGTTGCACCATGTGAGCCATTGACATCCTCCTCTGCGCAAAGAATAACAGGAATAGTCTTATTTACAACATCTTCACCCAGCAATAACACATTTTCAGTTTCAGCACCTGTAGAACCAGACGAACCATTCTTAAAGTCAATAGTTCCCTTAAATACCTTTTTAGCAGCATCCTTAAGTGCTCCATCAACGCTTATCCCGCAGTTTGTCTTCTTACCAATGTGGTTAACTATAAGATTTATGTCAATATTCTGTTTAGCAACGCCAAAATATCCTATATCACACATAAAATCCGACTTATTTCCATTAAGATCTGTTCGTATGCCATCATAAAGACTGCCTTCTCCAAGAAACAGCTGTACAAGCTTAAAACCTGCTTCATCTGCACACCTGCTTCCAACATCGCAAAGCACATCCTGCTCCTTTGGCTGTAAGAACACCTGTACAAGCTTTACATGACTGTTTTTTCCAGCATCTATAAGAGTTCTGAATGCTGTATTACCAGCCACTTCCTCTGAGCCTGTAAATGTTTCTATTATTGTAAATGTTACATTATCCTCTACATTAACAACAAGCTTTCCTGCCTGATTCACTTTGTTTTCTACAGCAACAGAATCATCTATATTAAGATATATCACTTTATTGTCTGCTTTCTTATCTGCATTTATCACTAAAGATGTGATATTTTCATCTGCAAATAAAACATCAACGGCATCTGTAGCGCCTGTTTTTACTGCTGCACTGATATCTGCATAATCATTACTCTGTGCATCATAAAATGCATCGGCATATCCATCTGTTTCAATATTACATGGAACAGTCTTACTATCCCATGCCACCCTTGTATCATTCAGATTAAGCCAGTACCATGTCTTAGATGGAAGCGCATTTATCTTTAATTCACTAATATTACTCATCTTACTCTCCATTCCTGTGTATATCCCATGTGTTATATAGTACCACTATAAAATTATTTATAACTTAATATAGTATAAAGCAAGAATCCTATATCTATATATCCGGATATCACACATATTTATATATCAATTAACCGATACTCCCCTTCATCTCAAGTCTTATAAGATTGTTCATCTCAATAGCATACTCAAGAGGAAGTTCCTTAGATACATTATCAGCAAAGCCACTTACGATACATGCCCTTGCATCCTCCTCTGTCATACCACGTGACATTAGGTAGAATACAGCCTCATCACTTATACTTCCTATCTGTGCCTCATGACCTACATTTGCTTTTCTTGTTCTGATATCCATAGCTGGTATAGTATCTGAACGTGATATCGAATCAAGCATAAGTGACTGACATGAAACTGCTGCTTTAGCATTTTCTGCCTGCTTGTTTACAACTACCGATGATCTGAAGGTACTTATACCGCCATCCTTTGATATAGATTTTGTATTGATATAAGAGCTTGTGTTCTTAGCCGCATGAACCACCTTTGCACCCGTATCAAGATTCTGCCCCTTACCTGCAAATGTTATTCCTGTGAATTCCATTCTTGAGCCTTCTCCCTTAAGAATACTCATAGGATAAAGATAAGAAACATGTGAACCAAATGAACCGGATACCCACTCTATTGTTCCACCTTCTTCTACAATAGCTCTCTTAGTGTTAAGGTTATACATATTCTTAGACCAGTTCTCTATAGTTGAATATCTGAGCTTTGCATTCTTTCCAACAAAAAGCTCAACACAGCCTGCGTGAAGATTAGCTACATTATACTTAGGTGCTGAACATCCCTCGATAAAGTGAAGATTCGCTCCCTCATCTACTATAATAAGTGTATGCTCAAACTGTCCTGCTCCCGGAGCATTAAGTCTGAAGTATGACTGAAGTGGTATCTCAACCGATACTCCCTTTGGAACATATACAAATGAACCACCTGACCATACTGCACCGTGAAGAGCTGCAAACTTATGATCGTTTGGCTTGACAAGCTTCATAAAGTGTGTACGCACCATATCGGCATATTCACCCTTAAGTGCACTTTCCATATCTGTGTATACAACACCAAGCTTTGCAACATCTTCCCTTACATTGTGGTATACAAGCTCTGAGTCATACTGTGCCCCGACACCGGCAAGTGACTTTCTTTCTGCCTGTGGTATACCAAGTCTTTCAAATGTATTCTTGATATCATCAGGAACATCTGACCACTTTGTCTTCATATTAGTATTAGGTCTTACATAAGTAACAATATTATCCATATTAAGACCTTTTATTGATGGACCCCAGTCAGGAACCTGCATATTGTTATATATCTGTAATGATTCAAGACGGAAATTCTGCATCCACGCTGGATCATTCTTTTCCTTTGAAAGCTTCTCAACTATCTCTGGTGTAAGACCTGCATTGATTCGGTATGCATCCTTTTCCTCATCCTTGAAATCATATATATTCCTTTCTATGTCCTGAACATATGTTTTCTCTTTCATAGTTTTAAGGAACTCCTCTCTTTTTCTTTAACATTTCATATATATCCATCAGCAGTTAAACAACTACAACTGCACGCGCTGCGTATTAGTTTTCGTACTCTGCGAAACCTTCTGTGTTAATCTTGTCAACTAATAAAGCATCGCCTGTGTTAATTATCTTACCTTCTATCATAACATGTGTATAATCAACCGATAAAGATTCGAGAATCTTAGTGCTGTGTGTGATGATAAGAAGACTTCCGTCACATCTCTTCTGGTATTCCTCGATACCTGCTGAAACTGTTCTTACAGCATCTACATCAAGTCCTGAGTCTGTTTCATCAAGAATTGCAAGCGATGGCTTTAACATAAGAAGCTGTAATATTTCAGCCTTCTTCTTCTCACCACCTGAGAAACCAACATTAAGATCTCTTTCGGCATAAGACTTGTCCATATTAAGAAGCTCCATAGTCTTTTCAAGTTCTTTCTTAAATTCCATAAAACGTGTTCTCTTACCAGTCTTTAATTCAAGCGCATTTCTTATAAATGAGCTTAAAGTTACGCCTGGAACCTCAAGAGGATTCTGGAAAGATAAGAATATTCCATCTTTAGAACGTTCATTAACAGCTTCGTTAGTTATATTCTTTCCATCAAACCATATCTCACCTTTTTTTACTGTATATCTTGGATTACCCATAATTGCATATCCGAGTGTTGATTTACCTGTTCCGTTAGGACCCATAAGTACATGGGTTTCTCCCTTTCCAACAGAAAGATTAACTCCATGAAGAATCTCCTTATCCTCTACATCTACATATAAATCTTTTATATTTAATAAATTCTTGTCTGACATAATATAGTTTCCTTTCTTATTTTAACCATTCATGTTTTACTTATAATATTTACAACCTGCTAATTATTTGCTTACAGCCTCTGTAACATCATTTTGTTCCCTGATGGCAACCTTTGCTACATCTTCAAGTGTCATATTGTCAAAATAATCATTAATCAGCTTAGCAAGTCCTTCCCATATAGGAAGTGTGTAACATGCACTTGAACGTTCACATGTATTCTGTTCATCCTTAAGACAGGCAACTGGTGCAAGCGACCCCTCAGTAAGATTAAGTATTTCACTTATCGAATACTCTGAAGGATTCTTTGTAAGCCTGTAGCCACCACCATGTCCACTTGCTGCTTCTATAAGATGAGCTTTAGATAACATTCTGGTGATTGTTTCAAGATACTTCTGCGACAAATCCTCCTTCTGTGATATTTCTTTAAGAGGAATATAATCATCGCTGTGATTAACTGCCAGATATACCATAACTCTCAAGGCATATCTGCCTTTAGAAGAAATAACCATAACTAAATATTCCTTTCTACATATAGTAACTTTTACTTAAGACTAATAATTATATACATTCCTTAATATTAAACTGAACAGATATAATGTAAATTATTCTCAATAAAGCGTAACAAAATAATATACCTATTCGCCTACTATGTCAATAGGTGATTATCTGTTGATACTTTTTAGGTTTACCTGGCAATCACGAGCAAATTATCATAAATAATACAAAAAATGGATGAAAGCGAATCCGTCAGAAAACCCGTTATCATCCATTTATTTTTATTATATTATGCTTCTCATATATATTATATTTCGTTGTTTTTATATTCTTTCGTAACACAACCGCTCTAATATAGCTTTCTTAGTTCTTCATCGCTTATTTTGCCATCAAGAAAATCTTCCCAGAAGCTTTTAGAGCTTGCAAACTTTAAATCAGAATTTTTGTCAAAGCTGTTTAGAAAATCTGTAATCTTTTCATAATCACCCTTATGTTTATAACTCATTCTCCAAAGCTCTGTTTTTACGCCATCCTTAAACTGTGTACATGTTATGCCATCCTCTGTAAACACTGTAACTGTCCATGTCGTCTTAGCATCGCCAATATCCTCAGCAGAAGCACATTCTGTTACTCCATCCGTACTGCTTACACCTGTACTTGTGCTTCCTGTTAATGCAAGTTCCTGTTCTTTAGTAAGCTCTTTACGTGTCATTTCGTTATCATTTAAGGTTTCTATAATATCCTTAGCAGTTTCTTCAAACTTTTCTTTGTTTTCCTTGCTTACTTCATTTTCATACTCGACAGCCTCTTTGAATTCATCAATAAATTTGTCAACATGTTCTATGAGTTTATCCCATTCCTTATTGCTCATATCCCTTATGTTTGTTGAAGAAGCTTCCTTTGACTTATCTGCAGCAACATTCTCTTCTGCTCCATCTTCATCAAAAGTTATCACCGGCATATTGCCAGCCTTTGCCATGTTTTTGTCAAAAGTCTTATTATCTGCTGTGTTCACAGCAGCCTTACCGCCAATATAATAGTTATATGCATATCCTGTGTTTACTTTCATCCTTATCCTTTCTGCGGTCACTCTGTCATTCACAACCGCACTGCTTTCCTATAGCGGTCCAAGCAGTTATTTAGTAATAAATATGCAAAAAGGCACTTTATTTCGAATCAATCCGTTGAAATAAAGTGCCCTCCTGACAATATGTATATCGTCATATAATGATAAAAGCTTAAGTAAAATACCATATCTCCTGTGATTTTTTATAGGATTTTTTATCTGACCAAAGCTATCACATTTTCTGTATTATCCGTAAAAGGAAACATATCAAAAGGCTTACATCCCTTAACCTTATAACCACCCTTTAAAAGCACCTCAACATCTCTTCTTTGTGTATCTGGATTGCACGAAACATACACAACCCTGTCTGGCTTTATCTTAAGAATAGCATTAAGGAACTCCTCACTGCTGCCACTTCTTGGCGGATCCATTATAACAACATCAGCCTTTTTCTTTGCAGCATATTCTACCAGGAATTCGCCCGCATCAGCATTGACAAACCTTATATTCTTAATATTATTTATCTTAGCATTTTCTTCTGCATCCTTGACTGCATCTTTATTTAGCTCCACACCTATAACATGTCCAGCCTTTCCTGAGGCGGCTATTCCTATAGTTCCTATCCCACAGTAAGCATCTATGACAGTGTCTTTTTTCGTAATTTCTGCCATATTAATCGCAGCCTTATAAAGCTTTTCTGTCTGCTGGTGATTAATCTGATAGAATGACGATGGGCTTATTCTGAATCTGTAAC
>OHJJ01000971.1_pt1 | contig 11084 bp, 10 predicted proteins | sample 1568551 | NCBI WGS metagenome assembly OHJJ01 (sample SAMEA3879505, study PRJEB24766) | human gut metagenome | biome: human-associated habitat; feature: feces | place: USA | collected 1985/1987 | reverse complement strand
GTCTGCGCGGCGATGGCGCTGTGCTGATCAACGCCGAGGGCAAGCGCTTCATCGACGAAGTGGGCACCCGTGACGTGGTCTCTGCTGCTGAGATCGCTCAGACCGGCAGCTACAGCTGGCTGGTGGTCGATCAGGCCATGGTAGATGCTTCCAGCGTCATTCAGGGCTACATCAAGAAGGGCTACACCGTGACCGGCGAGACCTACGAGGAGCTGGGCAAGGCAATGGGCGTTGATGAGGCTGCGTTTGCCGAGACCATGAAGACCTGGAACGGCTATGTTGAGGCCAAGAACGACCCCGACTTCGGCCGTACCAGCTTCGCCAACCCCCTGAACACCGCTCCCTACTATGCCATCAAGGTCACTGCCGGCGTCCACCACACCATGGGCGGTCTGAAGATCAACCCCAACACCGAGGTGCTGAACGAGAACGGCGAGGTCATCCCGGGCCTGTTCGCAGCCGGTGAGGTGACTGGCGGCGTCCACGGTGCAAACCGTCTGGGCGGCAACGCTGTGGCCGACTTTACCGTCTTTGGCCGCATCGCCGGTGCTGCTGCCAGCGACTACGCTGCATGAGCATCCGCAAGCAGCCTGAACCGGCCAAAGGCGGAAAGCGCCTGAGCTGGAAGGCGAACCTCCTCTTCGCCGCCGTCGTTCTGGCGGCCGCAGCCCTGCTGTTCTGGCTGCTGCGTCCCCGCAGCAAGGCCGAGCCGCTGGAAGCAGTCGTGGATTTCGGCGACGGCATCACCGAGGTGCTGCCACTGGACAAGGACTACGATTACCTGTACGAGGTGGGCGGCTATGTCGTCCATCTACAGGTGAAAGACGGCGCGGTTGCGTTTCAGGACAGCCAGTGTCCGGACCATGTCTGTGAGCAGTTTGGCTGGCTGAGCGAGGAGGGCGCATGGGCGGCCTGTGTCCCTGCCGGGGTGTATGTGCAGCTGGCTCCGCAGAGCGAGGCCGACACAGCATCCTGACCGGTCAAAAGGAATGAAGACACCCGCAAGACTCTGCAAAGAGCTTTGCGGGTGTCTTTTTTTGCGCAAAAATGACCGGATATTTTGTAAATAATGGGTGAAATGAAATTTGGACGCTTGTGTATTTCGGCAAAATGCGATACACTACCAATAACAGATTTTTTGTGCAAAGGGGATCGTATGCCCGTTTGCCTACCATAGGAGGAAAAGCATGATCTGGAAAAAGAAAAAGGATGCAGCAAACCAGTCCGCTGGGGAGGCGTCGGAGGCAAAGACCTCGTCCGGCGCAGCCGCATTCGCCAAGAAAAACTGGAAATGGCTTGCCCCGCTGGCTGTCGTGCTGGTGGTGGCCGTCGTGCTGGTCGTGGGCGGCGGCAGCAGGGGCGCTGCGAGCCGTGATGTGACCTACACCGAGACGACCCCCACCCGTCAGGATGTCTCCAACTCCCTGAGCGGCACCGGCACCCTGAACCCGGCCAATACCTATACCGTCAAGTCGCTGGTGGACGGCAAGATCCTCACCAGCAATATTGAAGAGGGCGATAAGGTGGAAGAGGGCGATGTGCTCTACACCATCGACAGCTCGGACGCTTCCACCAATCTGGAAAAGGCCAGCATCGCCCTGCAGCAGGCTCAGCGCAGCTACGACAAGACCGTAGACCGCCAGTTCGTCCACGCTGAGGTAGACGGCACCGTCAGCAGCCTCAAGGTCGCCAAGGGCGACGAGGTGAGCAGCGGTCAGGAGGTGGCGGTCATCCGCGACAGCTCCAAGATGATGCTGAGCCTGCAGTTCCCCGCAGCCGACGCCGCCAACTTCTCGGTGGGGCAGAGCGCCGACGTGGTGCTGGACGGCACCTTCGAGAGCCTGAAGGGCACCATCACCGCCGTCACCGGCACCGATGAGCTGAGCACCGGAAACCTGCTGGTGCGCACCGTCACCATCCGCGTCAACAATGCAGGCGGTCTGACCACCGCACAGGCAGCGACTGCCAACGTCAACGGCGTCAGCTCCATCGCCTCCGCGACCTTTGCCTATCAGGCAGAGCGCACCCTGACCGCTCCCGCTGCCGGTACGGTCTCCTCCATCAATGTGCAGGAGGGCGACGACGTCACCAAGGGCGACATCCTCATCGAGCTGTCGGGCGACGACCTGACCGAATCCATCCAGTCTGCTTCTGAGACCCTGCGCAGCGCCGAGATCTCGATGCAGAACCAACAGGATACCATGTCCAACTACATCATCACCTCGCCCATCAGCGGCACCATCATCGAGAAGGACGCACAGCAGGGCGAGGCCCTCACCTCCGGCAGCACCCTCTGCGTCATCTATGACCTGAACTATCTGGAAATGGTCATCAACGTGGACGAGCTGCAGATCAGCTCCCTCTCCGTGGGCCAGAAGGTCCAGCTGACCGCCGACGCCGTCACCGACAAGACCTATGTGGGCACCGTGACCCGCGTGTCCATGAAGGGCAGCTCCAGCGGCGGCACCACCACCTACCCCATCACCATCCGCATCGATGAGACCGACGGCCTGCGCCCCGGCATGAACGCCAACGCAGAGATCGTCGTGGCAGAGGCCAGCAACGCCCTCGTTGTGCCCAACGCCGCTGTCATCCGCGGCGGCTATGTGCTGGTGACGAAAAAATCGCCCAGCGCGGCCAACGCTGTGGAGGACATGGACGCTCCGGAGGGCTATGTCTACGTCAAGGTCGAGACCGGCGTCAGCGACGACAGCTACACCCAGATCAAGAGCGGTCTGCAGGAGGACGACACGGTGGCCTACGATACCAGCTCTGTGTCGGATGACTATTACAGCGACAGCGACAGTATCTGGTAAGGAGGTGGCCCATGAGCGCTCTTATCGAATTTGATCAGGTGTGTAAGTATTATCAGATGGGCGACACGCTGGTGAAAGCTGCCGACCACATCTCGATGAAGATCGAGAAGGGGGAGTTCGTGGCTATCGTGGGCCAGTCCGGCTCGGGCAAGTCCACCTGCATGAACATCATCGGCTGTCTGGATGTGCCTACCCACGGCGTCTACCGGCTCAATGGCCGGGACGTGGGCAAGATGAACCGGGACGAGCTGGCGGATGTCCGCAACGAGATGCTGGGCTTCATCTTCCAGCAGTACAACCTTCTGCCCCGGCTGAACCTTCTGGAAAACGTGGAGGTGCCGCTGGTCTACGCCAACATCTCCCGCGCCGAGCGCCACAAGCTGGCCAAGGATGTGCTGGAAAAGGTGGGACTGGGCGACAAGCTCAAGAACCTGCCCAACCAACTCTCCGGCGGCCAGCAGCAGCGCGTTTCCATCGCCCGTGCTCTGGTGCGCAACCCGGCGGTCATCCTTGCCGACGAGCCGACCGGTGCTCTGGACTCCCACACCGGCCGCGAGGTCATCGGGATGCTTCAGCAGCTCCATAAAGAGGGCCATACCGTGGTGCTCATCACCCACGACAATTCCATCGCCGTGCAGGCGGAGCGAATCATCCGTCTGGAGGACGGACAGGTGGTGTATGACGGTGACGCCCACGCGCCCGAGGCCATCGTGCAGCCCACCATGTCCGCCGAACCGGCACAGGAGGCAACCAAATGATCCTTGAGACTTTCCGCCAGGCGCTGCAAAACGTCTGGAGCAATAAGCTGCGCACCTTCCTGACCATGCTGGGCATCATCATCGGCGTTATGGCGGTCATCGTCATCGTCGGTCTGGGCAACGGCATGACCAGAAGTATGCGGGACAGCTTTTCCGCAATGGGCACCAGCACCCTCTCCATCCAGATATGGGGCTATGGTTCCCGCACTGCGACGGTGGATGATCTGTACAACATCGTCAAAAAGAACCCCGAACTGCTTTCCTCCATCTCACCGGAGCTGGATTTCAGCGACAACACCCCCAAGGTGGGCACGACGCGCTACCGTTACGGTACGGTGTACGGCGTGGATGAGAACTACATCGAGTCGAAGGGCTACACCCTCGCCAAGGGCCGGAACATCCAGTATATGGACATCGCAGACAACAAGCAGATCTGCGTCATCGGCGATTACATCAACCGTACGGCCTACGGCGGCAATGCAGTGGGCCAGACCATCAAGCTCGGCGCGTACAAGTTCCGCATCGTGGGCGTGCTGAAGGCCAAGATCTCCAATCCCGACCAGCAGGAGGGCAGCGACGACGATGCCGTCTACCTGCCCTACACCACGGCCATGCGCCTTTCCAACGAAAGCTCGCCGGACTCCTACTCCGCCATCATGGTGGACGAGAGTCAGGCCAACGAGGCCAAGGCTGCGGTGGAGCAGGGGCTGTATGACATCTTCAAGAGCGACAGTGCCTACTATGTCTACAGCGCCAGCGAGTGGCTGGAAGAGATGAACAAGATGATCAACATGGTCATCGTCATCCTCACCGGCATCGCCAGCATCTCGCTGCTGGTGGGCGGCATCGGCATCATGAACATCATGCTGGTGTCGGTGACTGAGCGCACCCGCGAGATCGGCATCCGCAAGGCACTGGGTGCCAAGGAGCGTACCATTCTGTCGCAGTTTGTGGTGGAAGCAGCCACCACCTCGGCGCTGGGCGGCGTACTGGGCATTGCACTGGGCTACATCGTATCCATGGTGGCGAACCGGCTGCTGCCCATGTTCACCAGCGGCACCACGGTCACGGTCAGTCCGTCCTTCAACTCCGTCGCGGTGGCCTTCGGCATTTCGGTGGGCATCGGCGTGCTGTTCGGCTATCTGCCGGCAAAGCGTGCGGCCCGTCTCAATCCCATCGAGGCTCTGCGCTATGATTAAAAAGCCGTTTTCGTCCGCATGGCATACGCCGCATCGACCCGATGCGCCCTGCTTGCGAAAAACAGCTTTTAAGCTCCTCTCAGCCGGCTTTGCGCCGGACTGCTTACGGCGGCTGCTTCAGAGCGGCAGCCAAACATCAAGGAAGGGGAATACACCTATGAAAAAACGTCTTCTCGCATGTCTGCTTGCAGCATGCATGGCTGTGTCCATGCTGGTGCTGCCGGCATCGGCGGCCAGCCTGAACAACTCGGCCATCCAGACGGCCATCACGCTGGGCGCTATGGATACCAGCCAGACCGGCAGTCTGGATGCTGCCGTCACCCGCGGTGCATTTGCCAAGATGCTGGTCTCCTTTTCGGCCTACCGCGAAAGCGCAGCCCAGCAGGGCAACATCGGCACCCTGTATAAGGATGCGCCCGGCACCTCCCAGTGGGCACCTTATGTGCGCATTGCGGTGCAGCAGGGCTGGATGAACGGCTACACGGACGGCACCTTCCGCCCGGATGCCTACATCACCCGTGCCCAGGCTATGACCATGATCAACCGGGTGCTGAACCGCATCCCCGAGGAGAACAGCGACCTGCCGGCAGGCATGAACACCTGGCCGGACTGCAACCCCGGCGACTGGTTCTACCTGGCGATCCAGGAGGCCACCAACTCCCACGCGTTCCAGCACAAGGCCGGCAACTATGAGACCTGGACCGGCATGAACAAAAACCCCGACTGGACCCGGTATGAGCACTGATATTGGGCAAAATTTCAGAAATACACATATCGGTTGCTGCTCCTAAATAAAAGCACAAGCGGCGCACCAAATCTGGTGCGCCGCTTGTGCTTTTGCCTTGCTCTAAACGATTCTTTTAAATGTTGCCCTTATGAGAGGCTGGCCCATAGGCCAGCCTCTCTTTTTTGAAGTTATAATAGCATCGTGACCCCATTATCTTCGATCCCGATCTCCACGAGCGGCGCGCCGGGGTCGTACTCGCCGTCGAGCGTCCAGGGAATGTCCTCGGCCGTCTCCGCCGTCACGTGCTTGACGTGGCGGAAGATGAGCCCCTCGGAGTCGTAATAGTCCTTGTTGATGAGCGCCAGAATGAGCGCCTGCATCGCAGCCGGTGTGCGCGGCACAGGCACGAGCAGCAGCTCGAACTTGCCGTCGTCGAACGACACCTCGTCGGGCGAGAGCTTCATCAGCCCCGCGATCGACGTCGAATTGCTGATCGCACCGAAGAGGTATTCCCCATCGAAGACCTCGCCGTCCGCCGTGATCTTCATGCGGTACGGGCAGAGCGTGTCGAGATTCTTGACGCCCTCGAGTAAGTAGGCAAAGTGCCCGAACATATTCTTGATATCCTGCTGGACGGTGTAGGTCGTTTTTGTGAACGCGCCGAACGACGCGACATAGACGAAGTTCCGCTCGCCGAATTTGCCCACATCGAGAGATCTCGGCTTCATGCGCATGGTGGAGGCCGCCGCCTCGGCGGGATTCGACGAGATATTCAGGCTCGCGGCAAAGTCGTTCGTGCTGCCGCCGGGCAGATAGCTCACGAGCGGGCGGTATTCTCGCGGAATGCGCATCACACCGTTCACCGTTTCGTTGAGCGTGCCGTCGCCGCCGTGGCAGACGACGACGTCGAATTCCGGCCCGAGCGATTCGGCGAGCTCCGTCGCTTCTCCGCGGTGCGTGGTCTTGCGCACGGAGACGAGATAGCCCGCCTCGGAATAGATCGCGGCGGCGTCAAACAGCGGCGCGAGGGATTTGGTCTTTCCCGCGCGGGGATTGACGATAAAGAGCAGCTTTTTGTCGTCCATGGGTTCCTCCTCGTTTGCTCTTCACAGCATCAGACCGGCAAAGCACCCTGCGCCCTGTCGGTCAAAATCACCCTCTGCCAAAAAAGTCAAGTTCTGTTCATCTTCATTAACAGAGAGTAAAGATTATCATAACACACGAAATGAGCGGTTGCAATTCCCAGCAAAAAATAGTAAGCTGTTTTTGGTATCTTTTTAGCAGTCATTTAACGCCTTTTGCCCAAAAAAAGGGGGAGCCCATGAAGCAGAACAAAACCTATCTTCACCTCGGCGTAACGCTGATCGTCTCGGCCTGCGCGGTGCTGATGTTTTACGACACGTTTTTCCAGTCCCGCGTGCTGCTGGACTTTTTCGACAAGCTGATGAGCGTGCTCTCGCCGGTCATCTACGGCCTTGTGTTCGCGTACCTTCTCGCCCCCATCGTCGACTTTTTCGACCGGTATATCCAAAAGGGGCTGCCGAAGGTCAAGTCCTCGCTCGTCCGGGGGCTGAGCATCCTCGTCACGTGGATCTGCGTCATCGCCCTCATCTACCTGATGTTCAGCATCCTCATCCCCGAGCTGGTCGACAGCACGAAGACACTGGCCGACAACTTTGAAAGCTATTATAAAACCGTCTACAACTGGGTCAACAGCCTTGTGGAGAATCAGACGATCTTCTCCGACGACATCTACTCCGACCAGCTGCTCTCCGCACTCAACGGCTACTACGATAAGCTCGTCAAGTGGGTCACCGACACGGTCATCCCGCAGGCGCAGGTCGCGATCGTCGCCGTGACGGGCGGCATCTGGAGCGTCGTCATCTTCCTCAAGAACATTCTCATCGGCATGATGATCTCGGTCTATCTGCTCGCGCGCAAGGAGAGCTTTGCCAAGCAGTCGAAGAAGATCCTCTACGCCATTCTGCCCGAAACGCCGTACCGCCGCACGCTGCGCGCCGTGGCCGAGGCTGACCGTATCTTCAGCGGCTTCGTGCGCGGAAAGCTGCTCGACTCGCTCATCATCGGCATCCTCTGCTTCATCTGCTGCTCGATCTTCAAGTTCCCGTATACGCCAATCATTTCGGTGTTTGTGGGCGTGACGAACATCATTCCGATCTTCGGCCCGTTCCTCGGCGCCATTCCGAGCGCATTCCTCATCCTGCTCGTCAGCCCAAAGCAGTGCCTTTATTTCATTCTCTTCATCATCGCATTGCAGCAGTTTGACGGCAATATTCTGGGGCCGAAGATCCTCGGCAAATCCACCGGCATTTCGAGCTTCTGGGTCATCGTGGCCATCGTGGTCGGCGGCGGCTTCGGCGGGGTGCTCGGCATGTTCCTCGGCGTTCCGATCTTCGCGTGCATCAGCTCGCTTGTGAACTGGTTCACGAACCGCAGCCTCACGAAAAAGGGCGTGACGGACGACGCGATGTTCGCCCCCGCGCCGCTCGCCTCTCCGGATGAAAAAAAGGACTGATCTCCCCATGAAAACCTTGTACCGTGACAACAAAGGACTGCACCGCTGGCTTTTCGCCTGCGGCGCAGTCCTTGTGCTTTTCTATCTTTTCCGCGGAAACCGCGCGGCCGTCAATTTCTGGGTCTATTCGGTCACGCTGCCCTTCGAGCAATTCTTAGGCCGCGCGTGCGCGGCGCTGCCGTTTTCGGTCGCGGAGCTTCTGTATGTGCTCGCGGCGGTCACGGCGGTCGTGCTGCTCGTGCTGATGGTGCGCTATCTTATAAAGTCGCGCCAAAAAGGGCGCGCCGCGTACCGCTGCGCGCTCTTCGTGCTCGATTTGTTTCTCACGGTCTATGCCGCGTTCTCGCTCCTCTGGGGCGCGAACTATTACGCGGACGATTTCTGCGACAGAAGCGGCCTTTCGCCCGAGCCCGTCGCGTATGAAGACTTAGTGCGCGTCACGCAGTATTTCGCGGACCATCTTGCCGAGGCGTCGACGCACATCATGCGCGACGAAAACGGCCTCTTCACCGCCGACCGGCAGGAGATTCTTAACTACGCCGACACGGTGTACGACTGCCTGTACGACGAATTTCCGTTCCTCGACATGCCGGACCAGAAGCCCAAGGGCATTTTCTTTTCGAAGATCATGAGCGCGATGAACTTCACGGGCTTCTACTTTCCGTTCACGGGCGAGTCAAACGTGAACATGGACTCGCCCGCGATGCTGCTGGCCTCGACCTGTGCGCACGAGCTCTCGCACCAGCGCGGGATCTCGTCCGAGCAGCAAAGCAACTTCCTTGCGGTCCTCGCCTGTACGCGCTGCGACGACGCAAACTACAACTATGCGGGCTGGATGCTCGGCTACATTCACCTCGGCAACGCGCTGTATCGCGTCGATCCCGACGCATGGCAGCAGATTCGCGACAGCTTACCCGACGAGATCGTGCTCGACCTGCGCTATAACAGCGCCTACTGGGCGCAGTACAAGGGCCTCACGGCCACCGTCACCCAGTCGCTCAATGATAAGATGATCAAATCCTACGGCGATGAACTCGGCACACAGAGCTACGGTGCGGTCGTCGACCTGCTCGTGAATTACTACGCCTGAGCGCTGCTCGTCTCGCGGTACGATTTCAAGAACTCTCTCGTCCGCTCCTGCTGCGGGTTTTCGAAGACCTGCTCGGGGCTGCCCTGCTCCACGATGACGCCGCCGTCCAGAAACACGACGCGGTCGCTCACGGCGCGGGCAAAGGGCATCTCGTGCGTCACGATGACCATCGTCATGTGCTCGTCGGCAAGACTGCGGATGACGCGCAGCACCTCGCCGGTCAAAAGCGGATCGAGCGCGGAGGTCGGCTCGTCGAAAAAGAGAATTTCCGGCTTCATCGCGAGCGCGCGGGCGATGGCCACGCGCTGCTGCTGCCCGCCCGAGAGCTGATAGGGATAGGCGTTTTCCTTGCCTTTTAGTCCCATTTTGTCGAGCAGCGCCATGGCCTCGGCCTCGACCTCGGCTCTATCGCGCTTCTGCACCGAGATCGGCGCGTCGCAGACGTTTTTCAGCACTGTGTAGTGCGGGAAGAGGTCAAACTGCTGGAACACCAGCCCGAACTGCCGCCGCACCTGCGCGAGCGCGGCTTTTCCGGCGTAGACGCTTTTGCCGTTTTCCTCGCGCGCGGCGACGTTTTCGCCATACGCGAGCGTGCCGGAGTCCATCGTTTCAAGCAGCGTCGCGCAGCGCAGCATCGTCGACTTGCCGCCGCCCGAGGGGCCGATGATCGACACGACCTCGCCTTTTTCCACCTTGAGCGACACGTCCTTTAAGACTTCGAGCGCGCCGAACGCCTTTCTGGCGTTCCGCATTTCAAAAACTGCCATTGCTCTCCCCTCCCTTTAGCGGTAATAGCGCAGCGCCTGCTCCCATTTTTCCATGGCGAAGGCGACCACATAGTTGAAGACATAGTAGAAGACACCTGCCGCCACCAGCGCCAGCATGCCCGGCGTATTCGGCGAGGCAACGATCTGCTTGGCGCGCGTGAACATCTCCACCGTGCCGATGACGGACGCGAGCGACGTGTCCTTGACGAGCGTGATGACCTCGTTCGTCACCGCAGGGATGACGCGCTTGACCATCTGCGGCAGGATGATCTTGAAAAACGTCTGTGCCTTGGTATAGCCGAGCACCTGCGCGGCCTCATACTGCCCGCGCGGGATGGATTCAAGTCCGCCGCGGTAGATCTCGGCAAAATACGCCGCGTAGTTGATGACGAACGCGACGATGACCGCCGTGAAGCGCCAGTTGCCCGGCACCGTGACGCCAAGCAGGAGCTTCGGCCCGTAGAAGACGACCATCAGCTGCAGCATCAGCGGCGTTCCGCGCATGATGGAGATATACGCCTTGATGAAGCCGCGCAGCGGCGTCAATCTGCTGCGGCGGCCAAACATCACCGCAAGGCCCAGCGGCATCGAGAATAGCAGCGTCAGCGCAAAGATCAAAAGCGATGTGACAAAGCCCTCGGATAATAGCGAAAGCATCGTGGATACAGTCATGGAATGATTCTCCCTTATTCGGTCATAAGCGGGAAAAAGCGGGGGCTTTCGCCCCCGCTCCCTCCCTGAGAAGAGGATGGGCACCTATGAGTTATAATTGGTTTTTACAGTCGCCCGAGGTAAACGTTTTTACTTGTTGATAAGGCACAGGCTGTCGAGCACGAGACCCTGATCGACGTACTTCTGCGCGATCTCCAGCATGGTGCCGTCCTCGGCCATCTTGAGAAGCTCGGCGTTCACCGCGTCGCGCAGCTCGGTGTTGCCCTTGAGGAAGCCGATGGCGTACTGCTCGGTGGAGAGGGGCTCGTCGAGGATGACATAGTCGCCGTCGTTGTTCGCGATCTGATACTGCGCAACGCCGAGGTCAGCGGCCACGGCGTCCACCGTGCCCTGGGCGAGGTCCATAAAGCCCATGTTGTAGTCGCCCAGCTCCACGACCTCCTTGAGCGACGCCTTGAAGTCCTCGTTTTCGTTGATCGCGTCGACCGCGGAGGACGCGGCCTGCGCCATCACGCTCTT
>OHJJ01000960.1_pt1 | contig 11210 bp, 10 predicted proteins | sample 1568551 | NCBI WGS metagenome assembly OHJJ01 (sample SAMEA3879505, study PRJEB24766) | human gut metagenome | biome: human-associated habitat; feature: feces | place: USA | collected 1985/1987 | reverse complement strand
TTTCTGTGAAAGTTCTTTTGCGGCAAGGTATGCCACGGCAGACCATTCCGCAACATTGGTCGGGTTTGGCATCTGCCAGCGGTTTTTCCGTTCGTTCTGGAAATAAGCAGCATGCATGACACCGCTTCTCTGTACATGATAATAGCGAACCCGGCTGCGTTCGCAGCGGGAAAGTTCCAACTTTCCGTTGACAGCATTCTTCACCGGAAATTCCATGTTGGATTGTCCGCCAGCCAGCCAGACTTCCCCGATGGCAACATCCTGAAAATGAATTTCTGTATGGCTATCCTTGGCGAACAGGCTGAGCCCTGTTCCAGCAGGTTGCGGCGGAAATTGCAGCCGCCAGCTGCCGTCTTCTTTTACGGTGGTAGAAGCGTATAATTTTCGTTCCGGAATGGAAACGGTGATAATTGCACCGACTTCGCCGATGCCGAATACAACAATATTTTTTTCTCTTTGCAGAACCATATGGTCGCTGAACACGGCTGCAAGTTGTAGCATATGAAAGACTCCCTTTTGGTTTATAGATTTCATAGATAAAAAAGAACTCACGCTGTTACATTCTGGTTTTATTATACCAGAAAGAATGGGGTTCGTCAATCCAAAATCAGAAAGAAGCTGAAAACGGACAGAAAAAGCCAGAGAAAGGCGGTGTAAGATGTGAAATTTCTGTAAAATTTAAAACGGAACGCTTGACATCTTTTCGGTACTCTGTTATAATACCCAGAGAAAACAAAGCAGAGCATCATCGTTCTCACCGTTTGGCTGTTGTCGAAACGGTCAATATTCCCTGTTTCGTTCCGGTTTGTGAGAATCGGTGCGGAAACTGGTGGAAACGAGGTCGAATGATGCGTACTTTTTTGAAAAGTACGCATTTTATTTTTGTTTGAAAATAATATGTTTGGAGGTGCTGGCTATCAGCAAACAAGAGCTGCAAATCAATGAAGAAATCCGGGATAGAGAAATCCTGGTCATTGATCAGAACGGGACAAAGCTTGGAACGATGTCCGCAAGAGATGCACAAAAACTTGCGTATGAACAGGATCTGGACTTGGTAAAAATCGCCCCGCAGGCAACCCCGCCGGTCTGCCGGATTATGGACTACGGCAAGTATTGCTTTGAACAGCAGAAGCGGGAAAAGGAAGCAAAAAAGAATCAGAAAGTGGTTTCCATCAAGGAAATCCGGATGTTTTCTGCAATCGATACCCACGACTTTGAAACAAAGGTAAATCAGGCAAAGAAGTTTCTGGAGGGCGGCGATAAGCTGAAGGTTTCCGTTCGGTTCCGTAAGCGTGCAATTGCCCATCCGCAGCTCGGAGAAGAACTGCTCAACCGCTTTAAGGAAGCGTGTGCAGCAGTCGGTACTGTTGAAAAGCCGGCAAAAATGGAAGGCCGCAGTATGGTCATGTTCATTTCACCGAAGGCATCCAAGTAAGAGGAGGAACTCGCAATGGCAAAGATTAAGACAAAAACACATTCCGGTGCAAAGAAGCGGTTTAAGGTTACTGCAAACGGAAAGGTAAAGTATCAGAAGACCAATAAAAGACACAGACTGACCCAGAAGGACACCAAGCGGAAGAGAATCGCTCGTACCGTTGGTATTGCTGATGTAACCAATGCACCGGCACTGAAGAAGCTTCTGCCGTATCTCTAAGATACAATCCGCAGAACGGACAGTCAATCGAGAAAAGAGAAACACATAGATATTCGGAGGTAGAAGCAAATGGCACGGATTAAAGGTGCGATGATGACTCGCAAGAGAAGAAATAAGACCCTGAAGCTCGCAAAGGGCTATTTTGGTGCAAAGAGCAAGCACTTCAAGATGGCAAAACAGGCCGTTATGAAGTCTGGCAACTATGCATATGTTGGAAGAAAGCAGAAGAAGAGAGAATTCCGTCAGCTCTGGATCACCAGAATTTCTGCTGCATGCAAGCTGAATGGTATCAACTATTCTCAGTTCATGAACGGCTGCAAGAAGGCTGGCATTACCCTGAATCGGAAGATGCTGTCTGAAATTGCAATCACCGATGCAGCAGGTTTCACTGCGATTGTAGAAAAGGCAAAGGCTGCTCTTTAAGGGGCAAGCTTGGAACACGCTCCGGTTTTTTTGAAAAAACGGGGCGTGTTTTGTTATATATAGGGAAATTTTCAGCAGACAGGAGGCAGAACCGCAATGGAATTCCGCATGACCGCAATTACTGCAAAGGACAACCCTTCCATTCAGCTTTACCGGAAACTGGTGCGGCAGCGAAAAGCCAGAACCCAAAACCAACAGTTTGTGTTAGAGGGGTATCGGCTTGTCACAGATGCTGTGCATTTTTCAAGGAAACTGACCCATCTGTTTCTGACAGAAGCAGCGTGGGAACGCTATCAGGAAGAATTTTGCTCTTTAGAGGCTGATTTGAGAGAAACAAAACGCTTGCTTATTTCAAATGAACTTGCTATGGAGTTGACGGAAACCGAACATCCGCAGGGCGTGTTTGCCATCTGTCAGATGCCGGCGGAACAAGTTCCAATCGTTGCAGAGGGAACGTATCTGGTACTCTACCAGCTGCAAGACCCTGGCAATATGGGAATGCTGCTGCGAACTGCTGCTGCAATGGGCGTTTCCGGTGTGATTTGCTGCCAAAGCTGCGATTTTTATAGTCCAAAAGTTGTGCGTGCAACGATGGGAGCATTGTTTCATGTGCCAGTGATGCAGATGCCGGATGCAGAAACGGTTTTGCAGAGCCTGTGGGCTGCCAATATTGTTTCCTGTGCCTCTGTGGTGCAGGGCGATGCCGAACAAGTGGGGCTTTGTGAACTGGGCAACGGCTGTGCCGTCTGGATTGGAAACGAGGGAAACGGATTGCCGGAATCCGTTGTGCAGCAGTGTGAACGCCGGATTACCATTCCGATGAAAGGCTATATGGAATCGCTGAATGCTGCTATGGCAGCCGGAATTATGATGTGGGAAATGACAAAACCAAGATGAGGAAATCCACATGGAACAGGAAAGTATATATGATTGGCTCTGGTTGCTGTTGGTATTCGGGGCAGGCAGCCGGAAAATCTGGAAACTGTTAGAACAGTATGAAACACCGCAGAAAATACGGCAAGTCTTGCAGACGGAAACAGACCTGCCTTTTATTCACGAGCGAGAACAACGCAGCATTCGTTCCATCACAAATGAGCAAATCGGAAAACTGATACAGAATTGTGCGGAAAAACGGATTGAACTGGTGGCGTACGATGATGAAAATTATCCGGAATCGCTTCGCCAGATTTACAATCCGCCGGTAGTGCTGTTCTATCAGGGGCAGCTTTCTGTGCTGAGTGATTATCCAGCTTTGACCGTTGTTGGAACGAGAAAGCCCAGCTCGTACAGCATCCGCACAGCGGATTTGCTGTGTCGGTGTCTGGCAAAGAGTGGAATGCTGCTAGTTAGTGGCTTTGCGGTTGGATTGGATTCGGTTGCCCATCGGGCAGCCTTGCTTTCCGGTGGAAAGACGGTTGCCGTGATGGGCTGCGGTCTGGATGTGCCATATCCTAAGCCGAACGCTTCCGCAAAGAAATATATCATGCGAAATGGCTTGCTGTTGTCAGAATTTCTGCCAGGGACAGAACCATCTCGGCAGAATTTTCCGATGCGGAATCGGATTTTAGCCGGTGTCAGTGGCGGAACATTGGTGATTCAAGCACCAATTGGCAGCGGAGCGTTGATTACGGCGGAACAGGCAATGGAACAGGGTAAGCCTGTTTTTTGTTTACCGCCAGCGGACATATTTGACAATCAATATGCAGGTGTGGTAAAATACCTGCGAGAGGGTGCGATTCCGGTTTTCGCACCGGAGGACATCCTGCAAGAATATGACCACGGCTGTGAACAGCGGTTGATAGAAGTTTCGATGCAAGCCGTTTTAGAGCAGCAGGAACAGAATCAGTTGAAATCTTCGGATTCCTCCGAAAGCACAGTCCGCACCATCCATTTCAGAAGAGCAGAAATCTGCTCCAACCGTCGACCGTTCTGTGCTGGAAACATTAGACCCACTATCCAAGAGAATTATGGAACTGCTGTTGGAACAATCTCCCTTGCACATTGACCAGATGGTTTTGATGTTGCAGGAAGATGCCGAGGAAGTCGCAGCGTGTCTGACAGAACTGGCGATTGAACAGCTGGTGCAGCGGCAGCCGGGGCAGTATTATTGCGTATGTTGAGAAAAACCCGTTCGTTTAGAACTATGTCGCATCGGAATGCGGCAAAGCGGAACAGGAGAAAAAGAATATGTCAAATTTGGTGATTGTAGAATCGCCGGCAAAGGCGAAAACCATTCAAAAATATTTAGGAAAAGATTTTGATGTCATTGCCTCTATGGGGCATATCCGGGACTTGCCAAAGTCAAAGTTTGGTGTGGATATTGAAAACCACTTCGAGCCAAAGTATGTGGATATGAAGGGCAAGGAAGACGTCATTAAACAGTTGAAATCCCATGCAGCAAAATGCGATAAAATTTATCTGGCAACCGACCCTGACCGAGAAGGAGAGGCGATTTCTTGGCATATCGCCCAGATGCTGCATCTGGATATGCAGGATAATAATCGGGTTGCTTTTAATGAAATCACAAAGAGCGGCGTGCAAGCAGGGATGGCAAATCCCCATCGAATTGATATCAATTTGGTGAATGCCCAGCAGGCACGGCGTGTATTAGACCGAATTGTCGGCTATCAGCTCAGTCCGTTTCTCTGGAGAAAAGTACGGCGTGGTCTGTCTGCCGGAAGAGTGCAGTCGGTTGCCGTTCGATTGGTTGTTGACCGAGAAAATGAAATTCGGGCATTCCAGCCGCAGGAATATTGGACGATTGACGCAAAGCTTTCCGCAGCAACTTCCCGAAAAGTCTTTTCGGCAAAGTTAGCAGCGGTAGACGGAAAGAAAGTCGATAAAACAGAAATCTCCAGCAAGGAACAGGCAGATGCCATTGTTGCACGCTTACAGGAAGCCCCGTTTGTCGTAAAGTCTGTGAAAAAACGGGTGACGAAAAAACATCCGTCCGCTCCGTTCATCACATCGACCTTGCAGCAGGAAGCCTCTTACCGCTTGAGTTTTCAGTCCAAGCGAACCATGAAAGTCGCACAGGAATTGTATGAAGGCGTGGAGATTCAAGGCATGGGTGCAGTGGGTCTGATCACCTATATGCGTACCGACAGCCTGCGAATTTCAGACGAGGCGAAAAAGGCAGCAGCGGACTACATTCTCTCTGCCTATGGAGAATCCTACCTGCCGCCAACGCCACGGGTCTATAAGACAAAGAAAAATGCACAGGATGCCCACGAAGCGATTCGTCCATCTATGCCAGAACTGACACCGGAGCAGGTGAAAAGCAGCCTGACGACTGACCAATATAAATTATACCGTCTGATTTGGGAACGGTTTATCGCCAGCCAGATGGCAGATGCTCTGATGGATACGGTTTCAGTGGATATTGATGCAGACAACTGCTTATTTAAGGCAAGCGGTTCTACGATGAAGTTCGATGGATTCACCGTGCTGTATGAAGAAACCAGAGATAACAAGGGCGATAAAGATAAATCTGAAAATAAGAATCTGCCGGAACTGCACGAGGGCGATGCATTAAAGCTGCGTGCACTGGATGGCAATCAGCACTTTACGCAGCCGCCGACTCGTTACTCTGAAGCTTCTCTGATTAAGGCGATGGAAGAATACGGAATTGGTAGACCGAGCACCTATGCTCCAACCATCACAACGATTACTGCTCGAAATTATGTAGAGCGAGAGGGCAAACAGCTAAAACCAACGGTATTGGGTGAAGTTGTAACGCAGTTGATGAAGGAACTCTTTAAGAACATTGTAGATGTCAAGTTTACTGCCAAGATGGAAAGTGATTTGGATGATGTGGAACGGGGAGAAAAGAACTGGGTGCAGTCGCTGGAACAGTTCTATGGTGATTTCTCTCAGACACTGAAAACAGCTGAAGAAAAGATGGAAGGCAAGCGGGTCAAGATTCCGGACGAAGAAACAGACGAAGTCTGTGAAGTCTGCGGCAAAAAGATGGTCATTAAAATCGGACGGTTCGGGCGGTTTTTGGCTTGTTCCGGTTTTCCGGAATGCACGAATACCCGAAAGATTGTGCAGGAAATGCCGGGCTGCTGTCCACTCTGCGGCGGAAAAATGGTATTGAAAAAGTCCAAGCGTGGCAGAAGTTTCTATGGATGCAGCAACTTTCCGGAATGCAACTTTATGACATGGAATATTCCGGTTGCAGAACAGTGTCCGCAGTGTGGTTCGACCTTGTTCCAAAAGGGCGGCAAGTCCGGCAAGCTGATTTGTGAAAAGCCGGGCTGCGGATTTGAAAAAAATCTTACAGGCGGAGGTCAGGCATGAAAGAACAACGGAAACAGGCAATTGTCATTGGTGGCGGACTGGCAGGCTGTGAAGCAGCATGGCAGCTTGCTCAAAACGGCATTGCCGTTACGCTCTACGAACAGAAGCCGGTGCATTATAGTCCGGCACATCATCGGAATGGTCTGGCGGAATTGGTCTGCTCCAACTCGTTGAAAGCAGACCGTCTGGCATCCGCAGCCGGATTGTTGAAAGCAGAAATGGAACGCATGGGGTCACTGTTGATTCCCTGTGCACGGAAAACTTCCGTTCCAGCTGGCGGAGCACTGGCAGTGGATCGGGATGCATTTTCCGATTTGGTAACGGAACAAATCCGCTCCCATCCGCTGATTACGCTGGAAACTGCAACCATTGACGAAATCCCCGCGGGAAATGTAGTCGTTGCAACTGGTCCTTTAACAGAGGGAAAACTTGCAGAGCAAATCGAACAGCTTTGCGGTACACGGCTGCGTTTTTTTGATGCGGCTGCACCGATTGTCAAGTATGAAAGTCTGGATGCGGAAAAAGTCTTTTTCGCTGCCCGTTATGGCAGAGGAACGGCGGACTATATCAACTGTCCGATGAATCAGGAAGAATACGAGGCATTTTATGAGGCTCTGGTCAACGCAGAACGGGCAGAACTCCACGACTGCGACAAGAACTTTTTCCGAGTCTATGAAGGCTGTATGCCGATTGAGATTCTGGCATCCCGTGGGAAAGATACCATGCGGTTTGGTCCTCTGAAGCCAGTTGGCTTGACTGACCCTCGTACCGGTCGCCGTCCGTATGCAGTCATTCAGCTGCGGCGGGAAAATCAGGAGGGTACGATGTATAACATTGTCGGCTTCCAGACCAACTTGAAATTTGGCGAACAAAAACGGGTCTTTTCCATGATTCCGGGCTTAGAGCACGCAGAATTTGTGCGGTATGGTGTGATGCATCGGAATTCTTTCTTGGACAGCCCACGGCTGTTGGGGGCAGATTATGCCCTTCGCAGCAATCCAAATTGTTTCTTTGCAGGGCAGATGACGGGCGTGGAAGGCTATATGGAATCCGCAGCCAGTGGCATTTTAGCTGGTCAGAACTTAGCACGCCGGATGCAGGGCAAAGCCCCGCTGATTTTGCCGAGAGAAACGATGATGGGAGCATTGGCTGCCTATATCAGTGATGAAACGGTTGCACAGTTCCAGCCGATGGGCTGCAATATGGGCATTCTGCCAGAACTGCCGGAACGCATTCGAGATAAGAGAGAAAAATATCAGGCATATGCGGATCGGGCATTGGCAGCATTGGATGCCTATTTGCAGCAGACTGCGGAGAACACAACCGAGGGGGAAGGGCAATGAATATTTTAATCGATGCATTCGGTGGCGATAATGCACCGCTGGAAGTCATCCAGGGTGCTGTTCGTGCTGTGCAGGAACTGGGTGTGACCGTCACACTGGTTGGAGCAGAGAACCAGATTCGCCAGTGTGCAGAAGAACATCATCTCTCACTGGACGGACTGCAAATTCTGCACGCTCCGGCAGTGTTCGACATTCATGAAGAGCCGAGTACTCTGCTGAAACAGCATGCAGATAGTTCGATGGCAGTTGGAATGCAGGCACTGCATGACGGAAACGGAGATGCCTTTGTTTCTGCCGGCAGTACCGGTGCTTTGCTGATGGGTGCGACGTTTCTGGTCAAGCGGATTCGGGGCGTAAAACGAGCAGCATTAGCACCGATTCTTCCGACAGCAACAACACCATTTATGTTATTGGATGCCGGAGCAAACAATGACTGCCGTCCGGAAATGCTGGTGCAGTTTGCCGTGATGGGCAGTGCTTATATGGAACGGGTCATGGGCATTCCACAGCCAAAGGTGAAATTGTTGAATGTTGGGGCAGAGGAAACCAAGGGCAGAGAGTTGGATTTAGAGGCATATCGCCTTTTAGAACAAGCTCCGGTGCATTTTTGTGGAAACATAGAAGCACGGGAATTGCCGTTTGGAGTAGCGGATGTGGTCGTTGCCGATGGATTTACGGGAAATATTGCCTTGAAACTGTATGAAGGCATGGGAAAATTCATGGGCAGCCAGTTGAAAGAAAATATTTTTGCCGGAGCAAACGGAAAATTGTCCGCACTTTTGGTGTTGCCGAAAATCAAAGCCCTGACCAAAAAGATGGACTATAAAGCCGTAGGCGGTGCAATGATGCTGGGCGTTCAGAAACCCGTTGTCAAGGCTCACGGCAGTTCCGATGCAACTGCATTTTTCAATGCGATTCGGCAGGCGAGAGATTGCGTTGCCGGCGATATGATTGCAGTAATGACAAAATTCATGCAGCAGGAACAAGTAAAAAAAGCGTAACAAGCGTTTTAGATCTTATATGATTACAGAAAGGATTGGGCAGATATGGAACAGGTGCATTTCGAGCAGTTTGAAACAGAAATTCGCTATCATTTTAAGAATCGTCATTTCTTAGTTGAGGCACTGTCACACTCCTCTTATGCCAACGAGAAGAAAAAGTGCCGCTGCAGCAACGAACGGCTGGAATTTTTGGGGGACAGCGTGCTTTCCATCGTCGTATCCTCTTATTTATTCCACCAGTTTCCGGAACTGCCGGAGGGCGAACTGACAAAACTGCGGGCATCCCTGGTTTGTGAGAAGGCGTTGCACGTCTTTGCACAGGAAATTCACTTGGGGGATTACTTGCTGTTGGGAAAGGGCGAAGAACATACTGGCGGCAGAATGCGTTCTTCGATTTTGGCAGATGCCTTTGAAGCCGTCATTGCAGCCATTTATCTGGATGGCGGCATGGAAGCCGCAGAACGGCATATTATGCGGTTTATTCCGAAGAATCTGGAACAGCGGGAATCGCTGGGATTCCGGGATTATAAGACGGCATTGCAGGAAGTCATTCAGAAGAATCCGGAAGAAAAAGTGGAATATGTCTTGGTGTCGGAGAGCGGCCCAGACCATGCAAAGGCATTTCAGGTAGAAGTCTGCTTAAATTCCAACGTGATTGGCGTTGGAACAGGCAGAAGCAAAAAGGCAGCCGAACAGATGGCAGCCAAAGAAGCCCTGCGGCTGATGGGCTATGAAAAATAAGGGCAACATCGCCATATTTGTTTCGCATGCAGGCTGTCCGCATCAGTGCAGTTTCTGCGACCAGCGGAAAATCAGTGCAGCACAGCAGATTCCAACCTTGGAACAGGTGCAGGAAATTTGCCGGCAGGCAATTGCACATCCACGCCGACCAAAACAACTGGAAATTGCCTTTTTTGGCGGCAGTTTTACAGCCATTCCGGAAAAAGAACAAAATGCCCTGCTGGAAGCAGTACAGCCATTTTTAGCGATGGAGGGCGTGACAGGGATTCGGATTTCCACCCGTCCCGACTGCATTACACCGGAGATTTTGCAGCGATTGCAGCAGCTTCATGTGACCGCCATTGAACTGGGAGCACAGAGCATGCAGGATGCGGTCTTGCAAAAAAATCATCGGGGACACACCGCACAAGATGTGCGGAATGCTGCAAAGTGGATTACAGATGCTGGTTTTTCGTTGGGGCTGCAAATGATGATCGGCTTGGACGGCAGCACGCCGGAACAGGAACGGGAAACCTTGCGGGAGTTGCTCGCCCTGCATCCGGACGCCCTGCGGATTTATCCTCTGGTTGTGCTGAAAGGAACGAAATTAGCGGAACGGGTGCAGAATGGCAGTTTTGTCCTGTATGACTGGGAAACCGTTCTGGAACTCTGTGCCGATGCCCTCTGTGCATGTCAGCAGCAAGGCGTGCGAGTGATTCGCTGCGGACTGCATGCAGAAGATACGGTGCAGTCAGAAGCCATTGCCGGATTTTATCATCCAGCATTTCGGGAACTAGTGGAATCTCGTTTGTGTTTACGGGTTCTCAAGCAGTGGATGCAGCAACATCCGCAGGAAACCATGGCAGAAGTACAGATTGCTCCCGGATGGAGCAGTCGGGTTGCCGGACATCATGCCTGCAATCGGACAGCTTGTCGGGAAGCTGGGATTTCGTTGCGAATCATAGAAACAGCAGCCATTCCGGCAGGAATGCTGCAAATCGGAAAGGACGGATACGATGTTTTTCAAATCGCTGGAACTGCAAGGATTTAAGTCCTTTCCTGACCGGGTGAAACTGGAATTTGAACAGGGCTTGACCGCCGTGGTTGGGCCAAACGGCAGCGGAAAAAGCAATATCGGCGATGCGATTCGCTGGGTATTGGGGGAACAGTCCACGAAGCTGCTGCGTGGAAATCGCATGGAAGATGTTATTTTCTCCGGAACAAAACGCCGGAAACCGTCTGGATTTGCTGCCGTTACCATTCAGCTGGATAACCAAACCGGTCTGTTTGGGGAATCCTACGGGGAAACGATTGCCATTACCCGAAAGCTTTACCGCAGCGGAGAAAGTGTCTATCAGATTAACGGGAAAGCCGTTCGGCTGAAAGACGTGCAGGAACTACTGATGGATACTGGCATGGGGCGAGATGGCTATGCGATTATCGGACAGGGACGCATTGCGGAAATTGTCAGTGCACGCAGCACCGACCGCCGAGAGTTGTTTGAAGAGGCAACGGGTGTTTCTAAGTTTCGCTATAAACGGGAAGAAGCCGAGCGAAATTTACAGGCTGCACAGGAAAATTTAGTGCGGTTGCAGGATATTGCAGCGACTTTAGAGGGCAGAGTCGAACCGCTTCGCCAGCAGACAGAAGTTGCCAAGCAGTTTTTGAAACTGTCAGAACAGCAGAAAAAATTAGAACTTTCTCTCTGGATGCAGCAGCTGACTGGTTTAGATCAAGAAAAAGCTGCCCTGCGAGATACGCTCTTAC
>OHJJ01000945.1_pt1 | contig 11311 bp, 7 predicted proteins | sample 1568551 | NCBI WGS metagenome assembly OHJJ01 (sample SAMEA3879505, study PRJEB24766) | human gut metagenome | biome: human-associated habitat; feature: feces | place: USA | collected 1985/1987 | reverse complement strand
ATGACCAATATGCTGCGCACCTTCGGCAAAAAGGCCGCTGCCCTCACGGCGGTGGGCGATGTGCTCAAGGGCGTCGTGGCTGTCTGCCTCGGCCGGTGGCTGTTCAGCCATCTGCCCGCCGATGCGGCCATCTCGTCCTATCTGGGCGTCTACCTCGCCGCCATCCTCGCCGTGGTGGGCCACTCCAAGCCCATCTACTTCGGCTTCAAGGGCGGCAAGGGCGTGCTGGTGGCCGCTGGTGCCATCCTCGCCGTCCAGCCGGTGCTGCTGCCGGTGCTGGCGCTCATCTTCCTCGCCTGCCTGCTGCCCACCGGTATGGTGTCGCTGGGCAGCATCACGATGGCTGCAGCCTATCCGGTGCTGACGCTGGTGTACAGCCTCCTGCGCAGCCTGCCGACGCAGGACGTCGTGGTCTGCACCGTGGGCGCTGCCATCGTGGGCGGCATGGTCATCTGGATGCACCGCACCAATATCCAGCGCATCCGGGACGGCAAGGAGTACCGTTTCGGTCAGAAGCACAAGAGCAAGTAACCGCAAAAAGCAACGCCCCGCAGGGCGCTCGTTTCATCGAGCTGCCTGCGGGGCGTTTTGCTGTTTGGCAGAGTTATTCCGCGTCGGCTTCCTGAAGGGTCTCGGTGTTGTCCTCGTACTCGGGGTCTTCGATGGCGATGGTCTCTTCCCGTTCAGCAGACTTGCTGCTGAGGTGCTTGCGCAGCCGGGCGGCAAATTCGTCTTCCGGGATGCCGCTCTGGGAGGGGGTGAGGTCGGGTGCGGGGTGGCCGTCGGGCAGGTGAGCGCCGAAGGCCGGGACGAAGAAGAATTTCCGCACGACGAAGATGAGGGCGATGGCCCCCACGCTCAGCAGATTCTCCAGTGCAGATTCGTGGCCCACCACCATGTGGCGTGCGATGGCGTAGAGCAGCACTTCGAGGCTGGAGCCGGGGCTGTGCTTGGCCAGCATCTTGATGAACTCGATGCCGATGACGATGTCCAGCGCGCGCTGTAAGAAGATGCTCACCTCGACGTCGTTGCCGTCGAACAGCAGGCCGGGCATCCATTGCAGCAGGGGGATCATCGACAGCAGCAGGCCGATGAGGACGAGGCCGGACAGCAGGATCTCGAGCAGTGTGGCGGCGCTGATGATCCGGTTGCGCAGCTCGGCGCGGTTGTGGCTTTCGACACGGGAATTGGACATGGCGGGGACCTCTCTTTCGAATCTGACCGGAAATATTTTACAATAGTTTGATTCTATTGTAACAAAAGTGAAAAGTGAAGTCAATTCTCCGGAAAAGAAAGTAAGCCGCCATGAAAAACTGGAATCGATAGCAGCACAAAAAGGCCGTCCGCGCCCCGGAGAGGGTGCAGACGGCCTCCTTGCAGACCGGGAAAAACTTATGCCTCAGCGATGGCCTCGATCTCGCAGAGCACGCCCTTGGGCAGGTCCTTCACCGCCACGCAGCTGCGGGTAGGCTTGGAGGTGAAGTACTTGGCGTACACCTCGTTGAAGGCGGCAAAGTCGGCAATGTCGGCGAGGAAGCAGGTGGTCTTGACCACCTTGTCGAAACCCACGCCCGCAGCCTCAAGGATGGCACCCACGTTGCGGCAGCTCTGGTCTGCCTGTGCAGCGATGCCCTCAGCGACCGCGCCGGTGGCGGGGTCTACCGGGATCTGGCCGGAGGTGAAGACGAGGCCGCCCACAGTGTAGCCCTGAGAGTAGGGGCCGATGGCGCCGGGGGCTTTTTCGGTGCTGATGATGTTCATATCGATTACCTCACTTGTCCTGAATAGGGATGTCTCCCGCAAAAGGGGAGCGGATGCCAAGAGTCTACCACCAACGGCCTCCGCCGTCAACTGTTGCCGGGGAGAAGATTTTTCAGGAGATTTTAGAGATATTTGCAAAATTGCCTTGACAAGAAATAAACTTTTATGATAATAATAGGATATGAAACTAACATTTTAACGAAAAAGAACGCAGGCGCAGCGCAGGCAGGGCAGTCCGCTTTGCGCAGGCGCATTTCTTTTTTGCAGAAAAAACGATTTCTGAACCACCGGGAGGGGCAGAAAAGGATATGTCGATTTTAGTGCATGATTCAAACAAAGCGGCCTGCCGTGCGGCGGCAGCCGCCTTGCAGCAGGGCTGCCGGGCCGCACTGGTGCGTCCGGCGGGCACCGGCAAGGGCCGCATCGTGTGGGAGATGCTGGCGGAACAGCCTGACACCCGCGTCCTCTGGGTGGCCTCCTGCGCCGCGCGGCTCGAACTGCGCCGCGGGCTGGCGAAGGAGCTGGGCAAAACGCTGGACGGCAGCGTCCGGCTGATGGACTGTGAGCAGCTGGCTGCACAGAGCGCGCTGGGCTGGGTGGCGCTGGCAGAGTTCCGGCCCGGTCTGTTGGTGCTGGACGGCTGGCGGGAGATGAGCGCACGAGATTGGACGGACTGCGTCCAGCTCCTGTTCCGCCTCTGCCCGGAGGCCAAGGTGCTGGCGCTGGCCGAGCCGGACGCCCCGGGCGAGAGCTGCCGCGCTGCCGAAGAGCTGCTGGGCGATGCTGTGGTGGAGCCGCTGACGCTGGGCGGGGCATTGGCCGATGGGTTGCTGCCCATGCCGACCTCCTACACGGCGCTGCTCTGGCCGCAGGAGGCCGCAATGGCCCGCCTCCGCGCCGAGGTGAAGAACCTCCGCGTGCCCGGCACGCCCGACCCCAACGCCGAAAAATATCAGGCACTGAGCCTTGCTGTGGAGCAGCTGCCCTCCGTGGAAGTGCTGCTGGCGCGGTGGCTCCCCAATGCCGCCGGGCGGTATCTCGTCCTCTGCGAGGATGCCCAGACGGCGGCGCAGATGGCCCAGCAGGCCGAAGCGCTGTTTGGTGCGGGGGTGCATACCTGCTGCGCTGATGCGCTTTCCAGCGATGCAGAGCCCTTCCTGACCGACGAGGCCGACGCGCTGCGGCTGCTGGTCTGCGTCAACAGTCCTGCTGTCGAGACGCCGCTGACCGGCATTTCAGGCGTTGTCCTTGTCCGCCGTACCGCTGAGGCACCCGCCTATCGGCAGATGCTGGCCCGCGCCCTCGCGGCCTGCGGCAGTGTGCCAGTGGCAGAGCTGAGCGCTACCTTCGAAGGACTGACCTGCGTGCCGCAGCTCCGGAAGGAGTGCGGCGAGAAGCCATTCCCTCTGTCTGAGCCGCTGTCCGCCTGCCGCCGGGCCTACCGGCAGCTTCGCCGGGCACTGGACGCCGAATGGGAGCGCTATTTTGCCGCCGCGAAACAGATGGCCGCAAAGAAGCTGCCGCTGGATGTGCCCCGCGCCTACACCTTTGAGGGAGTGGCCGTGGGCCGCTGGCTGGAAAACCAGCGCCTCGTGCGGGCCGGAAAGAAGAATGGCCGCCTCACTGCCGAGCAGGTCGCCCGACTGGACAAGATCGGCATGAACTGGAAAAAGCGCCTTGAGCTGGCGTGGGAGAACGGCTGGGCCTCGGCCCGGCGGTACCGCGACAGCCACGCCGACCTTCTGGTGCCGGTCCACTATAAAGATAAGAACGGCTTCGCGCTGGGCGAGTGGATCGTCTACAACCGCCAGCGCTATCAGGGCGGCAGCCTTTCGGATGACCGCATCGAGCGGCTGGAATCGCTGGGCATGGTGTGGGACACCGGCAGCATCCTCTGGGAAAAGAACTATGCCGCTGCCGTCCAGTACCATCTCGAGCACGATGACCTCGAGATCCCCGTCAAGTACGTCACGCCGGACGGCATGGCGCTGGGCGTCTGGCTGGGCAGCCAGCGGGCCGCCTATAAGGAAGGAACCCTGACCGCCGCCCAGATCGAAAAGCTGGAAGCCCTCGGTGTGGACTGGGCGAACCGGAACGACCGCAAGTGGCAGACTGCCTACGAGGCCGCCGTGAAATATTACAGCGCCCATGGCAACATCGACGTCCCCACCGAGTACATTGATGAGGACGGCATCCTGCTGGGCAAGTGGGTGTCCCGCCAGCGGTATGCATGGCAGAACCCCGAGCGCAGCAGTGCCCGGGTCACGCCGGAGCGGAAAGCCCTGCTGGATGAGCTGGGCATGATCTGGGAAAAGACCGACTCGTGGCAGCACCGCTACGAGCTGGCGGCGGCATACAAAAAAGAGCACGGCAGTCTGGCCGTCCCGGCGCAGTACCGGACGGAGGACGGCATCTGGCTGGGCAGCTGGCTCTCCCGCCAGAAGCTGATGCTGCGGGAGGGCAAAAAGCTCTCCGCGGAGCGCTGCGCCGCCCTCAGGGAGCTGTTTCAGGGCGAGAATACCCGCCGCCTTACGGCCACTGTGCCGCCTGCGTGCAGCGTGCGGGAGCAGAACTGGCTGGACAACTATCAAAGCGCCAAGCGCTATGCCGAAAAGAAGGGCACCCTTCTCGTGCCCGCCGGATATGTGGACGAGAGCGGCTTCCGGCTGGGCGTCTGGATCTCGAACCTTCGCGCTGCCCGCAAGGCCCGGCCCGAGTCCTTTCAGGTCACGCCGGAGCACATCGCCATGCTGGACGCCATCGGGATGCAGTGGGACGCCCGGGAGGCCAAATGGGACGGGGCGTTCCGCCGCGCCGAGGAATACCGCGCCGCCCACGGCGACCTTCTGGTGCCGGTGAACTACAAGACCGGCGACGGCTTCTGCCTCGGCGACTGGATCCGCCGGATGCGGGAGAGCTATGCTGCCGCCGATGACCGGCTGACAGCCGCCCACGTCCAGAAGCTTGAGGCGCTGGGGATGGTCTGGACGATGCCGCAGGAGAGCTGAGATATTGCTTTTTGAGGTGAGGTGTGCTATACTTCCTCTCGTCTGAATAGAAAACAGCAGGTGCCTGCCGCCGAGGGCTTGTCCTTTGGCCGGGAGGGTAAAAGGGAAGCGGGTGAGAGTCCCGCGCGATCTCGTCACTGTGATAAGGGAGTCCGCTGCCTTGGCGCACGTCGCCGGTCACTGGGAGCTTTGCTTCTGGGAAGGCGGCAGCGGATGATGAGCTTTCAGTCAGGAAACCTGCCCGCTGTTGGTACAGGAGCGCCAAGCTCCGGATCACGAGGAATTGGTCGTACCAAAAAGCCCGAATCGTTCAAAGGGTCTTTTTGCTGTGCCTTCCGCGCGGCAGAAAGGCCCTTTTTCGTTTGAGCTGGCCCCCGTTTCGTACCCTTTCTATCGGAAGTACCGATCCCACCCAAACAGAAAGGACTCAAAACAATGCGTAAAGCAACCAACAAGAACTGGCAGCGCGTCACCGCCGCTGCCGCCGCACTGGCCCTGTGTGCCGGTGTGCTCACCGGCTGCGGTGCATCTTCTTCTACTGCCGCCAGCAGCGCCGCAGCAAGCTCTGCTGCCGCCAGCGAGGTGAGCAGCGAGGAGGCCGATGAAATGGCAGCAAAGAACGTGGCAGATCTCATCGACGCCATCTATGTGCAGGAGCGCAACGAGAACACCGACGCCCAGTGCGAGGCAGCCAAGGCCGCATGGGACGCCCTGACCGACGCCCAGAAGGAGCTGGTCGAGGGTGAAGAGGCTGACCCCGATTACTTTGGCCGCGACACCGGCGATGCCTCCAAGGACGACCCCCGCAATGAGGACAACATCGGCGACAACGAGATCCTCGTCGTCAGCTTCGGCACCTCCTTCAACGACAGCCGCGCAGCGGACATCAAGGGCATCGAGGATGCCATTCAGGCCGCTTACCCCGACTGGTCTGTCCGCCGTGCCTTCACTGCACAGATCATCATCAACCATGTGCAGGCCCGTGACGGCGAGAAGATCGACAACATGGAGCAGGCTATGGAGCGCGCTGTCGCCAACGGCGTGAAGAATCTGGTCGTCCAGCCCACCCACCTGATGCACGGCGCGGAGTACGACGAGATGATGGAGCTGGTGGACAGCTACCGCGACAAGTTCGAGTCTGTCGCTGTTGCCGAGCCTCTGCTGGGCGAGGTGGGCAGCGATGCCACCGTCATCAACGCCGACAAGGAGGCTGTCGCCAAGGCGATCACCGCTGAGGCCGTCAAGACCGCTGGCTTCGACAGCGTGGATGCCGCTGCTGCGGATGGCACCGCCTTCGTTTTCATGGGCCACGGCACCTCTCACACCGCAAAGGTGAGCTACAGCCAGATGCAGGCTCAGATGAACGCTCTGGGCTACAAGAATGTCTTCATCGGCACCGTCGAGGGTGAGCCGGAGGAGACTGCCTGCGAGAACGTCATTGAGGCCGTCAAGGCCGCCGGCTACACCAAGGTCGTCCTGCGTCCCCTGATGGTCGTTGCAGGCGACCATGCCAACAACGATATGGCAGGCGACGACGATGATTCCTGGAAGAGCCAGTTCGAGGCCTCCGGCGAATTCGACTCTGTCGATTGCCAGATCGCAGGTCTGGGCGAGATCGCTGACATCCAGCAGCTCTACATCGCACACACCAAGGCCGCTGTCGATTCCCTGAACGGCTGATTCTGACCCTATGATTGCCCGGAAAGGAGTGCCTTTTCGGGCAATTTCTTTTTCGGCCTGCTTTGAAATCAGGCCATTGCGTGTTATAATCTTTTTGGTACGATATAAGTCGAGGTAACTGCTATGAAACTGAAAAATAAATGCTCTCTTCTGCTGGCCGGTGTGATGCTGGCCGGTGCACTCGTCGGCTGCGGCGCATCCAGCGCCCCGGCCAGCTCTGCCGCTTCCTCCGAGGCGGCGGCCTCCTCTGCCGTGAGCGAGGCTGCTTCTGCCTCTGCTGAGGCGGCGATGCCCGACGGCACCTACGCTGCTGATTTTGACACCGACAGCTCCATGTTCCACGCCAATGAGGCATTCGACGGAAAAGGCGCGCTGACCGTGAAGGACGGTCAGATGACGCTCCACGTCAGTCTCGCCTCCAAGAACATCGTCAACCTCTACGTCGGCATGGCAGAGGACGCGGCCTCCCACGAGGCCGACTGGCTCCAGCCCACCACCGATGTGGTGAACTACAGCGACGGCACCTCGGATGAGGTGTACGGCTTCGACATCCCAGTGGAGGCACTGGACACGGACTTCTCCGTTGCCATCCTCGGCAAGAAGGGCAAGTGGTACGACCACACCGTCAGCGTCCGCAATGCACAGCCCACGATGGAGGAGGCCCTTGCCGACGGCGCCTACACCTGCGACGTGACCCTTGAGGGCGGCTCCGGCCGCGCCACCGTGGAAAGCCCTGCGGCCCTGACCGTGGCCGACGGCAGGATGACCGCCACCATCGTCTGGTCCAGCCCCAACTACGACTATATGCTGGTGGACGGCGAAAAGTATCTGCCCACCAACACCGAGGGCAACTCCACCTTCGAGATCCCCGTCGCCGCCCTCGACACCCCGCTGGATGTGGTGGGCGATACCGTCGCCATGAGCACCCCGCACGAGATCGAGTATACGCTGACCTTTACGCTGAAGTAAACCGCTTCGCAGACTGAGAGGTTAAAGCCTATGAAGCGCCGCAATTTTCTGAAAGCCCTGCCCGCCGCCGCACTTGCCCTCGCTGGCTGCGGACAGGCAGAGACCGCCCCGGCCAATACGGCCTCTCTCGTGTTCGACCACAGCTATCCGCTGGACTATGCGGCTCAGTTCTCCGCTGACTGCTATGAGGGGGGATATGTGCTGGTGAACATCCCGGACAGCGGCAGATTCCTCGTGATCCCCCAGGACGCGGCAGAGGTGGATGACCTGCCCGCCGATGTTGTCCCGCTCCGCCAGCCGCTGGACAACATCTACCTCGTCTCCACCTCGGTGATGGACCTCTTCGTCCATCTGGATGCGCTGGACTGCATCGCCCTCTCTGGCACCAAGGCCGAGGGCTGGTATGTGGAGGAGGCCAAGCAGGCCATGCAGGAGGGCCGCATCGCCTACGCCGGCAAGTACAGCGCCCCGGACTATGAGAGGATCCTTGCTTCCGGGTGCAGCCTCGCCATCGAGAACACCATGATCCTCCATGATCCGGCGGTCAAGGAACAGCTGGAAAAGTTCGGCGTGCCGGTGCTCATCGAGCGCTCGAGCTATGAGAGCGGCCCGCTGGCCCGGATGGAGTGGCTCAAGCTCTACGGCATTCTGCTGGGCAGAACCGAGCAGGCGGAGGAAATTTTCCGCCAGAAGGTGGAGCAGGTGGCCCCCATCCTCGGGCAGGAGAGCACCGGAAAAACGGTGGCTTTCTTCTCCATCACGTCGAACAACCTCATCACCGTCCGCCGCACCAGCGACTATGTGGCCCAGATGGTGGGGATGGCGGGCGGCGTCTACATTTTTGATGACCTCGAGGGGGACAGCCCGGGCCAGTCCACCATCAAGCTGCCCCTCGAGACCTTCTACGCACGGGCCAAAGACGTCGATGTCCTCATCTACAACAGCACCATCGAGGGCGTCGTGGAGACCCGTGACCAGCTCATCGAAAAGTGCCCCATGCTGGAGGAGTTCAAGGCTGTCCAGTCCGGCGACTGCTGGTGTACGGCCCAGAGCCTGTTCCAGCAGAGCATGGAGCTGGCCGACCTCATCTCCGATATGAACCTCGTTTTTACCGAGGGCAGGCCCGACCCGGCCTCCCTCCGCTTTTTGCAGCAGATCGTATAAAAGGAGCATTGCCATGACCACCACACGCCGCCTCAGCCTCGCCTACCTCGCCCTCACGGCGGGGCTTGCGGTGCTGTTCGCGCTCAACCTGTTCTGGGGCAGCGTGGAGCTGACGCCCGGGGCAGTGGCTGCAGCCCTGCTGGGCCGGGGTGGGGATGCGCTGGCTGTGGGCATCGTGCTGCAGCTGCGCCTGCCCCGGGCCGTCATGGTGGTGCTGCTGGGCGCGGCCCTCTCCGCAGCAGGCTACCTTTTGCAGACCTTCTTTGCCAACCCCATCGCAGGCCCTTTCGTCATGGGCGTGTCCAGCGGCGCGAAGCTGGCCGTGGCCCTCACGATGGTGGTCTTCCTGCAAAGGGGGCTGCTTACCGGTTCGGCCACCCTCATCATCGCGGCCTTTGCGGGCGCGATGGCGGCGATGGCCTTCGTGCTGGTGGTGGCCCGGCGGGTGCCCCGGATGAGCATCCTTGTCATCTGCGGCATCATGATCGGCTACATCTGCTCGGCCATCACCGACATCGTCGTGACCTTCGCGCAGGACTCCAACATCGTTAACCTCCACAACTGGTCGATGGGCAGCTTTTCCGGCATGACGTGGGCCAATGTGGGCGCTGCGGCCTGCGTGGTGCTGCCCGCACTGGCAGCGGCGTTCCTCCTCTCCAAGCCTATGGCGGCCTACCAGATGGGGGAAAGCTATGCCCGAAGCGTCGGCGTGCCGGTGCGGGCCTTCTCGACGGCCCTCGTGCTCCTTTCCAGCCTCCTCTCCGCCTGCGTGACGGCCTTTGCCGGGCCGATCTCGTTCGTGGGCATCGCGGTGCCTCATCTGGTCAAGAGCCTGCTGGGCAGCGCCAAACCCCTCTATGTCCTGCCGGGCTGCTGCCTTGGCGGGGCGGCGTTCTGCCTGCTCTGCGACCTTATCGCCCGCAGCCTGTTCGCGCCCACCGAGCTGTCCATCAGCTCGGTCACGGCCGTGTTCGGCGCACCGGTGGTCATCTGGCTGCTGGTGCGCCGCCAGACAGAGGGAGGCCGGGAATGAGCGAAGAAAAAGCCTTCTGCCGCACCGATGACCTTGCCATTGGCTACGGCAAAACGCCCCTGATGGAGCACATCCGCCTCGGAGCCGAAAAGGGGAGCATCCTCACCCTCATCGGACCCAACGGTGCGGGCAAATCTACCCTCCTCAAGACGCTGGCGGCCCAGCTGGCCCCGCAGGGGGGCGCTGTCCTGCTGGACGGAAAGAGCCTTGCGGACTACTCCGGCCCTGAGCGCGCCCGGAAGATGGCCCTGATGGTGCCCCACACCCGCCGCACTGAGCTGACCACCTGTTTCGAGATGGCCTCCGCCGGGCGCTACCCCTACACGGGGCGGCTGGGCGTCCTCTCGGCGGAGGACAGGCGGCAGGTCCACGCCGCACTGGCCCTCGTGGGGGCCGAAGCGCTGGCGGGACGGGACTTCAACTGCATCAGTGACGGCCAGCGCCAGCGCGTGCTGCTGGCCCGGGCCATCTGCCAGCAGCCAGAGATCATTCTGCTGGATGAGCCTACGTCTTTTTTAGATATCAAGGGCAAAGTGGAACTGCTAGGCATCCTGAAACAGCTGGCCCGGGAGCGGAACATGGCCGTTCTGCTCAGTCTGCATGAGCTGGATCTCGCCCGCAAAATTTCGGACAAAGTGGTCTGCGTCTCGCCCGAGGCTGTTTCCGGTGTGCTGACGCCCGAAGAAGCGTTCACCAAAGAAAATATCTGCCGCATCTACCACCTGACAGCGGAGGAATACACGTTTCTCTATGGCCCGGACGCCGCGGTGCAGACGCCTGCCCCGCAGGCAGAGCCCCCCAAAAAGCCAAGACCCAAATTCGAGCACTATGTCCGCAGCGGGCAGAAACTGCTCCGCTGCGGTTATACCACCGGCACCTGTGCGGCACTGGGCGCGGCAGGAGCCGCCCGGCTCCTGCTGACCGGACGCACGCCGGAAACGGTCGCTCTCCGCACCCCAAAAGGCATTGTGGTGGAGGTGGCCCCGCTGGCCTGCCATCCAACGGAAGACGGTGCTGTCTGCGTGATTGAAAAGGACGGCGGTGACGATGCCGATGTGACCACCGGCCTGCCCGTTGCGGCGGAAGTGGTCCTGAAACCGGAACGCGCGGATGTGCAGATCTTCGGCGGGCCGGGGGTGGGCCTGGTGACAAAGCCGGGCCTTGACCAGCCGGTGGGCGAAGCCGCCATCAACCACGTCCCCCGGACCATGATAAAGGAGGCGCTGGAAAAGGAGGCGGAGTCTGCCGGATATGCGGGCGGCTTCGATGTCACCATCTCCATCGAGGGCGGGGCCGAGACAACCAAACGCACCTTCAACCCCCACATGGGCGTGGAAGGCGGCCTCAGTGTCCTCGGCACCAGCGGCATCGTCGAGCCGATGAGCCAGCAGGCCATCCTCGACACCATCCAGCTGGAGATGGGGCAGGCCGCGCTTCGGGCAGGGACGCCCCGGCGGCTCATCCTCGCCCCGGGCAACTACGGGCTGGACTATCTCCACGAGAATCTGCCGGCCCTGAAGTGCATCCCGGTGGTCAAGACCTCGAACTTCATCGGCGATGCGCTGGATATGGCGGCGGCGTCGGGATTTGAACAGGTGGTGCTGGTGGGCCACATCGGCAAGCTGGTCAAGCTGGCTGGGGGCGTCATGAACACCCATTCCCGCACGGCGGACTGCCGCACCGAGCTGCTCTGCGC
>OHJJ01000942.1_pt1 | contig 11351 bp, 5 predicted proteins | sample 1568551 | NCBI WGS metagenome assembly OHJJ01 (sample SAMEA3879505, study PRJEB24766) | human gut metagenome | biome: human-associated habitat; feature: feces | place: USA | collected 1985/1987 | reverse complement strand
GGAGATCCGCCGCCGGGTGGACCCGGCCCTGGAGCTGGAGACCTTCTGCCACGGGGCCATGTGCGTGTCCTATTCCGGGCGGTGCCTGCTGTCCAACTATATGACCGGGCGGGACTCCAACCGGGGAGCCTGCGCCCAGCCCTGCCGCTATCAGTACGCCCTGATGGAGGAGAAGCGGCCCGGGGAATATTTCCCGGTGTTCGAGGACGAGAAGGGCACCTACATCATGAACTCCCGGGATATGTGCATGATCGACCACCTGGACGACCTGATGGACGCCGGGGTGGACTGCCTGAAGATCGAGGGGCGGGCCAAGTCCGCCTATTACGCCGCCATTGTCACCGGGGCCTATCGCCATGTGCTGGACGACGTGGCCGCCGGGCGGCCGGTGGACCCGGTGTGGCGGGACGAGGTGGAGCATGTCAGCCACCGGCACTATTCCACCGGATTTTTCTATGGCCAGCCGGGGCAGTTCTATGAGGACGCCCGGTACATCCGTGATTGGCAGATCTGCGCCGTGGTGACGGACTGCACGCCGGAGGGCCTGGCCACCCTGAGCCTGCGCAACAAGTTTGCCTGCGGGGATCAGGTGGAGGTGGTGGGGCCGGACACCAAGCCCTTTACCATGACAGCCCCCATGATGACCGACAGCCAGGGGCTGCCGCTGACGGAGCCGAAAACGCCGCAGATGGTGTTTACCATGCAGCTGCCCCATCCGGTGCCGCCTATGAGCTTTGTCCGCCACGCGGTGGACCTGGGCGGAAGATAAATGTGTTGAAGCGGGAATCCGACTTGCCGGATTCCCGCTTTTGATATAAATTCCCGAGCCTGGATTGCCGTGATGGTTCGGCCATAGCCCGATCACGCAAAAAGGATGGCCATCAAAGCTCGGAATGGAAACCTGGCCGACTTTTTCCCTTCTTGGTTCAGTTTATCACAACAGCATCCTGGTTGATATACACGGTGTAACCTTCAGAGAATTCGGGAATGTAGGCAAAAAAGCAATACATTCGAGCCACCCCATTTTCAATTTCGTAGGAGTAAAATGTAGAAAATGCGGAGTCTGACACGGATGGGAGCGGATCCTGATCTGTCGACATGTAAGTAATGAGAATGTAGTGCTCCCCATAGTCCGGGACGAAGCACTCTGTTATGTGGCACAAGTTGTCCTCTATTTGTGCCACTTTATCGGTGTAACGCAAAGAAATAGGGGCGACCTGTCCATTGTCGAGGATCTGAAAAACATTCCATTCGTAATTGCCGTTTGGTGCATCGTACCAATACAGCATGGCAGTTTCCGTTCCATCTACCCGCAGGATGACATCCTTTTTTGATATATCAACGAATGAAGGCCAAACGGTAACTGAAGACATGCAGGCCGTCAGCATACAAAGCAAGGAACACACGCAGAACGCGATGGCGAAGTGTCGGAACGGTTTCATATGTTTTCTCTCTTTCCTCTTATATGGCGGTGGGAAGCTCTTACCCCTACTATATACAACACCGTTGCAGCCGTTTTGCAACGGACTTTTTGTATTTTTGGAAAGATTGTGGTATATGCCAAAAAGCACACGTGTTTTTTGGCCGTTATGCCCGGGGAACGGAGCCTCTGTCGGGATAAATACCGCAAAAGAGAACGGCGCGACCGAAGCCGTGCCGCTCTCTGAAAACGAAAGGTTCTTATCGCTTTTTAATTATCCGGCGTTGTGATTATCTGGCTGCATTGTGCCCGGCCTTATTGATCCTCGGCCCGGCGCTTATAGGACTCGTATTTGGCCTTGGCGGCGTCCTCCGCCTCGGCGAACAGGACCTTGGCGTTCTCCGGGAAGCTCAGCTCCAGGGAGGAGTAGCGCACCTCGCCCTTCATGAAGTCGTACAGGGCCATGCTGGGCTCCTTGCTGTCCAGGGTGAACTTGTGGGTCTCGGGACTGTAGCGGTACAGGTTCCAGTAGCCGGAGGCCACGGCGTCCTTCATCTCCTGCTGGACGCAGCCCATGCCCTTCTTGATGCCGTGGTTGATGCAGGGCGCGTAGCAGATGACGATGGAGGGACCCTTGTGGGCCTCGGCCTCCCGGATGGCCTTGATGAGCTGGGCCGGGTCCGCGCCCATGGAGCACTGGGCCACATAGACGTTGTCGTAGGTCATCATCAGCATGCCCAGGTCCTTCTTCTTGGTCTTCTTGCCGCTGGCCTGGAACTGGGCCACGGCACCCACGGGAGTGGCCTTGGAGGACTGTCCGCCGGTGTTGGAGTACACCTCGGTGTCCACCAGCAGGACGTTGACGTCCTCGCCCATGGCGAACACATGGTCCAATCCGCCGTAGCCGATGTCGTAGGCCCAGCCGTCGCCGCCGTACATCCACATGGTCTTCTTGGACATATCCTTGCGGCGCTTGAGGATCTCATCCACCAGAGCCTGCTCCTGAGCGGAGAAGGTCTCGCTCTCCAGCAGGTGCAGCAGCTCCTGGGTGGCGGGGGTGGAGGCATCCAGATCGTCATAGGTCTCCAGCCACTTGGCGATGGCGGCCTTGACGGCGGCGTTTTCGGTCATGTCGTCCAGCTGATGGACGTAGTCCGTGACGGCGGCGCGCAGCTGCTTCACCGCCAGGCACATACCATAGGAGAACTCGGCGTTGTTTTCAAACAGGGAGTTGGACCAGGCGGGACCCTTGCCCTCCTTATTCTTGCAGTAGGGCACGCAGGGCATGGCCGCGCCCCAGGCCTGGGTGCAGCCGGTGGCGTTGGCCAGGAACATCTTGTCGCCGAACAGCTGGGTCAGCAGCTTCACATACGGGGTCTCGCCGCAGCCGGCGCAGGCGCCGTTGAACTCCACCAGGGGCTGGCGGAACTGGCTGCCCTTCAGGGTGAACTTGTCGAAGCGGTCGTTCTTCTCGGGGATGGTCTGCAGGTAGTTCCAGTTGGTCTGGTCCAGGGATACCTCGTGGGCCGGGACCATGCGCAGGGCCTTGCCGCTCTTGGGGCAGGAGGCCACGCAGCTGCCGCAGCTGGTGCAGTCCAGGGTGGACACGCCCATGGTGTACCGCAGGCCGGCCAGTTGGGGACCCTTGGCGTCGGTGAGCTCCAGACCGGCGGGGGCGTTCTTCACCTCGTCCTCGTTCAGCAGATACGGACGGATCACCGCGTGGGGACACACGAAGGAGCAGCGGTTGCACTGGATGCACTCGTCCTTGTCCCACACCGGCAGATGGGTGGCGATGCCGCGCTTTTCATACTGGGAGGTGCCCAGAGGCATGGTGCCGTCCTCCATGCCCCGGAAGGCGGAAACCGGCAGATCATCGCCCTTCTGGGCGTTGATGGGCACCAGGATATTTTTGATGACGTCGGGCACATCGGCGCGGGGCGGCTGGATGGCGGCGCCGGACAGGTTCTTCCACTCGGGCTTCACCTGCACCTGCACCAGGGCGTTGATGCCGGCGTCCACGGCGGCGATGTTCATGTTGACCACCTTTTCACCCTTGAGGCCGTAGGTCTTTTTCACGGCGGCCTTCATGTGCTCCACGGCGTCCTCCACGGGGATGACATTAGCCAGCTTGAAGAACGCCGCCTGCAGCACCATGTTGGACCGGTTGCCCAGACCCAGGGCCTGGGATTCCTTATTGGCGTCGATGATGTAGAAATGAATGTCGTTTTCCGCGATATAGCGCAGGATGTCGCCGGGGATGTGCTGCTCCAGCTGGTCCTCGGTCCACTCGCAGTTCAGCAGGAAGCTGCCGTGGGGCTTCAGCTCGGAGATGATGTCGTACTTGGTCAGATAGGTCTGGTTGTGGCAGGCCACAAAGTCGGCCCGGCTGACATAGTAGGTGGAGCTGATGGGGTGCTTGCCGAAGCGCAGATGGCTCTTGGTGATGCCGAAGGACTTCTTGGTGTCGTACTCAAAGTACGCCTGGCAGTACATATCCGTGGTTTCGCCGATGATCTTGATGGAGTTCTTGTTGGCGCCCACGGTGCCGTCGGAGCCCAGGCCCCAGAACTTGCAGCTGATGGTGCCCTCGGGCTCGGTGAGCAGGGGAGCGCCCACGGGCAGGGACAGGTGGGTCACGTCGTCCTCGATGCCGATGGTGAAGTGGTTCTTGGGCTCCTCCAGCAGCAGATTGTCGAACACGGCCTTCAGCTGGGCGGGGGTGGTGTCCTTGCTGGACAGGCCATAGCGTCCGGCGAAGATCAGGGGGCGGTCCGCCTCGTTGATATAGGCGGCGCAGATGTCCTCATACAGGGGCTCGCCGATGGAACCGGCTTCCTTCACACGGTCCAGCACAGCGATGCGCTTCACGGTCTTGGGCATGGCGGCCATCAGGTGCTTGCGGGAGAAGGGACGGAACAGGTGCACCTGCAGGAAGCCCACCTTCTCACCCTTGGCGTTCAGATAGTTGACGACCTCCTGGGCACAGCCGGACACGCTGCCCATGGCCACGATGACGCGCTCTGCGTCAGGCGCGCCGAAATAGTTGAACAGGTGATATTCCCGGCCCGTCAGGCGGCTGATCTGGGCCATGTAGTCCTCCACCACGTCGGGGAGGTTGGCATAGTCGGTGTTGTTGGATTCACGCAGCTGGAAGTAGATATCGGGGTTATCCACCAGGGAGCGCATCCGGGGATCCTCGGGGTTCAGGGCGTTGGCGCGGAAGCGGGCCAGGGCCTCGTAATCCACCAGCTTGGCGTATTCGTCATAGCTCAGCACGTCGATCTTCTGGATCTCGTGGCTGGTGCGGAAGCCGTCAAAGAAGTGCAGGAAGGGGATCCGGGCCCGGATGGCGGACAGATGGGCCACGGCGGCCAGGTCTGCGGCCTGCTGGACGCTGCCGCTGGACAGCATGGCAAAGCCCGTCTGGCGGCAGTTCATCACGTCGCTGTGATCGCCGAAGATGGAGAAGGCGTGGGTGCCCACGGTGCGGGACGCCACATGCAGCACGCCGGGCAGACGCTCGCCGGAGATGCGGTGCATGGTGGGGATCATCAGCATCAGGCCCTGGGAGGCGGTGAAGCTGGTGGCCAGAGCACCGGCCTCCAGTGCGCCGTGGCATGCGCCGCAGGCGCCGGCCTCGGACTGCATCTCCACCAGGCGGACGGTCTGGCCGAAGATGTTCTTTCTTCCGTTGGCGGCCCATTCGTCGGTTTTCTCCGCCATGGGGGACGACGGGGTGATGGGATAGATGCCCGCTACCTCGGAAAAGGCATAGGCAACATAGGCGGCGGCTTCGTTGCCGTCACAGATTTTCAGGAGCTTGCTCATATAGGTTCCTCCTCACACATTTTTGCGGCGGCCCCACACAGACCGCCGTCCGACCTATACATACATTTTTCATTTTAGCACTTTGAATTGAGATGTCAATGATTTAACAAATGATTTCATTGAATTTTTCCGTAAAATCTAATCGGGAGTCGTGGAAAGAAACAAAAAGCCATGGAGCCGGTAACTGGCTCCATGACTTTTGCATAAAAATTATTATATTGGTGAGAATTATTTATTTCAGCAGCTCCAGGAACTCCTCCTCCGTCAGGACGGGGATGTTCAGCTCCTGGGCGCGGCGGAGCTTGGACCCCGCGCCGGGCCCGGCCACCACATAGCTGGTCTTTTTGGACACCGAGGAGGCGGACTTTCCGCCCCGCTGCTCGATCATCTGACCGGCCTCCTCCCGGGTGAAGCGCTCCAGGCTTCCGGTGAGGACGAAAGTCATTCCAGCAAAACGACTGTCAACCAATTCCTCTTTACAGCTCATATTGACCCCGGCGTCCTCCAGACGCCGCAGCAGGTCCCGGGATTGGGGGCTTTCCATCCACTGGCGGATATAGGCGGCGGTGATGGGGCCCACATCGTCGATGGAGGTCAGCTCCTCCTCCGTGGCCTGGGACAGGGCCTGCATGGTGCCGAAGCGGCGGGCCAGGACCTTGGCGGCCTTTTCGCCAACCTGCCGGATGCCCAGGGCGAAAATCAGACGCCACAGGTCGTTGTCCCGGCTTTTATAGATGGCGGCCACGGCGTTGGCGGCGGACTTCTCGCCCATGCGCTCCAGAGGGGCGATGTCGGCGGCGGTCAGGTCGTACAGGTCGGCGGCGGTTTTTACCAGACCGCTTTCGATGAGCTGATTCAGCACCGCCGGGCCCAGACCGTCAATATCCATGGCGTTCCGGCTGGCGAAATGGGTGAGATTCCGCAGGCGCTGGGCCGGGCATTCCGCGCCGGTGCAGCGCAGGGCCGCGCCGTCCGGGTCCCGCTCCACCGGTGCGCCGCACACGGGACAGGTCTGAGGGAGGTAGTAGGGGACCGCCTCGGCGGGGCGGTGCTCCGGCGCCACCTCCACGATCTCGGGGATGATCTCTCCCGCCTTCTGCACCACCACGGTGTCGCCGATGCGGATGTCCTTCTGGTTGATATAGTCCTGGTTGTGGAGGGTGGCAAAGGTGACGGTGGTCCCGGCCAGGCGCACCGGCTCCAGCTGGGCCTTGGGCGTCAGCACCCCGGTGCGGCCCACCTGGACCACGATGTCCAGAATGCGGGAGGTCTTGCGCTCCGGGGGATATTTATAGGCGATGGCCCAGCGGGGGAACTTGGCGGTGCTGCCCAGAGTCTCCCGGTCTGCCAGGTCGTTGAGCTTCACCACCGCGCCGTCCATGTCGAAGGGACGCTCCATCCGGGTGTCGTTAAGGCGGTCGATTTCCGCCATGATATCGGCATGAGTACGCAACAGGCGATAGGGGATGACCTTGAAGTGCTGGGAGCGGAGATAGTCCAGGGTCTCCGTGTGGGTGGTGAAGCTGCGGCCTTGGGCCAGCTGGAGGTTGAACACGGCGATATCCAGCTGCCGCTGGGCGGCGATCTTGGGGTCCAGCTGCCGCAGAGAGCCTGCCGCCGCGTTGCGGGGATTGGCCATCAGGGGCTTGCCCTCGATCTCCCGGCGGGCGTTGAGCTTTTCAAACACACTGCGGGACATATACACCTCACCCCGGACGATGAGACGGGGCAGCTTCTCCGGCAGGGTCATGGGGATGGAGCGGATGGTGCGCAGATTTTCCGTCACGTCCTCGCCTACCTGGCCGTCACCCCGGGTGGCCCCCCGGACGAACACGCCGTCCTGGTATTCCAGGGCCACGGACAGGCCGTCCACCTTGGGCTCCACGCTGTATTCCGCCTGGGGCATGGTCTCCGCCACCCGCAGCAGGAAATCCCGGACCTCCTCGCCGTCAAAGACGTCCTGAAGGCTCTCCAGAGGTACGTCGTGGCGGACCTGTTCAAACTGGGACAGGGCCGGGCCGCCTACCCGCTGGGTGGGGGAGTCCGGGGTCACCTCCTCCGGGTGCTCCCGCTCCAGGTCCTCCAGGCGGCGGAGCATATGGTCGTACTCATAGTCGCTGATGGTGGGGGCGTCCAGCACATAATAGCGGTAGCCGTGGGCGTTGAGGGTGTCCCGCAGCTCCCTCATTTCGGTTTTATAGTCCATGTTTCACTTATCCTTTGTTCATGATGTTGTCCCGGGCGGTATCCTCCAGCTCATCGGGCGTGGTACTGAAGTAGGTGTACGTCTCCGGCACGGAGCCGACGATGACGGTCTCTGCCACGGCGATCTCGTTGCTGACCTTGGTGGAGGCGGTGAAGCCCGGCAGGAGAATGCTGGTGTACACGTCCACGCTCAGCAGAATCTGGTGCCGGGTCTGGTTGATACCGGCGGCGGAAAAGGCGTTGCGGAGGCTGGCGTCGGTGGAGCCCACCGCCTGCATCCGCACCCGGACGCAGGGCCCCCGGCCCGCCAGCAGGGTGGAGCCGGTGAGGGTTCCCACGGGGATGGACAGCTCGCTGGTGGATACCTCCGACAGCCGCCGGAGAATTTCGTCGGCGATCTGGGACCGCAGACGGTTAAAGGCCGCCATGTTGCTCTCCAGAGCCGCCACCCGGCCGGTTTCGTCCTTTTCCAGGTGGATCAGCACGTTATAGTCCACCTGGCCGCTGTCGATGGCGTCCCGGACGGCGTCCACCACGATGCGGTTGACGGCGTTGGACACCCGCGCGGTGGCCAGGCTGACGATGATGGGCCGCATATGCAGCACCGCCGCGCAGCCCAGGCCCGCCGTCAGCAGGACCGCCAGCACCAGCCAGGTCAGCCTCCGCTGCCGCCCGGTGAGACGCAGATAACGGATCTTCCTCACGGCACACACCCCCTATGGGTCAATATATGCCGCAGGGGGAGCGGTCGTTACTCCTGCCAGGAGTTGACGATGGATTTGAAGGTCTTGCCCCGCTCCATGAAATTCTTGAACTGGTCAAAAGCGGCGCAGGCAGGGGAGAGGGTCACCACGTCCCCGGGAACAGCCCGATCCCGGGCCGTCTCCACGGCGCGCTGGAACGGCGTCACATCCAGTATTTCCGGATGGCCCGGCCGGTAACCGGGGGCCTGCTCCACGGCGGCCCGGATTTTATCTGCCGTGGCGCCGCACAGCACCAGCAGCTTCACGTGCTCCACCACCTCGGGGCCCAGCACATCGAAGGGAATGTGCTTGTCATAGCCCCCGGCGATGAGGATCACCTTCTCCTTGAAGGAGCGCAGGCCCGCGATAGTGCGGGAGGGACTGGAGGCGATGGAATCGTTGTAAAACCGGACGCCGTGATAGGTGCGCACCAGCTCGATGCGGTGCTCCACGCCGTTGAAGGTCCGAGCAAAGGTGCGGATCACGTCGTCCGGCACCAGACCGTCCACCGCCGCAATGGCGGCCATGTAGTTTTCCACGTTGTGGACGCCGGGCAGGCGGATGTCCTCCGTGGTCATGATCTGGCGCTCCCGTCCGTCCCGGCGGGAGATCACGGCGTCACCCCGCAGGAATACGCCGTTTTCCGGCTCTGCCTGGCGGCTGAAATACAGGGCGCGGCCCGGGGCATGGGCGGACAGCTCTCGGGTGATGGCGTTGTCCAGGTTGAACACGGCGATGTCGCCGGGCTGCTGGTGGCGGAAGATGTTCTCCTTGGCCCAGACATATTCCTCCATGCTCTTGTGGACGTCCAGGTGGTTGGGGGCCAGGTTGGTCAGCACCGCGATGTGGGGACTGCGGGTCATGGTCATCAGCTGGAAGCTGGACAGCTCCAGCACGGCCCAGTCCGTGGGCCGGATGGTATCGGACTCGGCCAGCAGCGGGTGGCCGATGTTGCCGCCCACATGGACGGTGTGTCCCGCCGCCCGCAGGAGCTCGGCAATAATGGTGGTGGTAGTGGTCTTGCCGTCGGAGCCGGTGACGGCGATGATGGGGCAGGGGCAGACCTGGAAAAAGACCTCCATCTCGGAGGTGATGACGCTGCCCCTGGCCCGGGCGGCCTCCAGCTCCGGCACGTCGGGCCGCAGGCCCGGGGTGCGGAAGATCACGTCCTGGGAAAGATTCTGAAGATACCCGTCGCCCAGCCGCAGCACGGCCCCGGCGGCCTCCAGCTCCTCCGCCAGAGCGCCCAGCTTCGCCCGGTCGCTGCGGTCGCAGGCGGTGACGGCGATGCCCTCCCGCAGCAGCAGACGCAGCAGCGGCGTGTTGCTGACGCCGATGCCGATAACGGCCACGGTCCTGCCTCGCAGAGAGGCGATATATTCCTGCAAAGTCATAGGATGAACCTCCTTATCGTATCTGACCCGGTTATTATACCGCATTCCGGGGCGGGGTTCAATCAATTTCCGCGAAAATCGGTTGACTTTCCGAAGCCGGTCGGGTACAATATTTGTGCGAGTAAGCCAGACAGTCGCGGGGACAAGGCGAAAGCCTGTTCATGAGGAAAGTCCGGGCTCCACAGGGCAAGGATAACGGGTAACGCCCGCCGAAGGCGACTTCAGGAAAAGTGCAACAGAGATATACCGCCTCCGTTGGAGGTAAGGGTGGAAAGGCGAGGTAAGAGCTCACCCATCGGCTCGAGAGTGTCCGATGCTGTAAACTCTATCCGGAGCAACACCGGTATGGGAGCAATAGGGCGGCCCGTCCGCTCCCGAGGTGGCTGAAGCGCACCGGCAACGGCGCGCTTAGATAGATGACTGTCAAATACAGAACCCGGCTTACAGACTTGCTCGCGCACACCATATGGGCCCGCCGGCGGAGATCGCCTGGCGGGCCCCTTTTTATGCCCACAGCGAGGCGGAAGCCGACTTTTTTCGGGAATCTCTGTTAATCTATTGACAAACTATGGAAAAGGTGATTTAATTAACAATATCAAAACAGAGAAAGAGGCGGACAGGCTATGGCGATACCGTTTGACTATACGTCGGAATACAAACGCAAGCTGCGCACTCCGGAGGAGGCTGCGCGGGTGGTCAAAAGCGGCGACTGGCTGGATATCTCCATGGGCGGGGCTTTCCCGTCCCTGATGGACGAGGCCATTGCCAAGCGGAAGGACGAGCTGCGGGGCGTGAAGATCCGGGGCTATCTGATCCAGCAGCCCATTCAGATGGTGGAGTGCGACCCCAGCCGGGAGCACTTTATCTATAACAGCTGGCACATGTCCGGCTATGAGCGCAAGCTCTGCGACCGGGGCCTGTGCAACTTCAACCCTATGGTGTTCCGGAATCTGGGGGCCTACTATGACCATTTCCTCACGGTAAACGTGGCTATCACCTGCGTGACCCCCATGAACGAGCACGGATACTTCAACTTCTCCGTGTCCAACGCCTCCGCCCGGGCGGTGCTGGATAAGGCCGACGTGGTGATCCTGGAGGTCAACGAGAATCTGCCCTGGGTCTATGGCGGGCTGGACGAGTGCATCCACATCGACGATGTGGATATGATCGTGGAGGGCCCCCACGGCCCCCTGCCGGGCATCAAGACTCCCGCCGCCAGCGAGACGGAGTACGAGTTCCTCCGCACCCTCATCGAGAAAAACATGATCCCTGAGGACGTCACCGTGCAGGTGCTGACCCAGTGCCGTGACCACATCATCCGCCGCACCTTCGAGGCGGTCAAGGGGGCGCCCCGGGCCGTCATCCACTTCTACAACTCTACTTCCGTCGCCCAGCGTGAGCAGGTGTTCCATAAGTCCAAGGAGGAGATCAAGCAGATTGCCGTGGACGGCGCAAAGCTGGTCAAGCAGCTGAGCGAGGAGTACGAGGGCAATTTCCTCTTCGAGTACAGCCCCGAGAGCTTCACGGGTACCGAGGTGGACTACGCCGTGGAGGTCTGCAATGCGGTGCTGGACATCATGCAGCCCACCTCCGACCGCCCCATGATCATCAACCTGCCGGTCACGGTGGAGATGAGTATGCCCCATGTCTACGCCAACCAGATCGAGTACTGCGACAAGCACCTGAAGTACCGCGACAGCGTCATCATCTCCACCCACCCCCACAACGACCGCGGCACCGGCGTGGCCTGCGCAGAGC
>OHJJ01000931.1_pt1 | contig 11468 bp, 10 predicted proteins | sample 1568551 | NCBI WGS metagenome assembly OHJJ01 (sample SAMEA3879505, study PRJEB24766) | human gut metagenome | biome: human-associated habitat; feature: feces | place: USA | collected 1985/1987 | reverse complement strand
CCCCGTCCAACACCCCCCGGCTGTTGGAGGGCCTTTCCCGGCGGGGCGTCCGGGCCACGTTCTTTCTGGTGGGCAGTCGGATCGAAGGCCGGGAGGACCTGGTCCGGCGCATCCGGCAGGAGGGCCACCAGATCGGCAATCACTCCTTCGGCCACGGGGACCTGACGGACCTGTCCGCCGCCCAGGCCCTGGCGGACCTGGACAAATGCAGCCGGGCCCTGGAACAGGTGCTGGGGCCGGGAAGCTACTGGCTGCGGCCCCCTTACGGCTTCATATCACAGGAGGAGCTGCGGGCCCTGGGGACTCCGGCCATCTGCTGGTCCGTGGACACGGAGGACTGGAAAAGCCGGAACGTGGACAGCATCCTGGACATCGTGCTGCGGCAGGCCGGAGACGGGGATATCCTCCTGCTCCACGACTGCTACGCCACCAGCGTCACGGCGGCCCTGGAGATCGTGGACCGCTTGCAGCCCAGGGGGGTGCAGTTCGTCACCGTGGAGGAGCTGTTCGCCGTCAAGGGGGTGCAGCCTGCCTGCGGGACCCTGTACCGCCGGGTGCGGGGAGAATAAAAAGCGCATTTTGTCCAAAATGACAATGGACGCGGGGCCGTGGGGAGCATATAATAGGGCCAGATTCCAAAAGGAGCAAACGCCATGAACCGCAACGTTTCCATGAACAGCTGCCGGGCCATTTGTACCATGGCCTGTTGTTGTCATGCCCGGAACGGTCATGCATGGTTTGCCCAGAAGGCCCGGGCCTGACGCGTCCGGGAAAAGCGCGTAAAAGCAGCGGCAGAGGATGCATGACGCATTCTCTGCCGCTTTGATTTTTCCACACACGGAAAGGAAGCCTGCTTATGTATCCCCAACACATCCAAGAAGCCGCCGCGGCCATGGGCCGCACCCTGACGGAAAGCGCCACCCCCCTGTATGGCAGCGGCCTGCGCCTGCCGGACCGCCGGGCGGTCATCGAGCTGGTGAAGGAGGTCCGCCGCCTGCTGTTTCCCGCCTATTTCGGGGACCCGGCGCTGATGTCCCTGGCCCCGGAGAACTACGCCGCCCTGCTGCTGGAGCGCATCTGTGAAAAGCTCACCGAGCAGCTGAAGCTGGCCCTGCCGGAGGACCAGGTGGATCGGGCGGAGGAGATCACCCGGGAGTTTGCCCGCCGCCTGCCCCAGGTGCAGAAGCTGCTGCTGGAGGACCCGGACGCCACCTTTGAGTCCGACCCCGCCGCCGCCCCGGCCCCGGAGGCCGGAGTCGATGATATCCCGGCAGATCTGCTCATCCGTCATCTCGAACAGGGCCCGCTCAAAGCCGGAGTAGCCGCCCTTGGCGATGTACTCCTCGATGTCCTGGGCGTCGCTGGTGCCGCAGTTCTCCAGCACCACCCGGTGCTGCTTCTTATAGAAAGGAATGTCCTCCTGCCGGGGATAGGCCACGCCGTTCAGACGGTACACCAGGCGGTCGATGATCTCGCCGCCCAGAACGGTCTTTTCCAGGATCTCGTGGCAGTCCTCGGGCTTGACGTGGATGTACATAATGCCCATGGGCTCGATGTGGACCAGGGGGCCCATCTCGCAGAAGCCGTGGCAGCCGCTCATCTTGACGTGCAGGCTCTTTTCCTCGTCGGTGTCGTGCTTGAGGCCGATGTACACCGGCAGATTCCGGCTTTCGCACTCGGCCCGGAGGTTTTCATAGATCTTCATGGCGCCGCCGGCGATGCAGCCGGTACCGGCGCAGATCAGCACGGAGGGGGTCTCCTTGCTGCGGCGCAGGGCCCGCTGGGCCTCGTTGCGCAGGTCGCAGAACGCGTCGCGGGTGAGCTTCATTGGGCGGCCTCCTCCTTCCGGATCTTCTCCAGCAGCTCCAGGGCACTGGTGGGGGACATTTTGGCGTGGACCTCGCCGTCCACGGTCATCACCGGGGCCAGGCCGCAGGCGCCGAGACAGGCCACCGTCTCCAGGGTGAACATGCCGTCGTCGCTGGTCCTGCGCTTGCCGGACAGGCCCAGATACTCGTAAATGGCGTCGTAAATGGGGCCGGACTTGCGGACGTGGCAGGCGGTTCCGGCGCAGACCTTGATGATGTGCCTGCCCTTGGCCTCCAGGGAGAAGTTTTCATAGAAGGTGGCCACGCTGTATACCTTGGACACGCTGATGCCCAGGCGGTCGGCCACCAACGTCAGGTTGGCCTCGCTGAGATAGTTGTATGCCGCCTGGATATCCTGCAAAATGGCGATGAGGTTCTCCGTCTTGCAGCCATACTGCTCCACAATGGCGGCAGCACGATCAGTTTGGGGGTTCATTCCTTTCCTCCTCTATGTTTCGTTGGAGATTTTCGTTCCAAATCGTTTTTCATTAAACGATTCGTCTAATATTTTATCATATGGGGAAAATTTTCGCAACATGATTTTGTGAAATTTTTCATAATCATGGTAGTTCTTCACAAATAATGAACACAGTGTGCAAGTGTGCGTTTTATATCCCGGCCAGGCTGGCAGATCGACTGCGGCCTCCACCTCCTTCAGCGCCCTGAACACGCTGCTTCTGGGTATCATCCTGACCACCCAGGAGGTGGCCTATTGGGGGGTCTGCATCCAGGCGGTGGCCGCCGTTCAGGCGCTGTATACCCCCATCACCGACAGTCTTTACCCCGTTATGGTGCGGGAGCGCAGATTCTCCCGCATTGTGAAAGCCGTGAGGCTCTTTCTGCCGCTGGTTCTGGCCGGGTGCGCAGCGGCCTATTTTCTGGCAGACTTCGGCATCGTCCTCATGGGCGGACAGGCCTATGTTTGGGGTAGACGACGGCGCGAAGGACGAGGATGAGATGCTCGCCATTCTGGATGCGGCATATCAGTCCGGAACCCGGCTTCTGTGCTGCACCCCCCACTTCCACCCGGGCTATTGGGGCCATAACCGGGAGCGCTCCGCCGCAGCCTATGACAGGCTGACACCCAGTCGCTGTTCCGGGGCTTCGGCTTCGCGGTCCGGCGGCAGTGCAGGAGGCTGCTGTGTCTCCACCTCCAACCCGGAGGACACCCGGATCCTGGAGGTGACCGTGCGGTCGGATTCCCCCGAAAACGCCAAGCGCATTGTGGACCAGGTCTGCACCATCGGGGCCCAGCGGATCGAGGACGCCATGGGCTTTCAGCAGGTGAACCTCTACGAGTTCGGCACCACCGATCCCGAGCCCTGCAACCGCACCGGCCTGACGACCTTCCTGCTGGCGGCCATTGCCGCGGCTCTGGCGGCGTATGTCGTGCTGCTGGGCGCGGTCCGGGAATCGTATGACTATGTGCTCATCGACCTTCCGCCTCTGGGCAGCGTCATCGACGCGGCGGTGGTGGCCGCCAAGTGCGACGGAGCGATTCTGGTGATCTCCGACCATCAGGTGCGCTGCCACCAGGCGGTGGAGGTCGTGGACCAGCTGAAAAAATGCGGCAGCCGGATCCTGGGTGTCGTGCGCAACAACATCCACGCAAGCAGCAGCGGCTATTATAAGAAGTACTATAAGAACCGCTATCAATAACGTTGGCTTATAGAGCTGCAAAAGCCCTCCCTCTGCCGTTCGGCAGAGGGAGGGCTTTCGTGCTTCCCTTCCGCTTGTCTGCTGCAGAAGGGCAAAATTCTGCAAAGCTGTACAGCAAACGGCGGGGTTTATTCGGAGGAAAATGTGGAGTTTACAACTTGACAGACGGCCCTGAACGTGATAAAGTACACGATACTGGGGTACCAGGCCGCTGCTTGCAGCGAATGGGCCCAAAAGTTTACAAATCCTTCAAACTTTTTATGATATAATGTCCCGAGAGTAAGATTTTTCGGCCCCGCACCTGACAGGAAGGGATGCGCCGGGCCTGGATGATGAAAAAAGATTTTCCAAGTATCTAAAAAGGTAGTTTCTGCGGTAAAGGAGCGCAGTGTGCTATGTGGATGCCGTCTCTTGATCTGGCGACAGGCCTGTGGGCCCGGATGCGCCGGACTTTGTATACACTTTTTTCCCGGCTCAGCCGGGCTGCCCAGCGCTTTTGGATGAGCCGGGCCTATTTCCCCGTTCTTCTGACCGTGTCTGCGGCGTTCATGGCCGCCGGTGAGCCGGTCTATGGCGTGGCGGCCCTGGGGTGCATCGTCATCTGGCTGCTGGCCGCCTGCCCGGACCTGCTGGCCCCGGTTTGCCCGTTTTTCATGGCCTTTCTCATGTCCTCCCAGTGCTATGGGCAGCTGACGGATTTCCTGCCCTGCGCGGCGCTGGTGCCGCCGCTGCTGGTGGCCCTTCTGTGGCACTTCGCCGTCTGGCCGGTGACCCTGCGGATCGGCCGCAGCGGCCTGGGCCTGGCGCTGGTGTCCATCGCCACTCTGCTGGGGGGCTGCGACGTGATCTCCCGGAAGCAGGCCATGGAGCCTCTGTCCCTGTACTATACCCTGGGCCTGGGCGTGGGGATGCTGGTGCTGTATGTGCTGTTCCGCTCCCACCTGACGGAAAAGCGGTCCTATGACCTGCACCGCCGGTTTGCGGAGATTTTCTGCGCCCTGGGCCTGTGCATGGCCCTGGCGGTGCTGCTGGCCTATGGCAAGGCCTGGCTGGCTGAGGGACACATCGGCGGCGTGCTGTACCTGTCCTACCGCAACTTTGCCACCTCCGTGCTGCTGACGGCCCTGCCCATGCCCTTTTACCTGAGCCTGCGGCACCGGGGCCACCTGGCCACCGCCGCCGTGCTGGCCCTGGCCCTGGCCCTGACGGGCAGCCGCAGCGCCCTGCTGTTCGGCGGCATTCTCCTGACCCTGTGCTGCGTGTACCTGATGCGCAGCGGCGTCATCAGCCGGCGCTGCCTGGTGCTGCTGGCGGCGGCCGCCGGCATCGGCATCCTGGCCCTGGGCCCGGCCCTGCTGGAGTGCGTGCTCCACAGCCGCGTAGGCGAGGACATTCAGGACAGCAACTCCGACCGGCTGCAATTCCTGGCCCGGGCGGCGGACGATTTCCTGCGTCACCCGGTGTTCGGCATCGGCCTGTGCAGCACCCGCAACGCCGACGTGTTCACCGGCGTGGAGGGCAGCATGGTGTTCTATCACAACAGCCTGGCCCAGGTCATGGGCAGCATGGGCCTGGTGGGCATCGTGGCCTATGGCCGCCTGCTCCACGACCGCATCGCCCTGCTGCGCCAGGGGAGCCGGGACCCCTTCGTCCGGATCCTGACCCTGTCCTATCTGGGCATGTTCCTGATCTCCCTGTGTAACCCCGGAGAGTTCTGCCCCTTCCCCAACGCCGCCCTGATGGTGATGGTGTTCGCCCAGGCGGAGGAGGCCGTGGGGGATGTGGCCGTTCCGGTGCGGCAGCTGCTGGCCCGCCATCTGGGTGCCCCGGCAGGGTTCCTGCAATTCTGAATCCGATAACCAAAAGGCCGTCCGGCAAAAGCCGGTATGTGGGGGCAATTGTCCCGGCAAAGCAGCTGACGAAGGCGGTCCAGAAAAAAAGCGGTGCAGAACGGGATTCTGCACCGCTTCAGCTTGTCAAAAAAGGACGGCTTGCTCCGTTATTTTTTCAGCTTCAGGCCGTCCTTGAAGGCCTCGCCCACGCGCTCCGTGACCCGGTAATAGCCGTGGGTATAGGGGTCAAAGGCAATGGCGTCCACCCGGGAGATATCCACCTTGCCGTCCGCCATGACCCGCTCGTCGGCGGTGACGTTCACCACCCGGCCGACGCAGAGGCGTACCGCTGCCGCCCCCTTACTCCCCTGCCAGATAAGCCGTGGCGTGGTTCTTGTCCATCCTGTAATCACATAACCAGAAAGCCGTGAGGCTTCGGAGGATGTCCGGAGTCTCACGGCTTTTGCTGCGGGGTCAGTCCCGGCAGAAAACGTGGATATCGAAGCTGATGGTCACGTCCAGCGCCGTCAGCGCCGCCAGACGCTCCGCCCCGGACCGGGGCGTTTTCCAATAGTACGGCGTCATCTGGAACAGGGCGTGGATGTCCTCCTGACAGGGCAGATGGATCACCGACTCCACATGGCGGATCTCCCGGTACGAAAACCCGGGATAGGGGGTCTGCTTCACCTGGTTGGGGTAGGGCCGGTCATACAGCACCTGCTTCAGCTCCCACAGGTGCTTCTCCGACGGCACCACATACACGAAAGCGCCCCCCGGCGACAGCACCCGGCGGAACTCCTCGATGGCCAGGGGGGAAAAGCAGTTCACCAGCAGGTCCACCGCCCCGTCCGCCACCGGCAGGTGATACGACGACGCCACGGCGAACTCCACGTCCTTCTCCCGCTTGGCGGCCCGGCGGAGGATGGCCTTGGAGATGTCCGTTCCCGCCATGGTTACGGACCGCCCCGCCCGGACCAGGGCCCGGTACACCCCGCTGGTGTAGTACCCCTCGCCGCAGCCGGTGTCCAGCACCCGGGGAGCCGGGCCGGTGCGCTCCAGGGCGATGCTGCACAGGGCGTCCCGCAGGGGGGCGTAGTAATCCTTGCTCAAAAAGGCCGCCCGGGCGGCGGCCATGCCCTTGTCGTCGCCGGGCATTTTCGAGTGCATCCGGTTGGCAGGCAGCAGGTGGACATAGCCCTCCCGGGCCAGGTCAAAGCTGTGCCCCGCCGGGCAGGAACAGGCGGAAGGCCCCCTGTCCAGGGGCCCGCCGCAGATGGGACAGCAGAATATGCTCATAGGTGTTGATTCTCCGTTAGGAGTTGCTGTTGAAAAAATACTTGTCTCCCGTCACAATGTATTGATCGTTCATACGAGACAGCGTCAGCGTGTGAGAAATGCGGCTGATCATGCAGCAGGAGGCTCCGTCTACCCGAAAGGCTTCCATCACTTGCAGAGTGACCTGATCGCCCGCCCGGGTTTCCACACCGAAGCGGTAGGGTACGGAACGGCTCCCTGTGACCGGGCCGCTTCTGTCGCACTGCGCAAAGACCTTGGATTCCGTCAGCAGGGCATCCGTGGTGCAGGAGCCATCTGTGTCCCGGCCTGCAATCAAATCGGCACGCATCTGAAAATACTTCTCTATTGCCTGGAGAACGTCACCCTCCGGCAGGTTCTCGGTGGCATATCCGCTGGTATAGCCGCAAATCTCCATTTCATCGGTATCGTCACCGGTGACGATCCATCCGCTGTCCGTCCGGGTTAGGGTCAGGAGTCTTGGATTGCCATAGGCTGAATGGTCCCATTGCTTTTGTCCATCGTCGATGCTGCTGTAGCGCAAGTTATATGTGCCGTCCACCCATACCTGGACGGAATCCGCTGTGAGCTGGGTCAAATCACGCAGTGCTCCTTCAACCTTGATTTTGGGGTAGATGTAATCAGAGCCTAAAAAGCCGCGCAGGTATGCTTCTCTTACCAGCGCATCGGTGCAGCTGGGGTCGCTTTGAACCGGATTTTCCGGCATAGCCTGCGCCTTGGCCACCAGGAGAAGATAGGCCTGCGCCGCACTCAGAATTTCAGGATCACCGGACTGTCCGTCTGTCCAACGGATACTGGCTGTGACCTGGGCATCTGTCAGAATCTGCCGTGGCTCGGCAGGATCGTCTGTTTTCGTTTTACCCTGTCCGCCCGTTTCGGTGTTCTTCGCCCCGCACCCGGCCAGCAGCAGGACGCACAGCAGGGCGGCAAAAACGCGGCATAGTGCTTTGTTCATACTATCTTCCTTTCGCTGTACATCTCACATAGAGGCGACACTATTTTGCTCGTACCAGCAGGGTTGTTTGTTCTATACCCACATACTGTGCAGACATAATATGCCCCGCTTAATTTATACGAGTGCGCCTTGGCCGACGAATAGGGATAGTGACATTGTGTGCAACCCCTAAAATGGTTGATTGCATTGTATACATATCCGACATTATGCGTTCCTGTGCAGTTAAGAAGGATGGTATAATAAAAGTTTTCTGCTGTGACGAGCGCCTGATGTCTGTTTATTGTGTGAGCGTCAAAGAGCGGTTGCCCTGAAGGAGAATATCCAACGCATATCCCAATATGACCATATTGTTTGGTTATAATTGGATTTCCAGGGTAAACATTGCTGAGGTCAGACTTGATACGTACAAGGGAGTACTTGGAACCCCAATACGCTGAAAATGATTCAACCAATCGCCATGTACAACTGCTATTTCCCAAATTTCCTCCCTGTGCGTGCCACCATTGCGAAGTGCTACTGGTACTCCTTCCTGTAGTGGAACTGGGATCAAAGGTAAAGCCTCCGGCTTTTAGACATTGCGATACAAAGTTACAGCAATCATTATTGGTGGCATATCCATAAACCGAGGAGTGAGAATCGTTCCAGTGAGCCTCTGCATAGTTATAACAGGATGAAAAATTAGGCATATAGGTGGTATTCGCTGTGGATGTCACGGATTCGCCTACCTCTGTTGGGGGGGTAAAAAATGGGGGAACTCCAATTACTTCGGGAGCAACATAATCACCAGGAGTGAAACCGGTAACATCCTCCTCATAGTATGAGTCAAAGATGATCTGGTATTGTCCGCTTCCTACGGGCGTCAAAACAATGTCATGATCATTAGAAAATTCCAACAGGTCTCCGGAAGAGTCAATATCGTAATTTTTAGGTGCGTAATATAATTGCGTCAACTCATTGACGGTCGCACTAATATTCTGTGTGCCTGATATCTGCTGTGCACGAAGGACAACTATCATGTTCTTGTAGCCGATAACGCAGTAGCCTTGTCCTTCGTAAAATGCATGTATCGATTTTTCGCGAGTGGCGTTCTCAGTAAGTAGGCGTGGGCTAACAAATTGAAATTCACCCTTGTGTTCCCCGGACTCACGCAGCTCAAAATACTGGTCAATAGCGTCCTGGATGGGACGGGCACTCTCATTGGTAAAAACGCCGTTTTCAATGGTAAGTGTTTCCTGCGTCATGGAGATATCGTAGGCAAAAGCGGGCGTGGTAAGCAAGGTCAGGCACATGAACGCAGCAAGGATTGAAGCTCGAATACGTTTTTTCATTGTGATCCCCTTTCTACACTGTTAGCCTATGTGTGGAATGATGCGGAATAATCAACAAGTGACTAAGTGAACATATCATCATCTCCCGTCAGAATACACTTGTAAATACCGCAAATAATCGCGTGAATAGATGAGGAGAATCATCTATCACACGATTATTATACGGTATTTCTCTGGAATATTCAATTACAAACCGGTTACAAATGCCGGGAATTTGGTTACAACTTGATGACGGAATTATATAAAAGTTATAGCTCCCCCTGGGGCAGGGTGACGTCGTGGATCCATTTCCCGGTGCGGATGCGCAGGGCGCACAGAGGCACCTTCAGCAGACTCTCGGCCTGGATGGCCGCGGCCACCAGCCAGTAATTGCTCTTGAACACCAGGGCAAACAGCGCCGTCAGCGGCAGGGCCACCAGCCACTGGGGCGCAATGTCCAGGGCCGCCGACCAGGCCACGTCGCCGCCTGCCCGCAGCACGCCGGTGACGGCGGAGATGGAGTAGGCGTGCAGGGGGATCATCACGAAGGACGTCACCGCCAGGGCGGCGGCAATGGCGGCGGACTGCCCCGCCAGCTTGAACAGCGGGAACACCACCGGCACGAACACCGTGGGCACCAGCGCCAGGGACACCGCCGCCAGCCCAGTCCCCACCAGCAGGGTGAACGCCAGCAGCGTCCGGCTCAGGTCCATGACCTCCCGGTGGCTTCGGCCTTCGCCGATGGCCTTGCCGATCATCACCGCCGTGGCCGCGCCCAGGCCGAAGCACACCACCAGGAACAGCCGGTTCAGGTTGCCCATCACGGCGTTGGCCGCCAGCATCTCCACGGAGTTGTCGGTATAGCCCAGGATCACCGTCAGCAGGCTGTTGCCCAGGCCCCAGGCGGTCTCGTTGAGGATCACCGGGGTGGAATATTTCACGAACCGCCGCAGCATCTCCCACCCCGGCCGGAGGAAGGCGGCCAGGTCCAGGGGCAGAATGCGGCTGCGCAGGGCGCACACCAGGCAGATGAGAAACTCCGCCACCCGGGACAGCAGCGTGGCGATGGCCGCGCCCTGGATGCCCAGGGCCGGCAGGCCGCATTTGCCGAAGATCAGCAGATAGTTCATCCCGGTGTTCAGCAGGGTGGACACCCCGAACAGCTTCATGCCGAAGCCGGGGTTCTCGGCGCTGCGCATGGCGCTGACATAGATGGACGAGAGCATATTGAACACATAGGAAAAGCCGATGAGCTTCAGATACGGCGCGCCCAGCACCGACAGCTCATGCTTGTTGGACAGCAGGTCCATGATCTGCACCGGCCACAGAAACAGCACCAGCGCCAGCACCAGGGTGATCCCCGTGCCCAGCATGGCCGCCACGCCGATGGCCCGGCTGATGCTCTCCATGTCCTTTTTGCCCCAGTATTGGCTTACCAGGATGCCCAGGCCGCTCTGGACCCCGAACACGATGGAGATCAGCAGGAACACCGGCACGTTGGCGGTGGTCACGGCGGCCATCTGGGTGTTGCCCAGCCAGCTGACCATCAGCGTGTCGATGAGGCCCAGAGAGAAGGTAATCAGATTTTGCAGGGCAATGGGACCCGTCAGCCGCCACAGATACCCGTAGAAGCCCGGCCCTCGTTTCAGATATTTCAGCATATGTCACCTCACAGCATGGGAAAACGTTGATTTTTGTGGTCCAGCAGGGCCTGATACAGCCCGTCGATATCCGCCCGGGTGGTCTCCGGGCCGAAGCTGACCCGGATGACCCCGGCGGCGGTCCTCTTGTCCAGGTGCAGGGCCGACACCACATGGCTGGCCTTGCCCCGGTGGCAGGCGGACCCGGCGGTCCGTGACGATGTTGGCGCTGGGATACCCCACCAGGGACACCGCCAGGATGTGGGGGGCCTCCCCCTGCCCCACCGGCACAACCCCGGGGATGGACAGCAGCCGCTCCCGGCAATAGGCTTTGATGTCCGCCATGTGCCGGAGTTTCTCCGTCAGATTCTCCTGCCGCAGGGCCACGGCCCGGGCAAAGCCCGCGATCTGGGCGGTGGCCTCGGTGCCGGACCGCAGGCCCCCCTCCTGACCGCCGCCGGGCAGCAGGGGCCGCAGATTCCGCAGCTCCGGTGCGGTATACAGAGCGCCGGCGCCCTTGGGCCCGCCGATCTTGTGGGCGGACAGGCTCATCAGATCCACCCCCCAGCCTACCGGGTCGCAGGGGACCTTCAGAAAGCCCTGCACCGCATCGCAGTGCAGCAGGGCGCGGCTGTTTTTCTCCCGCAGCAGCCGGGCCACCTCCCGCACCGGGAAGATGCAGCCGGTTTCGTTGTTCACCAGCATCATGCTCACCAGCACCGTGTCCTCCCGCAGGGCTTGGGCCACCTGCTCCGCCGTCACATGGCCGGTTTTGTCCGGGGCCAGGTACGTCACCTCGTACCCCTGCTGCTGCAGCAGCTTACACGGCTCCAGCACGGCGCTGTGCTCCACTGCGGTGGTAACGATGTGGCGGCCCAGGTGGCGGTTCTGCC
>OHJJ01000925.1_pt1 | contig 11540 bp, 12 predicted proteins | sample 1568551 | NCBI WGS metagenome assembly OHJJ01 (sample SAMEA3879505, study PRJEB24766) | human gut metagenome | biome: human-associated habitat; feature: feces | place: USA | collected 1985/1987 | reverse complement strand
ATGATGGTCGCGCTCTTGATGCCGGCCTCGTCGCCGTCGAGATAGTCCATGAGCTTGACGGTGTAGCCGTGGCGCTCGGCCCAGCGGGTATACATGCGGTAGAGCATCTCGGTCCAGTCCTGGGCCTCGGTGCCGCCTGCACCGGCGTGGAAGGTGAGAATGGCGTTGTTGGCGTCGTATTCACCGGACAGCAGAGCCGCCAGACGGCGCTCGCTGATCTCCTTTTCCAGGTTGTCGTACCCGGCGGTGACCTCCGGCAGCAGGGAGGCGTCGTCCTCCTCCTGGGCCATTTCGCACAGGGTCACGGTGTCCTCCCACTCGGACACCAGCCGGTCATACTTCCTGATGCGGTGCTCCAGGCGCTTGATCTGCTGGGACACCTTCTGGCTGTGCTCGATGTTGTTCCAGAAGCCGTCCTGCTCCGTTTCGGCCTGCAGGTCCTTCAGCTCCTGGCGGTCCTTGGGGATGCCCAGGGCCTTCTCCAGCTCCCGCAGGGTGGGCTCCAGGGCCTGGAGCTTCTGTTTATACTCGTCGTATTCAATGACTGCCATAGTCGGTCGTCTCCTTATCGAAAAAAATTCCTTAGCTTATCTATTATAGCCGGATACAGCCCTTCTGTAAAGGAAAATATACCCGTTTCCGGAAACTTTCTTCACAGGATGAAGCCGCCGTCGCAGGTGAGCACCTGGCCGGTGATGAAGGAGGCCCCGTCCCCGGCCAGGAAGGCCACGGCGTGGGCGATGTCCTCCGGCGTGCCCAGGCGGCCCAGGGGCGTTTCCTGAGCCAGCTGCGGCAGTACCTCTGGCGGCAGGGCATCCAGCATATCCGTGCGGATGACCCCGGGGGCCACGCAGTTGACCCGGATGTGGGTGGGGGCCAGCTCCATGGCCAGGGACCGGGTCAGGCCGATGAGCGCCGCCTTGGTGCAGGAGTATGTTACCTCACAGCTGGCGCCCCGCTGGCCCCAGATGGAGGAGATGTTCACGATGCAGCCTGCGTGCTGGTGGAGCATCCGGGGCAGCACCGCCTGGATGGTGTGGAACGCGCCGTCCACGTTGACGGAGAAGTAGCGGCGCCACAGCTCCTCAGAGATGTCCTGGAACAGGGCCTGGCCCGCCACACCGGCGTTGTTCACCAGCAGCGACACCGGGCCGAAGGTTTCCTCCACCCGGCGCACCATGGCCTCCACCTGGTCCCGCTGGGACACGTCCGCCCGGACCATCATGGCCCGGCAGCCCTCCGCCGTCAGCTGCTCCAGCAGTGACCGGGCGCAGTCCTCCCGGACCCGATAGTTGATGCATACGGCCCAGCCCTGCCGGGCCAGCTCCGCCGCCACGGCCCGCCCGATGCCCCGGGATGAGCCCGTTACCAGCGCGATTTTTTCCATGATGTTTGTCCTCCTGGGTGGTTTTGAGGAGAGTATAGCAAAAAAAATGAAACTTGGCAAGAAAACTGTTGACAAATTGGTGCGGACCGTGTAAAATACATACTGTTCCGCGCGGTTAGCTCAGCTGGTAGAGCACATGCTTGACGTGCATGGGGTCACAGGTTCGAGTCCTGTACCGCGCACCATAGCCGAAAAGCCCTGAAACCACTAAGGTTTCGGGGCTTTCGTCATTCTGTCGGCTGACTGCACCCCATCCGAACACCCGGGCGTGTCTTTTGACCCGGCAAAAAATATGATATATCGCTCACTGCAAACGGCCTGTTTTGACAGGCGCAGGATGACCTGGTATAATGAACCCGATAGATTGGGAGTTGAAAGGGAGAATGCATTTATGAAAACCTATACTTATGCAGGCGATTATTCCAACATTGAAACTCGGGACCCTCTTTTAGAAGAGGGTATTCTTAGCGGTCAATACGGCACATTGCATTTTAAACAATGTGTAGATGGATATGCTATATATAACTCTTCTTTTCCGGGAAGCGGTTTTGTCCCTATCGTAACTGCTGCCAATATAGGATATCCGAATTATATTAACGGGATCCCTGTGACCGAAGTTCATAACTCAGTTAACGTCTTTAATAATTTTGGGAATCCGATCGCCATTGAAGGTCGTAACTTGAAACGAGTGTATCTGTACATTGGACGCAAACCGAGAGGAGACAACCTGCGTAATGATGCTGCAAAGATGATAATGGCCATGTTGGACTCAATGGACGGGAACCGAGAAAAATCCGATCCGCTCAAAATATCGATTGAATTTTACAACGAAGGAAACACTGTCGACTTTTGCGAAATAAGATATGACAAAAGGTGTATCTTGAGTCATGTTGCATCTAAAAGACTGGAAGTAGTTGCACCTTCTGTCATTCTGGCAGACAAAGCATATGGATTTCTTGAGTACGCTGCGTTTTCAGGGCGCGTTCATCCATATACATATAGTGACTGGGATGGTGAAAGAGAAAATACGGACTATTTTGAAAACATAGAAAGTTTAAGATTTGTCGACGGATCACTGAGCGGAAATGTGTGTTGGAGCTTTAGCGGGTGCAAATCGTTGGAACGAGTTCATCTGGCAAACGGGATACAAAAAGTTCCACCTCGCGCATTTGCTGATTGTTCTTCCCTTACGGATTTGTACATACCTGATACAGTTTCCCAAATAGGAGAATATGCCTTTGCCGGTTGTACAAAATTAGCAAGAATTCATTTGCCCTCCAATATCACAAAAATTCCCAAGGGCCTCTTTATGAACTGCTCTTCCCTTGAAAAATGCTATCTTTCTGATAGCATCGAAGAGATTGGGGGTGAAGCATTTATTGGATGTACTGTGCTGCGAAAACCTTGGATTCCAAAGGGAATTAAAAAAATTGATGCGACTGCATTCGACGATTCATCATGGGCTAAAATTTTTTGATCATTTCCCAATGTTTGTACGCATCAGTATCTAACAGGAAAATTTCATTTGTCTAACCAATCAGCAGCAGTTCCGTTTCCCGCCTGTCACCGAACGACCCCCATCTCAACAATTATACAGGAGAATGCCCATGATCGTGACAATCAATTCCTTTGAGAAATACCGGGCGTTCATTCTGGACATTTCGCGCGACCCGCTCTTTTGTGACCCACATTTCACATATGATCCCGATAATCTTTACGGTTCACTGCACCGGAAGGACGAATCCGCATTTGCCGTTGTGACAGACGGGACCGTGCAGGGCCTGTTGGTCAGGCCCGGGCTGCCCTTCCGGAAATATGCGGTCCCCCTGCTGGCAGAGGCGGTCAGACGAAACGGGCCGAACCGGATGATGGCGCTGGTTTACACAGACGCGGCGGAGGAAATCGCGGCTTACGCTGCGTCCGGATTTGAGAAAGTCGAGGGGCAGAACAGCGTGTACGCCTCTTACCTGCTCTGATAAACGGGCGGCCCCTGACCGGGGCCGCCCGTTTTCTGCAATTTACGCCTGCCGGTCCGCCTGGATCAGCAGCTTCAGGGCCTCCACGCCCACCTCCACGGCGGAGGTGGTGTCCTCGCTCATATCCTGGTCCAGTCCGGCGGCCTCCCGCTCCTGGTTCCAGATCACATGGAAGCAGCTGCCGCAGCGGCAGCCCAGGGCGTCGGCCACCACAAACAGGGCGGCGCTTTCCATTTCGCTGGCCTTCACGTGCAGGCGCTTCCAGGCCTCCCACTTGTTCAGCAGCTCATAGGACACCGGCATTCTGGCGGGGCTGTGCTGGCCATAAAATGCGTCCTTGCACTGGACCACGCCGGTTTTCAGGGACTTGCCCAGATTCTTGGCCGCCTGCACCAGGGCGCAGGTCACATCGAAATTGGCCACGGCCGGGTACTCGATGGGGGCATACTCCCGGCTGGTGTGCTCAAAGCGGATGGCGCCGGTGGCCACCACCACGTCGCCGGAGCGTACGTCCAGGTCGATGCCGCCGCAGGTGCCCACCCGGATGAAGGTATCCGCGCCGATGTTGTGCAGCTCCTCCATGGCGATGGAGGCGGAGGGGCCGCCGATGCCGGTGGAGCAGACGGAGACCTTTTCGCCCAGCAGCGTGCCGGTGTAGGTGGTGTATTCGCGGTTGCGCGCGACGAGATGGGCATCGTCGAACAGTGCGGCGATGGAGGGGCAGCGGCCGGGGTCGCCGGGCAGGATCACATAGCGGCCGACTTCACCCTTGGCGCAGTGGATATGATAGAGACGTTCCAGTTCATGCATGATGACAGCGCTCCTTAGCTATAAAATCATTCAATAATTATATCAGAGGAGAAGAGGGGACGCAAGGGGGCAGACGGAGAGATATGAGCAAAAACGGGGTTGCGCTTTGTGCATGAAGCAGATTATAATAGGGCAACAAAATAAGAAAAGAGGAAGAATATGAGCTATAAAGCGGTTCTTTTTGATATGGACGGGACGCTGCTCGATACGCTGGAGGACCTGCGCGACAGCACGAACCATGTACTGCGGCAGATGGGCTATCCAGAGCGGAGCCTTGAGGAGATGCGGCGCTTTGTCGGAAACGGGGCGGAAAAGCAGATCCGCCGCGCCGTGCCGGAGGGGACGAACGAGGAAAAGATCATGGAGGTGCTGACGGCGTACCGCGCGTACTATCAGGATCACTGCCAGATCAAAACACGGGTGTACGACGGACTTTTGGACATGCTGAGCGAGCTGAAGGCAAAGGGCATCAAGCTGGCGGTCGTGTCGAACAAGCCGGACAGCGCGGTGCAGAAGTTGAGCCGTGAGTATTTCGGCGACCGGATGGACTTTGCCGTCGGTCCGAGCGACGGCGTGCGCTGCAAGCCGTACCCCGACATGGCGGAGACGGCGCTGAAAGCGCTGGGAATTGCAAAAAAGAACGCGGTGTTCGTCGGAGATTCCGAAGTGGACGTGCAGACGGGGCTGAACGCCGGACTGGACGTCATCGCTGTGAGCTGGGGTTTCCGCTCGAGGGAAGTTGTGATCGAAGCCGGCGCGAAGATGATCGCCGATGATGCGAGTGAGCTGGAAAAGCTCATTCTCGAATGATTGTCTCCCATGCTGGGAGGGGATTCCCTGCGCCGCGCAGGGGTGCGAATAAAGGGAGCCATTCTCTCACGTGAGAGAATGGCCCCCTTTAAATCCCCCAAGAGAACGCAAGGGGCCTTGCCCCTTGACCCCGCACATTGGCAGCTTTGGGCTTGAATGACTGCATGCGCTGCGCAGTGTAGGTGCGGTGTACATGGCTTCGCCATGAATCCCTACGTTTCGTTACGTCTTGCAACCGCGCCTTACTACCGTGAGGTGCGAGTGACGGTAGTTTGGCGGCAGACTGCGTGCGAAATAGCGGCATTGCTAACGCTCGCCGCATTGATGGGTGCCGCGGTAGACGGAAATTAGGCTGTACTTCTACAAGATGGGCAGAGCGGCAGCGGATAGTAGGAGCAAGCCAAATCGTATAGCAAAATCAAACGCGGCAACGCCGCGCACTTGGCAGTGCAATCGGCAAGCATTGCAGCTCTTCGAGCTGCTCGCTTGCAATGTAAAATTTTCTCTGGGAGGGTTTAAGGGAGGGGCATCTCTTTTTGAAAAGAGATGCCCCTCCCTTTTTCGCTGCCGCAGGTACTGCGGCATTTTTTTGCGCGCAAAATTTTGCGCGCGTGCATACGACTGTGCAACAAAACGGGTGCGGCGGGGTTCGGGTGAAAAGAGAAAACAAAATGGGGGGACACGATGGAGAAAAAGAAGCTGGGGCGCGAGGATGTGATCGAGGCGCTTAAGGAGATCGCGTTCGGACGGGTGAACCGCGGGGTGGAGCTGACGTATCTGAGCGAGCCGACGGCGCAGCTCATCCGAAAGATGGACTTGTCGGCGGTGGCGGAGTTCAAGAGAAACGGCAACGGCACGGTGGAGGTTCGTCGACCGGGTAAAGGCGCTCAGCGCGCTCTATGACATGCTGGGCGGCGGAGACGCGGACGAGGCGGCGGAGTTCTTGCAGGCGTTGGAGCAGGCGGGAGAGGAGAAGGACGATTGGCGGGCGTGAAGCAGTTTTCCACCAAGCAGAAGACGGCAATGACCTGGTGGGCGAATCCAAGGTACCAAGAGTACGACGCGATCATCTGCGACGGGGCGGTGCGAAGCGGAAAGACGCTGTCGATGGGGATGGGCTTTTTCCTGTGGGCGATGCGGCGCTTTAGCGGCGAGCAGTTTGCGCTGTGCGGGAAGACGATCGTGTCGCTGCGGCGCAACGTGTTGCATGAGATTTTACCGAAGGTGACGGCGCTGGGCTTTCACTGCGAGGAGAAGCGGAGCGAAAATTTAGTGATCGTGCGAAGCGGAGGACGGGAAAACCGCTTTTACCTCTTCGGCGGATACGACGAGGGGAGCGCGGCGCTCATCCAGGGCGTGACGCTGGCGGGGGTGCTGTTCGACGAGGCGGCGCTGATGCCGCGCTCGTTTGTGGAGCAGGCGAGCGCGCGATGCAGCGTATCGGGCAGCAAGCTGTGGTTCAACTGCAACCCCGAGGGGCCGATGCACTGGTTTTACCGCGAGTGGATCCTGCGCGCGGAGGAGCGCGGGGCGCTGTATCTGCACTTTACGATGGACGACAATCCGTCGCTCTCGCCGCGCATTCGGGCGCGGTACGAAAAGGCATACAGCGGGACATTTTACCGGCGGTTCATCCTGGTCGAGTGGACAGCGGCGAAGGGGCTCATCTATGACTTCTTTACGCCGCAGGAGTATTGCGCTCGCGTGCCGGAAAAGCCGTGGGAGCGGGTGAGGATCTCCATCGACTACGGGACGGTGAATCCGACGAGTTTTGGCCTGTGGGCGCTCAAGGACGGGGTGTGGTACCGGGCGCGGGAGTATTACTTCGATTCGCGCAGAGAGGGGCGGCAGAAGACGGACACGGAGTATGTGGCGGACCTTAAAAAGTTTGCGGCGGGGGAGACAGTGGAAAAGGTGATCGTCGACCCGTCGGCGGCGAGCTTTATTGAGGCGCTGCGGCGCGAGGGATTCCCTGTGAGCAGGGCGGACAACGATGTGGCGGACGGCATCCGCGTGACGGCGAACCTATTGAAGCAGCGAAAGATCGTGATCTGCGAGGGCTGCGAGAGCTGCCTTAGCGAGATCGCGGCGTACTGCTGGGAGGAGAGCGGAACGGGAAGAGACCGGCCGAAAAAGGAGAGAGATCACGCGATGGATGAGATGCGGTATTTTGCCGTGTCGATCGCGAAAAAGGAACGCGGAGGCGGCATTGCGATGCGCGCGGTGGAGCGCGCGGCGCGATGAACAAAACGGAAAAGGAGAGGACAGGATGAAAGTACCCTGGCAGAAGGAGAGAAGCACGGGCGGCGAGACCGCCGTGCAGCTGCGCAGCGGCGGACGCAGTACATTCGGACGGCTTGAGAGCTATGTGCCGCTGCTGGACGGGGAGACAGCGCTTTACCGCGAGGTGCGCGAGGCGGTGCCGGTGGTGGACGCGGCCATCTGCAAGCTGATCCGGCTGACGGGCGGCGTGCGCGTGGCATGCGGCAACGAGCGGGCGGAGCAGGGCTTGCAGCGCTTTTTGTGCGAGGTGCCGGTGGGCAGAGGGCAGAGGGGCATCAACGCCTTTTTGGACTGTTACCTCGATTCGCTTTTGACCTGCGGGCGCGCGGTGGGCGAGATCGTACCGGACGCGGAAGGACGCGAGATCGCGGCGGTGCTGTGCGCGGACGTTTCGCAGGTGGAGGTGCGCGAGGGGGACAATCCGCTCGAATTCTGCCTGTGCGGTGTGGATGGCGGCGGGCGCAGCGTGCCGCTCGAGTATCAGGACCTGCTGCTCTTTACGCCGCTCAACCCCGAAGCGGGGCACCCTTACGGCGTTTCGATGCTGCGCTCGATGCCGTACTTAACGGGGTTGCTGCTGAAAATTTACGACGCGATGGGAAAGAATTGGGACCGCTGCGGCAATGTGCGCTTTGCGGTGACCTATAAGCCGCAGGACGGCGAGCTCGACCGCGGGGCGGCACAGGAGCGCGCCGAGCAGATCGCCGAGGAATGGTCGCGGGCGATGCAGGAGGGCAGAAACGGCAGCGTGCGCGACTTTGTATCGGTGGGCGACGTGTCGATCAAGGCCATCGGCGCGGACAACCAGATCCTCGACAGCGAGACGCCGGTACGGCAGATCTTAGAGCAGCTGGTGGCGAAGACGGGGCTGCCGCCGTTTATGCTGGGGCTGAGCTGGTCGTCGACCGAGCGGATGAGCGCGCAGCAGGCGGATATGCTGACAAGCGAGATCACGGCGCTGCGGCGCACGCTCGAACCGGTCATCGAGCGCGTCTGTACGCTGTGGCTTAGGATGCACGGCTACGGCTGCCGTGCGGTGGTGGACTGGGAGGACATCAACCTGCAGGATGAGGTGGAGGAGGCCAAAGCGGCACTCTACTTGCAGCAGGCGCGAAAGCTCAGGCAGGAAAATGATGAAGCGGAGGGGAAATGAGCATGGAAGTGAGAAAAGAGAGCAATGGGCTCAAAAACAGCATGGTGACGCGCGAGGAACTGGCGATCATCAATCAGTTCACGAAGCGCGCGCTCAAAGAGGACGAGGTCTACACCTTTGCCGTGCGGCTGTGCGACAACGAGGTGGACCGGGACGGCGAGCGCTTTCCGCGCGCGACGCTCGAAGAGCTCGCGGAGCTGTTTGTGGGCAAGAGCGGCATTTTTGACCACGAGTGGACGGCGAAGGGGCAGGCGGCGCGCATCTACCGCACGGAGATCGTGGAGGAAGAGGGCGTTTGCTCGCAGGGCGAGGGGCGCTGCTATCTCAAGGGCTATGCGTATATGCTGCGCGGCGGCGAGAACGACGCGCTGATCGCGCAGATCGAGGGCGGCATCAAAAAGGAAGTGAGCGTGGGGTGCAGCGTGGAAAGATGCGTGTGCTCCATCTGTGGTGAGGACATCAACACCTGCGCGCACAAAAAGGGCGAGGTGTACGGCGGCAAAGTGTGCTGCGCGGAGCTTATGAACGCGCAGGACGCGTATGAGTGGAGCTTTGTAGCGGTGCCGGCGCAGCCGAGAGCGGGCGTTTTGAAGCGCTGCGGCGGAGAGGACGCGGGCACGCTCAAGACGCTCGTCAAGCGGCGCGGGTCAAGAGCGAACCAGAGGGAGCTTGAAAGCCTTGAAAGGCAGGCGGAGGCCGGTAAGCGCTACTTGAGTGAGCTGCGCGGCGAGGTGAAGCGGCTGATGCTCGTGTGCGAGCAGGAAGCGGATGGCGAGGCCATTGAAAAGCTCGCGGAAAAGCTCGACGAGAGCGAGCTCAAGGAGATGGAGAAGCTGTATCGCGGGAAGATGGCGAAAAAGCTGGGGTTGCGCACGCAGCTCACTTACGGAGAGAAGACGAAAGCGGCGGAGGACGAGAGCGACTTTCGCGTGTGAAAAGGAACAAAAAGCAGCGGCGCTTTTTGGATAGAACAACAGATCAAGGAGGAACGGTATGAGCATTTCTTATGAGGGCATCGGCGAGTGGTGCGCAACGTTTGTTTGCGGCGCGGTCAGCGAGGGCGACATTGTGAAGGTGAGCGCGAACGGCACGGTGGGCAAGTGCACGGCGGGCGACGGCTTCTGCGGCGTGGTGCGCGCCGTCGCGCATGACGGCAAGGCCTGCACGGTGCAGCTCGGCGGCCTTGCGAGCGTGAAGTACAGCGGCACGGCGCCTGCGGTGGGCTACGCTGAGCTGGTGGCGGACGGCTCGGGCGGCGTGAGCAAGCCGGGCGAGAACCAGAGCGGCAGCAGCTATCTTGTGCTGAGCGTGGACAGCGCGGCGGACAAGGCCGTCATCAAGCTTTAAGGAGGAGAAGGACAAATGGCTTATCAGTATGAAAATGTGAAGCTCGAAAAGGGCATGTACGGTCAGAACGGCAGAAGTTTTCTGAAGGTGCTCGAATCGCTCGACCCGAGCGAGAACTACAAGGGCACGGCGCTCGAGGGGCTGGACGCCTTTCAGCGCCAGCTCAAGCGCTTTGATATCCACGTCAAGGGCGCGGGCAGCGACATGGTGGAAAAGTTTTTCCATACGAGCGAATCGTCCGTGCTGTTCCCGGAGTTTGTCTCCCGCGTGGTGCGCCAGGGCATGGAAAGCGACATCCTGCCCGACATCACTGCGACCGTGACGAATTTTGACGGCATGGACTACCGCTCTATCGCGTCCGTTCCGACGGATGACGACAAGGAGCTCAAGCGCGTGGAGGAGGGCGCGGGCATCCCGACGACCAGCATCCGCACGCAGGAAAATCTCGTGAAGCTCCACAAGCGCGGCAGAATGCTGGTCGCGTCCTATGAGGCTATCCGCTTCCAGCGACTGGACCTCTTCTCTGTGACGCTGCGCCAGATCGGCGCGTACATCGCGCGCATGCACTTAAAGGACGCCATCGACGTTTTGATGAACGGCGACGGCAACAACAATGCGGCAACAAGCTATACCATCGGCGATGGTGGCATCGGCGGCACGAAGGGCACGCTGAGCTATGACGCGCTGCTGGGCTTCTGGTCGCAGTTTGACCCCTATACGATGAACACGATGCTGATGGGCAGCGACATGATGCTCGCGATGCTCAAGCTCTCGGAGTTCCAGAACCCGCTGACGGGCCTCAACTTCCAGGGCACGGGCACGCTCGCGACCCCGCTGGGTGCGAAGCTCCTGCGCACGAGCGCAATGCCCGCGGGCAAGATCATCGGCCTTGACAAGAACTATGCGCTCGAGCGCATCTGTGGCAGCGAGGTGCTGGTCGAGTACGACAAGCTCATCGACCGCCAGCTGGAGCGCGCGGCCATCACGAGCATTTCCGGCTTTGCAAAGCCGTATCAGGAGGCCTCGAAGGTGCTGTCCTTACAGTAAAAAGTAAGGAGGAAGAGCGAATGGCGGAGAGCATGAGCGAGCAGATCTTTTCGATCGCGTGTGCGCTGAGCAAGGCGGATGAGAGCGAGAAGAGCATGCTCCGGATGATCTGCACGGCGCAGGAGGAGAGCCTTGTGCGCGCGCTGAAAGAGGGCGTCGCCAAGGAGGACTGCGAGAGCGCGTTTATCTGCGCGGCGTCGTGGTTGGCGGCGGCCGCGCTGGAGAGCGCGAGAGCGGGTGGGGAGGAGTTTTCCTCCCTGCGCGCGGGCGACCTGACAGTGACGAAGCGTTCGTCCGATGAGGGGAGCAAAAGGCTGTCGCTGCTGCGCGAGCAGGCGTGGGCGCTGATGCGCCCGTATACGACGGACGGCGGGTTCTGCTTCCGCGGGGTGGAGACGTGAAGCGGGCGCTGAGTGAGGCATTCGCGCGCTACGGCATGAGCGTTTCGGTGCTGCACGGCGGAGAGACGGCGGAGACGAAGGCATTTTTGCAGCTTGTGAAGAGGGAGAACGGCGAGGAGCCGTTCTCTGTGACGGCGCTGGGCGCGGTCGACGAGCAGTGCTGGCGGTACCTGGGGCCGGAGGACGTCAAGATCGCGATGGGCGACTTTGTGCAGTGCGGAGAGAGGCGGTACGTCGTGCGCGCGGCGGGGCTGTTTTACGTGGGTGAGGAGATCGCCTACTACTGGGCGATGCTGCATCCGAAGGAGGAAGAGGCATGACGGCGG
>OHJJ01000921.1_pt1 | contig 11599 bp, 8 predicted proteins | sample 1568551 | NCBI WGS metagenome assembly OHJJ01 (sample SAMEA3879505, study PRJEB24766) | human gut metagenome | biome: human-associated habitat; feature: feces | place: USA | collected 1985/1987 | reverse complement strand
GCCTTTGCGCGTGTGCAGGATGTATATGCCCATCAAAATGCATAGAAGAATCCCAAAATAAACGAAGGGGTTATATTGAAAAAAGAGCTTTCCAACATAGGGGATGTCGCTGAGCACGGGAATATGAATCGCCTGCACAGTGTTAGTGATTTTATCCGATAGCTTCAGCACGTCGATTCCGGCCGATTCGCGCAGAAAATCCCCGAAAAAATTGGCGAAACCCACGCCAAAAATCGTCAAGGTAAGGCCTGTCACGTTTTGGTTTGCTTTGAGCGTAACAGTCAAAAACGCATAGATGAGGGCGGAGAGGAGGCCTGCGAGAAATGCGCCAAGCACAGCGAGCACAATGTTTTGTGTGGTAAAGCCCACATAAAACCCTGCGATGGCGCCAATGGACATCATACCCTCCACGCCAAGATTCAGGTTGCCCGCTTTTTCCGTGACAATTTCGCCGAGCGTGCCAAACATCAGGGGCGTGCCAGCCAAAAGCGCGAAACGCAAAGGAGTAGCGAATGAAAAATTCACATCCCAGAATGAAAAACAGGATCACGCCCTGTAAAATATCCGCGGCATAGGAGGAAAGGCCGAATGCGGTTTGAATCACGCCGCTGCCCTTTTCCAGAATGCTAAAAAACGCTGTAAAAACAAGAATCACAAAGGGATTGAGCTGGCCAAGCCAGGCGACAATAATTGCCGTAAAGCCCACACCGCTCGCAACGCCTGTGGAGAGTGTAAAATCGGTGCCGGTAACCTGGAGCATGCCGGCAATGCCGGAGATTGCCCCGCTGAGAACCATCGTTACGATCATCACGCGCTTCACGTTGATGCCGGCATACCGGGCCGTGGCCTGGCTTTCGCCCACCACGCTGATTTCATAGCCGCTTTTGGTATAGCGCAGGTAAACGAATACAAGCACCACAAGCAGGAGACCGATGATCCATCCGAACTGCACGCCGAAAATTTTGCCGAGGTAGGCGTTCGGATCAAAAGTAGCGATTTTAGGGAAGCCGCGCGCCTCCGGATCCTGCCACGGCCCTTGGCGCAGGTAATCGACGATATAATAGGCAATATAGTTAAGCATCAGCGTCAACAGTGTTTCATTGGTGTTGAAGCGCGCCTTAAATACAGCGGGGATCAGCCCCCAGAGGCCGCCCCCGATTATACCGGCCAGGAAACAGGCCAGCATCAGCAAAAGGTGCGGCCAATCGCTGTGAAACAGCGCAAAATATGTGGCGAACACCGCGCCCATAATCAGCTGCCCCTCCGCGCCGATATTCCAAAACTTCATTTTGAAGGCAAGGGTCACGCCGAGAGAAGTGACCAACAGAGGAATGCCGATTTTCACCGTGGACTGAATGGCAATTTTGCTGCGGAAGCAGCCGCGGATCATCTCGGCATAAACGTTCAGCGGGTTTTGCCCCAGCATCAGGATGAATAGCGCCCCTGCGGCGATGGCAAGGAGAAATGCACCCACGCGGAGCAGTGAGGCCTGCCATGGTGGGAGCTCTGGCTTTTTTACCACACGGAGCAGCGGTTCCGGCGAACTGCGCCGGGTCGCCAAAGAGGATGGGGTAGGCTTACTCATTGGGCGTCTGCCTCCTTTTTGATCGTTTCTCCGGCCATGAGGAGGCCGATTTGCTCTTTGGTGGCGCTCTGTGCCTCTAGAATGCCGGTGACCGCTCCATGGCACAGCACCATGATCCGGTCGCACAGCTCCAGCAGCACATCGAGATCTTCTCCGATGAAGAGCACTGCCACGCCTTTTTTCTTCTGCTCATTGAGTAGGTCGTAAATCGTGTAGGAGGAGTTGATATCCAACCCGCGCACTGGGTAAGCCGTGATCAGTAGCTGCGGCTCGGATTCAATTTCGCGCCCAAGCAACACCTTTTGCACATTGCCGCCAGAAAGGCGGGAAACCGGGGTCGTCACGCCGGGCGTGACGATTTCGAGCGTATCAATCAGCCGCAGGGCGAGCTCCCTTGCCGGTTTTTTATTGATAAAAGGGGATTTTCCGTTTTTGTAGGATTTGAGCAGCATGTTATCCGTCATACCCATGGAGGCAACCAGGCCCATGCCCAGCCTATCCTCTGGTATAAAGCTCATGCTGATGCCCATCTTTATAATTTCACGGGGCGATTTGCCCACGATATTTTCTTTTTTATAAAGGATCGCACCCTTTTCCGCGTGCATCAGGCCGGCGACGGTTTCGCACAGCTCCTTCTGTCCGCTGCCTGCAACGCCCGCAACGCCGAGAATTTCGCCGCCGTTTAAGTCGAAGGAGATATCGTTGAGCGCATAGACGCCGTCTTCATTGCGCACGGAGAGATGATGCACTTCAAACAGGGCCTTTTCCTGTTTCACACAGGGCCTTTCAATTTGTAGGGATACCTTTTTGCCAACCATCAGTTCTGTGAGCTCCTGAGCGTTGGTTTCCGCCGTTGCCACCGTGGCAACGCTTTTCCCCTTGCGCAGGATGGTTACGCGGTCGCTGATGGCGAGCACTTCGTTCAATTTATGCGTAATAATGATCACGGCGCAGCCCTGGTCACGCATGCTGCGCAGGATGGAGAAGAGCTTGTCCGTTTCCTGTGGCGTGAGCACAGCCGTCGGCTCATCGAGGATCAAGATGTCCGCGCCTCGGTAAAGCACCTTGAGAATCTCAACCGTTTGCTTTTCACTAACGGACATGTTGTAGGTTTTTTTCAGTGGGTCAATTTCCAAACCATATTTTTGACAGAGGGAAGTGATTTCTCCTGCCAGCGCTTTTTTTCGCAGGCGGCGATCTTTTTCCGTGCCCATGACAATGTTGTCCTGCGCAGTGAAAACATCCACCAGCTTGAAATGCTGATGGATCATGCCGATGCCATAGTTGAATGCGTCCTTGGGGGAGGCGATGGTCACAGGCTTGCCGTCGATGTAGATCTGTCCCTCGTCGGGGAAATAGATGCCGGAGAGCATATTCATCAAGGTGGTCTTGCCGCTGCCGTTTTCACCCAGCAGGGACAGGATCTCACCCTTATACAGCTCCAGCGTAACGTCCTTGTTGGCCGTTACCTTGCCGAAGCACTTGGTGATATTCTCCATTTTAACTGCGCATACGTTTGCCAAGGCAGTCACCCTTTCTTTCCGGGGGGCCGGGGCGCAGGAGGCCCCTCCGGGTTTTTGTTCCATAGGCGTTATTTTACCATAATTCTGCAGCGTTGTAAATCGCTAACAGCAAAAAAATGAAAATAAATACAAAAAATTTTAGATGGTTACAAAATTTATCAGGCAAAACCCATAGAGAAACCGGAAAAACAGCACTTTTGTGAAATTTGACACAATGCCGTTTAATTATTCACAAGGCACGGGGTCCAATGAAAGAAAAACGAGCGGTTTGGTAGGTAGGTTTCCGGCAAATATTTCGGCATATTGCAAAATGTGCATAAAAAAAGAATGTGAATAAGTTCACATAATGTTAAATTTGCAGAAATTGACGTTAAAAGTTTATTAAAATTGTCAATTGTGCAATTGACCGAATCCCTGTATACTTTGAATATGTCCAATAGACGCATGCCGCCGGCACGGCCTGCGTCGGCTCCCGCCCCGCCGGGGCGGAGGAGGAAAAAGAAAAGGAGAGAATTCAATGGAAGAAAGAAAAGGCTTTGGAACCACATTTGGGTTCCTGATGGCTGCCGTGGGATCGGCAGTGGGCCTTGGCAACATCTGGGGCTTCCCCAACAAGATGGGCGCCAACGGCGGCTTCACGTTCCTGGTCATCTATCTGATCCTGGCGGCGCTGTGCGGCTTCATCGTCATGGTGGGCGAGCTGGCCCTGGGCCGCAAGACCGGCCGCGGCGTCATCAGCACCTATAAGATCCTCACCAAGCGCTTCAAGTGGCTGGGCTGGCTGGGTATCATCGCACCCTTCCTGATCCTGTCGTTCTACTGCGCTCTGGGCGGCTACTGCATCAAGTATGTCACCGTGAACCTGGGCAACCTCTTCAACGCCGGCTTCGGCACCGGCGGCCTGGGCGGCGCAGAGGTGTTCGGCGGCCTGCTGACCAACCAGGGCGAGTCCGTGATCTATGGTCTGATCTTCGTGCTCATCACCCTGCTCATTGTCATGTGCGGCGTCAGCAACGGCATTGAGAAGGTCTGTTCCGTGGGTATGCCCGCCCTGTTCATCCTGCTGGTGATCTGCATCATCCGGGCCTGCACCCTGGGCGGCAACGACTTCACCGTGGCCGTTCTGCAGGCCGACGGCAGCACCGTGCAGCAGGTGATCCACAGCAGTGCCCTGGACGGCCTGAAGTATATGTTCCAGCCGGGCTATGTCACCAGCACCGGTTACTATGAGCCCGCCAAGGCTCTGGTGGACGGGGCCATGGTCGGCGCCGTTGCCGGTGTGCCCGTGGTCAAGCACGTCACCGAGATCCCCAACTTCATCAGCATCCTCGCCACCGCCGGCGGTCAGATGTTCTTCTCCCTGTCTCTGGGCATGGGCATCATGATCACCTACGGTTCCTATCTGGACAAGAAGCAGAACGTGGAGAAGAACGCCCTGGTCATCGTGGTGTGCGACACCCTGATCGCCCTGATGGCCGGTCTGGCCGTGATGCCCAGCCGCTTCGCCCTGGACGCCGCAGGCGCCGTGGGCGGCCCCAAGCTGCTGTTTATCACCATGCAGAACGTGTTCGACAAGATGGGCTCCATCGGCCCCATCTTCGGCATCCTGTTCTACCTGCTGGTGGTCTTTGCCGCCATCTCCTCCTCCATCTCCCTGCTGGAGGTCATTGTGGCCCACTTCGTGGATGGGGCCCGTGACGCCGGTAAGGGCGACAAGCGCAAGCCTTATTCCATCCTGGCTGCCATCGCCGCCGGTATCCTGTGCGTGCTGGTGTGCCTGGACGGCCTGGGCGAAAACGGCATGGCTCCCGCCCATCTGCTGAACATCGAGGCCAGCGGCTGGAGCGACTGCTGGCTGGACTTCTTCGACTGCGTGGCCGAGGGTATCCTGATGCCCCTGGGCGCTCTGCTGATGTGCATCTGCATCGGCTGGGAGCTGGGTCCCCAGATCGTGGACGACGAGTGCTGCCTGGAGGGCAACCGCTTCAAGAGCAAGACCTTCTTCAACGTGTGCGTGAAGTATATCACCCCCATCATCATGATCCTGATTCTGGCCGGTCAGCTGGACAGCTTCTTCGGCCTGGGCTGGTTCTCCTGATGGAGCCAAACCTGTAAAAGCATCATGGTTATCCGGAGGGTCCGCCGACAGGCGGGCCCTCCGATGCGTTATTTTGCGTTATTTGTTGCATTTTCTCCTGGAATATGTTACAATTCATCCCACTATGCAAGAAGAAATGCACGAGGAAGGAATCATTTTATGAAGCACGAACCCAAGCCGCCCCGCCGCAAGCTTCGGGACCTGGGGCCCATTATCCGCCGCCGCCCGGCGGTGTTCGCCGTATACCTGGTGCTGCGTCTGATCGTCATCGCCGTTCTGGTGTCCTCCATCCTCCGGCGGGAGTATGAGAGCGCCTTCATCTGCCTGCTGGTGCTGGTGCTGTTTATGCTGCCCTTCTTCATCCAGCAGAACTTCGGCATCGAGCTGCCCTCCACCCTGGAGATCATCATTCTGCTCTTCATCTTCGCGGCGGAGATCCTGGGGGAGCTGGGGTGCTATTTCATCACCTATCCCTACTGGGACTCCATGCTCCACACCACCACGGGGTTCCTGTGCGCCGCCACGGGCTTCGCCCTGATCGACATCCTCAACCGCAACAGCCGCATCAAATTCCAGCTTTCGCCGGTGTATGTGGCCCTGGCAGCCTTCTGCTTCTCCATGACCGTTGGCGTCATGTGGGAGTTTTTCGAGTTCGGCATGGACCGGCTGTTCCACATGGACATGCAGAAGGACACCGTGATCCAGTCCGTCACCTCCGTGATGCTGGACCCCACCAACAGCAACATCCCCGTCACCATTGACGGCATTCACTCCGTGGCCGTCAACGGCCAGGACCTGGGCTTTGACGGATACCTGGATATCGGCCTGTATGACACCATGGAGGACCTGTTCGTGAACTTCGTGGGAGCCGTGGTGTTCAGCACCATCGGATATTTCTATATCAAGCACCGGGGCCGGGGCAAGCTGGCCCGGGCCTTCATCCCCACCATTACGGAGGAGGAGCCGGAACAGGAAGCGGAATAAAATACATCCCCCGCCCGACTCTGCTTGCCGCAGGGCCGGGCGGGGGGGTTATTTATATCATACCAAAACCTGTTAAAAAGCTTGAAAAGCTTTTTATAGCACCGAAGGTGCGTCAGGTTTTGTATGGGACGTCACAGCGTGTTTTCACACGCTGTGCGTGCGCGCAGCGCACGGGATTCTTGATTAAAATTTTTATCAAGAATCAGTATCAGAACCGCATGGGGTACTTGTTGGTGAAAAATTCCAGGCCATTCTGGCTCAGGGGGGTGAAGGTCCCCACCTGGCGCAGGCCGCCGTCATAGAGATACATCTGCTCCGGGGATTCCGAGCGGTATTCCATCACCCCTGCCAGCACGCCGCCCTTATACACGGCGTCCATGCTGTGATAGCTGTCCCCTGCATAGAGGATCCGGTTGACGATCAGCACATCGTCATAGCATCCCGCAATGGCGACGCCCACATAACCGAACTCCGGGTCGGTGGGCTTTCCCTCCGGCCAGAGGGTATCCAGCCGGGCAATGTCCAGAGGCTCCGTGACCTCCTGGGTCACCGGGTCAAAGGCCAGCACCGTCTCATGCCCCGCCATATACACCTTGCCGTCCAGATAGACCGGCTGCTGGGTGGACACCTCGGAGACGTGCTCCGGCCCCACGTCCATATGGCTCCACTCCGCCTGTTCCGGGTGTCCCAGGGGATACCGGGCCACGGAGACGACTACTCCCGTCACCAGGCCGCTCTGATCCGCCACAGACTGATAGTAGACGGCCACCACCGTGTCTCCGTCCAGAGCCATCCGGAACACGTTGCCGCCGCCCTCCGGCGGCGTCTCCCGCAGGGTCTCGCCGTCCTTGGTACAGGTGAACGAGCCGTCGTACTGGTCGATGAACTGCGGCTGCCACTCCTCCGGCAGGCTCCGGGGCGTCAAGGGCGCCCAATGCTTCGTTTCATAAAGCTCACCGGTGGTGATGCAGCCCTTCTGCAGGTCCCACTGGCCGGTGTACAGCATCTGCACCCGATTGTCCTCGCCGCCGTCCAGGCGATAGACCGTCAGCAGCGGCACCGTCCACTCGCCCGCCTCCGGAAGGCCCAGACCCTGCACCGGGTCCGGCTGGTCCGTACCAACTCCGGCGGGCTGGGGCTTGGCGGCGCATCCCGCCAGAAGCAGAAGCATCAGGCACAGGGCCGTGCATACGCTGAAAAATCGTCTTTTCGAGTTCATGGTTTTCTCCTTTCCAACGGACAATATCCGGACTCCATGACTGTATTATACAGTTACTCCGCAAAAAAACAATAGATTTTCGTGTATTGTAACCATTTTTAACCATTGTAACGGTTTTGTTACCGTTTAGTATACTTTTGTAACCGGCCTTTTTTCGCCCCGGACCGACAAAATCGGTTGCAAAAACGTTTCCGGTGCGCTATGATAGGGCTATATCACGCAATTGAGGAGGTTTTCCCTATGGATTACAACGAAATTCTCAAAAACGCCCGGGAGTGCAGCGGCCCGTACTGCAAGGCATGTCCCGTATGCAACGGCATGGCCTGCCGCACCCAGGTGCCCGGCCCCGGCGGCAAGGGTACCGCCGCCACCATGCTGCGCAACTATCAGAAGTGGCAGGAGGTGTGCATCAACATGGACACCATCTGCGAAAATGCTCCCATCGACACCACCTTCACTCTGTTCGGGCGGAAGTTTGCCGCCCCCATCTTCGCCGCCCCCGTTGGGGCCATGAAGCTCCACTATGGGGATAAATACGACGATCTGACCTACAACGACCTTCTGGTGTCCTCCTGCGCCCAGGCGGGCATCGCCGCCTTCACCGGCGACGGCACCAACCCCGACGTCATGACCATGGCCACCAAGGCCATCGGCAATGCCGACGGCTGCGGCGTGCCCACCATCAAGCCGTGGAACATCGACACCATCAAGGAGAAGATGGCGCAGGCCAAGGCCAGCGGCTGCTTTGCCGTGGCCATGGACGTGGACGCCGCCGGCTTGCCCTTCCTCAAAAACATGACCCCTCCGGCAGGCAGCAAGAGCGTGGCCGAGCTGGCCGAAATCGTCAAGCTGGCCGAGCGGCCCTTCATCGTCAAGGGCGTCATGACCGTCAAGGGTGCGCTGAAGGCCAAGGAGGCCGGTGCCGCTGCCATCGTGGTGTCCAACCACGGCGGCCGCGTCCTCGACCAGTGCCCCGCCACCGCCGAGGTCCTGCCTGAGATCGCCGCAGCTCTCAAGGGCACCGGCGTCAAGGTCCTCGTGGACGGCGGCATCCGCACCGGCGTCGATGTCTTCAAGGCACTGGCTCTGGGTGCTGACGGCGTCCTCATCTGCCGCCCCTTCGTCACGGCTGTCTACGGCGGCGGCGAGGAAGGCGTCAAGTGCTACATCGACAAACTGGCCGGTGAGCTGGCCGACACCATGCAGATGTGCGGCGCGCACTCCATCGAGGAGATCACCGCAGATATGGTGCGGGTCTGATACGAGATAAGAACGCAAAAGGGACGGCGCAGTGGTGAAACTGTGCCGTCCCTTTTGTATGATCAAAATTACTTCAGAGTCCCATCCAGCACCTGCTGATAGTACCACGGTTTCGGGGCGTGGAAGGTCTTGCCGCTGAGGAACTCGAAATCGGGCTGATTGAAGTGAGGCATGGTCAGCTCCCACGCGCAGAGGGCCTGATACTTCAGCTTCAGCTCGCGGTTGGCGGTGTTGTTGCCGTACTTGCTGTCGCCGAGGATGGGGCAGCCGATGCTGGCCATGTGGGCGCGGATCTGGTGGGTGCGGCCGGTGATGAGCCGCACCTTCAGCAGGGCCAGACGGCCCGAGACGGCGATGGTCTCATACTGAGTTTCCACATCCTTCGCGCCGGGCTGCTTGTCCTCCACGATCTTGACGATGCCGCGGTCGGCGTCCTTGAGCAGATAGCCGCCGAGGGTGGCGTCCGGGGGCGTAGGACGGCCAAAGGTGACGCAGAGGTAGGTCTTTTTCACCTCGCGGCTCTTGATGGCGGCGAGGAACAGCTCCTCGGCCTCGGGGGTCTTGGCGATGATGACAAGGCCGCTGGTGCCGGTATCGAGACGATGGCAGAGGGCGGGGGTGTAGACATCGTTCTCCTTATACTCGCCCTGCTGGCTGAGGTAGAGCAGAGCGCGGTTGAGCAGGGTGTCGTCGTCCGGGCCGTCCACAGCGAGGCCGGCGGGCTTGTTGACGATGAGGATCTGAGGGCAGTCGTAGACCACCTGTGCCGGGCCGCGGGCGTTCTTCCACGCCGGGCCTTCCACACGGCGGTCCGCATCCAGAACTTCATCCAGAATGAACAGCTTGATCTCGTCACCGGCCATCACGCGGGTGGAAAGGGGCTGTTTTTTGCCGTTGAGCTTGATCTTGTTTTCGCGCAGGGCCTTGTTCAGCCGACCGGGGTTCAGCGCGGGGAACTGCTGCATCAGATAGTTGTCCAGCCGGGTGGGGGCGAGACATTTTACTTTCAATATTTTCACGGAAGTTTCCTCTCTAAGGTTAAGAATGAGTTAAGATTTGCTTTTATTGTAGCGAATCCAACTTCTTGCGTCAAGTTGGGAGTTTACTTTTTCCCAAAACAAGTGTATACTGTGCCAGTGCAAAACAAGTTAGGCATGAAATACCTATTATAGAGAGGGAAGAAGGTATCGATATGAAGAACAATAAGAAACGGATGCTCCTTGCAGGCGTTCTGGCGCTGAGTGTTCTGACCGGCTGCAGCTCTGCCAGCGCGGCCAGCGCCACCAGCAGTATGGCCGCTTCGATGGCTGCGGCCAGCCCTGCCGCCAGCAGCGAGGTCGTCTCCCAGCCCGAAACGGCGGAGGGCGTCGTCCTGCCCATCGCTCAAGGCAGTCTGGAAGAGATAAAGACCGGCTCCGATCAGTTCGCGGCGGACATTACAAGTGTGGACGCCAAAAAGCGCCAGATGACCATGACCGTCTACGCCTACGACACCTATCGGGCCGAAGACATCGACGGGCTGGAAGCAGGCGAGGCCATCCGCATCCATCCGGACGGGGCCGTGGAGGCACAGGACCAGACCGTCGAGAGCATCGAGCGGAACGAGGAGACAGGCATCGTTTCCATCAACGGCGGCATCGAGCAGGGCGGCGTGGACCTGTGGCGCAGCAATGACGTCTACCGCACCGTCACCTACGACGATTACCCGGTCTATTATATGGTAGGCGAGCTTGTCCTGCCGATGGATGAGAACATCACCCTCAGCGACAGCTCTTCCGGTGTGGACGCTGCATCGGTGGAGACCAACGGCACCAACGGCGTGGCCAGCGCCGTCGGTGCGGATCTGGACAGCTGGACGGAGTACAACACCACCGTCTCCACGACCGACGGCAAGGTGAGCAATATCCTCCGCATCTGGGTGCCGTAAGGGGAGTTTTTTGTAAAACCCGTTGACAAATGGCCTGACTATGCTATAATCTGAAATGAGCGCAGAGGAGCAGGGTGCCCCTTTGCGTGTGAACGGAAATTATGGCAAATGGCAAGGATGGGGCCAGAAGGATGTGTGCCGCCGCCCAGAGAGAACGCCCTTGGCTGAAAGGCGTTCCGGCAGAGCATTTTTTACGCCACCCCGGAGCTTCCGGCGAAACGAACCGGACGCTGCGCAGCGTTACAGCGCACAAAGCGGCAGAGGCCCGGCGGGCTTTTCTGCAATTTGGGTGGTACCACGGAGCTTTTCAGACAGCCTTCGTCCCTTTTCGGGATGAGGGCTGTTTTTTGTTTTTTGTCAGCCTGCCATAACAAACTGCGTCCGGAGGAGGACGCCGATACACGAGGAGAGATAAAAACTATGCAATGGACCGGTTTGAACGAACTGCGTGACAAGTACCTTACCTTCTTTGAGGGCAAGGGCCATCTGCGTCTGGACAGCTTCCCGCTCGTCCCGAAGAACGACCCCAGCCTGCTGCTCATCAACAGCGGCATGGCCCCCATGAAGAAGTGGTTCCTCGCTCAGGAGGAGCCTCCCCGCCACCGCGTGACCACCTGCCAGAAGTGCATCCGCACCCCTGACATCGAGCGCGTGGGCATCACCGCCCGCCACGGCACCTTCTTCGAGATGCTGGGCAACTTCTCCTTCCAGGACTACTTTAAGGAGGAGGTCATTCCTTGGGCTTGGGAGTTCCTGACCAGCGACGAGTGGATGGCCATCCCGAAGGACAAGCTCCACATCTCGGTCTACGAGGAGGACGACGAGGCTTACGACATCTGGACCAAGAAGGTGGGCATCGCCCCCGACCACATGGTCCGTCTGGGCAAGGAGGACAACTTCTGGGAGCACGGCTCCGGCCCCTGCGGCCCCTGCTCTGAGATCTATTTCGACCGCGGCCCCGAGTACGGCTGCGGCAAGCCGACCTGCGGCGTGGGCTGCGACT
>OHJJ01000911.1_pt1 | contig 11700 bp, 13 predicted proteins | sample 1568551 | NCBI WGS metagenome assembly OHJJ01 (sample SAMEA3879505, study PRJEB24766) | human gut metagenome | biome: human-associated habitat; feature: feces | place: USA | collected 1985/1987 | reverse complement strand
GGAAGCGCAAGTTTCATCTCTAAAATTTTTATGGAGCGTAGTGGAATTGCAGAGCAAGAAATGGCCTTGATAATTTCTTTTTAGGATTCACCTGAAAATTAGAACACTCGAAAATACTTAAGACATTCCTGTATCGCGTTATAATCAGTTTCTCCTGTGGCAACTGGGGTATCCAGAAGAAATTCATATTGAAAGCCGTTTTCCAGTATAATCACATGGTGAAGCAGAACCTGTTCGTCTTGCGTGGATGAATATACTGATTCGGCCGTGATCTGGCGATCAGAGGCAGCGTAACGTTTCATAAATAAATTCGGCCGGGCCTGTGAAGTTTCCTGTGCATACTGCAGCTCCGTAATGCCGGCAAGCGATTCCTTGTTGGATTGTGAAACAGTAACACAGAAAACAGAATTACTATCTGGATTCCTGGCAGAAAAAGCTTCACTGGAAGTTCCATATTCCCATGAAGCGGGATACGCAAATTCAAACGCCCCAAAATTATTATATGCAAGCCGGATTGTATCTGGAATGGGCGAATCCTTATTCCATTTAAAAGAGTCGTATACATAGTTCACAAGTGGCAGCATTGATTCTGCATTTTCTGTTTCCGTTGAAATAATCACGCGACACTCGTTTTTAAGATCCCATGCAACATATTCATAAGTCATAACACTCTCGGACTGATAGGAGAAAGCAAACGCACTGGTTGAGAGTTGCTTAAAATACAGGAGTTGGTTGCCGGAAGCGGCGAGTTCGTTTGCTATCGAGTCTTCCGTTGCTATATTTATTTCGGGCTGGTATTCGCGGAGCTGCAACATAAGGTATGTACCGTCCGTATCAATAAAGGCTACGTTCCCGTTCATAATAATTTGTTGCCATAAAGCTGGCTTTTGAAAGGATATTTCAAGTTGATCGGACGTATATGTCTCGAATTCCGGCAAGCTAACCTCTGCGGATGGTGAACTGGTTTCTGATGGCGTATCAATATAGGCGGGCAACTGCCCTTGATTTATATATACGGCAATTGCACATATTAAGACGGCAACAACCAACACAATGACAAGCCAATTTCTCTGATGGTCCTCATTCATATAAATAACCTCCTACATTCAATATGCAAGATATTTAAAGCGATTCATTTACTTGCATAATCGTAATGAAGGGGGTGTTTGTTTTGACAGACATTGAAAAAATTCGTGAGTTGGATCTTCAAAACGTCGAACCGGAGCATTTTCTTGAAATAGGGTCTGATGTCCTCTCCGCGCTGCGGCATGAGATTGGAGATGATGCAGTAAAGGATATCTATTCAAAGGCAAAAGGGGAAGACACTGAGGGATTCGCTGAACGTTTTGCCAATGAACTGGAGCAATATGCCGAGGAGCATCCGGAGTTATTTGAAAATACAGATGTAGGCAAAAGAGAAGATGTATATCCACCCGAATTAAAAGACGATATTATCTTCAGTCTGGATGAGTTGCGGGATAAATATCAGGAGATGAGAGATACTCATTTATCCCGTAATATTTTTGTCTCATGGGAAAAGCTGCGTGTGGATATAGCGGCAAGGCAAAACGATGAAGTTGGAGCCGATGGGAAATACAAAGTTTCAGGCGGAACAATTGCAGTCGATATTTTAGGCATCATACGCGGCAACATCTTCGAAACAATAATCGAAGAAGTCTTACGTAGAATGCTTGATTCAATTTTTCCGGCTGAACGGGATCCTGTTTCCGATGATGAAATGATTGAGGGGGCAGTGGATACGGGAACCGAGAGGGGAGAGCTGCTTGAACCTGCAGAATTTATTAACAATATGGGTATCCATGATAATGGCTTTGTCGAAGACGCAAGTAGGCTAAATCAGCAGGAAGTAAGCGCAATCAAAAGTGCAAATCCCTTATTTGGGCAACATTTCGGATTTGACATGACAAAATCCGGATTCCAAAGTGGTTCCATGAAAATGTGGCGCGGCGGCTTCAGCCAAAATGTTGACGCTGTTGTCAATGGTGAGGTTAAGTCCACAGGTATTCCGAACATTTCAATGGTTGAGCTTCAGGGGAACCTATATCATGTGTCACCCTTTGGGGAAATTCTAAATTCTGAAATCAAGAACCCAAGAGCTGAACTACCAATAGGAAGTAGAATAGATAGGGTAGATATATCGTCAAAAGGCGGCAGGGCAGCGGTTTTCGAGGCATTAGCGATTGAAGCTGGTTGTTCGGTTGACGAACTCAAAGATAAATATACTGCAGAGGTAAAAGAAGACTTTATCTCTAAGGTAGCGAATGGCATAGAACTTCATTCGGCTTACTTAACCGGAACGGCCTTACCGGAAATCGAACAGATTAAAGAGAGCTTTCTAAGCGATAGATTCGTATTGCAATCGCGTGAAGAAGCGCTTCGTACAGAAATCGAACAAATAAAGGAAGAGCCGGAGAAAGCTGATCGGCTTAAAGACCTGGAGGTTAAACTTGGTGATATATCTTCACACGAAGATTCTATAGATAAAGGGATCCATCGGTGTGAAGAGAGAGAAACATGCCTTCGGGAGACTCTTGAACGATACGATGAAGCCAAGGAAGCGATATCGCAAAAGGATATTGACGTAAATAGCAAATATCTGATTGCATCTAATTTGGAAAAAGATGCTGCTGGAAGAACTGAAATATCGGAATATTTACCTGGAGATATAGATCATTCTGTCAAGGAATTTGTGGGTGGCGAGCGGGATGATTTGCTTCATGATATAGAAAAATATAACGCAGCCAATCCAGATAATATGTTACGGGAAAAAGACGGTAGTATATACAATCGATTCGGTGTTTCGGAAACGGGAAACTATAATCCGGAGATGTGCGATCCAGTAGATAAACCTGAAACCGACAATCCGGCAGAAATTGAAGAATACACTCAAATTCATGAAACAGATGGTTTTGAAGAATTTAGTGATTATTTGGTGAAGGGCACAGCTCTTCCTGATGTTGAGAAAACCGAGCAGGATGTTGAGGCATCTGAAGTAAAGCCGGCCGATACAGAGAAACCTGAAAAGATATCTCCTGATACGGATAAAGGAGAAATTCTGCCAGAACCAGAAAGCGTTCAAGACAAACCTGATGTTGAAGTAATTATAGCAGGCGGTTCAGATCCAGTTGAAAGCGAAGATATGGCCTCAGAAGATGTTGTAGCGTTGGAAAATCAACCGATTGACCAAGAACAAATAAAAGAAAAAACGGAAGGTGGCTATGACGGAGACATTCCGGAGATAGCATCCGAGGGTAGAGACAACGAGATTGACAAGGGAATTAACCTGGATACAGATTTAGTGAAGGCGGCGGATCAAAATGAGCTTCAGGAAAAGGATTTGAATGAAAAAGAAGGAAAAGAAGAGAAAGAAAATGAAGATGTATCAGAAAATAAATTCGATGAGGAAGATATTCTGGATGGATTTCGGGATTATTTGAGTTATGATACTTATTCATTTGGCGGAGATTTAGTGCCCCAATTAAGTGATATGGATACTGCAGAAGCGGATCATCTGCTTTTAAATGCACTCAGCGATCTCTACATAGACTCATCTTTAGGTGAAAGCGAAACGGAACGTCTTTATTATCTTACAATGGAAGTAGCGGCTTACAACGACAATGGTGTGATGCCAGCAATAGAAGAACTGGTGGATGATCTTCAAAACCGTGGAATGAACGATTTTGACGTGGCACAGACATTAATAGAAATGGAACCATATGTTTTAGGGGGGATCGAGGATCTAATGGCAATTTCGACCGATGAGGTCGATCAAAGAACCATTAAGCTTGGCGATGATATATGGACGGTATCTGCGAACTCTATTGTCAATGATACAAGAAGAAGATCCGTATAAATTGGCAGACTTGATCAGGGAAGGAACCAACCGTATCTATGGAGATCACATTGGCGATACCGCCGTTGATCAAACTCTGGCAGCCTTTGATAACACGATTGATGGTCACGAATTGGATTTTTTGGACACCTTCTTCAATTCCAGTCTTGAAACTACATTGAAAGATATAATGAACGATCTGATGTCAGTAGAAATGAAAGAGGCTTTTGTCGATGATACAGCTATCTCTGATCAATTTGAAGATCCTGCTGACATGATCGAAATTTCAGATGATATGTCACAATTCGAGGGATTGGAAGATATAGAATCTTTGGTTATTCCAGATTACTTAAACGACCCATGTGAAGCTGATGCTGATACTTTTATGGATTAAAAGATTAATTACTCCAATTCTCAATTTCTTCATCATAGATATAAAGAACTGCGCCGCACCTTGGGCAGACATATACCTCGATCGTGCTTCTTGGAGCATTTGTTCCACGTTTATGCATTTCTGATTGACAATACTTACAAGTCATAGAATATTCCTCTTCTCTTTACTTCACAAACTAAGTATAGAACATCCAGATGCAAGTTTCCACTTTTTTTGACTCTTATTGCTTCCGTAAGCAGGCATACCAAGTATATGCCTTGAGACGTCTACATAGTATGTCCTTTTCAGGCGAATAACCTCATGAAGCCGCTGCAGGTAATGCAGAGGCTTTTGACTGTTCACACTCTTCACCTTATTTCATATTAGTATTGAAATGATAATGACGAAAGGAGACTGATCAATGAGAATTACACAAGTAAAAATAACGAATTTCAAGGGGATTGCCTCTGCGTCATTTGAACCGGCAAAAATCAATTTACTGGTTGGACATAACGGCACGGGTAAAACAAGCACCTTGCAGGCAGTACGCTATGGTCTTACCGGCGATTATCCCGCAGGAGCAATCAAAGGGGGCGAAGAGAAGGCGACTGTGGAGTTAACATTGCCTGGTATTGGGATATTGGCACGTTCGCTGTCAAACGATAAAAACGAAACACGGCTGAACGGCTCTTTAACTACTCAAAAAAGTATAAATCAATTATTTGAACAGCAAACAGGGGCATCGCCTGCTACAGCAAATCTTCTGACTTCTTCGGCAGTTTTATCTTCTCTTTCAGGAGGAGAGCTTTCGGCATACTTTATGGATAATAATCTTTTATCTGTTAAAGTTCGATTAAAAGAATTGATAGAATTTTGTGAGTTTTCTGAAGCTGCCCAAACTTTCCTGAAAAATGAATTTCGAGAAAAAGATATATCTATGGCAGAAATTGAGCATACATGGGATGAAGCAAGGGCTAGAAGAAAGGAATTGAAACAGCAACTTAAGCAGGCTGAAATAAAGGCCGAAGACGTTGGCGAGGCACCGGACATAGATGCCGAATCCATCGAAAAAGAATTGGCGAATTTACTCAAGCAGCAAGGTGAACTACAGGCTCTCAAAGCATCCTACACTCAGACAGTTGCTAGACGACAAAAAATGATAGAAGAAATTGAATCGAAAAAGGCATCCGTGGGTGTTTTGGTAGATGCTCCGACAGAGGAAGATTTTAATAAAATTGATATAGAAATTGGAAGTATCGAAAGCGAGTTGGCCAACCTGCGCAGTGTTGTAGCCTCAATCATTGAGACAGGGAAAACCTTGCGTAAAATACTGCAGGAGCTTTCTCTTGCTACTTGCCCAATCTCAAAGCATCTTGTTTGTACTACCGATAAAACAAAGGTTCAGGGTGAAATGGAAGGCGAGATCGAGAAGGCGACAAAGGCATATCGGTTACAAAATGGCAGAATAAATGTCTTGCTTCAAAGACACCAGGAATTAGTTGAAAAGCGAAAGGAACTAGAAAGACAAAAATCACAGTATGAACAGCAAAAACTTATATCGGAAAAAATCAACTATTTGAAAAGCAATTTGCCCGATGTACCAAAGTCACCGGACGAAAAATTGATCAAGCAGTTGGCTACTCAGATTGAAGACTTAAATCGTAAAAGAGTTATGGTTATAAGGCGGCTCGGCGCGGAGGAATATCAAGCGCTTAGCAAGGAACTGCGGCAAAGGGTTTTGATAATGGACGAAATCGTAAAGAAATTTGATCCCAAAAGGGGAATCCGTCAAAAAGTGCTCTCACACAGTTTGCGTCCGTTGGAAGACTATTTTAATAAAGAACTCAAAAAACTCCTACCCAAATACAGCGTACGTCTGGATGGAAGCAATGGATTTTCAATTAAGGTTATAAAAGACGGGAAGGAGTATGATGCAAAAGATTTTGCTTCTGCGGGTGAAGGTTGCCGCCTTTGGTTTATCCTTATGGATTTAATAAATGCACTTACCCCTTACAGGATTTTGGTCTTTGATAATACAGATAGTATGGACGGAAGAGCCATGATCGCTTTCCTTAACATGCTACAGGGTGTTCAAGAACGATACGATCATATCTTTGTCTCGATGATAAATTATATGGATGTCGAGGAAATGTTAGATACTATTAGCCAAATTGAAGGAATTAATGTGATTCGTTTTAGCGAGGGAAAAGAAGAACTTCAAAAAGCAGCATAAAGAAGTGTTGAGTGCAAGACGACTAAGATAATTCCTTCTATAATTTATGGAATACATGTCGTTTTACAAAATGAGGTCAATATCTGTCATCCTTTTATTGTAAGGGCGAGAGCCACTAAATAAAGTAGGAGGATGATTCAAATGAGCGATATTACGATGCGAGCAAAGGGGTACTTGAGACCAGTAATCAATGAAAACTATGTCAAATTAACAGGCGCAGTCGTACACATCTATCAGTTGCCGGAAAAATCTACGATTGTAACGACAATTGCAACGTCAGGTTCGGGAGGTAACCACACACATTACCCCAAAGTAACATGGTTTGGTGAATTGGCCGAAGAGTTTATGCAAAAGGTCAGAGAAAAGGATCGAATCTCATTGTTGGCAAATGTACAGACAAAACGTCGGGAAAGGGAAGGTGAAAAAGCAAAGTATTATCAAAACATTGTAGGACAAGGTTTTATGCCGACGCTAAAGAAAATGGAATCGGCCTTCGGCTTACAAACAGGAGAAGGCCAATATGTCGAGGACGAAAACGAAGTGCGTCTGGCTGGAACGGCAGCACACATATATAAAGTGCCTGATCAAGAAATCGTCGTGTTGACGATACGGACATTCACAGCAGGTCATATCAATATGCCGCATATCAGGCTTTTCGGAAGAAACGCACAATACGCGATGGATAATATCGCTGAAGGAGCGCCCGTATGTGCCACTGGCTATGCGTATACAAATCGAGTTGAACGGGAAGATGGAGCCATAGACTTTTATGATGGTTTAACATGCTCTAGCATTGCCCTCGCCCCTGCAGAAGAAGAATAGCCAATCAGATCGGCGAGCATCAAGAAAAGGAGAGGAAATAATTTAATTCCTCTCCTTAATCTCATTGTTCTTTTTGAGATTTATATTATGAGACTATACTAGTACAATAAGGATGTTTAATGATGAGAATTTCCAGAACAGGATATTTTGATTAAAGATAGGGGTGAATTAAAATGAAAACACTAAAAATATTTGAGAAGGAACATGATTATTATTGTCCATGTCAACTAGAGAATGATATAGGCGTAATTGGTGCGTTGAAAGAAGTGATTAAAAGGCCTTTTGTATTCTGTAATAATTCGCATCTGATTGATTTTAATATTTGCGGTGATGACCGATATCTGGGGCATTACTTCGCAAAGTGGATATACGATCACTATAAAAAAGATAATCAAAACATAGTTGAAGTGTTTTTGACGAATGGAAGAGAAGATAAAGAATGGACGGCTGCTAACAATAATGATATGCAAAACATATTCAATCGCAAAATAGAATTTCATGAAAAAGTTAAAACTGCTCTACTATCGATTTTAGACAATATTGAGCAGTTTCTAACTAAAGCGCTTGTGAGCTGGAATCATGAATTAGATGATGGATCAAGGCCAGAATTTGATCGATTTTGTCTACTCAGATGTATCTTTAATGATGGAAAATTGACTTCTAATATACCCCTTAGTGACATGGGCGATCCCTATCAAAAACGCTGTGATGAAATTATTGATGCAATGCAGGATTATATAAAACATACAGATAGGTTATACAACGGGCCTGAAGTATTGGTTTTAATTAAGCAATATAATGATATCAAGGCCTCTCTGGGTAGAGCTCACGACCTTTGGCAGACGGATTATTCCAAGGAACAAGACTTCGTCTCTTTTAGGCAACGACTTACATTCATCCTTGATATATACCAAATGAGAGAAAGCGATGGAGTCAGGATAAGGGCTGCCCAGGGATTACTGCCGGATGTTTGGCCGGATATCTAATCGTTATCTATAAATCACATAACTGTGGATCAGGCAATTGGCATGATAGGCTGGGAAAGAAGAGAAAGCAAAATTGTCCCATCTTCTCATGTTTAATACCTATTGAGAATTTATAAGAAAAATGGATACATTATAATATAAGAAAAAGTTATATGAGGTGGAAAATATGAAAGCTATCTATGCAAATAAAATTTATGATGTACAAGCAATCAGAAAATTAAATGATAATCAGGATTATTACGATATTTTATTGCAAAATAGCGAAGAATTAGTTAAAGAGAAAGTAATCGCTTTCGAACATTATGAATATGAGGGGCAACCATTATACTTTTTGGAACAGCCTATGACAGAGAAACAAAAATTAGATTTGATTCAGAAATTTGATGAATGGTATGGCAATACGGATCAAGAAACGACTGTTTGGGCGTTGGAGTTTCAAATCATAGTACGAATGTTACTACAAGGCTATCTTGTTATCAATCCCTATTATTTAGCCTTGGAGGAAGTCTTGACTGATATTTTGGATTGTTTACAAGACTAGGAGTAAAAATGGGATATGAAATTATAAAGCCGCCGGAAGGAAATATATATCACTATACCAAGAAAATTAATTTGCCAGGCATTTTAAAACAGGGTAAAATATGCAGATTTAGAGACTCAGAGTGTTGGTTTAGCAGATCACTTGCAGATATACTTCGTATAATGGAAATTACAGTAATGCGAGAAGGTCAACGCTATATAAGTACGAATCTAAAAGTGGAACGATATCCTAAATTTATTCCAGAAGATTACGTTGTTTTAAAATTAGAACCTGAAAATCAAAATGGAATATGGGTTATATGGACAGACGAGGTGGCTCCTGATTGTTCAGTAAAAGTGAAGCAAGAAATTCATGACCTAAATTATCTCAAAATAGGCTTCAGAGGGGATTTAAAATTTTATCCTGCCCCTGAAGTTATCGAAATGACATCTTTGATATAAAAATTCAAATAAAACTAAAAATCAAAAATAACTCAGAAAAGACCTATGTGACGGGCATCGAAGCCGCTGCATAGGTCTTTTTCTTTCTTTAAATCATGCATATTTCAGATGATGCCAAAAAGGGTTAGGAGAAATGTTATATGTGCATGGACTAGAACGTTTCGTAATACTTTTCCGGGATGCATAGGCCACAACCAAATAGATCATATTTAGCATCGATGTAAACAAATCCGCTTTCGGATATCGTATATCCTTTCTCAAGAACATATTTCAGCGGCACCGGCACAATATAGTCTTTCTCATTTTCGCTGGCATAGGCGCGTAAGCATTCTGGTATGCATTGGATAGACATAGTTAATGTGTCTACAGGTATCGTTGCCCAACGACGTAATTCATCAGGCATATCATACCCTTGCGATATATCGTCTTCTACAGGTTTTCTCGATTCAGGTTTTGTTCCGGCGATGTATTGTTGATCGGCGGGACATAACTCAGCTAAAGCTGTGGAACTGTACCGGGAGTAAATTGATGATATTGTCTGTAAATAAGTCTGTTTATCAAAAGGCTCAAGATAATTATTCGTTAAAGCTTCATAGAGTTTGTCGGAAAAATCTTGTCCCAAGCCTACTACCCGTGTAGAAATTTGCTGCCCAGTCATACTGTCAAATAGCGTCATGGTAAACATATAGCCCATATTGGTTTGTCTATTGATTGGCATAAGTTGAATTGGGTTGGGATCATACCAGTGTAGCGTAAAGGCGGCATCCTGCCATCCCATACCTTCCAAATGTACCAAAAAGAATATCACATTCTGGACTTCTACAAAGCGAATTTCGCATGGTGATGTAGAGTTGAATGCTTGCCTTTCTTTTGCGGTGGGGTTAGACATTCGGAAGACCATAAAGAATGAACCATCATATCCGGCAGATACGGTATCAGGCATTTAATCCCTCCTTGCTGAAGTCAACTAATTATACCTTACACGAAATCAATAAAATTTCTCCTGTACAAATAAGCAAATATTGTTTTATAAAAATTGACAGAACATCCAAAAGATTGACTTATACGGCAGACAGTAATGCAGATACACAGGTCTCTTCTGATCTTCAATTCCATGCATATTTCATATGATCAAAAAAAAGAAGAAAGGAGAGATGCTAAATGGATATGGAAAAAGGATATCGAATCGACTATACGATCCAGGATCAAGAAGGAGATGATGTTGCTACGTTGACTCTTGAAGTGGAGAAGTTGCCATCAATGAAAGCGGAAACTCTTAGCAGCTTACTTTATCCAACACTTTTAGCCTTGAGATTAAAGATGTATTTGCTTGGAATCAATGTAGAACGGGGAAATCAAAGGATTGGTTATTGGGGTTGCACAGCGAAAGTGGATGAAGGATTAATAAGCTGTTGCTTCGATTAGAAATTTATCTTAGAAATGAGGATGCCGTATGAAAAAACAGTGCGCAAGCGAAAGTGGAAGGCTTACTTATGCAGAGATTTTATCCCGTGCTGCGGCCAATATTGAAGGTGAGATTGATCGCATGTTTTCCTTTTCCAAGGATCTAAAGGATGTAGAGTTTGTTATAGGCAGGCTGAGGGATAAATTGGATGCTATTCAGTCAATATATCTGATTGAAACCGGCGATGAGCTGCAATTAAAAGAATTCAAGAAAAATGAATAGCTCCGGGCATGAATCCTAAATTATGATAAAAAGACAGGAGATATACTCCATATGGGTAGCAATGAAAAAAATGAGGCAACAATTGAGAAAATTCAATTAATAACGCCAGAAGAATTTGTATGTAAAGCTTTAGACGATATCGGAAATGATCCGGAAGCAACAGATACGGTACTTGATTCTAAGCTATATGATTTGGTGAGTTATACTGACAATAATGACACACTTGTTACCATGAAAATTAGTTATTTTAAAGAGGGACCTCCCTCGGATTACTTTTATTTACTTAGTGTAATTGTATCCACCGATTTCGATGTGGAGATGCCAATAGAAAAATTCCCGGAGGGAAAGGCTGAACAAGATCTGATTGATCTGGTAAGGCAGTTTTGTGAAAAAGATTGGGTTCATAAATATAAGGACGTAGTATAAAGACTATCCAAATTAACCATTGCGCCAGTCTCATGATGCCAATATCTATATCATTCTGCCCGATTTGGGGTCGGAAAAATTGCAATCCAGTGAAAATTGGGTTGCAATTTTTTTATTTTCGGTTTAATGACCTCCAGTTTTTTCGGTCGGTGCCCACATTTACGTTCTTTCTTCAATTTCATATTGGTCAGACATAATTCCTTTCATATTTATGTTGACATGGGAAAAGAAGAGAGGAGTGAACCAGTCTGACTTAGCTTTAAAGAGCATTTATATCAATCAATTTCTTCCATGCTTTTTAGGAAATAGCTTCCCTGAAAGGTGTGAAAATTATGGACA
>OHJJ01000905.1_pt1 | contig 11746 bp, 5 predicted proteins | sample 1568551 | NCBI WGS metagenome assembly OHJJ01 (sample SAMEA3879505, study PRJEB24766) | human gut metagenome | biome: human-associated habitat; feature: feces | place: USA | collected 1985/1987 | reverse complement strand
ACGGCTATGCCGTTGACTGCCCACCAATGTCTGAGGAACCGCATTGCGGAGCAGAGTTGTCCTTCCCCACAATAGATGTAAAAAAGCTGCTCCGGCACTTACATGCCGGAGCAGCTTTTTGCCGCATGGTTTGTTAACGCACGGAAACGGAGTCTTACGCTTACCCGCCCTCCTCTGTGTGATCGTGCGTTCGTGATGCGTGGCTCAAGCCGCGGTGTTTTCCTCGTCGGACTCATCCTCGAAAGCGGCAGCGGGCATGGCATCGAGCGACCGCGCCGCGGAATTGCTGTCGGTGGAATTTGGGACATTGCCAATGCTGTAAAGCCCTGCAGGGAAGGTACTTCTGTCATCAATGTCGGCTGTCACGGAGTATGTTGTTCCGTCCTTGGAAGTGGCACTCTTGCAGATGCCGCCGAGGAAACCTCCAACCGACGCACCAGTTGCACCATTCTTGTCGACCGTCATACCCGATACCGTGCAGCCTATGATGCTTACGCTGCCGTTGCCGCGATAGTCGTTGTCGGCCCATTTTCCTTCTGCGTCATACGGCGTGTACAAAGCATCCGCATAGCCGATGAAACCGCCAATCAGGAACTGCGTTCCGCCGTTGTCGTTCTTGTCGGTAACATTGACGGTCATATCCTCCACCGCGCAGCCGGTCAAGGTCACGGTGCCCTTGGCATAGCCGATAAGCCCGCCGATGCTCTCCGCAGGCAGCAGGTGGGCGGAGGTATAAGCATTCCCTTCCTCGCCAAGCAAGTTCAAATTCATGGTCACATTTTTGACCGTCACGTTTTCCGCCGCGAACCCGTCGCCCACAGAGCCCGCCAGAGCGCCGAAAGCGTGATAGTAGTTGCCGCCGACAATGGGTTGGGCAGTGTAGTCGATCGTTATACCGTCGATAGTCAGGTTCTTCACCGTCACGTTGTCGCCATAACCATAAATACTGCCTGCGGCATAATTGGCAATCGTCTCGCCGCGTTTTACATGGAAGATCGTGTGATTCTTTCCATCGAATGTGATGCCGCCAACGGTGTCCCCATTGTACGTCATATTCACATTGCAGAGGTCCAAATCAACGCCCAACGCGTAGCTTGCCGCATCAGAGGAGTAATCCTGCACGACTTTAGTCAGGAAATCGTTGGCATTGTAAAGCAGCTCCACACCATTGCTGTCAGGTTCGGATTTCCATTGGACACCGACCTTGACGATGGCATCCTGCTCCGCGGCCATTTTCGTCAGCGATTCAGACTCAACCAGACTCTCGACAAGCTCATTCCAGTCATTCAGCTTTTTCTCATAATAACCGAAATAATCAGCGCCGGGGATACCGGTGGGCAGGGTAAAGACCTGATCGTACCCCACGGTCACGTCGATATAGGGAATACCGTGGTCATTGGCGTTGATATACACATAATTCGTCTCATCGTACTCAGCCGTGAGCAGCTTGCCGCCATTCTCAAGCAGCCAGTCTCTCAACGGCACATTGCCGTCCCAGTCGAATCGGAGGAAATAGGTCATGGTATCCCACTTGGCGTAGAGGTGAAAGTCGGTGCCTTCGTAGGCAGGCATTGTGGTTCCCTCCCAAGGGGTTGTGTACGCCTCGTCCGTGCACCAACCGGCAAAGGTATAGCCGGTGCGCTTGGCCTTCGACATATCCGTATTCAGCGTTGCGCCGTAGTAGACATCGTCCGATTGAGGGAGGGTGCCTTCGATTTCTGATGCATCAACTCCATAGTGAAGGCACAAATGGTACACATTCCGAGCGTAGTAAATGTTCACTACATTCTGCGCGCTGTCGGCTTTGAGGGTGATTGAGGTGGACGAATCAGCTTTCGGTACGAATCCCTCGAAAGACTTTTGCACATTCACGGTCTGACCAGTCTCGTCGGAACCGGACACAGTATCTTGCAGTACGTAATCCGTGCCGTCCACGTTTTGCAGATAGTAGTTTACGGTGTAGTTGACCTCGCCCGCGTTCCACTTGGCATACAGGGTGGTGTTCTCGGCGGGCATGGTGGCTGCGGTAAACGCAGTTGTACAGCCCGCATCTGTGTACCAGCCGCCAAAGGCGTAACCTGCTCGGCTCAGGTCATTGGCGCTCGGGGCGGTGACCGCTGCGCCGAAGCGATAGGTTTGAGATTTGGTCATGCCGCCGTCTGTCCAAGCGGCATCACTGCCGTTGAGGTTATAGGTCAGCGTGTATTCGTTACGGTTGTAATACACCTTGACCACCGTGCTGCCGTCGCCATTGACGGTCTGCTGGTCGAAGCCCTGCACGGTGAATCCGGGGTAGGACTTGCTTTCGGCGGCAGTAGGCTGACCCGTAGCGCCGGTCTTGGATTCCGTGTCCGCAAGGGTGTAGTCATCGTCCGCTACATTCTGCTGATAATGCTCCACGGTGTAGGAGATCCCGCCCTGCGCTGTCCACTTGGCATAGAGGGTGATGTTCTCGGCGGGCATGGTGGCCGCAGTAAACGCAGTCGTGCAGTTTGCATCCGTGTACCAACCATCAAAGGTGTAACCCGCTCTCGTCACATAGCTTTGCGTCAGGAGTTTGAGCGCAGCGCCCAGACGATAGGATTTAACACCGGGGTCCGAAACCCATGCTGCATCCGCGGTGTTCAAGTCATAGGTCAGTCTGTACCGCTTACGGGCATAGCTGATGGAAACCGTTCCGCCGTCCTCCGCGTTGACCTTGTAGCTCACCGTTTGGGGAATGACGTAGGTGCCTTTCTCATCGTCCGTAAGGAAGTCCGCCGGATTGATGGTAACTGTTTCGTCCGTTTTTCCGGTTCGGGTCTCAGTTGTTTGCGACCACTTGCCGTCTGCGCCCTCCTTGCGGAGCACCAGGAAATAGTTGATGTTATCCGGCACCCACTTGGCGTAGAGGGTAATATCTTCGGCAGGCATGGTCGTTCCACTCCACGGAGTTTTGTATGCTGCATCTTCATACCAACCGCCGAAGGTATAGCCAAGGCGGGTGGGGGCATCGTTCAGCTTGTCAAGTTGATCGCCATAGCGATAGGGCACAGTGCTTTTCTGACCATTGCTATTTAATGTAAGCGTGTAGGGTGCGCGGCTGTAATAGTAATTCTGCCCGCCCGTTCCGTCCGGACGGATGTGGATGCCTGCATAGCCGGGGTGTCGGTAGCCGATTTTGTCCGGCACAAGGGTCTTATCCGGCACGATGTAGTCGTTGGCGGTGCCATAATGAGCCACAATCTTGGTCGGCGTTTCGGGATAGGTTCCGTCCTCGTTTTGCAGATAGAAATTGAGGGTGTACGGAATGTCGGTCTTGGGCTCAAACGTTGCCACCGCTACCAATGCGCTCTCCGGCATGGTGGTGCCGGTATAGGGGTGTTCCTTATCGTAAGAGAAAATGTTGCTCTCGTCTTTCAACAGATAATACGTCCAGCCCGTAAAGTCATAGCCGGTGCGGTCGGGCGTTTTCAGATCAAGAGCCTCGCCGAATTTCCGCTGCTCCCAACCGATGTAACCGCCGGTGCTGCTCAGCTCGTGGATGGGATAACCGTCCCGCAGGCGGTCCCAATGGATCTTGACCTTGAGCTGCACCGGGTTGGTGGAAAAGCTCAGATCGGAGCCTTTGTAGGTGAGCGTCATCACGCAGTCGATCTCCGGCTCGTCGCAGGTCCGCCAGTTATCAAGTGCCAGCTTTATGTGCTGCTGACTGTAATCGCCGCTGTTGGGACCGGTGTGATAGGTAGTAAAGCGGGGATCGTCAAAGCTGATGTCAAACTTGTTCCAATCATACGTCTCGGTGCGGTCGTTGCCTGTTGTGAGGTCAAATCCGGTCAGCGCTTGCACCGTTTGGGGCAAAACGACATCAAGGCCGCCGTTTTTCAGATAAACCGTCGGTATGTCTCCCTCGCCGTCCGCATCTTTAATCTCAAATGCCGTGATGGCGTGGGTGCTGCCCGCCGACCACAGAGGCGTTTCATCGGTGTATATCTCCGGCGTCCACGAAACCTTGCCCTTAAACGCGGAGAGGTTGGCGCTGATGTCCATAAACATGCCGACTTCCACATACAGCGCACCCGAGGCGTTGGAGGTTTTTGGTTTCCCTGCCTCATAGTGGAGCGCATACAGCACATACCCGTAGCCTTTTAAGTATGCGCCCAATTTGGCCACAATGCCCACCGTGGCCACCTTCCTCGATATGAGGCTGACGCTGGGCCATATCTCCACACCGGCTCGCAGACCCACCGCGCCCATTGCGTACAGACGCAGGTTATACTGCTCGTTCACAAGATTGTAGGTGCGGGTGGTGGTCCTGTGCTTAAACAGGTAAACGCCGAACACATATCGCTTGGCATTGGTATAGTTGAAGTTCATACCCATGGTCATTCGGATGTTCAGCTCGACCACAAAGTCTACCGTAAGCTCAAACTTGATGATTTTTGCGACGGTCTTTTTCATACTGAAAATCTGTTTGCGGTACAACTCCACCCAGTCGCTGTCCAACTCCAGCATACTGTTGTACAGCTCCTGCAAGCTGAGCTTGGAAGTGTCAATTTCTTCGCGCTCTCCGCCGGTGTCCTTGCCCTCCAAAGCATCCAGTTTCTTTCCCAGTTTGTCCACCAAGTCCTTCACCTTCGTCACGGTGTCCTTTTCGCCCTCAGAAACAACGGTGGCATCGAGGTTGATGGCGGTGTAGGTATAAACATTCAGACCAGCCTCCAGATACACATCGCTGATCCAGTAGAAAATGAACTTGTGTTTCCAAACGAGCTTGCCGTGGGTACTCAGATCCAGTTTCAACTCCTGAATAAAGGTGGGCGTGACGGTGATGACAATGTTGCCGCCGTCCTTTTTAATCTCTTTCGTAACCTCCAGTTGCAATTCCAGACGCACGCCGGACAGCGGTTTTCCAGACGCATCCTTAAAGTTTTGCAATTTTTTTGTAATCTGAGCGCTTTTGACCTTAACACTGGTCTTACCCCCGCCGTTGGCATTTGCCCCCGCCGGTGAGGCAGCGCCGGAGCCTCTTGCATCATTCAAGGATAGGGTGGAAATGCCGAGCGTGCCCTCCGGGTCGATGTCAATGGAACGCAGGTCGATCTCATCACCTGCCGTCAGGCCGCTCAGATCCATCTTGTCTATCGCCACGGAAATGCGGTCCGCTACAGTCTGGGCAAAGCCGCTTTCTATGGCTTGACGGGCGATCTGTTTCTCCAATTTTTGGGTGTCAACACCATCCAGCATTGTATCGCCGCTGATGGGGTCGGTGGTGTCCACATCCATGGAGGAGAGCACATCATCTTTAGTGGCATCGGTATAGGTGAGTTGATAATAGTCAGAACCGAGTTCATCCGTGGTATAGTCCACAGCTGTGATGCGGCCGTAGCCATCGGATGCTGCGGTTTCGATTGTATAGCTTTCGCCCGTATAGAACGCAAGGAAGTCACCCACATCAACGGTGGTGTTTTCGTCCAGATTTTCCACACCCGATGCAGTGGTAAAGGTCAGCTCCTCCACGGGAACGAGGACGGTATAGCCGCCGGAAGGGTTCTCTTCCTTAGCCGCTTTACAGTCTGCCTGCACCGGCAGCACATCGGGAACGAACAGAACATCCTCCACCGCGGCTGACTGATAGGAATAGGTATTGGTTGTCTTGTTGACCCCGGTGATTTTTACATAGGAAACATCGCCGGTGTTGTCATCGGTGGTTCCGACTGCCACACGCTTTTCAGGCTCGGTACCCTCATAAATGGCCACGGTGTCGCCGACTGCCAAGTTGCCGTCGTAAACAAAGGTACCTGTGCTGTCGGAGACGGCATCCATAGCCGCGCCGCCGCTACCAAGAGCAGCGACCGGCATGCTGAGCGCCTTGACCCGCTTACCGTTCTGGGTGGCATTGCCGATAGCGGTTGCCGGGATGGATATGACCTCTTCTCTGAGGTGCCAATTCAGCACCGGATTGCCCACTTTCACGGTGAAGTGGTATTCCCGCACGGAAGACACTTTGCCGTCAAAGTACAGACTGTTATCTTCCAATACCACCTTATAAGTGCCGCCCTCTGCCCATCCGTCTGTGGGCGGCGCAACGGTGTAGGTGCCGTTGGGATTATTCCTGACATCGCCGACAACGAGGATCGTATTGCCGTCCGCGTCTACTTCGCTGGTGGGCTGCTCCGTGCCGATCAGCTTGATTTTGTCCCTCAAATCGGTTCCGGAAGAACTGCTTTGGATGGTGATTTCAAAGTTTGTCTCTACATCCGTCGCTCCGGCGTAAGTCGGTGTTTCCACGCCCTCGATTGCATCGTAGTCCACCATCTTTGCGTAAAGGGACAGATTTTCGCTGAGCGGATCACCGTCGGCAACGGCCTTGTTATAGTTTTCATCATAGTACCAGCCGACGAAGGCTTTCTTCGCTGCCGAAGGCGTGGGAAGATTGGCGATGGAAAGCACAGAGGTCGTCTGCGTAAAGGTGGAAGTCGTTCCATCGGGCAGATACAGCGTGATGGTATGCGTTGTGCTGCCGGAGCCGCTTCCACCAGAGGAACTGCTGCCGGAGGAACTGCTGCCACTATTCGGCTTGCTCTGATCTTCCTTCTGTGGTGTCTCACCCAATTTACGCCCCACGATGCCGGGTGCTGAATACCAAATCTCCACCGCCTCGTCCGCACGCATACACAGCGTCGCCATCTGGGCGCGGGTAGCATTGCCTTCGGGGGCAAAGCGTGTGCCGTCACCGTTCAAAAGTCCCTGTTTCCAGAGCTTCAGCACAGCATCCTGTGCGTAGGCGGGGGCGCTCCAGATCCGCAGGCGTAGTGATGACATTCGCACCGGTCGCATAGTCCACTTGGAACGCTTCAAAATACCGCACGAAGAATGCTGCCATCTGTGCCCGGTTGATGAACGCATCGGGAGAAAATTTTCCGTCACCTGTGCCTACTGTGATGCCGTACCTTGCCGCCCACTGCACATAGGGGGCGTAATACATCGTCTGCGGCACATCAGAAAACGGAGTCTCTCCACTGTAATCATCTGGATTTACACCGGCCATACGCCCAAGCACCGTAACGAACATCCCACGGGTCATGGTGCCGCTGGGACTAAATGTGGCAGTTGAGGTGCCGTTGAATATACCGTGGGAATAGACGTACTCCACAGCCTTGGCACACCAGTCCGAGGACTTTACATCCTGAAACGGCATTGTCTGGCTGGGCTGCTCCGCCCTGCCGCCGTTGCCTGCGGCAAGTACCTCCATGGGCAGCATCGTTACCAGCAGGACGATACTCAGCAGTCCGGCCACAAACCGGTTCCATTTTCTCCTCATCCAATACCCCTCCTCATTTTTTAATTGGATGCGCGGAAAGTACGGCCCCCCTCTCAGGCGCACGCCTGAGAGGGTTTTGCACGCAATTCCCTCCACAGCATGATGTTACACTTTTATTTTACCATTCTCATACCGTGCTGTGTTGTGTTGTTTAGGGGCAAATCCGTGTCGTTTAGGAAAAAGAGCCCTTTGCCGCTTGTAGAGATGAACACACTTTGTTACAATGGCAAACAGGAAAGGAGGCGGTATCATGGAGCCTCAGCACAGAAAGATCTGGCCCGCAGCCACTCTGTTGATCCTTGCTGCCGCTGCAGCGGTCTTCTGCCTGTTCCGCCTGTCTCAGCCGGACAGGATGCAGACATCGCTTCTTTTGAACTGCACACAGACGAACCGGAACGGTTGGACCTTTGAGACAGAAAGCGGTCCGGCGGAACCTGTATTTGGCTTCGGCGGCTATCTGGATGGTATTCCGGTGGACGGAGACAGCCCGGTGGCGGCGGAGCGGGTCATGGAGGAGCCCGGTCAGCGGGATCTGCTGCAATTTTTTGGCTTTGGCACGGGGATACAGGTGTTTCTGGATGGCGAACTGCTCTACACTGACTTTCCAAACGAAGAAAACCGTGCGGATTCCTTTTTGGAAGACGTGGATTTCAGCAGCATTTCCCATGACGGCCTGTGCATCCCGCTTCCTATAGACTGCGCCGGAAAGACGCTGCGAATCGTCACCTACGACACAGCCCTCAACGGTTTACTTTACCCTACTTTCCCATCTCTGGTCAGTCGCTTTTCCGACTCTGTGACCGCTGTTTCCGGCATTGTCTGGCCCATGGCGGTCATCACAGCACAGGTCATACTGGCGCTTTTCCTGCTGCTGGTTTTCCTTTTCAGCGCCCAGACGGGGCCGTATCTGTGGAAACTGCTGCCGCTGAGCGGCTATTTTCTGCTGACGGCGGTGCCTGTGGCGTGCGGCTCATTCTTCGCACTTTCTGCCGGATTGGATACAACGGGCAGCCTGACGGACTGGCTCTGTCTCATTTATATTGACTTGCTGTTCTGCTTTCTGGCCATTTCCCTGCATGGTTGGAAGCGCCGGATATTGTTGATCGGAGCGGCGACGCACATTTTGTGCTCGGCCCTGCGGTGCTTTACGTCGGTCACACTGTTTTACGGCAGGCTGATGGACTGGCTTGGCTTTGGCCTGTTCCTGCTGGCGGTTCTTTTGATGCTGCTCTCTCATGAACGGATGCTCCGTCGGACAAGCCTCTGCCTCTGCTGCGTCGCAGGCGCGCTGTTTGCCGCATGGTGCGTCAGCCGGTTCGTGGGCGTGGAATATCTCTATCCACTGAGCAATCCCATCACTTCCCTGCTCTACGGCAATCCGAAAGCGCTGTATACCCTACTGTGCGCTGTGACCGGTCTGCTCTGTGCAGTGCAGGTGGTGGCGGAGTTCATCCGCACCGCCTTCTCCCGCCAGCGGCAGATGATAGCCCTGCAAAGCCGCAGCCAGCAGGCCCAAGAGCAATACAGGCAGGCGCAGGAATCCCTTCGGAATGTATCGGCCTTCCGCCACGAGTGGAAAAATCACGTAGCTGTCTTGTGGACTTTGACGCAAAAGCAGGATCTGGACGCCATCCATGACTATCTAAGCCATCTGGGCGGACAGCTGGAGCAGCTTTCCCCCAAGGTCTACACGGCGAACCCGACAGTCAATACCATCTTGCAGCGCGTTGCCGCGCAGACGCAGGAGCTGGGCATTGCGTTCCGTGTCAGCGCCCTGCTGCCGGAGTCCCTCTCCATTGATGAGGGTGACCTTTGCGGCTTCCTCTTCAACCTGCTGGACAATGCTTTGGAGGCGGCGGCCAAGGTGCCGCACGGCGAGATCATCTGCTCCCTGCAGATCCGCCAGCAGTACCTCGCCATCCGCTGCGAGAACACCTATGACGGCACGGTACACACGGATAGCGCCGGAAATCTTCTGACCACGAAGGATGATCCCGCCGAACATGGCTTCGGTCTGATGAAGATGCGCTCCATCGCGGAAAAGTACGGCAGTGTGCTGGATATAAGCTATGACAAAAACCGCTTCACCGTGATGACGGCACTGCGGCTGAAAGCATGACCATATTGCGGAAGCCTTTCCTCCAAACCGAAAATATGCCCCGCTGTTGAGCCACTACGGACTGAACAGCGGGGCGTTTTTTTGTATATAAATTAAATGCGGTTGAGATAGCGGACGAATCGATTTTGGAACTGCACCATATAGCGCCGCCCGATGCTCACCTCACCGCCCTCCAGCAGATATACCGTCCTGCCGCTGACCTCCCGGATGTGGGAGAAGTTTACCAAAAAACTGTTGTGGCAGCGGCAAAAATTTTCTGCAGGAAGCGTTTCCTCCGTTTGGCTCAGAGAACAGGGCAGAAACTGCTCGCCGTGGATCGTGTGGAGAACAGCGCCGTGCTCCCGGCTTTCTGCATAAAGGATATCTGCAATCGGCAGAACAAATGTCCTACCGCCGACATGGATGGATACGGTCTTGGACTGGTGATGGAGCCGCAGGTCGGTTTCAATGGCCCGTGCCAACTCTTCCCGCTTTACCGGCTTGAGCAGGTATTGAATCGGGCGGACCTCATAGCCGTCCTTCAGATACTCCGAACTGCCTGTGAGGAAAAGGATACTGGTACGGTCATCCGTCATGCGCAGTTTTTTTGCAAACTCCATGCCGCTCTCGCCATCCATGAGAATGTCCAGGCAAAGCAGGTCAAACCGTTCACCGGACAGCAGCTGTGTTTCCAGATCCTCTGCCGAGGAAAACGCAGCGATACGATGTTCGATTTCCAGGTCGGTGAGGACTTCGCCGCACAGTGCCGCCGCTTCCTCCCTCGTATCCTTTTGATCTTCGCAGACCGCCACTGCATACATCGCTCATCACCTCCCGGAGATCAGATAGATTTTAGCACAGATTTTGTTTTTTTACAACAAAGCTGTTTGTTTGGGCATTTCAAGTATCGACAGATCAGCGCGCAAGCGACATGGAGTAAGCGGCGACTGATTCAGTTAAGGAAACGCTTGTCCTGGTCATATTATGCCGCTAAGAAAACTATCTGGATGTGTAATGTCTGAAAAGCCTTCCTTGCTGATCACAACCACATGATTGTGATCTATGCTAAGGAAAAACCAGCACAAACCATCAAGACCTTCCTACGTTTTCTTTCGTGCCTGAACATCGCTCTTCACTTTATAAGTACTTCGTTCAGCACGCCATAGACCTCCGCCAAGGCGCGGACATACTGTGGGAAATTGCGCCGCAGCTCACTGTCGTCCTCCGACGGCAGGACCGGCCTCTGCATCATGCGATGAACAGCCCTCCATACCTGAAGCCTGCTGCCGGGATAGGCTTCTCTCAGCTTCTCGACGGCACGGCTCTTTGCCTTCTCCACGGCGGACTCCTTCATCATGTGATACATTCCGATCTCTTTCAAGGTCATCTCCGGGTATCCGAACACGCCGCAGGTCTTGCCGAGAAGGTCCCTGTCCTTCTTCGGCAGGGCGTCGAACAGTTCTCGTAGGAGCTCGATGCAAACCTTGCGGTACACGGCCTGCTCCGCCGAAACGGAGAGCGCACCCGGCATCAGCCGCTCATAGGGATCGCCGTCATAGCCCTCCGGGACAAGATCATTCGCACCGAGGAAATGGGTGTTGTAGCGAACATATCGACTGACACGAGCCTCAGGGATACCCAGCTCCTCCGCGATTTCACCGGTATCCTTCCATGCAACATGATACAGCCTCTGCGCCTGTCGGACGGCAGACATCTCGTCCTTGCTCAGTGCCATGCAGCCAATATTCTGTTCCAGCCAGCGGGTCATGCGCCCCTTCAAATGCGGGTAAAGATAGGTGGTGAGCGCGGCGCGGCTCTCGTCATACTCCCGACTCTGTATCCGTGTCAGGAATTCCAACGCGCCCTCGCCGCAGAGGTCGTCCAGAATCGTTTTCGTATACGCGGAAAACTGATTTGGATGATGCTGATCCGTCATCAAGCAGTTAAACTCCGCCGCGGCTTCCTTGGCGATGCCGCGGATCAGACCGATGTTTTTATAGTACAGCTTTTCCAGCGCAGCTTCATCACCGTCATAATATTGGCGAACCAGTTGCTCGTTGGTCATGCTTGCTCACCCGCCTTTTTCTTCGGCGGACGGCCCCTCGGATTGGCCGTTCTGGTGATCCCGCAGCGCTGGTAGACATTCTCAGACGAAACGCTCTCTTCAAAGGTTTCTACGGAAATACTTGCGTCGCGCAAGGCGTCATAGAGCAGATCCCGCACATAGTCCTTGGCTTTTCTTGCGTCCTTCTGTGAGATCGTGTCCCGAGACAGATCCTTCGTGATGCGAGCAAAGGCGGTCACCTTGACTTTGACCTTGGGAATGTCCTTCGCCAGTTCCTTCT
>OHJJ01000904.1_pt1 | contig 11753 bp, 9 predicted proteins | sample 1568551 | NCBI WGS metagenome assembly OHJJ01 (sample SAMEA3879505, study PRJEB24766) | human gut metagenome | biome: human-associated habitat; feature: feces | place: USA | collected 1985/1987 | reverse complement strand
CCAAGCGGGGCGGCGCATCCGTGACCCCCACCGTCATCAAGTCCAGCGCCGGTGCGGCTGAGCGTCTGCCCGTGGCCCGTGTGGCCAACATCGGCGAGACCATCCGCCGCCTGAAGGAGCAGGGCGTGTTCGTCTACTGCGCCGACATGGACGGCGTCTCCCTGCGCAAGAATAACCTGACCGGCCCCATCGCGCTGGTACTGGGCAGCGAGGGCAGCGGGGTATCCCAGCTGGTAAAGAAGCTGTGCGACGGTGTGGTGCGGCTGGATATGGCTGCACCCGGTACCGGCGTGGACAGTTATAACGTTTCGGTGGCGGCAGGCATCATTCTGTACGAGATCCAGTCGCAGCGCGCCGTAGAGGAATAAAACAAGCGGTAAACTCCATCCAGAACAGTGGGAGGGACAAGGATGCCGAACAATAAAAATGAACGCAAGGGCAAGCAGACGGGAGAGCTCTCGGCTGAAGAGCGGTTCCGCAACTTTTTCAGCACCAGTGTGATCGATCTGCCCGAGGAGATGACCCACCGGGACGAGCCTGCCCCGGTGGAGGAAAAGCCCAAGGCCGGGCTGCTGGGCAAGCTGTTCGGCCACGATAAAGAAGAAACGCCCGCTGCGGCACAGCCGGTGCTGGAGATCCCCACCGGCGAGATCCTGCTGGGGGCAGATGCAAAGCCGGTACAGCCGGAGCAGGAGGACATGGCGCTGGAGCTGCGCACCGCAGACCCTGTTCCGGTAATGCCGCTGCAGTTTGCCCGGACAGAGCCGGTCAAGGCAGCGCCGGCAGAGCCGGTGCCTGCACCCAAGGCGGCTGCTGCTGTGCAGCAGGCAACGGAAAAGCCCGTACCGCAGCCAAAGCCGCAGCCCGCTGCAGCGCCCCAAAAGCAGCCCAAGGCGAAAAACGCCCCGGAGATACTGCTGCCACAGGAGGAGCTGGAGCAGCGGGAGATGCAGCAGCTGAAGGATATGCTCAACGGCATGAGCGGCAAGGCAAAGCCTGCCCCGCAGCCGGCAAAGCCCGTGCAGGCAGCGCCGCAGCCAAAGGTGCAGCCCGCGCCTGCACAGCCTGCGGCAGAGCCGGAAAAAGCCCCGGCAAAGGCTGCACAAAAGGCCGCCGAGGAACTGCCGCCGGTGGTGTTTGCCAGCGCTCCGGCAGACCCGGAAACGCTGCCGAAAAAGCCTGAGAAAAAGTCTATTTTCCAGATGTTCGGCACGGCAGAGGACGAAAAGCCCGCTGCCCACAAGCCGGAAAAAGAGGATACCATGAGCCTGCCGCTGCTCCCGCTGGAGCAGGACGGCGCTCCTGCTGAACCGGCTCCCGCACCGGCAGATGCTGCCCCCGCCGCCCCGGCACAGCCGGAGACCGCGCCGGAAGCAGCTGTTCCTACTGAGGAAGCTGTGCCGGAATCCACTACTGATAAGCTGCACCACATGGCCGCAGAGCTGACCTTGCGGTGTGTGCTGGCGGGCATTCTGGCCGTAGTGCTGCTGCACCTTGGGCTGACGGCAGAACGTCTGCTGCCGCCGCTTTCGGTGCTGGACCCGGACGCAGCCCCGGCGGCGTTCTATGCCGCCAATCTGCTGCTGTTTGCCGCCAGCTTGTTTGTGGGCTACCCGGTGCTGCGGGACGGTTTGGCCGGCTTGCGCGGTCGTCCCAGTGCGGACACCATGCCCGCGCTGGCTGCTGTGGCAGCGCTGCTGCAGGCAGTGATGGCCATGCTGAATGCCAACGCCTACCGCAGCACCGAGGGCATCGGTCTGCTGACCGGTATGGCGGCGCTGGGACTGTTTCTGGCGCTGGTGGGCAGCCGGGTGATGCTGTCTGCCGTGCAGGGCGGCTACGCGCTGGCGGCAGAGGGCGGCGAACTGCGGGGCGCTTACCGCACCCGCGATAAAGATCTGATCCGCGCCCTTGCCCGGGATCTGGAGCAGAAGGACCCGTGGGTGCTGCTGAGCCGCCCGGTGCAGACCGCCAGCGATGATTTTGTGGAGCAGAGCCTCAGCGAGCGCGCCAGCGAGCGCCGCGCCCGCAAGGTGGCCTGTGTTCTGCTGGCGGCGGCAGTGCTCAGCGGCGTAGCCTTCCTGCTGTTCGGCGGCGGCATCAACTGCGCTGTGGCTGCGGCTGCTGCCGTGCTGTGCATGGGCGCACCCCTTTCCTCGGTGCTGGTGCCGGGTCTGGCGGCGCTGCGGCTGCAAAGAGCTGCCGCAGCTGTGGGCGCTGTGGTGCCCGGCTGGGCAGCCATTGAGGAGCTGGGCGGCATCGACACCATTGAGCTGGACGCCGATGACCTGTTTACCGCTGACAGCGTAACGCTGGAGGATATCCGCATCTTCAAGGGTGGCCGCATCGACCGCGCCATCCTATATGCGGCAAGTGTACTGAACGAGAGCTGCGACACCCTGCGCGGGCTGTTCCGCCAGATCATCGAGGACCGCACCGATATCCTGTTCCCGGTCAAGGATCTGGAGCAGCACACCGGGCTGGGCTTCTCGGCATGGTGCGACAATAACCGCATCCTCATCGGCACCCGCCGCTACATGGAGCAGGAGGGTGTTACCCTGCCGGAGCAGGACTACGAGGACAGCCACTCCAAAAATGGCGAGCTGCAAATTTTGTATCTGGCAGTGTCCGGCAACCTGCACGCCATGTTCGTGCTGCGCTATGTGGGCGGCCGCAATGTGGCACGCAGCCTTGCTTCTCTGCAAAGGGAGAACATCCGTCTGCTGGTCACCAGCAAGGACCCCAGCCTGACGGCGCGGCACATCACCGAGGCCTACCATCTGCCGGAGGGCATGGTCACGGTACTGGACGGCGACCAGTGTCAGGCTATTGAAGCCGCCGATGCAGCCCCGGCAAAGCCCAAGTGCTGCCTGTACCACCACAGGGGTTTTGCCAGCCTGACCGGCGGCTTGCAGGCCGCAGATCAGGCACAGAATGCCGAGACCAGCGCCACCACGGTGCAGCTGGTGTCGGTATGCTTCTCGGTGTTCATTGCGGTGCTGCTGACCTATGCGGGCAGCATCTGGCAGCTGTCCATCGCCACGGTGCTGATGTATCAGGCCGCATGGAGCGCCTTGAGCATCGCCGTCTGCGCCCTGAAGCAGCATAGCTGAAAGTTTTAGCATATTACAAAACGGGCTGTTGCACAGAACTTTGTGCAGCAGCCCGTTTTTGCTATCTTCCTTTTATTTCAGCTTTTTGCGCTTTTCGTAGTCGTTCAGGGCGGCCAGCGCCTCGCCGGAAAGGGGAACGAGCGCCAACATATTGAAGATGGTCATCAGCCCGATGCCCACATCGCCCAGATCCCACACCACGGTGTAGGCCTGTGTGCCGCCCACCAGCAGCATGGCCAGCGCCAGCAGCTTGTAGGCGGTCTGGCTCCACCAGTTGTCGCCGCACAGGTAGGCCACATTGCCCCGGGCGTAGTACAGCACCCCCAGAAAGGTGGAGAAGCTGAACAATGCTAAGATCACCGCAATGAACACGATGCCAAAGCTGCCCAGATGGTACTGCATGGCAGTCTGTAAAAGGTTCATGCCGGTCAGCCCGGCGGTGATCTCCTGCGGCACCAGCAGCATCAGAAAGGCAGTGCAGCTGCAGATGACCACCGTGTCGATCAATACGCCCAGCGCCTGTACAAGACCCATCTTTACCGGGTCGTCGCACTCGGCAGCGGCAGCGGCGCAGGGGGCAGAGCCGCTGCCCGCTTCGTTGGAGAACAGCCCGCGCTTGACACCGTTCATCAGCACCGCGCCAAAGCCGCCTGCGGCCACCTGACGCAGGCCAAAGGCCTCGGCAAGGATGCGTGCCAGCACGGCGGGCAGCTGCCGGAGATTCAGCACCACGATGCCCACCGTGATGACAAAGTAGCACACCGCCATGACCGGCACGATAAAGTCAAGGCTTTTTACGGTGGCGTTTTTGCGCAGCACGATCAGCGCCGCCAGCAGGGTAAGCACCACGGTAGTGGCCAGCGGCGGGACGTGAAAGGCGTTTTCAAAGGCAGAACTGACCGAGTTGGAAATCACCTGACTGATGCCGCACCAGCAGATCAGACCGGACACTGCAAACAGCGCTGCGCACACCGAGCGCTTGAGCTTTTTGCCCCGCTTGCGCTCTGCCAGCACATGAAGGTAGTAGGCCGGGCCGCCCCGCCAGCCGCCGTACAGCGGGTCCGGCACGCGGTACTTCTGCGCCAGAGTGGACTCCACAAAGGAGGTGGAAGCGCCCAGCAGGGCAGTGACCCACATCCAGAACACCGCGCCCGCACCGCCCGCCGAAACAGCGGCCACCACGCCCACAAGGTTGCCCATGCCCACCCGGGTGGCGGTGGAGATGACCAGTGTCTGGAAGGAGGAAAGCCCGCCCGCAGCCTGCTTTTTTTCGCACACCGCGCCGATCATATCCCGGAACAGGCGCACCGGCAGCAGCCTTGTGCGCAGGGTAAAGCCGATACCGGCTGCAAACAGAAGCACCACCATGAAGGAGATGCCAATGCCGCCCGCCACTGGCAGGGTGAATAAATCGCCCCACAGCAGGCGGTAAAGCGCTTCGATCAGATCAACTATCAAGAAAACAGCCTCCTGTACTTTTGAGAAATAAAGTTGCTACTTCATTATAGTACAGCACAGAAGAATTGTAAAATCTAAAATATTGATAGAAAGAATCGATAGAACGGGATGGCTTGACAAATCACATAGCTTCGATTATTCTACAAACAGAAGGGGCGCTGACTGCAAGGGTCAGCTTTCTATCCCGTATGTCAAAAGATTGACCGCTCGAGTTGGGAAACTGTGGGGCGGTCAATCTTTTTTTATTATCAACATAAAAGCCGCCCGGTTATGCCGGGCGGCGGAGGAAGAAGCGCCTTTCAGCGCGGGGAAAGCTTACAGGATATCGATGTATTCACCGGCCAGCGCCTTGTTCATGCTGCGCACGGCGCAGAACTTGCCGCACATACTGCAGGTGTCGCTGTGGTCGTCCTCGGGCAGGCGGGCGTCGCGGATGGCCTTGGCGGTCTCGGGGTCCAGCGCGCAGGCGAACTGTGCATCCCAGTCCAGTACGCGGCGGGCATCGCCCATCTTGTCGTCAATGTCCCGGGCGTGGGGGATGCCCTTAGCAATGTCGGCGGCGTGAGCGGCGATCTTGGAGGCCACGATGCCCTGCTTTACGTCTTCCACATTGGGCAGTGCCAGATGCTCGGCGGGGGTCACATAGCACAGGAAGGCCGCACCGCTGGCGGCTGCCACTGCGCCGCCGATGGCAGCGGTGATGTGGTCGTAGCCGGGGGCGATATCGGTGACCAGAGGTCCCAGCACATAGAAGGGTGCGCCCATGCAGATGCTCTTCTGCACCTCCATGTTGGCGGCGACCTGATTCAGGGGCACATGGCCGGGGCCTTCTACCATCACCTGCACGTTGTGCGCCCATGCGCGCTTGGTCAGCTCGCCCAGACGCACCAGTTCCTCGATCTGGCACACATCGGTGGCGTCAGCCAGACAGCCGGGACGGCAGGCATCGCCCAAAGAGATGGTCACATCATGCTCGGCGCAGATCTCGCAGATCTCGTCAAAGTGCTCGTAGAAGGGGTTCTCGTTGCCGGTCATGCTCATCCACGCAAACACCAGAGAGCCGCCGCGGCTCACGATGTTCATCTTGCGCTTGTGCTTGCGGATCTGCTCGATGGTCTTGCGGGTGATGCCGCAGTGCAGGGTAACAAAGTCCACGCCATCCTCTGCGTGCAGGCGTACCACATCGATGAAGTCCTGTGCAGTCAGCTCAGCCAGATCCCGCTGGTAGTGGATGACCGAATCATACACCGGCACAGTGCCGATCATCACCGGGCACTCGTGGGTCAGCTTCTGGCGGAAGGGCTGGGTGTTGCCGTGGCTGGACAGGTCCATGATGGCCTCTGCGCCCATGTTGACCGCGCTCATGACCTTCTGCATCTCGATGCTGTAGTCCTTGCAGTCGCGGGAGACGCCGAGGTTGACGTTGATCTTGGTGCGAAGCATGGAGCCGATGCCCTCGGGGTCGAGGCAGGTGTGATGCTTGTTGGCCGGGATGGCCACCTTGCCCTCGGCGACCAGCTGACGGATCTCCTCGACGGTGCGGTACTCCTTCTTGGCGACCGTCTCCATTTGGGGCGTGACGATGCCCTTGCGTGCGGCATCCATCTGTGTGGTGTAAGTCTGCATGGTTCAAATCCTCCGAAAATACGCTCTTTATTTATCCTGTACAGCGTCTGGGACGCCGTGCATCCAGTTTTCGACCCCTGTGCCGCCCAAGGTGTGGTCCAGCGGGCCGGAGCCTTGGCCCAAGTCGAGCTGGGCGTTCAGTGCGTCGGTCAGATAGGCCTTGGCCCGGGCGATGGAGTCCGCCAGCCCGAAACCCTTGGCGAGGTTTGCCGCGATGGCGCTGGACAGGGTGCAGCCGGTGCCGTGGGTGTTGGGGTTATCGACCCGCTGCCCCGGGAACCAGAGCAGCTGCCCGTCCCGGAGCGCCAGAAGGTCGTCGGCGTCGGTGTCGCTGTGGCCGCCCTTCAGCAGGACGTTGCAGCCGTAGCGGCCGGCGATGGTCTGCGCGGCGCGTACCATGTCATCGCGGCTATGGATGGCCATTTCGGCCAGAACTTCCGCTTCGTGGCGGTTGGGGGTGATAAGCGCCGAGAGAGGGAACAGCTCCCGGCAGAGGGTGCGCACAGCGTCCGAGGCGATGAGGTCAGAGCCGGAGGTGGCTACCATCACGGGGTCTACGACGATGTTCTCCGCCTTGTAGAAGCGGAGGCGCTCGGCGATGGTCTCGATGAGGGGAGCCGAGGACACCATCCCGATCTTGACCGCGCAGGGGCGGATGTCGGTGAAGACAGCGTCGATCTGCTGGGCCAGAAACGCGGGGCTGACCTCATAGATGCCGGAAACGCCGGTGGTGTTCTGGGCCGTCAGGGCGGTGATGGCGCTCATGGCGAAGACGCCGTTCATGGTCATGGCCTTGAGGTCGGCCTGAATGCCGGCGCCGCCGCTGGAATCGCTGCCCGCGATGGTAAGTGCAGTTTTCATGGGTTTGCTCCTTTATCGCAAGTCAAGAAATTCGTGCAACATTCAAACAGCATATTTGCGATATGCAATTCAACGCTGTTGCTGTTGCATTAAAAAGTTGAATTGCTATAGATGATCTGTTCCGCCAGCGCCTTCAACTCCCGGCACTCGGCTTCGATGTCCTCGGCACCGAAGATGGCGCTCACGAGGGCCACGCCGTCTGCGCCGGAGCCTTTCAGCTGGAGGATGTTGTCCTTATGGATGCCGCCGATGGCGACGACCGGCACATCCACAGCATCGCATATCTTTTTCAGCTCGCCCTCGGGCAGGACGTCCACATCCGTCTTGGTGTGGGTGGAAAAGGCTGCGCCGACACCGAGATAATCCGCGCCGTGGGCCACAGCCAGCCGGGCCTCCTCCACCGAGTGGGCCGACACGCCAAGGAGCATATCGGGGCCGACTTTGGCCCGGACATCGGCTGCGGCCATGTCCTCCTGCCCGACGTGGATGCCGTCCGCATGGCACTGGATGGCGATGTCCACGTTATCGTTGATGATGAAGGGGACGCCATAGCTGCGGCAGAGGGCAGAAAGCTCCATGGCTTCCTGTAAAAATGCCGCGTCGTCCAGCTCTTTTTCCCGCAGCTGGACGCAGGTGACGCCGCCCTTCAGCGCATCCTCCACCTGCTGGCGGAGGGTCTCGCGGCCCGTCCATGCCCGGTCGGTGACGGCGTAGAGAAGCATGGTGTGTTTATCGCATTTCATAGCGTGCTCCTTCCTCGAGCTGCTCGGGGGTCATGTTGTAGATGGCGTCGATGATATAATTGCGGTAGGTGGCGCTGCCGTCCCGCTTCGTAAGGCGGCTGTGGGCCACTTCGCCCGCAAGGCCCATGGCGCAGACAGCCGCCGCAGCAGCCTCCAAGGGCTTGTCGGGGTTGGCGGCGCAGAAGGCCGCCGTCAGGGCCGAGAGTTGACAGCCGGTGCCGGTGACGGCGCTCATCATGGGGTGGCCGTTGCGGATGCAGAACGCCCGCTGGCCGTCGGCTACGATGTCGATGGCCCCGGTGACGGCGATGACCGCCCCAGTGCGGGCCGCGAAGGACTTGACGAAGGCCACGGCCCGGTCCAGAGTCTCTTCCGTGATTTTGTCGGATGCGTCGGCGTCCACGCCCTTGGTGGTGCCGCTGCCCACCGCCAGTGTCCGCATCTCGGAGATGTTGCCCCGGATGACGGTAGGCTTTACCTCCCGCAGCAGCCGCAGGGCCGTCTCGGTGCGGAGATGGGACGCTCCCGCACCCACCGGGTCCAGCACGACGGGCCGGCCCAGCCGGTGGGCGGTATGGCCCGCCAGAAGCATGGAGGGGATGGTGCGGCTGTTCAGAGTGCCGATGTTCAGGTTCAGTCCGGCACACAGAGAGGTGATGTCCTCTACCTCGGCGGCATCGTCCGCCATGATGGGGGACGCGCCGCAGGCCAGCACCATGTTGGCGCAGTCATTGACGGTGACGTAGTTGGTGATGTTATGGACGAGGGGGCTTCGGGCCCGGACGTTGGCGAAGATGCTCTGGAACATGGGTCGTGTTACTCCTTCCGCTCAGCTCAGGCTGGCCTGCATGGCGCGGAGGGCGCCTGCACGGGAAAGTGCGGCCAGCAGCACGCCTGCGATGACCGCGCCGCCTGCGGTAGAGACAAGGAAGGGCACGATGTAGGCGTAGAAGGCGATGTCACCGGCGCTCTTGCCCATCAGCAGGATGGCGACGGGATAGGCGCACAGACCGCCGAGGATGGAGGTACCGAACACCTCGCCCACGAGGGTGGGCAGCAGCTTCTTCGTCTTGTGGAAGACGAGGCCGCAGAGCAGCGCGCCGAACATACTGCCCGGGAAAGCCATCAGGCTGCCCAGACCCAGCAGGTTGCGCAGCAGGGAGGCCACGAAGGCTACGCCCACGCCATAGTAAGGCCCCAGCAGGACGGCACAGAGGATGTTGACCATGTGCTGGACGGGGGCGCATTTGCTGCCGAAAACGGGGAAGGAGAAGACGCTGCCCACGACGGCGAGGGCGCAGAACATACCGGCCAGGGCCAGCTTTTTTGCAGAGTAGTGTTTCATGATGAGTGCTCCTTTTCAATAAAAATATCATGCGGGAGCAGACAGACCGCCGCCCCCGCACACGAACAGAACCGGCACCCGCGCAGATGCCAGAAACGGAAGAAGCGGTCGAGGCTCATTGGCCTCCTCTCACGCCGGAACACGGCTTCCCATCGCAACATATAACCCAGACTCAGGGCGCTCCCCCTCAGCCGGTAACACGAGAAGCCGTTTTCTAAGCGCTGCACGCCGCCTGAGCGGCCTTTTTGCCCGCTTACGAAAACAGCTTCTAACAAAAAACAGGAGACGCCCTCTGCGGCGTCTCCTGTAAAAATCCATAAACAGCGTTATGACTTCCTACGGCGGCATTATCCGCATCAGGTGCAGAGGCTGTCCAAAGACAGCCTCCAAGGGTCGAAGTTCGAGAACTTCCTCTCAGCCTGCGTTTACAAGCTCCCCTGTATTTGTTTGTCGGGAGTATTCTACACCCATCGGGGAGAAAATGCAAGGGTTTTCTTTTTTCGCCGCCTGTTTTGTGGTATACTGAGGGAAAGCCCACGCGCAGAACAGCGGGCAGAAAAAGGAGATATGGCTTATGGGTCTTGTCAAAGCGGCATTGGGTGCAGCATCCGGAGTGATGGGCGACCAGTGGAAGGAATACTTTTATTGCAGCGCTCTCCCGGCGGAGGTGCTGGCCGTCAAGGGACAAAAGAAGGTCTCCGGGCGCTCTTCGAACCGTCACAGCACCGAGAACGTCATCACCGATGGCTCCATCGTGGCAGTGGCCGAGGGCCAGTGCGCCCTCATCGTGGAGCAGGGCAAGGTGGTGGACCTCTGCGCCGAGGCGGGCGAGTACACCTACAACACCGGCACCCAGCCCTCTCTGCTGAGCAAGGGCCTGGCCAAGAACATCGACGAGGTCTTTGCGGAGATCGGCAAGCGGTTCAGCTTCGGCGGTCAGGCCGCCACCGACCAGCGCATCTACTACATCAACACCAAGGAGCTGATGGGCAACAAGTACGGCACCCCCAGCCCGGTGCCCTTCCGTGTGGTGGACCAGCGGGCAGGCATCGACATCGACGTGAGCATCCGGTGCTTCGGCGAGTACAGCTACCGCATCGTCAACCCCATCCTGTTTTACACCAACGTCTGCGGAAATGTGGAAAATGAGTACACCCGCGACGCCCTCGAGGGCCAGATGCGCACCGAGATGATGACGGCGCTGCAGCCTGCGTTCGCCCGCATCAGTGAGATGGGCATCCGCTATTCGTCCCTGCCCGGCCACACCGCCGAGCTGGCCGAGGCCCTGAATCAGGAGCTTTCCGAAAAGTGGAGCAAGCTGCGCGGCATCGAGATCGTCTCCCTCGGCGTGTCCGGCGTCAAGGCCAGCGAGGAAGACGAGCAGATGATCAAGGAGCTGCAGCGCAGCGCCGCCTTCATGGACCCCACCCGCGCTGCCGCCCATATGGTGGGCGCACAGGCCTCGGCCATGCAGGCCGCGGCGTCGAACACCTCCGCCGGCCCGGCTATGGCCTTTATGGGGATGAATCAGGCCGCAGCCGCCGGGGGCATCAACACACAGGCCCTCTACCAGATGGGCGCACAGCAGCCTGCTCCCGCCCCTGCCGCCCCGGCAGCGGGCAGCTGGAGCTGCTCCTGCGGACAGACCGGCAATACCGGCAAGTTCTGCACCGCCTGCGGCAAGCCCCGCCCCGAGGCGGGCTGGGTATGCAGCTGCGGCACTTCCAACACCGGTAAGTTCTGCTGCAACTGCGGCAGCCCCAAGCCCGCCCCGGCTCCCGCCAAGTGCAGCCAGTGCGGCTGGACCCCGGATGACCCGGCTCATCCGCCCAAGTTCTGCCCGGAGTGCGGTAAGCCGTTTGGCCAGTGATGCACAAAAAAATCGCTGCGGTGCTTTGCGCCGCAGCCGCTTTTCTGACAATGTCCGGCTGTAAAAAAGCGCCGCCCGGCACACTGACCGGTATCAGCATCAGTTATTCCGGTATGTGCTATGACGACACCTATGGGTTCAGCATAAGAAATGACCCGGTTGACGGCTGCCTTTTCAGCTGCAATTATAAGGATGATGAATGGGTGGAGCTGGAAAATATCCCTGTTGAGGGCACCCATTGGCAAGAAGCCCTGGCTCTGGCAGAAAAGCTGGGGCTGGAAAGCCTGCCAGACGAAAAGAAAAATTCTCCCGGCTTATTCATCACCGATGAAACGTTAGATAGCGTTTGCCTGATTTACAAGGCCCCGGATGGCGAGATCATCTACCGTTATCTGGATGCCGATGGCAATACGCGCAGCGCCCTGCGTGATTTTTTTGAGGCTCTGGCAGGGCAGCTGCAAACCGAAGGAAAGAGAGGTGACGCATAATGGCAACGCAGCTTACCAACTACCAATGCCCTGCCTGTACCGGTCCGCTTCACTTTGACGGTGCCAGCGGAAAGCTGGTCTGTGACTTCTGCGGCAGCAGCTACGATACTGCCGAGATCGAAGCGCTCTATGCCGAAAAAGAAGCCGCTGCCGAAACCGCGGCACAGAATAAACAGGCATCGCCGCCCGGCTCCGTCTGGAGTGAAAACGAGGCCGCCGGACTGCGCAGCTATTCCTGCCTGTCCTGCG
>OHJJ01000891.1_pt1 | contig 11902 bp, 9 predicted proteins | sample 1568551 | NCBI WGS metagenome assembly OHJJ01 (sample SAMEA3879505, study PRJEB24766) | human gut metagenome | biome: human-associated habitat; feature: feces | place: USA | collected 1985/1987 | reverse complement strand
ATCCAGACCCCCGAGGACGCCGCCGACGTGCTGGACGAGCTGATCGACCGCTACGGCGACCCGCCCCCCTCGGTCAGCGACCTTGTCAGCGTCTCGCTGGTGCGGGTCCAGGCCGCCGCCGTGGGCGTCTACGAAGTCACCCAGAAGAAGGACACCCTGCTCTTACAGGTCGAGACGCTGGACGTCGCTATGATACGCGGCCTGCTCATCGCCTTCAATGGCCGGGTGACGGCAGGCGCGGGTACCAAGCCCTACCTCTCAGTGGTCCTTCAGCCCGACGAAAAGCCGCTGGAACTGCTGCAAAGCATCCTCCGGGCGATGGCGGACATCCTTGCCGCCCCGCAGGAGGAAGCCTCCGGCAAAAAATAAACTTTATCAGGAGTACACTTATGAAAAAGAAACTCATCGCGCTCGTCTGCGCCCTCGCACTGGCCGTCGGCCTCGTGGGCTGCAGCCTCTCCACCCCGGATTCCGTCGGCACCATCGGCGATGTGGACATCACCTCCGGCCTCTATCTGCTGGCCCAGTTCGACGCCTACCAGACCGCCGCCGACCTCGCCTCCGACGAGCAGGATGCCTCCAAGGTGTCCAGCTTCCTCAAAGCCACCATCACCGTCGATGATGCCACCGGCGAGACCGCCGTGGTCAGCGACTATGTGGCCCAGAAGACCCTCGAGAACCTCGAGTCCTACGCCGCCATCGAGACCCGCTTCGACGCGCTGGGCGGCGTGCTGACCCCCGACGAGGAGGCACAGGCCGACAGCTATGCCTCCCAGCTGATGGAGCAGAACGGCGACCTCTATAAGGCCAACGGCATCGGCCTCGACACCCTCAAGCGGTTCGAGCGCATCCTCATCAAGAGCAGCGACCTGCTCACCCTCTGCTACGGCACCGACGGCGAGACCCCTGTCTCCGACGCTGAGCTGACCAGCCACCTCGAGGACGATATGGTCTACATCCGCTACACCGTCATCCCGCTGTACAATACCAGCACCTTCGCCTTCGCCGACGACGACCAGAGCACCCAGATGCTGGAGCTGGCCCAGACCGCCGCCGAGAGCTACAACGCCACCGTCCACGCTGACACCGCAGCGCAGACCTCCGCCTTCGGCGCTGCCGTCTCTGCCGCTCTGCCCGACATCTACGCCGTGCTGGACGGCACGCCGTCCTCCGACGCTGCTTCTCTCTCCACCGCCCTGCTGGGTGCTGCCGACATCGACTCCACCTTCTCTGAGGAGGGCGCTGCCGACGCCGTCCGTGCCCTGAAGCCCGGCGAGGCAGCTGCGGTGCAGTACTCCGGCTATGCGCTGATGCTCCTCGTCCGCCTCGACCCGCTGGAGGCCGACACGCTGGACGCTCTCCGCGCACAGGCCCTCTCCGACATGAAGAGCAGCGAGCTGCAGGACAGCATCCAGTCCTTCGGCGCTTCGCTGCCTCATGCGCTGGACACCGCCGCCATGAAGAAGCTTCCGGCCTCCAAGATCAAGAACACCCAGAACGACCAGTAATTTTTCCGGAATAAGATGCAAAAAACTCCGAGGGCCTTTCGGCTCCCGGAGTTTTTTTGCTGTCAGGATACGACCTTTTCAAATTCCGCTTCCAGCGCCTCATTGACGGCCCGGATGGCAGCGGCCTCGGGCTTGATGGCCCGGCGGTCGTAGGTGAACAGGCCGTTCACCTCATCCTCCACATCAGTCAGCTGGGTGTATACCAGCGCCGAGAGGCCCTTTCTCAGCTGAGGCAGAATGGTCTTGAGCTGCAAGTCACGGTAGCGTCCGGTCAGCTCGGCCCGACTTCTGGCTGTGCCGTAGCCGTAGGTCTTCCGGGGCGGCTCATGGCCGGGCATGGGCCACGCGATGCCGCCGTACTCGCTGAGGGCCACCGTCCGCGCTTTCGGGCGGATGCAGAGCGGATAGAAGTAGTTGTGGATGGAGTGGACATCTCCCCCGCCCCGGTCGAACCAGCCGCTGGCCTCATCCACCAGACGGGTCGGGTCGAGGGCGCGGAGGCCCTTCGTCGCTTTCTCTGCGTCGAACTGCCCCCAGCCCTCATTGAAGGGCACCCAGCATCCGATGGAGGGGTGCTGGCCCAGCGCGGCCACCGTGTCGGCCAGCTCCCGGCTGTACTCCTCCCGGCTGCGGGCGCTGCCCCGGCCCAGCAGGCCCCAGAGCAGCTTCCCGTCCGGGGCATAGCGCAGCAGCGGCTGCAAAGCGTTCGTCAGATAGGTGACGTACCACATGGGGTAGGCCCCGCCGCCGTTCACCATATCCTGCCAGACGATGATGCCCAGTTTATCGCAGTGGTAATACCACCGCTCCGGCTCGATCTTGGCGTGCTTGCGCAGCAGATTGAAGCCCAGTTCCCGCACGGTGTGCAGCTCGTGCTCCACTGCCCCGTCGGAGGGCGGGGTGTAAAGGCCCTCGGGCCAGTAGCCCTGATCCAGCAGGCCGTTCAGGAAGATAGGCTTTCCGTTCAGGAAAAAGCGCTTCACGCCCCGCCTGTCCTCTCTGCACTCCCACTTGCGGAGGGCGAAGTAGCTGTGTACGGTGTCGAACCCTTCCTCTTCGCCCTGCGTCGTGCCCACGGTCAGGTCGTAGAGGAAGGGGCTGTCGGGACTCCACGGGAAGAAGTGCTCCTCGGAGATATTCAGGGTCACTTCGCCGTCTTGGTCGGCCTCGTCGCTGCCCCAGTCCTCGGCGATGGTCACGCCTCCGGCCCGGACAGCCGCCCAGACATTTACCGCGCCGCCGGGCTTTGTGGTATGGACTCTGACCGTCACAGTCCGGGCGTCATAGTCCGGGGTGACGGTGAGGCGTTCGATATAGTTTTCCGGCACCCGCTCGAGCCAGACGGTCTGCCAGATGCCGCTCTGGGCCGGGTAGAACATCCCGCCGGGCTTGAGGGTCTGCTTGCCTCTGGCCTGCGTGCCCGCGCCGGTGGGATCTTGGACCGCCACCCAGAGGGTGTTGTGCCCCTGCGGGCGGAGCAGGTCGGTGATGTCCAGCGTGAAGGGCCAGTAGCCGCCCCGGTGTCCCCCGGCCAGACGGCCGTTGACCTCCACCGCGCAGACATAATCCACCGCCCCGAAATGGAGCAGGACCCGCCCGCCCTCGCCCGCCGGGGGCGTGAAGGCTCGGTGATAGTGGAGCCACTGGCCGGGCTGCAAGGTGCGGCTCACGCCGGAGGCCCTTGCCTCGGGCGAATAGGGCACGAGGATGCTGCCGTCCCACCGGGCCGGAAACTCCGGGCTTCTGGTGATGGCGTAATCCCACAGACCGTTCAGATTCAGATAGCTGTCCCGGCGCAGGCTGGGACGGGGATATTCGGGGAGCGGATGCATTTTATTTCCTCACTTATAGGCCGCAGCCAGCTTTTCCAGCGCAGGCAGGCTGCGCTCCACCTTCTCGGTGTCGATGCAGTAGGCAAAGCGGACATAGCCCTTGACGCCGAAGGTGTCGCTGGGCACCAGCAGCAGGTCGAACTCCCGGGCCTTGAGGCAGAAGGCATTGGCGTCCTCTTCCAGCGCCTTCGGGAAGATGTAGAAGGTGCCGCCGGGGCGCTCCACTTCGAAGCCCAGCTCTGTGAGCTTGTCGTAGAGCAGGTTCATGTTCGTCTCGTAGACGGAAAGGTCGCTGGTCACGTCGAGGCACTGGGCCACGGCGCGCTGGATGATGCTGGGCGGGCAGTTGTGGCCGGTGAAGCGGGAGATCTGGGCCATCATATCCACCAGCAACTCCTCGCCCTCGCAGCCGGGCCGGACGGCCACATAGCCCAGACGCTCGCCGGGGAGGCTCAGGCTCTTGGAAAAGGAGAAGCAGGTCAGGGTGTGGGGATAGAATGCCGCCGGGTAAGGCACCTTCCTTCCGTCAAACGCGATGTCGCGGTAAGGCTCATCGCTGACGAGGAAGATCGTGTGGCCGAAGGCCCTGCTTTTCTCGGTCAGGATGTCAGCCAGCCGGGTCAGCGTCCCGGCAGAGTAGACCACGCCGGTGGGGTTGTTGGGGGTGTTGATGAGGACGCAGGCGACATTCTCGTTCAGCATCGCCTCAAAGGCGTCGAGGTTCGGCTGGAACGCCGGGGCCTGCGGGGGCACGACCTTCAGGACCGCGCCGGTGCCCCCAACATAGGGGCCGTACTCCGGGAAATAGGGCGCGAAGGTCAGCACCTCGTCGCCGGGCTTGGTCACAGCGCGGATGGCGTGGGCGATGGCCCCCGCCGCACCCGTGGTGGGGAAAATATCCTTCTGCTCGTAGGGCAGGCCGAAGGTCCCGGCCAGATGGGCCGCCACAGCGGTGCGGAAGTCCGGGTCGCCCTGACTGGGGCAGTAGCCGTGGAGGGCCACCGGCTCCTCCTCAGCCAGCAGGGTCTGCATGGTCTTGGTGAACTTGTCCGGGCAGGGCACGCTGGGGTTGCCCAGCGAGTAGTCGAACACGTTCTCATAGCCGATCTCGGCGGCGCGCTGTTTGCCATACATGAAAGTCTCGCGGATGACGCTCTTATGGCCCAGCATGGCGCGGTAAGTCTCGTTCAGCATAATCCTTTCCCTCTTTTTCTTATTGTTCCTCTTCGGGCGGGGCAGACGCATAGCTCTGCTCCACCTTTATGACACAGCAGTATTTCGGGTCCTGCTCCTTGACGAAATTGCACATCTCGGCCAGCCGGGCATCCTTATCCCCGGTGTAGCCCGCCGGGAAGACAAGGTCGAAGAGAACATTGGTGTGGCTGTCTCCCGGCACGATGCGCAGGTCATGGACGGACAGGCGCGGGTCCATCTGGCGGGCTTTCTCCATCAGACGGCTGCGCAGGACGCCCACGGCGGCGTCCGACGTCACGATGGGGTCGTAGTGGATGGTGACCTGCAGGCGGTCTTTTTCCATAAATTCCCGCTCGATGTTGTCGATGATGTCGTGGGCCTCCAAGGGGTCGGCCTCCGCCGGGAACTCAATGTGGAGCGAGGCGAACTGATGCCCCGGGCCGTAATCGTGGACCATCAGGTCGTGGACGCCCAGCACGCCGGGATAGCTCATGACGGTGCGCTCGATGTGCTCCACCAGCTCCGGCGAGGGGCTTTCGCCCAGAAGCGGGCTGAGGGTATCCATCATCAGCCCCCACCCCGACCAGAGGATGAACCCGGCCACCGCCACGCCCATGAGGCCATCCAGCACGTCCCAGCCCGTCAGGCGGGAGAGGACGGTGGACAGGAGGACGGCGCTGGTGGTCAGTACGTCGTTCCGGCTGTCGGCAGCGGTGGCCATCAGGGTCTCAGAGCCGATGCGCTGGCCGATGGTCTTGTTGAAACGGCTCATCCAGAGCTTGACGCCGATGGACGCCGCCAGCACCGCCACGCTGAGCCAGCTGAACACCACCGCCGTGGGGTGGAGCACCTTCAGGACCGATTCCTTCAGCAGCGAAAGCCCGATGGCGAGGATGGTGACGCAGACCACGAGGCCCGCGAGGTACTCATACCGGGCGTGGCCGTAGGGGTGCTTCTCGTCCGGGCCTTTGGCTGCCAGCCGGAAGCCCACAAGGCTCACCACGTTGGAGGAAGCGTCCGAAAGATTGTTCAGCGCGTCGGCCATGATGGCGATGGAGCCGAAAAGGGTGCCCGCCGTCAGCTTGCCCAGACAGAGCAGAATATTGCAGGCCATACCCACAAGGCTGGCCAGATTGCCGTAGGCCGTGCGGACGGCGGCGTCCTTCGTGTCCTCCGGGTGCCTGATGAACAGGCGGATAAGCAGTCGTGTCATAAATATTTCCTCTCAGCAGATGTACCAATGCTATCAGTATAGCACTGCACTTTATGGTTTTAAAGCATTTCTGCAAATTTTTCGGGTGCAGAAAGCCCCCGGCGGGGAAGTTCCCTGCCGGGGGCCGAGGGTTCAGCGTGGAATGCCTTATTTATCCGAAGGCTTGCTCAGGTCGATGCTGCGGATGATCTTGCGCACGGGCAGCACGCTCTTGGCGTTCATGGACAGCTCATCCACGCCCATCCGCAGGAAGGTCTCGGTGAGGGCGGTGTCTGCGCCCAGCTCACCGCAGATGCCCACCCAGATGCCGTGGCGGTGGCCCGCGTCGATGGTCATTTTGATGGCCCGGAGGACAGCGGGGTGGTGGGGGTTGAAGAACGGCTCCAGCTTTGCGTTCTGACGGTCCAGCGCACAGGTGTACTGGGTCAGGTCGTTGGTGCCGATGGAGAAGAAGTCGCACTCCTCCGCCAGCTCGTCCGCGATGAGGACGGCGGCAGGCGTCTCGATCATGGTGCCCACTTCCATCTTCTCGTCGAACTTTTTGCCCTCTGCACGCAGCTCGGCGCGGCACTCGTCCAGCACGGCCTTGGCATCCTGCAGCTCCCGCAGGCTGGTGATCATGGGGAACATGATGCTCATGTTGCCGTAGGCCGAAGCCCGCAGCAGCGCACGCAGCTGGGTCTTGAAGAAGTCCTTTCGGGTCAGGCAGATGCGGATGGCGCGGTAGCCCAGTGCGGGGTTGTCCTCGTGGTCCAGCTTCATGTAATCCACGGTCTTGTCCGCGCCGATATCGCAGGTGCGGACGACCACCTTGCGGGGCGCAAGGCTCTCCAGCACCTGCTTATAGGCCTCGAACTGGTAGTCCTCCGTCGGGAAGTCCTTGCAGTTGAGGTAGACGAACTCAGTGCGGAAGAGGCCGACGCCGCCGGCGTCGTTCTGCTGCACCGCCCCCACATCGCCCATGCCGCCGATGTTGGCAAAGACGTTGATGGTCCTGCCGTCAAGGGTGGTGTTGGGCTTGCCCTTCAGCTCCTGTAAGAGGGCCTGCTTTTTCTGGTCCTCCTGCTGGCGCTTTTTCAGGCTCTTGAGCAGGTCGGGGGTGGGGTCAACGTAGACGCAGGCATTGTAGCCGTCCACGACCGCCATCTTGCCGTCCCAGTCGTCCTGAATGTCCTTGCACTGGATGAGGGCGGGGATGTTCATGCTGCGGGCGAGGATGGCGGTGTGGCTGTTGGAGCTGCCCTCCCGGGTGATGAAGCCCAGCAGCAGGCTCTTGTCCATCCGGACAGTCTCGGAGGGGGCGAGGTCCTCTGCCACGAGGATGCTCGGCTCGGTGCCCTGCAGCGTCGCGTTGTCCACCCCCTGCAGAATGTCGAGGATGGCCTGCGCGATGTCGATGACATCGGCGCTGCGGGCCTGCAAATAGGGGTCGTCCATGGCCGCAAAGACGGCGGCCTGATTGTCTCCGGCGGTCTTGACGGCATACTCGGCGCAGCGGTGCTGGCCGTTGATGATCTCTTTGATGGCGTCCACGAAGTCGTCGTCGTCCAGCATCATGGCGTGGATGTTGAACACCTCGGCGATGTCCTCGCCGGCCTCAGCCAGAGCCTTCTCGTAGAGGGCGGTCTGCTGGTCGATGGCCTTGGCGCGGGCATCCTCAAAGCGCTGGAGTTCAGCGGCGGTGTCGGCCACCTCAGCGGCGGAGATAACGGTATTCTTTTTCTTATAGATCTTCAGCTTTCCGATGGCAATGCCATTCAGGATGCTTTTACCGGTGCCTACCTGCATTGCATTTTCTCCTTATTTCATCGTTTTCATCTTTGTAACAAAAAGCCCCCGCAGGCATTCCCCGCAAGGGCTTCTCATCACACTGGGCGATCAGACGTTCTCGCTCAGGAATTTCTGGATCGCTTCGGCGCAGGCGGCCTCGTCGTCGCCCTCCACCTTGATGGTCACGGTGTCGCCCTGCTTGACGCCCATGCCCATCAGGGCCATCAGCTTGCGCAGGTCGCAGGTCTTGCCTGCCTTTTCGAGGGTAGCGGTGCTTGCAAAGCCCTTGGCCACCTTGACGAGCAGGCCGGCGGGACGTGCGTGGATGCCGCAGGCATCCTTAACGGTGTACTGGAATTCCTTCATGATCATTTTCTCCTTACTTCATCCGATCCTCCCGGGCAGCTCACCCTGCCCATCGGGACACAGCACTCGAACCTTCTGGCTGCTGGATGTCTATTTCTATTATAAACCTTAGTCGTTCTTTTTTCACCCTTCCATATTGCCGATTTTTTATCAAAAATTTTAGTAACATTGAACAGAATATTTTTCCAGAAATACCACTATTGCACATTTTTTCTGCTTCACCGCATTTTTTCGTGCAAAATGACACCTATTCGACGGGGTAGCCCTCGGCGTCCAGCGGCAGGTCGGTGTACTGCACGGGCTGGCTCTGCGCATTTTCCGGCTCTCCGGAGGTCTGCTGCGCCTGTTCACTGGTCAGCTCTTCGTCGTGGCGCTCGCCCCAGTCCCCGCTGAAATCCTCGCCCGAGGTCTGCCGGGCCTGTTCGTCGGTCAGCTCCTCATCGTGCCGCTCTCCCCAGTCGCCGCTGAAGTCCTCGCCGGACACCTGCTCGGCCTCCTGCAATGCCATGGCGGTCTGGGCGTCCTTCAGTCCCGTGACGACGCCGGAGGGCTTTTCCAGCAGATACGCCCCGACGGCCTTCTTCCGGTAGACCAGCAGCACGCCGTAGCTGCTCACGTCGCCCCGGCTGGCGGCGGGGATGAGCGCCGTCCACTTTTCCACCGTCTTGCCCTTGTAGCGGGTGAGGTCCATCCCGCTCTGCTGCACCACCCCATTGAAGGCCGAGAAGCTGTCGTCCCACTTCCGGGGGATCTTGACCTTGTCGGCGGTGATGGACGCCCCATCTACGTCCAGCCCGTAGCCCGTGAACCACGTCTGGATGTCCTGTGCACTTTCGATCTTATTGTTCGCCGCCGCGACGGCCACCGTGCGGGTGCTGATGTAACGCCCCAGCATGGCGCTGAACACCACCAGCGCACAGCACAGCGCCCCAACGCCCACCTTCTTGACGCTTGCCTTACTCAGTGTGACCACAAACATACCCATGCCTCCCACCCATTCAGTTTTGTCCGTACAGCATACGCAAAGCGGGGCAGGATTATGCAAAAAACGGGGCCGCTTTGCAGCAGTCCCGTTTCACGGTTCAGGATTCAGTTTCCGGCGGCGGGCGTCGTGCGGTAGATGCCGAGGCTGTTGTCCGGCATCGGCATCTCCACCCGGGAGGCCCGGTCGTTCACGGCCACCATCAGGGCGGCCATCCCGGCCAGCACCGCAGCGATGATGAGCCATTTTACAAAGTCAGGCAGTTTTTTCATCGGTCACATCCTCCGTCATGCCGGGCGACAGAGGGCGCGGGCGCGGGCCAGCAGCGCCGCCGCCTCCGGCCCGGAGAGGGCACGCACCCACGCCGGACGCTCTGCCGCGCCCGGGCCGGCGCTGTCGGCCTCGGCGAAGGTAGCGAGACCGGTGTCCGTGCGGTCGTTCCACGCGATGAAGCCTTCCGGGGCGATGTGGGCACCGAGGCGGCAGTCCAGCACTGCCGTCTTCCCCTCGGGACGCCACGGACGGCCCAGATAGACGCTGCCCGCCGGGCAGTCGGAGACGAAATCGCAGTTCCAGAACACGAAGCCCAGCCCGTCGGCTTTGCCCGACGGGGCGGTGACATAGCTGTGGGGGATGTGGTTGTCCACGGTGCGGAGGGTGCAGTTCTCGAACAGCGCGTCTCCGCCGCCGAAGATGAAATCGATGTCCCCCGCGATCTCGCATTCGGTATAGTACTGGGCCGTCGGGCGGCGGGGCGCAAGGCTCCTCGGGCCGAGGAAGCCGTCCTTCTCCCGCTCCTTTTCGGGCAGCGGGGCGCAGAAAAGGGTATCCTGATTGCCCAGCAGCTTCACCCGCCGGAACACCGCCCGAGCGCTGTCCACATAGGCCGCGACGGCCTGCCCGGCCTGTGCGCCCGGCCCGGCGTCATTCTCGATGGTCATGTCCTCCACGCAGAGCGTCCCGCCGCTGAAAAAGGCGGTGTAGCTGCGAAAGGTGTGGGTAGGGCGGCCGTCCTTGTGGGGCAGTTTTCCGCCGTCGCCCCACACGAGCCGTGTCCGGTCTGCACCCGCCCCCCGCAGGGTGATGCAGCGCTTCTCGCAGACCAGCTTTTCCCGGTAAAGCCCGGGGCCGACCTGCACCAATGCTTCCTCCTCATAGGGTACGGCCAGCACCGCCTCCGCGATGGATGCGAAGTCGCCGCTGCCGTCCTGTGCAACTGTGATCGTCAGCATGATAATCTCTCCTATGGTCAGTTGGGATACTTTTCAGTATACCCCTTTGCCGCCCAAAAAGCAATCTCAACTGTTCTCGAGCCGGAGCACCGCAGCGGTGATGTCGTCGGGCCTGCCCCGCTGGACAGCACGGGCACGGGCCGCCTCCACCAGCTTTTTCGCCAGCAGGTCGGGGGCTTCGGCCTTGGCAGCGGAAAGCTCCAGCTGCTGGAGCACCCAGCCCGGGCCGTCTGCCAGCAGACCGTCCGACACCAGCACCACATAGTCCCCCGCTGCCAGATGCACCACCCGGCTCTGGCCGCTGACGCCTCCGAGAATGCCCATGGGCAGGCTGGCTTCGCCCACGGCCCGGGCCTTGCCCCCATGGACGAGGAAGCCCGGGGCCGCGCCGGCCTTGAAGAGCCGTGCCGTGCCGGTGTAGAGGTCCACGCTGACGAGGTCAAGGGTCGCGCCGCTCTCCTCGTCGCTCTTGAGGGCCAGCGCCACATTCACCAGCCTCGCCGCAAGTTCGGCGGTAAAGCCCGCTTTCAGCAGCCGGGCCGTCAGCTCTGCGGCCAGATTGCCGTCCACTGCCGCAGGGCGTCCCGTCCCCATGCCGTCGCAGAGGATCATCTGCGCCGCCGCCGCGCTGCAGAACTGCTGCACTGCGTCGCCGGATATTTCGCCCCGCGCCGCTGCGCCCGCCGTCCCGAACACGGCCCGCAGCAGCGGCTTTTCCGCAAAAAGCAGGGTGGTCATCCCTTTGCAGGAGAGCACCTGCGGCGGCTCGAGGCTGCGGCGGCAGATGCGCCCCACCTCCCCGGCCAGCGCGGCCAGCTCCTTTTCGCTGAAGCGGGTGCGGGGCAGCGTCACCGCCGCCCGGGTGCGGCCCAGATCATCCAGCGTGACGGCGCATTCCAGCGGCGGCGTGCCCAGCTGGGCAAACAGCGCCGCCACCCGGCCCGATTTATACGGCTCGGGGCTTCCGGGACGGCCCAGCTGCTCGCTGAGGACGCCCAGCGCATCGGCCACCGCGCTGTACTGCTCGGTGAGGGCCGTCCGCATGGCCTCGGAGTGGACGCGGGCCTCCCGGCGGCTGCGGTAGAGGGCAAAGGCCCTGTCTCCCGCCGCGCAGAGCGCCGCCGGGTGGATGCACCGGGCCAGCTGTCCGGGCAGGAGCATGGTCTCCAGATGGCCCCGCTCTTCCAAAATGGGGCGCAGGGCCTCCATCCCTTCCAGCGTGGCGGCGTGCTCCTGCTTCCAGCAGACCTCCCGCCGCCCGCAGTTGGCGCAGAGGCTGTCGTGGATGTTGTCGATGACCCAGCGGAAGTCCTCGCACCGGCGCGGAAAGGCGTCGTATACCTCGTTCACCGTCTCTGCCAGCGAGGAGAGGCTTTCGGCCACCGCTTCCAGCCGGGTCGCGGCGGCGGAGAGGCGGGGCCGCTCGTCCCCGGGCGGGTCATCGTCCTTGGCGGCAGGGGCCAGCCAGCCCGCAGGCAGCAGGGCGCAAAGCCCCGCGCCCGCCCCGGCGCTGAGCAGGAAGCCGAATGCCCCGGCCAGCGGCTGGACGCAGAGCACCCCTGCCACACAGCCGCCTCCGTAGGCCGCAAGCCCCTCGATGCGCCTTGCCGGGGCAAGCACCGCCGCAGCGGCACACCCGCAGGCCAGCCCGGCGGCGGCAGGGGCAAGGGACGGGTCGGCGGAAGCCAGCGCCGCCCCCGTCACCCCGCTGAGGGCCAGTGCCGCCAACGGCAGACCCTTGCAGCAGAGGGCCAGCTCTGCCGCCGCACAGACCAGCACCCCGGGCAGGAGAAGCCCGAAGCTCA
>OHJJ01000889.1_pt1 | contig 11908 bp, 8 predicted proteins | sample 1568551 | NCBI WGS metagenome assembly OHJJ01 (sample SAMEA3879505, study PRJEB24766) | human gut metagenome | biome: human-associated habitat; feature: feces | place: USA | collected 1985/1987 | reverse complement strand
ATGGCAAGCTTTGTGTGGAGCACCTACGCCCTGTTCGCCATGACCCGCGCTCAGGTGGACGGCAACAATGAGCTGGTCATGCACTATATGATGGAGTTCTACTTCGAATCGGCTGCCATGATTTTGACCCTCATCACGGTGGGCAAAATGCTGGAAGCCCGTTCCAAGGGCAAAACCACCGATGCCCTCAAGAGCCTGATGAAGCTGGCCCCCAAGACCGCCAACCTGCTGCGGGACGGTACCGAAGTGACCGTGCCCATCGAGCAGGTGCAGAAGGGAGACATCTTTGTGGTGCGCCCGGGCGAAAATGTGCCCGTGGACGGCATCGTGCTGGAAGGCAGCAGCGCCGTGAATGAGAGCGCCCTGACCGGCGAGAGCATCCCCGTGGACAAGGCCCCCGGCGACGGCGTGTCCGCCGCCACGGTGAACCAGTCCGGCTATCTCCGCTGCCGGGCTACCCGGGTGGGCCAGGATACCACCCTGTCCCAGATCATCCGCATGGTCAGCGACGCCGCCGCCACCAAGGCCCCCATCGCCAAGATCGCCGATAAGGTCTCCGGCGTGTTCGTCCCGGCGGTGATCTCCATCGCCGCCGTGACCACGGCGGTGTGGCTGCTGCTGGGCCACCCGGTAGGCTATGCCCTGGCCCGGGGCATCTCCGTGCTGGTGATCAGCTGCCCCTGTGCCCTGGGCCTGGCCACTCCTGTGGCCATTATGGTAGGCAGTGGCCTGGGGGCCAAAAACGGCATCCTGTTCAAAACCGCCGCCTCCCTGGAGGAGACGGGCCGGGTGCAGATCGTGGCCCTGGACAAAACCGGCACCATCACCAGCGGCCAGCCCCGGGTGACGGACATCCTCCCGGCGGAGGGCGTCACGGAGCAGGAGCTGCTGACCCATGCCCTGGCCCTGGAGCAGAAAAGTGAGCACCCCCTGGCCCGGGCTGTGCTGGACCGGGCGGCGGGGCTTACGGCTCCGGAGGTGTCGGACTTTCAGGCCCTGCCCGGCAACGGCCTGACGGCTGTGCTGGAGGGCCGGACCCTGTGGGGCGGCAGCGCCGCCTTTACAGAGAAGCGCGCCGCCGTATCTCAGAATTTGCAGGCCAGAACCGAGGAGCTGTCCCGGCAGGGGAAAACGCCCCTGTTCTTCGGGGCGGAGGACCGGCTTCTGGGCGTCATCGCCGTGGCGGACGTCATCAAGGAGGACAGCCCCCGGGCGGTCCGGGAGCTGCGGAATATGGGCATCCATGTGGTGATGCTCACCGGCGACAACCAGCGCACCGCTCAGGCCATCGGGGCCCAGGCGGGGGTGGATCAGGTCATCGCCGGGGTGCTGCCGGAGGGCAAGGAGGCCGCCATCCGCCGGCTGATGCAGCGGGGCAAGGTGGCCATGGTAGGCGACGGCATCAACGACGCCCCGGCCCTGACCCGGGCCGACACCGGCATCGCCATCGGCGCGGGAGCCGACGTGGCCATCGACGCGGCGGACGTGGTACTGATGAACAGCAGTCTGCTGGACGTGCCCGCCGCCATTCGGCTCAGCCGGGCCACCTTGCGGAACATCCACGAGAACCTGTTCTGGGCGTTTTTCTACAACGCCATCGGCATTCCTCTGGCCGCCGGGGTGTTCATCCCTCTGGGGCTGACCCTGAACCCCATGTTCGGCGCCGCGGCCATGAGCCTTTCCAGCTTCTGCGTGGTGTCCAACGCCCTGCGGCTGAATCTGTTCAAGCTCCGGGATAACCGGCACGATCATAAACGAACCAATCACCTAAACGACATCAAGGAGGAACAAACTATGGAAAAGACACTGGAGATCAAGGGCATGATGTGCCCCCACTGCGAGGCCACCGTCCGCACCGCCCTGGAGGCCATGCCCCAGGTGCAGGCCGCTCAGGTCAGCCACGAAAGCGGCACCGCCGTGGTGACCCTCACTGCCCCGGTGGAGGACGACACCCTTCGCCGCACCGTGGAGGACAAGGGCTACACCGTCACCGCCATCCGCTGACCCTACCGCCGTCCCTCCGCAGGGCGGGGCAAAAAAGCCTCGCAGACTGCAAGCCTTTTGTCAAAAATGGGCGAAGCCCATTTTTGACAGTATCAAGAAAAGCACGGCGCAAGCCGTGCTTTTCTCGTATAAATCTTCGGCTGAAAGAGGGTCCCAACAGCCGGATTCATCTTCAGGCTCTCTCCATGGCCTCCCGGAAGTCTCTCTGGTCGGTGAAGATCTCCTGCTTGTAGGGGTTCTTCTTCTGTGCCTTGGCCCGCTTGATGATGCTGGCCAGGATCACCACGTTCACCACCAGTGCCACAATGGAGACCACGCCTTGGGCGGTGGGATTGGCGGCGGTGGGCCGGACGGCGGGGTTCATAAAGCCGTTGGCATAGACGGAGGTGATGGTGGAGAACACGCTGTTGTCCTGGAACAGGGGGAACACCTGGGCAAACATGCACCACAGGGCCAGGGTGTTGGCCCGGTTCTGGATCCAGCCGCCCTTGTTCCAGAAGTGGTTGGCAAAGGTGGGGGCCAGCAGCAGGGCCAGGCCGCAGTACCAGGAGTGGGTGGGCAGGCAGTTGTAGGTATACTCGAAGTTCCACAGGTCATAGGCCAGGATATAGCACCAGGTCATGTCGGGCCACAGCATGTCCTTCTGATCCTTGGAGGAGTAAATGCCCCACCAGGCGGTCATGCAGAAGATGTTGACGATACCGGCAATGCCGTTGACCCAGTTCCACCAGCCGCCGTACAGCCACACGTTTTCGGAGGACAGCCACCAGCGGTCGCCGAACTCCTTCAGGGCCATGGCGCCCCGGATACCGGACTCGAAGTCGCTGGCCACGGCGATGAGAATGTTGATGGCCACGATGGCAAAGGGGAACACCTTGAACCATTCGGTCTTGCCGATGCTCCACTTGTACTTGAGCATCATGAAGCCGATGCACCCGGCGGTGGCGGCATAGAGCTTGGCATAGTGGAACCAGCTGTTCATATTGGTGTAGGTCTGGTTGTTCAAGGCCCATTCCGCGCCGGCCCGTGCGCCGATGGCGATGGCGATGAAATACACCGTCAGCGCAGCGGGCAGCACCAGAAAGCAGATGATGCCGCCGGTTTTGGTGCGGCGGGCGAACTCGTTGGCCAGCACCAGCCCGGTAAACACCAGCACAAAGCCCAGCAGCTGGTACAGGGCGGTTTCGCCGTAGATTTGGAATAACATGTCCATTCCTCCTTAAAAATTTTCTGTCTCCTAAGCTCAGCCGCCTGGTCCAGCCAGAGAAGCCCGGACCATCGGCTATGCCGCCAATATAGCACAGGTTTCCTTAAAAAGTCAACTGTCACACGGAAGAAAGTGTTGAAAAAGCCGAAAAAAGCGGGTATAATGGAACCGAAATCGGCTGTGGTATGTGGCCATACCACAGCCAGAGGAGGAAGCGCGTATGGAGTTTGAAAAGCTGGTGTCCCCATCGCTGAAGGACCTGTTCATCACCCACATCGAGGCCATGATCCTCTCCGGGGAGCTGCCGGTGGGGCAGCAGCTGCCGCCGGAGCGCCAGCTGGCCCTGTCCATGGGCGTCAGCCGGGCGGTGGTCAACAGCGGCGTGGCGGAGCTGGAGCGCCGGGGATTTTTAGAGGTCCGGCCCCGGGTGGGCACCTTCGTCACGGACTATCGCCGGGCCGGGACCCTGGACACCCTGAAATCCATCATGACCTATAACCGGGGCCGCCTGCGCAACGAGGAGATCCGCTCCATTCTGGAGATCCGGGACGCCCTGGACAAGCTGGCGGCGGCGGGGATCATCGCCTGCGCCTCGGAGGAGGACATCGCCGCCCTGTTCCGGGCGGCGGAGGCCATCCGGGAGGCCGGGGACAACCGCCATGCGGCGGAGGCGGCCTTTGCCTTCCAGCATGAGCTGGCCATGCAGTCGGGCAACACCCTGCTGCCCCTGATCTTCCGGTCCTTCTATTCCTCTGTGCTGGTGCTGTGGGAGCGGTTTTGCGCCCTCAACGGCGTTTCCATGCTCTATGAGACCAGCGTCCGCCTGTGCCGCCACATCCGGGACCGGGACCTTTTCGCCGCCGTGGCCTGGATCGACTACTGCACCCGGGAGACCGTCTCCGGCAGCCGCCGGATATACTACTGATCCGGGAGCGGCAAAACCAATGTCACAAAAAGAAATCACCATCCTGAGGGATGGTGATTTCTTTTTGTGATTGCCCACAGGTTTTGCTGCCCATGCGCACTCCTGTATATCGCAAGGAAAGGAATGTATGCAAGGGAAACCTTAGCCGGGTTTCCCTTGCATGTTAAATCGCCCGCCCGCAGGCGAGCACTTTTGCGGAGCAAAAGTGCTGCTCCAAAAAGAAAGACACCCGTAGGGGTGTCTTTCTTTTTGGAGCAGGGTACGGGAATCGAACCCGCCTCCTCGGCTTGGGAAGCCGATGTACTACCGATGTACTAACCCTGCGGACTGCTACCTTCTAATTATAGCAGACTCCCGGCGGTTTTGCAACCGCTTTTTTTGTCGGAACCGGGAAAACTGCGCCGCCCGGCCGGGGATGGGCAGTCCCGGGCCGGGCGGTGCAGGTTCAGATGACGTAGTTGTCCCCCCTGGGGCAGGGACATCAGGTCTGCCAGGGTCACGCCGGAGAAGTATTCCCGGGTCACCCGGTAATACCCCTCCCACACCGGCAGCATCCGGCAGTCGGCCGCCCGGGCACAGGCGCCGGCCCCGTCCTTCAGGCAGCTCACCGGGGCCAGATCGCCCTCGGACCGCAGCAGAATGTCCCACAGGGTGTACGTCTCCGGCTCCCGGGCCAGGCGATACCCACCCCCGATGCCGTGAACGCTCTCAATGAAACCGGCAGCCTTCAGGGCGGGCATCAGCTTCTCAATATATTTCAGCGAGATGTCCTGCCTTGCAGCGACCTCCTTCATGGGGATGTAACCGCCGTTGCGATGCTCCGCCAGGTCCAAAAGGATCCGGATGGAATACCGCCCTTTTGTCGAGATCATGCTATCTGCCTCCTTCGTGTCCCTCCATTATACCCCCAAACCGGTGGGTAAGGCAAACCTTTTTTGGTAAATTTCCACATTTTCTGTCGGAACATTTGCATATTCATGATGAATATGCTATACTGCTGAAAAATCCACAGAAATGAGGTGCTCTTATGGACCAATACAAGATCATCCAGGTAAAGGAAAGCGTTTTCGCCGATAATGACCGGGAGGCGGACCGGGTCCGCCAACAGCTGAAGGGCCAGGGGACCTTTCTGCTGAATCTGATGTCCTCCCCCGGCAGCGGCAAGACCACCACCCTGCTGCGCACCGTGGAGGGACTGAAGGATCAGCTGCGCATCGGCGTTATGGAGGCCGACATCGACTCCGACGTGGACGCCGCCGCCATGGCGGGCGCAGGGGTCCGCTCCATCCAGCTGCACACCGGCGGCATGTGCCACCTGGACGCGGGCATGACGGAGCAGGGCCTGCAGGAGCTGGGGACGGAGGACCTGGACCTGGTGGTGCTCATCGGCTCCGTCCGGAACACCCACCGGATCGAGACGGTGTTTGAGAAATACCGTCCCGACATCGTATACCATGCGGCGGCCCACAAGCATGTGCCGCTGATGGAGGACAGCCCCAACGAGGCCATCAAGAACAACGTATTCGGTACATACAACATGGCCCAGTCCGCCGCGGCCCACGGGGTGAAGCGCTTCGTGCTGATCTCCACGGACAAGGCCGTGAACCCCACCAACATCATGGGGGCCTCCAAGCGCCTGTGTGAGATGGTGGTGCAGATGATGGACCGGCGCAGCGACACGGAGTTCGTGGCGGTGCGGTTCGGCAACGTCCTGGGCAGCAACGGCAGCGTGGTGCCGCTGTTCGAGCGGCAGATCGCCTGCGGCGGGCCGGTGACCGTGACCCATCCGGAGATCACCCGCTTCTTTATGACCATCCCCGAGGCGGTGTCCCTGGTGCTGCAGGCGGGATACTATGCCAGGGGCGGGGAGATTTTCGTGCTGGATATGGGCCAGCCGGTGAAGATCGACGACATGGCCCGGTAGCTGATCCGCTTGTCCGGCTTTGAGCCGGACGTGGACATCCCCATTATCTACACCGGTCTGCGGCCGGGGGAGAAGCTGTATGAGGAGCTGCTGATGGACGAGGAGGGCCTGCAGGATACCGCCAACCGGCTCATCCATGTGGGACGCCCCATCGACATGGACGATGAGGCCTTCTGCCGCCAGCTGGAGGCTCTGGAGCGGGCCTGCCGGCACAACAGCCCGGACATCCGCCGCTGCGTGGCGGACATGGTGCCCACCTATCACCCCAAGAAAGACTGACAGGCTATAGAAGCCTCGCAGAGTTTGCCGCCCGCAGGCGGCAAATCAAGTGAGATCATTTTCGCCCGGGGCGTGTACCTGGGCGAAAATTCTTCTCAGTCTGCAAGTGTGGAATTTGTTCGCCCCTGGCGAACAAATTATGCGCGCGGCAGACTGCAAGCCTTTTGTCCAAAAAGGGCTTTGCCCTTTTTTAATAAACTCAGGGACCCCGCCATTAGAGGGTTGGACTTAGGGATTATCGAAAGCAACGATAATTATCTAACGACATCCTCAAGCGGTATCAACAAAAAGGCCACACGGCTGACACCGTAGTCAGTTGTGTGGCCTTTTTGTAATATAATTATTTATTGGACAGCTTAACAACATACTCATTATTTATTGCTCGTGCAGAAATCGTTCCACCAATTTGCGCCGAGAGAACTTCCTGGCATACCACTATTTTGCTGATTGATATTTCATCGCCATCCTGAAGTTCGCAAGAGTAAAATCTATAACGAAGCAGCTCAAGCAATATATTAACCGAGAAATAGCTGTGACGTATAGATAGAAATGCAAAAACCAAAAAGAAAACAAGAAATAATACCACTTCGGCCCATAATGTAAAATCAAATGCAAATAATGGCAGTATATACGACAATAAGTATTCTGCTGTAATTGTCTTTTCTTCCTTCGCCGAAACGATTCTGTATTCTTGTTGATTGCTTGTATTCCGAGGGTTTAGCTCATGCATTAGCACAACAAGCGAAATAATGGAAACAAGCAGAATCAATGAAATACTTATAATCTCCGTCCATATATTTGGATTGCCCTCCAAGATGCTTTTGATATCTATAAATAGGACTGAAATCCAAAGTGGGAAAAACGAGAGGAAAAACATACAAAAGCCGGTTATTACTGACACTGTATTTTCCTCCTATTCACTGCCATTGACGGGCTCCATCAACTTCTACTGCCATTTTTTCAAACGGATCTATCATTCCCTTATTGCACAACAGTTTTACGATTTTCTCAGCTGCGCCTTCCACCGATGCATCGAATTTATCTCCATCAGCATCTAAGGGAATTGAGAACTGTTTTGCCATAGCCACACGAACACTCTTTTTCTTTAGTGCAGTCAATCGGTTTGCGTTGAAGGAGATAAACTTTCGAGGATTGTGACCTGCCGCTGCAGCGACCTTGAAGTCTTCCATGCCATTGATAATATCAGCTTGCGCTATATCTTCAAGTTTCCGATGGCATACCGCTTTGTAAGAACGCGCCATATTAAATAGGTTTTCTCCAGCTAATGTCAGAAAATATACCGTCTGCCCGACCACAAGGATATCCATTGTTGGTCTCAATGATAGTATCTTGTCTGACAATTCTTCAAACGATCCTCTTTTTCGGAGAAACTTATGCTTTAACATGGTAACGGGATTTTGCATTGAAACTAATTTAATTCCAATATCTTCTCCACTTATGTTAAGCTGTCCTTTCAACAAATATGCCGAAGTGTATTCGAAAGGATCATCTTCGTTGTTGGGATCGGCAATAACCTGTACAAATGCATTATATTCCGCAGAAATCAGTTCGTGGGTAGAGGGGAGTTTATAAATTGTACGCGCATCCGTAGTTCCATCATACTCTCGCACAGCTTGATACGTATTAATTGCCTTCTTACCATTTCCGGTATAAACGGCCACTATATCGTTTATCAGGACTCCCAACCGCTCGCTGGGCATAAGAGAAATCTGCCTGCTACTATAACCCGTACCCGCGCGTTTTGACGTCTTGATATTTAGCAATTGCAGCGACCAATTAGTACCGGAACTCAAATTTTCGAATACACTTCTTATTATATCAAGAGACAATGTAATCCCCCGCCTTTTATGTTTCTTGAAATCTTAGCGCCAACTGCATAAACGACGAGTTTGGCATAACCTGTTTTGACGGTATAAACAGATACCGCCACTGTTTATAGCCGTTTGCCTTGCCCCAGCGAGAGGCGACCTCGCAGTATTGGATACCGCGCTTTTTCTTGGCGATAACATCCGGGTCACTGAGCTTGTCCTCGCCCTTTACCTCCACAAGATAAATCGTATCGTCGGTCTCCACAACGAAATCCGGCTCATAGTTATGCCCGTGATTGTAGGTGATATTGAATTCCTGTGGAGCAGGGCGAAGCCAGTTCTGCACATCGGTGTCCGTCTCCAGCACCCGTGCAAGTACCAGTTCGGGGCGGCTGTCAAACTTGGTGGCGCTGAATACGCCCCGCTTGACACCTTCAAACAGAACTGATTGGATATTCCCGGTATAATCATCGGAGAAAAGATTGACCCGTTCGGCACAGCTGTAAGACTGCTGCAGGTTGTAATCTCTTGTGCCGACCACTTCTTCCTGTAAAAATCCGTTTTCACAGTAAAAATGCTGGAGCATCTGCTTGTAGATTTTATTGCCAATATCCCGCTTGTACATCATAATGATGTTTTGCATTCCGTTTGTGCCATATCGGGTTTCGTAATGGTCGCAGACCTGAGTAATCAGTTTGAACAGCAGTTTGGAACACTTTTCGTAATCGATTTCCGGCTTTGCACGCAGCTGTTCCACTATGACCTTTTTCGGATTGTAGCCCTCAAAATCGATTGCATCGCCCTTGATGCGCTGCCGGTCCTGCATATCCTCCAGATTCTGAACGAGCAGCTCATTCTTGATCGGCACATGGGTAAAATCTGCCATGTCCAAATCAAAGTCTACGAACACATATTCCTCAACACCGGCATCCGTTACCTTGATACGGGGAATCGGAATAAATTTGTTCACGGCAGCTCTGTGCGTTTCCTCGGTTTGGTAGAGCATCCATGCTGCCAGCGGCATTTCATTCTCCTTGAAGGTCTGTCCCAGATCCTTATCCTCAGCGACCTTCTGTTTGACTGTTTCTACAATTTGCTGTGCCTGCACAGGGGTGACCGTATGCGCCGGGGTATGCTGAATGTGCTGCTCAACCTCTGCTTTGATCAAGTCAGCTGCCTTCTTGATCAGTGCATCTGTGGTATCCGTCTTTTCAATTTGAGTATGAGCATACGCTTTTTCCAGCTCGGCATCCGGATCGGTTTCTATTGGCAGCTGAGTATAGACCACTTCTTCGGGCTTGATTTCTTCTGCTTTAATGACATTCCCAGCCTTAAAAATAGAATCACCCTTCTGTGCCTCCGCCAAAATATCATTGAATTTATCATGCGCAGTCAGCATGACGGCGTCCACATCCCGGTCACCGGTGCACTCTCCATAGGGCAGGCGCAGACCGCGACCGACCATCTGCTCCCGCAGAATTTTGGATGCGGCCGTCCGGAGCGGAACGATGGTATAGAGGTTGTTGACATCCCAGCCTTCTTTGAGCATATTGACATGGATCACGATCTCCACCGGATTTTCCGGATTTTCCACATCCAGAAGCAGGCGAGTATTTGCTTCGGTTTCTGCGCCTTTCTGTTTAGAGTGGACGATTATCGTTTTGTTGCGATATGCGCCACCACGGAATTCGTCTGACTTTACGAATTGCTCCACCCAGGTTGCGTGATCTGTATCCTTGCAAACTACGAGCATAAACGGCTTCACCACAGGCTTACCGTGATTGGCAGCGTAGACTTCCAATTTGCGCTTTGTGCTTTCGTGGCAGGTGATGCCGTCCAGCAACATCATTTTATCCAGCTGTTCATCACCGAAGTTATAGAAATCAATGTCCGAGCGGGTCACGGCATATGGGGTGCGGGTATAGCCATCCTCGATTGCCTTGGACAGAGGGTATTCATATACCACATTTTTGAACGGCATCTGCTTGTTCCCCTTGGTCACCAATGGTGTCGCTGTCAATTCCAATCCCAGCAGCGGATGCAGCTCGTTCAGTGTCTGTGCCCCCTTTTCTGCCCGGTAATGGTGCGACTCATCCATAATGAGCACAAGATCCGGCAAGTCAGACAACGCCTGATAGAACGAGTCCCCAATGAGCTCGTTCACCTTTTTCATGTTTGCGCCCTCTTTGTTGAATTTATCGATGTTATACACGAAGATGTGAACATCGGATTCAAACAGGGAGAGCGTTTTTTCACGGTAATCGTCATCCGTAATGATCTGCGGCGGCGTGCTGAAACAGCCAAGCCCCTTGAACACATACTTGGCACTATTGTTATCACTGAGATCCTTTTTGAGTTTTTCAAAAATCGTAGTATTGGGAGCAACCACGAAAAAGTTCCTGATATGGTGCTGCGTGTAAAGGTAGGCGATAAAGGCTCCCATCAAGCGAGTCTTGCCGACGCCGGTTGCCAGAGCAAAGGTCAGGGACATAAAGTCTCGCTCAAAATCGGAGCAGATCGGATACATAGCGTGGACAGCGCCCAGTGCCGCTTTCAGATTCATACCTTTACGGAGCTGTACGGCGTTGGTGATCTCTTCAAGAATCTTCAACGATTGCGTCTGCGGCTTGCGGAGGGACATGACGCCACTGATATAGTCTGTGGTATAGAGCGGAAAATCGTTAGACATCCTCTTCCTCCTCGTCGCAATCATCATACACCGGCGGGTGTACGATATTCAGGTTGTAATCTGCTTTGCCGAACTCGCAGCGTTCCAGCAGCATTTGCGGGATCTTCTTCACTGTGATATTATCGTAAGCCTTGTCCAGTCCGCTGTCAAAAGAGCGGCAAGCGATGATCAGATACTCGCCCTCCTCCATGGTGTCCTTGATGGAGTCCAGATAGGGGCTGTTCAGGTGGCGGGTAGTCACAAAGAGGTAGCTGTTCTCGTTGCCTACGGACTGTTTCCAGAACAGGTCTCCATCCGGCTGATAGCGGAATCCCTCGTGCAGGGCCACCGCTGCTGCCAGCATATTGGCGTCATAGTCCTCGTTGATGACGTATTCGTCAAATGGGTCTTTGTTAATGAGCGTTGGTGCGACCTCATAGAAGCGGTACCCTCCGCCGCCCTGCCAATTAACGGCTTTTGTAATGCCGCTATTGTCAGTGCCTAAAATTATACTATCCAATCGAGGTTTGCACAGAGAATAGGCATGGCCGCCCATTTCAACACCAATATAGCGCCTATATGTTTTGTGCGCCACGGCGGCAGTTGTGCCAGAGCCAAGAAAACTATCCAAAACCAAATCGCCCGGTTGTGTACACATCTCAATTATTTGCTGAATCAATTTCTCCGGCTTTTTAGACTGAGGGAAATCAACAGCACCTTCTCTGGCGACATTCTTCATCCATGCATTCATGTCCCAGTAGGTTCCTTGAAGGTCTTTTTTGTATAACTCCCCATCAATCACTTCCGAGGTGTCCCTTAACCATACAAGCAGATTACAAATATCATCCTTGTAGAATTGTTCGTAAACTTTCCCTCTATTTTTACCTGTTTTGGGCACATATTCAATAGAAAGGTATTGACAGGCAATTCCCATTTCTTTTTTGTAGTCAATTATACGAGTTCGGATTGAAGATTGTGCATTTGTAGTCCTAAAAACGCTAATTCCATATTTCTTATTGCATCTGTAAAATGAAAGTAGACACTCACAAAAGTGTGGGTGTCTACTTTTTTC
>OHJJ01000879.1_pt1 | contig 11993 bp, 8 predicted proteins | sample 1568551 | NCBI WGS metagenome assembly OHJJ01 (sample SAMEA3879505, study PRJEB24766) | human gut metagenome | biome: human-associated habitat; feature: feces | place: USA | collected 1985/1987 | reverse complement strand
ATTGAGAAAGATGCAGCTCTTGAACGCCGCTTCCAGCCTGTAAAAGTGGGAGAACCTACTCCTAAGGATACTATTGATATATTAATGGGACTTCGCGATAGATATGAAGCATTTCATAAAGCAAAAATTACGGATGAGGCTATCAAAAAAGCGGTAGAGTTATCTTCTCGTTATATTACCGATCGTTTCCAGCCGGATAAAGCAATTGATGTTATTGATGAAGCCGCAGCTAAGGTTCGTATGGAGGCTTCTTCTACACCGGACGATTTGAAAAAAAAGGAGGAGGATCTTGCCTCTGTCCAGAAAGAGAAGGAAGCCGCCATATCTGCTCAAAATTTTGAACGCGCTGCCATATTAAGGGATCAGGCAAAAGAGCTATCCGGACAAATTGAAAAGATGAAGGGGGAATGGAAAGGCGGTGATCATGAGCATTTAGTTGTTACAGAAGAAGACGTAGCTGAGGTGGTTGCCAAGTGGACAGGTGTCCCCCTTCAGAATCTGAAACAGAAAGATTCTGAACGTCTGCTTCATTTGGAAGAAGAACTTCATAAACGTGTTATTGGGCAGGAAGATGCCGTAACTGCTGTTGCCAAGGCAATCCGGCGCGCCAGAGCAGGAATGAAAGATCCGAAAAGACCAATTGGTTCGTTTCTGTTTCTTGGTTCTACTGGTGTTGGTAAGACAGAATTGGCAAGGGCGTTGGCAGAAACTATGTTTGGCAGTGAGAAGAATATGCTTCGCTTTGATATGTCTGAGTATATGGAGAAACATGAAGTATCGCGCCTTGTTGGGGCACCTCCAGGATATGTAGGATATGAAGAGGGCGGGCAATTAACGGATGCCGTTCGCAGGAATCCATATAGTGTCATTCTTTTTGATGAAGTGGAAAAAGCACATGCAGACTTCTTTAATATCTTACTACAGGTACTTGATGATGGACGCTTAACAGATGGGCAGGGACGTACCGTTGATTTTACAAACTGTGTCATTATTATGACAAGTAATCTTGGATCAGGATTGTTACGCGGCAAAGAGAAGAAATTGGGCTTTATTGATAAGAATGAGGACAAGAAAGATTTTGAAAGTGCAAAAGCCATGATTTTAGACGAGGTCAAACATACTTTTCGACCTGAATTTATTAACAGGATTGATGAGATTATCGTTTTCCATCCGCTGACTACAGAAAATCTATCAGAAATCGCAAAACTCCTTTTAAAAGCAGTTGAAAAGAAATTGGAACATCTTCATTTGAAAATGGATGTTTCTGAAAAAGCTCGCAATCATTTGATTGCAGACGGTTCTGATTTTGAATATGGTGCACGGCCTTTGAAAAGAACTATTCAAAAAGAAGTGGAAGATGAAATCTCTGAATTATTATTATCAGGAAAACTGAAAGGGAAGAGTACCATCCATGTAGATGTTGGTGAAAAAAACAATCTGGTGTTTAATGCAGACTAAGGCTTATCGGTAAAAAGTAGTATAATGGGCATAGGGACGATCTCTATGTCCATTTTATATTGCGGGAGAGATTGACGAATATGAACTCAAAAACCAAGACAAAGTTTATATGTCATAATTGTGGAGCAGAAACGCCTAAGTGGATGGGTAAATGCCCCAATTGTGGAGAATGGAATTCATTAGAGGAAAAAATAGAAGAAAGTATTCCCAAAAGCATACGAACGTTATCTTTTCAATCCGGAAAAGAACCTACCAGTTTAACTGATATAGAAATAAAAGATACAGATAGAGTGAAATTGGGAATAACAGAATTAGATCGTCCATTAGGAGGCGGTATAGTCTCCGATTCCGTTATTCTTTGGGGTGGAGAACCGGGAATCGGAAAATCAACTCTTATTTTACAAATATGTGATTCATTTACAAAGATGGGAAAAACTGTACTATATTGCAGTGGTGAGGAATCAGATATACAGATTAAAATGAGAGCAGAACGGCTTTCTGTAAATACAGAGGGATGTTTTGTTTTTGCTGAAAGCAATTTAGAAACAATTCTTGCCGAGGTAGATAAACTACATCCGGATATGGTTATTATTGATTCTATACAAACCACTTATCTTCCTAACAGTTCTTCAGCAATGGGGAGTCCGACACAAATCAGGGACTGCACAGCAATACTTGTAAAGATGGCTAAAGAATCAGGGATTATCGTAATGATTATCGGGCACGTTACAAAAGAGGGAAATATTGCGGGTCCGCGTATATTAGAACATATGGTAGATGTGGTTTTTTATTTGGAAGGAGATAGAAACTATCAATTTCGTGTGCTTCGTACTGTGAAAAATCGATTTGGTTCTACATCTGAATCAGGACTCTTTGTAATGGGGCGGAAAGGATTGAAAGGGATTGATGATCCGTCTAAGTATCTTCTAAAAGGAATACAAGAAGCTCCTGTATCTGGAAGTACAGTTGCTGCCTGTATGGAAGGCTTACGTCCAATCTTGATTGAGGTACAGGCACTTACAGTCCATTCCGTACTGGCAGTTCCGCGTAGAATTGCATCTGGTTACGATTTTAATAGATTGGTTATTTTACTTGCCGTACTGGAAAAAAAGGGGAAAATTCCATTTTCTGCTGATGATGTATATCTCAATGTGGCAGGTGGCTATAAATTAAAAGAAACAGCAGCGGATTTATCAGTAGCACTGGCATTATTTTCCGTAAAGTATGATATACCTTTGAAAAAATTCTGTATGGCTTTAGGTGAAATTGGATTAACCGGTGAAATCCTCCCTGTTTCTAAGGTAAGCTTACGACTCAAAGAGGCGGTCAAAATGAATTTTACTGAATTTGTCCTCCCTGCGAGGAATCAGGAAGAGGCTGAAAACTATTTTAAAGATAATCACCGGGAGGAATTACTCTCGCATGTGGTATTTATAAATCATTTGGAAGAGGCGATCCATTTTTTTAAATCACAGGTGTGAGATAAGAGAAAGGTTTGTTTTTCAATCCGTTATGATTGTGCTATTATAATTAAAATGTGTAAATGTAGTATTTCAGAAATCATTTTATGGAAACTAAAGAGGAATTTATAATATGCCGGAAAAAGTATTAAAGGCCATATTTATTCTGCTTTTTTCTGTATTGGGAATAGTGTTGTCTACCCAGACGGAACCGTTGCTTACCGCAGTCATTCCTAAAAACGTTTTGACCGAGACAATTTTGGGAATTACAATTTTATCATTGGGTGTCATGCTGATAGGCGGAATTTTAGGTGCACTTGTAGGACGAGTCATTTCGGGCTATTTGATTAGCAGTTTGTTTGCCTTTACATCCCGAGTCGAAAAATCACTGCTGCTTATATCGACACAGGATCTTATAATTGGTACTTTAGGATTATTTGCAGGGCTTATTATAGCTAATTTAGTTGGATTGGCGTTTGGCAATATTCCATATATAGGTCCTTATGTATCTGTGGCTCTCAGTATAATTTTGGGATATATCGGAATGCACCTGACAATTTCCAAAAAGGCCGAAATTGCAGGATGGTTTCATTTCAAGGCAGAATCTGGTACAAAACAGAAAAAGAAAAAAGTAGGGAAACTGCTTGATACGAATATTATTATTGATGGACGTATTTTGAATATTTATCAGTCTGGTTTTTTAGAGGGGCCAATCATCGTTCCTGTTTTTGTGCTGGAAGAATTACAGAAAATTGCTGATTCAGCAGATGTATTGAAAAGAAATCGCGGACGTCGGGGATTGGATATTCTTAATCAGATAAAGAAGAAAAGCAAAGATGAACTGATTATTTTGACGGAAGATTTTGAGGAGATTAATGAAGTTGATTCTAAATTAGTAAAACTAGCGAGGACTCATGGCTATAAAATTATTACTAATGATTATAATCTAAATAAGGTTGCGGAATTACAAGGGGTTGCGGTATTAAATATCAATGAACTTATTATTGCATTAAAACCGGCTGTTATTCCGGGGGAAGAAGTGTATGTCCAATTAGTAAAAAATGGCAAGGAAGAAGGACAAGGTGTAGCGTTTTTAGATGATGGGACAATGATCGTGGTCGAAAATGGGAGTCAATTTATCGGACAGGAAATACCTGTTATTATTGCATCCGTCTTGCAAACAAAAGCCGGACAAATAATTTTCGCAAAAGCTAAATTAGAGAGTGGATATGATGAATAGCCTTATCTTAGTAGCGGCGGGAGAGGGAACCCGTATAGGCGGCTCAATAAATAAACTGCTCATGGAGATGCATGGACATCCTTTAATCTGGTATACCTTTAAAAATATTTTAGACAGTAAACTACTAGATGAAATCGTCATTGTTGTGAAAGATACTGAAAAAAGTCAATTTCAACAGATTCTTTCAGAATTTAAACATGCCATTCCGATTAAATGGGGACAAGGTGGAAATACGCGTGTAGATTCTGTCATCAATGGAATTTCTCAAATATCTTCTAAATCGGAGAAACTCCTGATTCATGATGGAGCGCGTCCATTGGTCGGCGGAGACGCGATAGATCAAATTCTTAACAAGCTGGGGCCTGCGCATCCAGCCGTCATTTTTGCGCTTCCCTGTATAGATACAATGAAGGAGATAAACGATGAACAAGTGAAGAAAACGGTAGACCGTTCGAAACTTTATCGTGCCCAGACACCGCAAGGGGTACTTACGGCTTTGTACAAAAAAGCCTTATTGCAAATAAAGTCATTAAAGAATATAACAGATGATTCCTCGATATTTGAGGCGGTAAAGATTCCGGTCACAATTATTCCCGGACGCGAGAACTTTTTTAAAGTAACCACGACGGAAGATTGGAACCGCTTTAGCAATATGATATATCCAAGCAAAATACCAGCTTACATCAGAGTCGGAGAGGGGTATGACATCCATCGTTTTGAGGTATCTCGCCCTTTATTTTTGGGTGGAATAAAAATTGCTGATTCTGGTGGATTATCGGGGCATTCCGATGCGGATGTTCTGATTCATGCGATTATGGATGCATTGCTGGGAGCTGCAGGACTACCTGATATAGGCCACTTTTTCCCTGATAGTGATGTCCGGTTTGATGGGGCATGCAGTTTGGAATTACTTAAACAGGTAAGTCGGCACATTACGAAACAAAATTATTTGATTGGTAATATAGACAGTACTGTTATTGCAGAAAAACCCAAAATATCCGAGTATATAGAAGCAATGAAAGCCATAATGTCTGCTGCGTTAAATATTTCAAAAAATCAAATCAATATAAAGGCCACAACGAATGAAAAATTAGGGGATATTGGCCGCGGGAAAGGTATTGCGGCACTTGCATCAGTCATATTATTCAGGAGGGAATATAATGAATAAAGAATTTAAAGTCCGTTTTGCTCCAAGTCCTACCGGTCCATTTCATATCGGCGGAGCAAGATCTGCATTATTTAACTGGTTAGTTGCCCGTCATCAAAATGGGAAGTTTTTAGTGCGCATTGAAGATACAGATCTGGCCCGTTCCACAAGAGAATCTGAAGAAAATATAAAAAAAGCGATGAAATGGCTTGGTTTGTATTGGGATGAAGGTATTGACGTAGGTGGTGAGAACGGACCTTATCGACAGACAGAAAGACTTCCACTTTATAATGCAGCTGTTCAGCGTCTCCTTGAGGAAGGGAAAGCTTATTATTGCTATTGTTCAGCGGATGAATTGGAGGAAAGCAGAAAGGAGCAGTTGAAGGAAGGGAAAACACCTATATATAATAACCATTGCAGCCATTTAACCAAAAAACAGATCGAACAATATAAGTCTGAGGGACGTAAACCCGCAATCCGCCTTCGCGTTCCTAAAGATGGTGTATTTGCGTTCGATGATATGGTTCGCGGGCATGTGGAATTTCAAGCAGCTGGTGTAGGTGATTTTATTATTGTTAAATCAGACGGAATCCCCGTTTATAATTTTGCGGTAGTCATTGATGACGCATCTATGGGAATTACCCATGTTATTCGTGCAGAAGAGCATTTATCTAATACCCCGCGTCAAATTGCTATATATCAGGCACTCGGATATGAAATCCCAAAATTTGGACATATATCTCTTATTCTCGGATCTGACCACAAAAAAATGAGCAAACGTCACGGAGCGACTTCTGTGGATGAATATCGTAAAATGGGATATCTCCCGGATGCAGTGGTTAATTACCTGGCTCTTCTTGGCTGGTCGCCTAAAGGTGAACGGGAAATTTTCAGCCGGGAGGAACTCATTTCGGAATTTTCAATGAAACGTGTTTCTGCTAATGATGCAGTATTTGATATCGAAAAATTAAATTGGATTAATTTCCAATATATGAAGAAGTTATCGCCTGATGAACTTTTCCAGGTAGCACTGCCGTTTCTCGTTGAAGCGGGATATGTATCATTGCCGCTTTCTTTAGAAAAGGAACAGTGGCTGAAAGATGTTGTATGGTTCGTCCGCGACCATTTGTACTATGGAGCACAAACGCCAGAAAATGTAAAAATATTTTTTGAGACACATCCTAAAATTACTGATGAAGAAAAGATTTCTATTATGAAACAGGAAAACAGTGCCGTACTTATCCGTCAATTTGCTGATGCATTAGACGCATTGGATCCCTTTGATGAGGATTCCATTAAAAAGTGCTTTTCGTTCTTGATGAAGAAAACCGGAATTAAGGGAAAAGCGGCATTTGAACCTATAAGAATTGCGTTGACCGGAGAAACACATGGCCCTGGCTTATATGCTATGATTGCTTTATTTGGGAAGAAGAAATCCGTACAGCTTTTAAAAGACAGCCTCCAATATTGTTAAAATGTGATTTAAACTATTTCTGGAAAATATTTACCGGAATTTACCGGAAATTTTTATCTGATAACCAAGACCTCCGAATGGGGGTCTTAGTTTTAATCTGAAAGGGTTTTACTTTTACGGAACGGATATGAACAGGCTATTGACGCTTGCTTGGATAAATTATACAATCATACAAATATCTATACATGTACGAAATAATATTAGGGGAGTTAATATTTAAATGGATTTTGAACTTATACAACGTGCATTGCCAATTCTGCTTATGGGTGCGGGGGTAACAATAGAAATTACTGCATTCAGCGTAGCAATAGGTTTTTTTATTGGTCTCTTTGTTGGAATTGCCCGTATATCGCAGTTTAAAATATTACGAATAATGGCAGCGGTTTACGCGGACTGTATACGTGGAACACCATTGCTGGTACAGATCTTTTTGATTTACTTTGCATTGCCCATGGCAATCGGTCAGCGGGTAGAACCTTTTATCGCAGCAGTCGCGGCTTGTGGAATAAATAGTGGTGCTTACGTTTCTGAAATTTTTCGCGCAGGGATTCAAGCCATTGATGTGGGACAAATGGAAGCTGGACGTTCATTGGGCCTCACCTGGTGGCAAACTATGCGTTTCATTATATTGCCACAAGCATTTAAAAATATTTTACCGCCTTTGGGAAATGAATTTATTGCAATGTTAAAAGATTCTTCTCTGGTGTCTGTTATCGGATTTGAGGAACTCACAAGACGCGGTCAATTGATTATTGCACAAACCTATGGTTCATTTGAAATTTGGATGACCGTAGCAGTTTTATATTTAATAATGACAATGGCGATTTCAAGGATTGTAGCATTTCTGGAAAAGAGATAATTATGGATGAAGAAAAATATATTATCGATATAAAGCATATAGGGAAAAAGTTTGGAAATTTAACTGTTTTAAAAGATATAAGTAGTAAAATCAAGAAAAATGAAGTAGTTGTCATTATAGGCCCTTCCGGCTCGGGGAAAAGCACTTTTTTACGATGCCTTAATGGATTGGAAACCGTTACATCAGGAGTTATTACTTTTGACGGGATGCCCTTGGATGGAGAAAAGCATCTTAATATTGTACGTACTGAGGTAGGAATGGTATTTCAAAAATTTAATTTATTTCCACATATGTCAGTGATACAAAATATTATGCTGGCTCCCATGAAGGTTCGGGGAATAAGGAAAGAAGAAGCCTATGAAAGAGGAATACAGTTACTTCGCAAAGTTGGACTTGAAGATAAAGCAAAATATAAGCCAAACCAATTGTCAGGAGGTCAGCAGCAACGCGTAGCCATTGCGAGAGCGCTTGCGATGAAACCAAAAGTTCTTTTGTTTGATGAGCCGACTTCTGCACTGGATCCGGAAATGGTTCATGAGGTACTGGATGTCATGAAAGAAGTAGCGGAAGAAGGTATGACTATGGTAGTTGTTACGCATGAAATGGGCTTTGCCAAAGAAGTGGGTACAAGAATACTCTTTTTGGACAGCGGGATGATTTTGGAAGAAGGAACTCCGGAGGAGATTTTTAAAACCCCGAAAGAAGAAAGGACAAAATCCTTCCTGGCTCAAGTATTGTAAGGTGAAATATTATTTATCATTGACTCTATCTATGATTTGTGGTAATGTTAATTCGTGTCCGAATGGGGCAAAGTAGTAATATTTTTAGGAGGAACATTTTATGAAAGGTACAGTTAAGTGGTTCAGTGCAGACAAAGGCTTCGGCTTTATTGAAAGAGAAGAAGGCGGCGACGTTTTCGTTCATTACTCTGCAATTCAGACAGAAGGATTTAAAACACTGAGTGAAGGCCAGAAAGTAGACTTCGATATCATTGATGGTGCAAGAGGTCCTCAGGCTGCTAATGTAAAAGTGGTAGACTGATCACTTACTGAAGCTATAAAGCGTAGGTTTTTGATTCAAAAAGCAGGATCAAATTTTGATTCTGCTTTTCTATTGCCATTTAGTAAATTTTTCTTCTACACAGTTAATGTTTAGAGAGCATTTTATAAATAATTGGTATAATTAGCAGCAATTGTAATTTTCATTTTACATTCGTATCAAATACATTCAAATATCTAATAAAATAGACATTTAACCGATTATTATCAATTTGAAAATTTAGAGGAATATACTATAATAACTATAAAGAGCAGTACATAAATTGCTCATTCGTGAAAGGGGGATTCATTTATGGAATTGACAGTTAGAGGGAAAAATCTTGAAATCACAGAAGCTTTACGTACTTATGTAGAAAAACACACCGGAAAGATACAAAGATATTTTGATAAACCGATTAAAATTAATGTACTCCTTAGAATTTCAAACATGACTAAAACTTGTGAAGTAACTGCATTTGTGGATGGTGTTATTCTTCGTGGTGTTGAAAAATCCGACGATATGTATAAGTCTATTGACTTGGTTTTTGACAAGGTCGAACGTCAGATTCACAAATATAAAACCCGTTTGGCCAAACGTTTTAAAGAATCTAATGTTCTAAACAAACAGTTTGTCAGTGAGAAAGAATCCGTACCAGGCGAGAGTGAATTTGAGATTGTCAGACAAAAGCGTTTTACTATTAACCCAATGTCTCCGGAAGAAGCTATTTTACAAATGAATTTATTGGGGCACAATTTTTTTATGTTTTTTAATTCTGAAACAGAAGCGATGGCTGTCGTTTATCGCAGAGATGACGGAAAATACGGTTTAATTGATGCTGCAAAATAAGAATTAAATGAAGTGATTGAAAAAGGGCGGTTTTATCCGCTCTTTTTTGACTATATGTCTATGTTTTGCTAAAATATACTAGATATTCGTGTAAATGAAAATTGTTTTTGCTGGTAGGATAAGGAGTATTTTAATGTTCAATAAGTTTTTTGACCGTTTATTTAACGGTTCCAATGAACGTGATATAAAGAAAATGCGGCAGCTTGTGGAAGAAAAAATCAACCCGCAGGAATCAGCATTGAAGAAACTGAGTGATTCTTCTTTGGCAAATAAGACTAATGAGTTTAAGGCACGACTTGCAAAAGGTGAGACTTTGGATGATATTCTGCCAGATGCATTTGCTGTCATAAGAGAAGCTTCCCGCCGTGTGTTAGGAATGAGGCAGTTCGATGTCCAGCTTATCGGCGGTATTATTCTGCACCGTGGCAACATTGCAGAAATGGGTACGGGAGAAGGCAAGACTCTCGTCGCTACGGCACCGGTATATTTGAATGCATTAGAGGGCAAAGGGGCTCATGTTATTACTGTCAATGACTACTTGGCTAAGCGTGATAGTGAATGGATGGGGCAAGTATATAAATTCTTAGGATTATCGGTTGGCCTTATTGTGCATGATTTGGATTTTGAACAGCGAAAAATTGCTTATAATTCAGATATTACTTATGGGACAAACAATGAATTCGGGTTTGATTATTTACGTGACAACATGGTAAGCAGTTTGGATCAAATGGTACAGCGGCCTCTCCATTATTGCTTAATTGACGAAGTAGATAGTATTCTCATTGATGAGGCACGTACGCCGCTTATTATTTCTGGCCCGGGCCAAAAATCTACAGATAATTATTATGTGATGTCTAAATTAGTTCCTCAACTTAAATTAGGAGAGGATTATACCATTGATGAAAAACAGAAAACTGTTGCACCGACTGAAGTCGGTGTGTCAAAAATGGAAAAAATGCTTAAGGTCGATAACCTTTATGATACAGATAATCTGGAACTGAATCATCTTTTTGTACAAGCACTGCGCGCACAGGCCATGATGGAGCGCGACCGTGATTATGTCGTTAAAGATGGAGAAGTTGTTATCGTTGATGAGTTTACAGGACGATTAATGTATGGCCGCCGGTACTCCGACGGACTACATCAAGCTATAGAAGCAAAAGAAGGATTGCAAGTACAACGTGAAAGCCAAACCTTAGCAACGATCACATTTCAAAACTATTTCAGAATGTATGATAAACTGGCAGGCATGACTGGAACGGCAAAAACAGAAGAACAGGAATTTATTAAAATCTACGGGCTTGAAGTTTTCCAAGTTCCTACCAATAGACCTGTCCAACGAAAAGATCTGCCTGATGTTATTTTTAAGACGAAACGTGGCAAATACAGGGCCGTTGTCCGTGAAATTGAAAGGCGCCACGCTACCGGGCAGCCAATGCTTATCGGTACAACGTCTATTGAGCAGTCGGAACAACTGAGTCATATGCTGAAAGAGGCTGGTATTGTCCATAATGTATTAAATGCGAAATATCATGAATTAGAAGCACAAATTGTAGCACAGGCCGGGCAAAAAGGTCAAGTTACTATTGCCACCAACATGGCCGGTAGGGGAACTGATATTGTTTTAGGTGAAGGAGTATCCGAGCTGGGAGGTTTGGCAATCATCGGTACAGAACGTCACGAAAGCCGAAGGATTGACAATCAGCTGCGCGGACGTGCCGGCCGCCAGGGAGACCCCGGTTCCAGTCAATTTTTCTTGTCACTTGAGGATGACTTGCTCCGCATTTTTGGTGGAGATAACATCAAGAAGTTCATGGAAAAAATGGGACTGGAAGAGGATGAAGAAATCAACCTCAACGGTGTAAAAACAACTGTATAAATTCTCAATTAACGAAAGGACAGGTAAATCATTGTGAGTGAAATAAAATTAGGTTCCCATGTAGGGATGTCCGGCAAGGAAATGTTCCTGGGTTCTGTAAAGGAAGCTGCCTCTTATGGAGCAAATGTACTGATGCTCTACACCGGAGCTCCACAGAATACCAGAAGGAAAGAGATTGCCGATCTGAATATTGATGCCGGATGGGAATATGCCGGTAAAGCCGGAATTAAAGAGATTGTTGTACATGCCCCCTATATCATCAATCTGGCGAATACTGTAAAACCGGAGACTTTTGAGCTGGCTGTGGAATTTTTAAGCAAAGAGATTGTAAGGACTGCTGCCATGAAGAGCCGTATACTGGTGCTTCATCCCGGCTCCCATGTAGATGCCGGTGTAGATGCCGGGATTGCACAGATTGTAAAGGGCTTGAATATGGTGCTTGATGCTGATGATAATGATGTGTATATCGCTCTTGAAACCATGGCTGGAAAAGGCAGCGAAGTCGGCCGCACCTTTGAGGAACTGAAGAGGATTTATGATGGTGTCGAAAGAAAAGACCGCCTGCGTATATGCTTTGATACCTGCCATGTCA
>OHJJ01000877.1_pt1 | contig 12001 bp, 3 predicted proteins | sample 1568551 | NCBI WGS metagenome assembly OHJJ01 (sample SAMEA3879505, study PRJEB24766) | human gut metagenome | biome: human-associated habitat; feature: feces | place: USA | collected 1985/1987 | reverse complement strand
GACGCTGTATCTTCTGCTGTTCGACACTACGCCCCGGGTCTTTTATGTGTCGGAGTTCGGCTGGGTGGCCAGCCTCATCTTCCTGCGCATTTTGCAGGCCACTCTGGCGGGAGCAGATGAACGCGCCTTCCGCTGCCGCAGGGCGTGGCTCGCGCCTGCGTTCGGCGTACCGCTGCTGGCGTTCTACTGCATCTTCGGGGATATTCTCTCCAACCTGATCTGGTGCGGCATGATGATATGGCTCTCCTTCTGCGCCATACGGGGGTTTTCTTATGCGAAAACGCAGACGGATACGGCGCGGAATATGCGGTACTTCCACATCGGCGTGCTGTGCTTTGCGTTCGCGGAGTACCTGCTCTGGACGGCGGGCTGCTTCTGGCCGGATACCTCACCGGCAAGCCCAACCTTCTGGTGTGATATGCTGCTGACGCTTGCGATTCTGGGGCTGCTGCCCGCCACGAGAAAGGCGGTGGCTGCATGACCTACATCGAGAATATTTTTATCTGCATGGTGTCCCCGCTGCTGGTGGCCGCTTTGTGCATGGGCAGGCGGCAGCTTCGCTTCTTCCTGTTCTGCATTGCCGGGATGGGGGTGTGCCTGCTTTCGGCCTATATCAACACCTTCCTCGCGGCGGTATGTCAGGCGGACGCCCTTGCCGCCACGGCGGAGATTGCGCCGGTGGTGGAGGAAATGATGAAGCTGCTGCCGCTGGTGTTCTATCTTCTGGTATTCGAGCCGGAGGGGGATAAGATCAAGCCCGCCGCCATCACGGTCGCCCTCGCCTTCGCCACCTTCGAAAATGTGTGCTATCTGATCCAAAACGGCGCGGACCACTTCTCCTTCATCTTCTTCCGCGGCTTCGGCACGGGAGCCATGCACGTTCTCTGCGGTCTGATCGTGGGCGGCGGACTTGCATATACATGGTGGCGGACGTGGCTGAAGATCGCAGGCACCTGTGGGCTGCTGGGCGCGGCCATCACCCTCCACGCCATCTACAATCTGCTCATCGCCTACGGCGGCGCGGCGCAGTATGCGGCCTACGCCCTGCCGGTGCTGCTGGTGGCGGCGGGAAAGCTGTCCGCTTTTCGCTTATCGCGGAGAAAATAACCGAACATTCCCTCCTTGAGAGCTGCTTTTTGGCGGCTCTCAAATTTTTTTGAAAAATTTTGCGTTTTGGGTGAGAGTTTTTTCGATTTTTTGTACCTATATAAGTGAAAGGGTTTTTAGGCCACAGTTTCAGACAAACCGGAAAGGGGGTTCAAACGAAGTGTACGATACCGCAAGACGGGTCGCACTCGTCAAGCAGCGGGTGCGGGAAAACACCCGCCGGAGGCAGCGGCGCGGCATCTATGGACTGAGCGCTATGTGTATGCTGCTGTTCGCGGCACTGATGCAGGCGGCGGGCACGGTCGTCGGGCCGGGGCAACCTGAGGCATGGGGCGTATTCGGCGCGATGCTGCTGCGGGAGGACGCGGGCGGCTATGTGCTGGTAGGCGTTGTCTCCTTTGCCGCGGCGGCAGCGTTCACCGCGCTGTGCTTCCGGCTCAGAAACAGAGAAAACCAGAAAAAAGGCGGGGCGGACAAACCGAACCGACACGAACAGGAGGAGAAAAGCCAATGAAGAAACGAATACTCAGCATCCTGCTGCTGTGCTGCATGGTGCTGACCATGCTGCCGACAGCGGCGTTTGCAGCGGTGAGCGATTCGCTGGGCAACACACCCGAGGAAAATCAGGCGATTTTGGAGCAGCTCTCCGCCCTGACCGGCGGCAGCAGCGACCAGGTGCTTTCCATGCTGAACGCTTTGGGGCTGCTGGATGAAGACGGCAATTTCAAGGTGGATCAAACCATCACGCTGGACGGCCGGGTGTTGACACTGGCGGCTGTCATGGAGCTGCTGGAAAATCCCGCCACGGATCTCACCCGCATAGCCGACGTGGATGGGACTCCGGTGGCGCTGGGCGATTTGAAGACCATGATCCAAATCGAACAGGAGCTGCAGCGGATCAAGGACACCTATTTCTCCGGCAGGGAGTTTACCGGGGAAGCACTGGAGAATCTCAATAGCCTGATGGAGCAGCTGGAGCTGCAGGGCATCAGCTTGCGGTATTCCGCCTTTGCCACAAAGCCTGAGGGCGTTGAGACGGTGGATATGAGCGGCATGATGAGCCAAACGCTGGGGAATCTCGCAAACAACACCTGGAACTCCGGGCCTTTTACTGTATACGGCGGAAAACCGGTCGGCTTTTCCTACCGCATTCAAAAAGGCCAGCTCAGCGATTATATCACCGGTGTGGAGGTCTCGATAGGCGAGACGAGTGAGGTCGTCGAGCAAAGCGACGGGTCCTACAAGCTGACCTATGCGGTAGACGGCTACAGTTTAGGTGGTCAGAAAATCACTGTCAAGGTTACAACCAAAGGAGGAACCTCAGCCTGGCACGATAATACTTATTCCTATGGCGACCTGCTGGGGATGATTGAATTTTACGATGCGGAAAATCTGGTGTTCTATGACGGCGCCGCTTATGCCGACCACTGTCAGCTCAAGCTAATAAAGACGGTTGGCGCCCCCGCAATACAAACATCAATGACCGCGCCGAACTATGAGGAAAGATACGAAAGCACAACCACAATACAGGGGGATATGTATATTCCTTTGCTGGCAGATGAATACAATGCCCTCGGTGCCAATAATCCGGACTTCGTTGCGTTAAGCGATACCATCAGAATTCTGGATGGCGCTCGCAACTCGGTGCTTCCCGTCGGCTCCGACCCATTTTATCAACCATACCAAATCGACGCCAGCATCGAGTTTAACTGGAGTACCGAAAAAGCTGCCTATACTGGCGATGCGCCGTATGGCTGGTATAAAAACCAGCCCTTTGCCCCGTTCTATCTGACGGAGTACAAGTTCAATGAAGAATCTCTGGGGCTCAGCAACAACAGAACAAAAGCGCTGAACTGTACGATCAACAAGGGCGAAACAGTCAGCATCTCCCTGCAGTCTACCACGCAAAACAGAGGGGATCAGCAGTACTGGCTGCCCTTCCGACTGTATATGAAAAGTGTACAGGGCGAAATCCAAAATTCCTGGGCCACCACCAAGAACAGCAACGTCACCGCCAAGCTGGTGGACACGGACAAGCCCATCATTCAAAGCGTCACGGCCCCGGCGGGAACCTATGCCAGCGGACAGCACGTGCCCATCACAGTTACCTTTAGCGAGTTCGTGGATCTTAGAAACGCCAGCGTGACCATCAACGGCAACGAGTATAGCGCCGATGCGCTTTCCATGAACAGCTACGGTGTCACGGCAATGCTCTGGTACCCAGTGCAGGATGTGGATGCCGCCACGGTCATCGTCAGTGGTATGACCGGCGTGAAGGATGTTTTCGATCATACGCTGGATACCACACACTATCTAAGCGAGCCGATTACCGGCGTTGCGCTGGAGAGCGTCTTGATGCGCAACGCCCCCACCGCACTGACCGCTGACTACGACAACGGCAATGCATCGTTCACGATGAACGCCAACATGGCGCAGGCCTACAAGACCGTATACAGCGATTATCACACCCCGGAAGGCACAGAGCCGAAGGAAGCCCCGTTCCGCCTCGAACTGAGGGACAACTCCACGGATGAAGCAATCCATCTGCAGGTCTATCTGGACACAGAGAAGGAAGCCTTCACCATTAGCGACTATGCAATCGCACCCGCGGCTTACACCCGCACCTATACGGTGACGCTGCAGGCCAACGAGGGCACGAAAGACTCTCCTAACTGGGTGAATGTTCTTCCCCTGACCCGGCAGTTCACGGTGGCAAAGAAAGTTTCCGCGCACACGGTAAACGTCGTCCCGGAAGCGAATGACGCCGACTATACGATTTCCCTCGCCGATTCCGCCCGCCCCACGCTTCAGGCCAAGGTTTTGGGGAAAAACGGTGAGCAGGCCAGCTACATCACCGGTAAATGGAGCAGCAATGACCCACTCATTGCCACCATCGACGAGAATACCGGCCTTGTTGCCACCACAGGAACCAAGGTGGGAACCGTCACCTTTACCTTTACGGCGGACAACGGGACTGAGGACCCTGCCGATGATGTGACGGGCGAGTCAGAGACCTATACCGTGACGGCAGGCGATTCCCTGGCACTGGTGATTCCCGGCGGCGCGTCCATCGTGACGCGGGTAAATCAGCCCGCCACCGTGCTGTGGAGCTCCAATGCCGCGCTGATGGCACCGGGCAAAGAGTTCAATTACAGGATCGACCTGTATGAGGGCAACTACAAGAATGAGGCGGAGCTGAGCGGCCGCGATCCCGTTGCGACTTATACCGCCGGCAAGGATGAAAACAGCGTGCGGATCCCGGAGAATGTGCTCTCCCAGCTCTCCAGCGGAAATACCCCGGCCTACACGGTATTGGTCTCCATGCCGCACCCCAACGCCGGGGGTGAGGACGTCCGCCTGTCGGCACTTGCCTGGATCATCGTGCAGGCACCACCTGCCACGGCCAAGCTGACACCGCCCCAGAGCATTTACCACAAGGATACCGACGGCACCGTCAATATCGGCTGGTCGGTGGAAAACGCTACTACCGGTGCCTCTCAACAGCCCACGCTGACCATTACCCGGGTCACAGAGGACAACAACACCCATGAGGTGGCCAGTGAGCGCCTATCCGGTACCTCCGGAAGCTACTCCCTGCCATTACAGAGTGTGAAAGCCGGCAATCTAAAGGACACCTATCAGGTGGTTTTGAGCGTGGAGAACCCTGGTGAGGAATCTCCCAGCACCGACTCCTTCCCCCTGTATGTCTACGATGCCGACGCACTGAAGGTGCAGGACGACAAAGGAGACACGATTTCTGCGCTGACCATGGACAATACCTCCAAGGTCAGCGGCACCCTGCCCACCGATACAGCTAAAATTTTGCAGCTGCGCCAAGAGCTGGGGCTGATCGAGTACATAGGCATCAACTATGACGAGTACGGATGGAACTCCTTTAAAGACGGCATCCAGTGGCTCTCCAGCAACAACAATGCCATTTCCGTCAACTACAAGCAGGGCGGACTGTATGAGGACATCAGAAACTTCTCCTTTGATTCCTACCTTCCCGAAACCAAAATGGCGCTGTCCGGCTTGGCCAACGGCACCGCAACCGTCACGGCTACCCATGCCGCCACGGGCATGAGCGCCGCCGTACAGGTGACAGCGAAAACGCTGCAAGATAAGTTCTATCTCTTCCAGCTGACGCCTGCAGCGGAAACTACGCTGCAATACACCGACGGTACAGGTGTGCCCAAAACGGTCACGACCAACAGTGATGGCGTGCTGGCGCTTTACGAACCCAACGGGATCGCCAGTGAGGTGTCTCTGCGGTCCGGCTCCGGCGCGGATATTTATCTGGGCACCATCTATAAAGAAAATCTGCGTTCCGGCGAGCGGGATGCCACAAAACTGCAGCTTTATCCCTTGAATACCTTCAGCCTTCGGCGAGTCGCCCGGGCATCTGTGACGCTCATCACGCCGGGCGGCGATCCGCTGGCGAACAAAACGGTGACCGTTCGCGGCGGCGTTTATAAAAACGGAGGCTACTGCCAGACAGCTCTGCTGGGCTCCAGGGCAGGAGCACTTGTCAGCGGCATCACCGGCGACACCTATACCACGGATGCGGCGGGAAATATAACCGTCTATCTGGATTCCACCCAGTTCTGGTCGGCCGAAAAGGGCGAGAGCAGCACCACGGCGCTTTCCGCTCTGGATCAGCTGGAGTACATTCTGGAGATCAGCGCAATTGACGGCGACAGGTACTATCCGCTGCTGCTGACCGTCAACGGCAAGCTGGGCGTGGACGATGTAATGCGCACCGCAGAGGGCGTTGTCTCTCTGGAGCGCGTGCCGGCGGGGGAGGAAAACAAACCCTTCATTGTGGCGCAAAGCGTTGATTACGGTCTTGCCAACGGTCAGAAGGTGGATGTCCGCAGCTCGACTGGGAAGATTGGTCCTAACAGCAGCTTTAAAACAGCAACCCTGCACACCACCATGTTCCTCTGGGGCGAGAAGATTGCCGACGCGCGGAATTACAGTCTCAAGCTGGCGGACGAATACGGCGTTCTTCCTGCCGCCCAGAGCAGCAGTACCAAGCAGTATCCCTTCTCATCCATCCCTGTAGCGGAAAACGATCTGACCCTCACCGAGGCCACCATGACCACCTCTGGATGGATCGCCGACGGCAAGGATGTGGGTATGAAAACGCAGCTGAGCCTGAACGGCAGCCTGCTGCAGGAGAAAATAATGCCCTTCCGGGTCGTTGATTTGACCCGAGTGCCCAAGGTGACAGAGGATGACCGCGTCACCGGTATTCTGGCGACGATGGGAGCCTCCAGTGTAGTGAAGGGAGTCGACTTTGGCGGAGTGGGCGACAGTAACATTCTCAAGGTGCTGACCGGACGGCTGGATGATCTGAGCGGTCCGGTGGACACTTCCGTGTTCAAAATGATCATCACCCCCAGCGAAGATCCCTCCGTGTTCCGTGCCATGATTTGGGCCGGGTACAACACGCTGGAGATGGAGGACATGGACTATTCCGAGGACGGCGTGGCGTTGGGTGCGAATGTGCTGACGCAGAACCTGGAGGTGGGCGTGCCCGGTACCGGGGACCTGAGCCAGATGGCCCAGGGAACCTATGATCCCAAGGGGGACTACAAAACCAACTCCTTGGCCGACAATGTCACCAGCACGGATCTCAACTTGCAGTTGGAGGGCTTTTACGAAGCGGAGATCCGCTATAACGCCGAAAAAAAGGAGTGGGAGGTTTTCACCGTAGGCGGCGGCTTTACCGCCGGCGTTGGCGTGGGCTTCTCCTTCAGCGTGAACGCCATGGCTGGCCCCGTGCCGTTGACAGCAACCTTTGAGCTGGGCGGTGCCATTCAGCTGGATTTCCGTACCGCAGTGCGCTACGGCCAGCAGGGACAGGGCACAGAGCTTGCCTGGAGCGATCCCACGGCCACGGCAGTGAATGACTTTTTGACCACGCTGCGTATCAACGCCTATGTCCACGCGTTTGGCGGCATTGGCTTTGACTATTCGATCGTGGCGCTGAAGATCGGCCTATTCGGCAATTTGGATGTGGACAGTCAGAATAAGTTCCTTTCCCGCACCTATCTTGCCGACGAGACAAAGCGCCAGATCAACGGTCAGGCCCTGGGGATCCAAAGCGAAGTGGGAATCAAATTTGTGGCCACCTTCCTGTTTATCTCCTACGAGGCGGTGATCGCCTCCGGAACCTTTGGAGCCACCAAGACTTTTAATAACTGGAAAACAATCGACGACTACTGGAATAGCGCCACCAGTGGGCTGAGCCTTGCCTCGCTGCGGATGGCGGCGGCCCAGAGCGGAATGCAGGTGGCTTCTGCCAGTGCGACGCTCCAAAGCCGGGACTATCTGGAGCAATATGCCCGTACTTGGGGCCAGCCCCGGCGGCGGATGATGCTGTTCTCTCTGAACTCCACCAATGGGCTGCAAAACATCCAGTCCAATGCCAACCCCACATCCTATCCACAGCTCAGCGATGACGGGAAGGTATTGGCCTACATCAACGACGGCAACATCGGCAATATTTACGCCAGCCGGGCACATTTCTCCACCCTTAATGGCGGCGGCTATTCTGTCTCCAGCCAAATTGCCGATCCCACAGGGTTCCCCGGCTACGGCGACACGAGCGTTTCTCTGTCCGGCACTGACAGCTTCGCGGCGGCGGCTTGGGTTCGCATGGGCACCGACCTGCCGGGTAAAAATGCCGGTGATCCCGTGACATTGGAAGAGCAAAACCTGCTGATGAACAGCACGGAGATCGTAGCGTCCGTCTATAACGGCAAAACCTGGACTTCCACCCGTCTAACCAACGACGGCACGCCGGATCTGGCCCCAGCCACGGCAGTGGGCGGCAACGACAAGGCCATCGTGTTCTGGCGCAGCGTCTACACCCCCGATCCCGGTACGCAGGGCAGCAACAACCTGCTGAACTTCACTACCAGAGATTGTATCATGTACCGTTGCTATAACAGCGGCACCTGGAGCGAGGCCAAAATGCTTTATAACGGTGCTACTGGCAGCGTGAAGGCGTTGCAGGCGGCCATGCTGCCCGACGGAACCGCTATGGCGGTTTACTCACTGGACCGCAGCGAAACCGGAGATACCTCCGACTACGAGATTGCCTATTGTACCGTGGCTGCTAACGGAACTCCCGGTACAGCCATGCTGGCAACCCGTGACAGCAATCTTGACGAAAACCCCCAGGTCGTTGCAGCCAACTTCGGCGGCGGGGACGACCGATTTGTCATCGGTTGGCATAGTGTCCGAGACGGCAGCAGCGATATCCAGCTGTTGGCTGTGGACGGCGGAAGCACCATGTCCAACAGCTTCCCCGGCTCTCTGTCTGCCCTGACCAGCAGCGGCAACGCCGTCGTGGGCGGAGACTTCCGCTTCGCTTCCCTCAGTGGGGATCATCGCAGCCTCAATGATCTTACCATCGTCTGGAATGAGACTGTCAATGACGCCAACGGCGCGGTAGATCACGGCATTTTGAAGGCGGCCAAGCTGCGCTATGCCGCAAATACCTACACGCTCTCCGCACCATTGGAACTGGCAGAGCTGCCGGATCGCACGCTGGCTGACCACTTTGATGCCTATGTCAGCGGCAGCAATCAGGTGCAGGCTGCCATTCAGGCCACCCGGTATGACGATGAAAAGCCGGAGGTAATCGGCGGCGTGACCGTTCCGGGTGAGGAAACGATCCTCTATACCGCTACCTCTAATTTTATCACCGATGCGGTGGCAGTGGAACAGATCGGTGTGGATTATGCAACGCTGGCGCTGAACAGCCTGACACCCATTCGCTTTACCATCCGCAACACCGGGCTGAACGATGTGACAAACCTAACGGTCAAGCTTGGCAGCGGGGAAACCGCCACCCTTACGGAAAAACTGCTGCCCAATGAAAGCACCACCCTTACCGTCTGGCACCATGTGAGAGACCGCGTGACCGACCCGAGCTATACCATCACCGCCGCCGGCGGCATCAACGAAAACGGCACAGTGTATCTGGATTATCCCGACATAGGCATCTCGCAAATGGAAGTGATTGCGGAGAGCGCCGGCAAGCGCGCGGTGCGCATGACCCTCTATAATTCCTCTGCCGCCACGCTGGCCGGCGGAAAGAACCGCGAGGTGAAGCTTGCGTTCTATGCGGATGATCTGCATACCAAGCCTGCAGAGGTAGCCTGCACCACAAACGGCGTATCGGTTAGCGGTAATGAAATCACCGTTTTCGGAGACAGCGCCCTCGCCCGCATCGATCAGGGAACCTTTACACTGGACCTGACCTATGATCTGGGCAGGTATATGACATCCATTGGCAAAACCGAGATCCCCAATGTGGGTACCTATCTGTACGCCGAGGCGTGGGTGGAAGGCCAGATCGGTGGAACGGGAGGCAATCAGCGCCTCCCGGAGTATGACGGCAGTGACAGCGAGGCCAGCGTCCATATGACCGGCGCACTGGCCCGCACCGGAGAGCGGATGACGATGGATGTGACACAGGGGAACGACGGAAACGGTCACAGCACCGCCGCCATTACCCTGCGCAACAACTCCCTGCAGTCTCAGACTAGCGCAGAGCTGGTGGCCACGCTGCTGGATGCTGCCGGGACCGTTCTGGAAACGAAAAAGACCAGTATTGGCGGTGCCATCTCCGGGGAAACCTTCCAGGCGGAAACCGTCACCTTCTCCCGGCTTGGCACCCGCGTAGTGGTGCGAGCCGCAGTGCCCGGTAATGACCTTCTGACCTTTGAAGGTCTGGCAGTGGGGCTCGGCGATTTTACCGCCAACGGAACGAACTATACCTATACGCTGCAAAATGATAGCGGAGCAACATCTACGCTAGTCACAGCGGTGTCTGGAAACGGCGAGCCCGTGAGCATCAACGGACAGGCTCTGTCCACCGGCGGCAGCGCAACCGTTGCCATCCCCAACAGCGGCACAACCGACATTGTCGTGGAGATCGGCACTAAAACCTACACGCTGACGATTCTGCGCAACGGCGGAGCGACCAGCTACACGCTGACCTTCGACACCAACGGCGGCAGCGCCATCGCGCCCATCACCCAGGACTACGGCACTGCCATCACCGCCCCCGCCGATCCCACCAAGACCGGCTACACGTTTGCGGGCTGGACCCCGGCCATCCCGGCCACCATGCCCGCCGAGAATATGACCATCAAGGCTCAGTGGCGCTACAATGGCGGTGGAAGCAGCGGCTACAGCTACTACACCATCAAGGCAACTGCCGGGGCGGGCGGCTCCATCTCTCCCTCCGGCAGCGTCAGCGTCCGTGAGGGTAGGGATCAGACCTTTACCATCACCCCAGATAAGAGCTATGCCGTCTCCAACGTCAAGATCGACGGCAAGAGCATCGGCGCGGTGAAGTCCTACACCTTTGAGAATGTCCGCAGAACCCATACCATCGAGGTCATCTTTATGAAGGCCAACGGCAACCCCCAGACTGGCGTGTTTGTGGATGTAGCCACCGGCAGCTATTATGAGGACGCTGTGGATTGGGCGGTGGAGAACGGCATTACGCAGGGAACCGATGATACCCATTTCGCCCCGGACGGCATCTGCACCCGTGCGCAGGCCGTGGCCTTCCTGTGGCGTGCCGCTGGCAGTCCCAAACTCAAAACCCGCACCATGCCCTTTACCGATGTTCCCGCAGGCAGCTACTACTACGACGCTGTGCTGTGGGCGGTGGAAAACGGCATCACCGAGGGCACCAGCGACACCACGTTCAGCCCCAACATGACCTGCACCCGCGCCCAGATCGTCGCGTTCCTGTGGCGTTCCGAGAAGTCCCCGGCAGCGGGTACGGCCAATCCCTTTGCCGATGTGAAGTCCGCCGCCTACTATGCTGATGCGGTTCTGTGGGCGGCCAAGGAGGACATCACCAGGGGAACCACCAACACGACCTTCAGCCCCGACGCGGATTGCACCAGAGCGCAGATCGTGACCTTCCTCTGGCGCTGCAAGAAGTGAACGGCTGACATACGGCTAAACATCAAAGCCGCTGGCATGACCCCATAAGCGAACATCGGACAGCGCAGCGGACGGGCATCTCGCCCCGAAGCTGCGCTGTTCTCTTTTCGCTGCGAGAAACAAATCAATGACATTTTGAGCTGCGCCGCTATCCCAGCGCGGCAAGGAGACAGCATTATGAAAAGAATCACAAGAATCATTCGTCCGATCATCTGCATGGCCGTCCTTCTCTTTGCTATGACCACGGCGGTCATGGGCTGCTATCAGAAAGAGACGGGGTCTATCGACATTCCCGGCAGAACGCCTTCCGGCACATCTGCGCCTCAGCCATCAGCGACTCCCGCAGGCGAAGTTATCCCCTCGGTGGACAGGCAGGCAGAGTTGGCGGAAGCCAGAGCGAAGAATCCCGACACCGTGGCATGGCTGTATATTCCCGGTGCAGAGATTGACGATCCCGTGATGCAGGCGGAGGACAACGGCTATTACCTGAAGCTGGATGAAAACGGTGAGTATGCCATGTGGGGCTGCTGGTATGCCCATTGTGAAAACGAAATCGGCGGCAGGGATAAGCTGGACAAAAACACCACCATTTTCGGCCACTCCGCCAGCAGCTGCGACCCGGACGGTGTGCGGTTCACCAAGCTCTACCGTTATATGGACGCAGACTTCGCAAAGGAGCATCCGTATATCTATCTCTCTGTGGATGGTGAGGACATGATTTTCCAGATCACCGCTCTATTCGTCACGGATATTGGTTTTGACTATATTGCACCTGATCCCACGGGAGATGACCTGACCAGCTTCTTTGAGACGGTTGCGCGGAAAAACTGGCTTGACTTTGATGGCGTGACCTTCTCTGAGGAAGATACCGTTCTGACCCTCTCCACCTGCTGCCGGAAGTATGACAAGGCCA